>OGQL01000654.1_pt1 | contig 28164 bp, 33 predicted proteins | sample 1553211 | NCBI WGS metagenome assembly OGQL01 (sample SAMEA2579942, study PRJEB22360) | human gut metagenome
CATTATTAGGATTGATCAAGCTAGAACAATCCGCAGACGATGAGGACAATCGCAATAACGAATATAGCGATGATGGCGATTGCGCCCCAGACGACGGTCTTGAAAATAGTCTTGATGAGGTCCATAATAACTCCTTTGGTTGATATATAGCTTCTCATTAAAGACCATGATTAATTCGCGAATACATCATCAAGCTCCTTGTCCCCAAATATAAACCATACGCATCATCGGACAAGAAGCAAAGCAGATGGCTCTGCTTCTGTTGATCATTCCTGATTAGAGGAAATGGTGTTCAGTGTTCTTGCGTCAAAGCGACCACATAGTACTCTCCAGCGAGAGCGGCGATTGCGATGGCAATGGCGGAAATTCCAGTGAACATGGTTTTCTCCTTTAATGATGGTATGGTTCTCATTAAAGGGTATGTTTCATTCGCGACTGCAAATATAAAGCCAAAGCCGCATGTGCGACTCTGGCTTTGATGATCATTCATCAATATACATCGTTTCAGCGATCTTTTTGGCGATTTGATTTCGACGTCCGTGTCCCCACGTAGTGATGGTTATGCACAAGGTAAGATGATCGTAAAATGGATACGTTACTATAGCATGGTCATAGCTCTTTACGTATGGTAAAGAGCCGACCGTGTTAAGAATCGTATTCACTTGATCTTGATCCTTGCAATATCCATCAGCAGTGAAAGACTCGGTTCGGTTCAAAATCTTGTCGATGATAAGCATGATTACTCCTTTGATATTACGGACGTCGTTCAAAAAAGGAAATGTAACATGGGAAAAAAAAAAAAAAAAAAAAAAAAAAAGAGCAAGCCGCATGTGCGGCTCACCCTTTTCAGACGAGAGTGATGGTCTTCAGATAATCTGCGAATGCACTCATGTCTTCCAGGTTGGTAGTGACCATAATCACCCGAAGCTTTTTCGTATCGGTCGTAAGAATACCGCTCTCCGTTTCCGGATCGCAGTGGTTCTTGATCCACTGAACAAGCTTCAGGCAGGTGTGCTGGCTGTACTGTTGGCTGACATAAGTAAATGTATCGTTCATGATTACTCCTTTATGATGGATTCTCTTGTCATTAAAGGCCATGTACGATTCGCGTCGAGGTAAAATATAAGAGCCCATGCGCGTGGCATAGGCTCTTATATGATATCATTCGGCAGTGCTTTCAGTGGTGTCGTCCGGCTCGGTTGACGTATTCCACTGATCCTTGGCTCTCTTGAGCAGCTCATTGATGCCCCAACTCAGCGCCATGCATACACCGGAGACCGTAGCCAGACCGGCCGTGGCGGCCTCCATGCCGGGGACGTGACCGAGCTGTGTGCAGACACCGGCGATCACGATCAACAGCACACTGAGTGCTGGCAGCCATCGACGCGCGGCCTTGACGAGGCCGTCGTAACCTGAATCGGTGAGAAATGACGTTTTCTGATTGGCGTGTTCAGCCATAATATGTGTTCCTTTCTTCTATGATTTGCGTGAATAAAACATAAGAGCCCATGCGTGGTGCATAGGCTCTTATATGTTATTCTGAAATGATTGCCTTTATGATGGCTTTCGATTTGCAGACCCTTTTGGGAACATGATGAATTTCAGACCCTTAACGATACTTCTACCAGCAAACCAAGGTATATATCTCAGCTTGAAACTTACACATCTTACCATTCCGTCTTGTTCGATGACTACGCATGGTATGCGAATATCACCGTCATATACGATACTGGTAAGTGCTAAGCATCCAAGATGTGTTACACCCTTGATCCTTAAGTGTCCGTTCTTGATCTGTGCTTCATAGTTACTATAAGGGAACTCGTCGTTGTTCATAATGGCTCCTTTCATTAAGAGCCATATATGCCTCGCGACGTCTCAATGGTCCATATTAGTATGAATCGACGAAATCGATTTGAACGGAAGTTCCGATATGTCATCGATTATTTTCTTCGCCAGACCATTTGATCCAGACTCCAGATAAGGGTTGCCAAGATACTTCATGAAGTCATCGTATTCCTCATGGGTGATCCATCCACGTTCAATGTATTTCTGACCCTCCTCTATGATTTGGTAATGCGCCATACCACGGGTCATAAGAAGTCCGGTATCTTTTTGTTTTGCTTTATACAAGATCAATGTCCACAATCCACTGGATGCGAATACCGATCCAGCGATTGTAATCAACATTTCGATCCAATGCATTGATATGATCCTTTCTATATAATAAATCGGAGGCTCCTGGCCACCACGATCTCTACCAGCCGTTCAGCAGATCACCGCACTCGAACGGCACCGAGGAACGGTCGTATTCTGAGTCGAGTCTTCAGCCGTATGTCGCGGTGTATGTGTGGAGAAGGACCGCTTAGGCAATTCACTGAGTTCGACGCCAGATGTAAACCGCAACATACGGTCCCATTGATGATGTTCTCGTGGTGCTTCCTTCGTTCGTTCGAAGATCCAGCGATTTGTTTTCACCAAATGAGCCATAGACCAGATCTGCGAAACTGTTGGCGGTATTGTTGACAGGTGGAATGCCGTGTCTCCGAATACGATTACCAACGGTTAGATCATAATCAATGAGACCGCTTTGTGGCGATTCTCGACTGTCCGACAATACAGTCATTCCATAATTGGTACCAAACACAATACCATACGTATGACTATGCGTCTTCTCTCCGCCGGTTTTGCCGACGGTGAAATCTTCATCGGTGTCCGATGCAGAGACCATTACTCGTCCCTGCGCATAGCGTTCCCAGGTGCCACCGAATAAACTCGCTGGGGACGTTCTATCAGTGCTGAAATAGAGAGATCCAACGGGCTGGATCCGGTCAAGAACCTTCCTGACTAGATGCTGAGCCCCCCCCTCGTCAAGATAAGCTACCATGATATCATACCTCCTAAAAATATCATCAAATTCTGAAGAAACCATCGATCGTACCGGTGGATATCGGTCCAATCGCATCGAGCTTCGCCTTATCGGCTTTAGGCATCAGACCGTCTCTGGACGGCGTGGCGAGCGGAATGGACCCGGCGACGTCACTCGAGAGACCGTCGAGCTTCCGCTTGTCGGCGGACGACATGAGGCCGTTAACCGACTGACTGGCGAGCGGGTATGTCGTGTTGTTGTCCGGAGGGACAGCCCATGTACCGTCGCTTCTCAGATAGCGGTTGTTCGCACCTGTTGCCGGAGCAGGAACAAGACCAGCCCTTCCAGCTGCCGATGTCGTTGCCCCACTCATGTTTCCGTAGGTCGTGTCCTGCGTGGTGAACGTCGAGGTCGTACCGTTGCCCTTGGTCACCGTGACCGTGCGGCCGGATGCGGTGACGGACTTCACATAGGTCGTATTAATGTTCTGACCGGTGGAATCGTTGGTTGCGGTATTGGCGTTGGCGACGGCTGACGTGATATCGCTGCCCGGATGTTTATGGGCTTTAGGAGCGAATATGCCAGTGAGAACACTCTTCAACACGGACCACAACATGATTCGTGTGCCTGCGGTGCCCTGCGTCGAGTCGATGATGAAACAGTCGGAATCAGCCGGTACTCCGGTGATCTTGGTATAACTGTTGATTCGTGCCATGACAGCCTCCTATCAGGATTCGACCCACTGGGTCACTCCGGAAGCACCGGGCTCCCAGACATTACCGGACACCGTTGACACCCATCGCTTGCCATTATGACGCACCACGGCGCCTTCGGCATAGGCGTTGTTCGCATCGGTCGGCTGAGTCCACTCGGCGACGGCTTCGCCCTTCGACGTCCAGCCGTCGACACCGGGTTCGTGCATGTTGTAGTCCTCATCGGAGGACCACTGCTGACCGTCATGCATGACGACGGCCGCTGAATCATACGCGTTTTCAGCGCTGTTCGGCTGAATCCATCGTGCGACACCATCGACCGACTTCGTCAGATCCATCCACTTGTCGGTAGCCGTATCAGGAACCGTGTTGGCCGGGACCTCGCCGATCGCCTGATACAGGCTCTGCTGATAACGGACGATATCGTCTGCGATATACGTCTTCGACGCGTCCCAGTTCGGAAGAATCGCTGCGACCTGCATCAGTTCGTCCACAGATAGAGACGGAGCGATTTTCTGCGTAATGAGACGAATCGCCGACTTTTCAGCGACCGCAACAGCCGCACTGGCCTGGGCGTCGGCCTTCTCCTTGGCGATCTTATCGAGTTCTTCAGCGGTATACGGGACGTATCGCTGGATCTCTTCCTGTTCATCCCAGGCATCTTTGGCTTCAACGCCTGGGACATCGATGATGGTCTTTACATCCTTGCCGAAGACGACCTTATGACCGTCCTCATCGAGAACCGGAGTGCCATCCGGACCGGTCCCATAGTATTCTTTGAGCACCTCGACATGAGATACTTCCTCGACGCCTTCAACAGCGTCGTGATGGACGGTAATGGTCTCGTCAACGAGCTTGCCGGCATTCAGATCAATGTCGTCGTACTGCAATTCGTTGCCGTGTGCATCGAGAATTCTTGTCATTTTGACTCCTTTACTTGATGGTGAACATGCTATCGATCGTGGAATTTGAAATTGGACTCAACACTTTCGGATCCAGCGTTGAGTTGCGAATGAAATCCTGGAATTGCGATTCCCATTGCTTGATCAGGTTCGCCGAATCGAACGTGTTATTCACCAGTTCAGCGAATGGGGTGTCGCGTCCGATCTGATTCGTGATGTTCGATTGAGAGATTGCCGTGGCACCGTTATTGACACGAATGTCGGCGAGAACATACTCGCGAACCATCGACGTGTTTGTCAAGACTGGTCGTGACGGCGAACCGGACGCTTGTCCTTGTTTGATGTAGATTTGATTTCGTCGAACCGACGTCGACTTATCGACACGGAGCACCACCGCATCGATGCGAGGCATGGATGGTGATGCGCCAGCCAAGTTCATACGTTCGTCGGCTGTGACCACGGTCCATGTATGATTGAACCATGCTCGACCGGTGCCGACTGCCACCGTCATGCCGCCGACGGCAGTCACGACCATGCCCTTGCCCCATGTGCGGAAGACGCCATCGTTGATGACGCCATCGAACATGGAACCGAAGGTGTCGGCGTCATACGTTCGGTCGTGATTGACCGAATTGAAGAATCCTGAAGTATACGTCATTACGATCTCCTTTCGATCAGATGAATCCCTCATTGATGGTATTGCCGTAATTATCCAGCACGTAATTGCCGTACGAATCCTCAAGCGCGTCGATGCCTTCGGTGGAAAGCGGCGTGAACGTCGGGTATTCACGGTAACCGTTGTCGTCCTCATTGCGAACGTATTCGGTGATGCGCGCTTTTTTGTTGACGCCATACGTGTTGTCAAACTGGATGATGTCGCCGACATCATAGTCGCGATGATACCGAACCGAGCCAAGCAAAGCGATTTCAGCATCGAACGAGTCATTCGATTTCTGCGCTTTCAATTCGTCTCGGCCGTACTTTTCCAGTTCAGGATAGATGTCGTGATCAGGACGAGGATGGTTATCGGCATCGTTCAACTTGACGTCGGAATCCGTATAGAACGTTTCCCGGATGTCCCAACCAGAACGACCGGAGTTGTTTGGCACGTATTTGATCAGGCGACGAGTCACGTTGTCCTTGGTCTCCTCTGTCGAGGCGACGTATGCCGAATTGAAGAATTCGGTATCATCTTCGACGGTATCCGAGGATATGAGGTTATCGAATCTCGGCGAGAAGACCATATACGGATTGTCGGTTTGTTCGTAGGAGCGATCCGCACCATACACTGTGGAAAACGCCAAATACGACGTCTTCCAATGGTCATCGGATTTCAGATCGAGTGAGAAACCCCAGTCATAATCATCGCATATGGTTTTGATGGCATCATAGACGTAATCGCCATCGAATTCATAAATTCGTTTATCTTTCGGATCCAGTGGTTGTGAAGAATCTTTGACATTACCGCCGTTCGAATCCTGAACAACCTTTCCATTTGAATATTCAATATCATTGGTTATGATTTTGAAGTTTGGGATCCTACGCGATGGCTCCGACGGGTTAATGACATTCTCTTCGAGTATCGTTTTAATGATTTCTCGAGGATCGTTTGATTCGTATCTGACTTTTTTCGGAATCACACGTCGAAGCAGCAAGGCTTCAAGCGAACGACCGGAGACAATTAATTGGTCGCCATCTTCGATGTCGGTACTCAGTTCGGTCTTCTCAATGATCATGACGTCATTGCGAGTCTCGATCTTCTGACCGGTTTTATCGAGCACAGGAGGTTCAATCAGCCATAGATAAAACCCTCTAGGAAACATGTTGATGTTGGCCATAGAAGCCGGGAGGTAGAGTTCGAAGTCGCCATACCCGGAATATCGTTCGGTCCAGATAAGCGAACTGAACGTATCACATAGGCTGACGACTTCGAAACTCTTATCGAGCACGAACAGCTGCATGGAACGTTTATTTAACTGTTCAGCCATATAACGTCACACTCCTGTATACAACGTTTCGTTCTCGATTGACACGAGTATGTTATCCACACCTGAATCGGCGGAATACACGATGGTATTCGCGCCTTTATGCAACGTGATGAATCGCACGTCTCGATTGATGGCATTGAGAATGTTGTACGAGATGCCGTCTCGAACGATCTCAACGTACTTCTGCTTCGGCACCGTGCAAATAACCAGTTCATCGCCTTTTCGGATGCCGTCAGGGATGATCTGTCTGACCTTATCCGTAAAGACGTCGATCTCCTGACCGGCCTCTTCATTGTAGATGCGAATATTATTCACCGGGCCATCAAACGACATACGGATGATCACGCCGACTTCGGATTCGCCATCATAGACGATATTCTTCGAATGCATATTCTGAATGGCACCGAACCACAACGCATTCGGTTCACTCACCGGATTATTTGCCCAGTTAAATGGGAATTCGAACACTGGTTCGACATTGGAAAAAGAGGTGACCCTATTCGGCTCGTTATCGATCCTGAACCATGGGTCAGGACATTTGATGACGATGGATGACGACTCTTTTTCGGAAAATATCGAAATACCATTCGATTCGACGATGCCGGTCGTACGAACCGAACGGGTGTCGGCATGAAACACCAAGGTGACTCCCTCTTTTTCGGGGAAGTACTTGTATGTTCCATGCCGAAGATCCTCAATGTTCTTACCCGATTCCGGATAATACGCGAGATTGATGACAATCTCACGCTCATCCTTACGGGCGCCATTAAAGATCACACCGTCGGTAGTAACGGTATTGTTGGTTTGAAGCACGGCATCGACCGGTCCGAGACCGTCAATGGCGACGACGTTATAGCCAGTCGCCATTGGGTTTCGGATGGGGAGATCGAGCGTGTCGCCACGAGCATTCGTAACAGTCATAGACTGAAACATCATCGACCTCCATTTCGATTCATTTGCTCGAATTGACGGAACTGCGTACGGGTCTGCTTGTAGATATCATAACGACTGAGCGCCTTCGGAGAAGTGTTGTTCTGCGTGAAGTCGTAGTTGTTGATGATCTGCTGAGGGGTCTTCTCAACACTTTCGGCAGCGTGACCGGTATCCCTCTGGCGAGGAATCGCAGTAATATTGCCAATCATCTTGGACGAATATCCGATGCCAACCGTGTCGGACAGCATGGAATTCAGATATGCGGCTTGACCCTCGACGACCGATAGATCCATCACCGGAGTAATGGTCGGATTGACGTCGAATTCCGGAATATCGAGCTTGCCGATATTGCTCAACGAGGAATCGACAACATCGATACTGCTCGTCATCATGGTCTTCGCGGCTCGAACGACGCCACCGACATTATCGGCGATGCCGTTCTCCAGGCCCTTGTCGAACCACATGCCGACCTTGGCCATGACACGTGATGGCGATTTGATCTTACCAGCTTCCTTGGCTGCCTCAACGGCATTCGACACGGCATCTGCTGCGGCCTGGCTGATGATACCGGAATTGCGTGATATACCCACGGCCAAACCGGCTGCAAGGTAGGAACCGGCACTCTCGAAGCTTCCTCGATACGCACGAGCGCCGTTGACAGCGGCACTCAGAGCGTTATTGAAGATACCCGAAAGATTACCGATGCCAGAACGCATACCGCTACCCAGACTGTTCGCCAGATCACGTCCCTCTTGTGAGAAACGACCGTTGTACGAGGAAATCGCCTGAGCAACCAGGTTAAGGCCGGTACGAGTGGCTCCGATTATCGGCGTGAATGATGCCTGCCAAATCGAAGCGAAACCGCTCAACCAAGTGGCGAGGGCATTCAATGCCGAACGGATCTGATTCGATCCAGAATTCGCAGCACTTGCAGCAGCACTCATCTGAGACGAGAGATTGCCGCTTAGATTGATACCGCGGAAAGCGGAATTCAGGGCATTCACGGATCCGGTCAAGGTCGTTGTGCCAGTGCTCAACGCCGTGTTCAAATCGGACAGGCCAGTGCTAATGGAACTATTGGCATTTTGAATGGACCTGACCAGAGACATGAACGATGTCGCGGCGAGCGTGGACACGGCTTGCTGGAACGCCGTGACTCCACCATACTCGGCAGGCATTCCGCTCATGACCTTGGACAACGAACCAACGGCACTGACACTGGCCGAAATATTCGAAAAGTCCAATCCAGCCACGTGGGATGTGTAGTTCGACAATCCGATACCGAGCTGAGTGGCAGCCGTGATGAATCCGACCGATGTGCCTTCCATCTTCATGCCGCCAAGACTGTTGACGACATTGATCAACGAACGCAACGGAGCGAACGTCGGTGTGATGGCATCTGGAGCCACCTCGGAAACGGCGTTATAGTATCCAGCCAGACCGTTGCCAAGCTGTGTGGCGGCAGCCTTTATAGGACCGAAATCGCCGACCTGACTGAAGTCGCTCTTCAGAATCTCGGTCAACGACTTGACTGCCGGAACGGTGTTCTGAATGGCTCCGACGTCAACGCCATCGCCCGATACGGCTTTGCCATATCCGGCAAGCGCCTCGCCGAGACCCTTCAGGCCTTCGGTAAGTGTGCCCCAGTTCTTACCACCGACAATCTTCTGCCACCAACCGTCATCGGAAGGAACGTTCTGGAGAACATTGTTCAGTGTCTTAACGGCTGGAACCGTCTTCTGAATGGCTTCAATATTGACACCATCTCCGGAGACGGCTTTGCCATATCCGGCAAGCGCCTTGCCCATTCCGGTGAGTCCGGTGGACAGCGTGCTCCAGTCCTTGCCGCCGGCGATCTTCTGCCACCAGCCGTCATCGGAAGGAACAGCGTTCAGTACACCGTTCAATCCGTTAAGTGCTTCGATGGAAGCGCTTATCGGTCCGGGCTGAAGTCCAGTCACGGCAACGCTGTACATACTCAACGCCATGCCCATTTGGACGAGGCCGTCGGATAAGGTACTCCAGTCCTTACTACCGGCAATCCTCTGCCAAAGCCCATCGTCGGCAGGAAGCGCATTCAGCACCTGTGTCAATGCTTGAGCAGCCATGGCGGACGACACAATGGATGCCGAATCCAAACCAGCAACTACTGCGGAGTAGTCTTTCAATGCTTGGCCAAGCGGTACCAGCTTGGTTCCGAAATTTTCAATACCATTGCCACCGGTTATGAAGCTGGTGATGGCATCGAGAAGATTCGAAGCCGTGAGCTTAAGTACCACATTAGCCAAAGTATCAACAGCCGTTGCGACAGATCCATCGATCTCTTTGGCTCCGGCGATAAATGGCTTCAGATTGGTCATGAAATTGGACAAACCGGTAGCCAGTACCGGCAGCGAACTTCCGATAGCCCCCATGATGGCACCGGTAATAGCACCGGCAATGGATCCGATGAATCCGCCAAGTGCGGCTCCGATCTTCGCCATGAATGCGGCGCCTTCAGACACCAACCAATCGACGCCGGGTATCTGCTTGATGGCACCAGCGGCAACGACGATCGCAGAGAGACCAGCGATAAATGTCGCCAAAGCAGCAACACCACTCATAGCGGAACCGACGTTGATCAGGCTCATGATCGCTGCCGTTGCGGATATCGCCAGAATGGTTCCGGACAACGACGCTGCGATGGTGCCAACGCTGTCGATGTTCATGGCAGACATCAGTCCGAAGACCAATGCCAACTCGGTAAGGATTGCAGCCATTGCCGAGCCGACAGCCAGGGCACCGAGGACGTGCTTCTTCGCGGTCTCCATGATCTTGAATGCGCCGGTCATGGTGATCAAGGCCGTGGATAGCGATACCGCCGATGCCACGGTATTGACTGGATTCAGCAGATTCATTAGCGCGAAGACGCCCGTGAGAGCTGTCATGAGCCCGATCATGGTGCCGCCAACCATCAGTGCTCCAATGACGTCTTTCTTCATCTTCGCCAAAGCCTTGAATATCAAGGCCATGACTCCAACGGAAAGAAGTAGCGAAGTAAGCACCGATGGATCGAGATTACGTATCGAATCCGCGATGGCGGTGAATATAGCAGTCATGACATTGCCAAGAGCTGCTGTAATCTCCGGAGCATGACCGGCCACAGCGTTAAGTGCCGCAACCAGAATAGTCACAAGACTATCGGTGATGGTATCGGCATGTGCGGCAACCACCTGCAATGTCTTGTCGATCATTGCTACGACAGCTTCGGCGACTGCCGGAACTTGCTGGACAAGCCACGCCATAAGATCCCTGAGAATCGACGACAACGCATCAAGAATCTGAGGCAAAGCGGCCACGATCACCTGAAGGACGCCGGTAAGAGCGGTCACCAAAGACTTCGCCAATGCCGGGATGAACTGAATCAGAGCATCGAGTGCCGTCATCAGAATGCCACCGGCAGCAGATCCGGTGGCTGCGAGAGCGGTGAGTCCTGCTCCAGCGAGTGCCATACCAGCGCCGATGGCGAGGCAGGCAAGGCCGAACACGCCCATGGCTTTGGCGACTGCCATGAGCTCTACGGCCATTGGACCGAGAACAGAACCGGCAAAGCCGAGACCGACGAGAGCACCATAGAAGCCAATTAGACCAGTGGTTAACTGCTTAAGATCCATCGATCCCATGAGACGGATGGCGACCGCAAGGACCGTTATTCCAGCAGCGAATGCCATCATGCCGGCGGCTTGACCTGACATGTTCTGAGGCATGAGATTCATGGCCGCGACCATGCCCGCCAAAGCCAAACCGAAACCGCTTAGGCCCTTGGCCAGATTATTCAGATCCATTCCGCCAAGGACCTTGATCGGAATAGTCAAGGCCACGGCTGCCGTGGCGAACGACAATATGGCAGCTGAAGCCATCAGCATTCCGGCGAATTGGCCGTTGAACTTGCTGAATAGCGCCATGGCTCCGGCGAAGGCGCCAAGGGTGATGACCAAAGATCCGACGCCTTTGGCAAGGTTGTCAAGATCCATGCCACCAAGCACCTTTATCGGGACCGCAAGAAGCACCATGGCGGTCGCGAATGCCATGATGGCCGCTGCGGACTTCCCGTAACTGCCGCCTATGCCTTGAATATAGCCAAGACCAGCCATCGCGCCAGCAAGGACGCCCAGTCCAATCGCTATCGAGCCGAGACCCTTGGCAAGATCGTCAAGGTCCATAGCGCCAAGGATCTTAACCGCGGCGGCGAGAGGAATCAGGGCCGTCGCCATCAAAAGAATATTCTTGCCGACACCGGAATAATCGGCACCGAATTTCGCACCGGCGCCAAGACCTCCCATGGCTGTGGTCAGAAGAACGATGCCAAGTGCGACGGCATTCATGGAACGCGCAAGGTCATCGGGTTTGACGCTCGCGATCATGAGGATGGCTCCGGCGAGCACAACCAAGGAGGATGCCATCAATACGAATCCGGTGCCCAACTTAATCATATTGGTGCCAACAGCCTTCAGTCGTTCAGGCTTGGCCGTTCCCATCAAAGCAATTGATCCGCCAAGAGCGACGATCGCAGTGGCCATCGACCCGAATATCACCGCGATTTGCGCAGGATCCATGTCCTTGAGCATATAGGCGGCTTCAGCCATAAGTTTCATGGAAGCGCCGAGCGCCACCATGGCCAAAGCGACCTTATTCAACGCATCGAAATCAAAGACCAGTTTTCCGGCTTTGTTGGTTACTTCTGCCAAAGCAGCAAGTCCAGCCATCATGCCGGTCATGACGGCAATGATGGTGGTCATAGCGCCAAGAGCCGGCATGATCTTTTCGGTCCTGATGGTCGACAATTGCGTTAAGGCGTCAGCAAGCAACTTGATCGATGCGGCAATAGCGGCGATCGAAACAATATTAAACGACTTGGCGAAGTCCTTAAACGACTTACCGATATCGTCGAGTGTCTTCTTCAGAGCGCCCTTGAAAGTCGACTTCTCAAGATCATCGCCAACTTTATTGAGTCCCTTGATGAACTTTCTGAGACCGACAAGAACACCAGTCAATAAACCGCCATTAATCAACGACAGAATCTGATCGAGGGTGATCTTGCCGTTAAGATCGCCGAAGAATCGCTGAATGGCTTCTCCGATTTCCCGAACACGATCGCCAATCCAATCGAATACCGGTTGAAGCGATTGCACTGCCGAGGCGATCTTATCCGAAACCTTCTGAGCGATATCGGGAACGGTTCCGAATTTATCTTGGAATGCCTGTTGGAATTCAGTACCGTATCGATCGACTTCTTTAGTCCAATCGGCCAAGGCGTTGCTGATAATACCGAGAATATCGGGGAATCCGGAAGAGCCCTTCTTCATGCCATCAAACAGACCATCGAATACGCCGCTGATAGAATCGCCAATGGTCTTGAGAACGGTTCCAAGCGACGAGAATGCAGATTCCCAGAATTTAATAAGATTGGTAACGACCTGAGATTGTCGAACGTATGCAGCAAATGCTCTGGCGCCATCAATAACTGATGAAGCGATATTAATGAATGATCCAGCGACTTTGCCAGCAAAGCCAAGCAATGTGCCGAAACCCTTGGCCACCAAACCAACAACGCCGAGAAGCGTCTTAAATGCTGTCGCTACAACCTTGGTGGTTGTTCCAATGACATTCAGCAACTGAGGAGAAGGTTTCAGCCCTTCGGTGAACTTGCGGAAAGCTTCAGTGAGTGCATAAATGGTATCACCACTCATGCTAGGCATGACTTCGTCCCAAGCCTTGCCCACCGCCTGAATGATCGTCTTCAGGGAATTCCAAACATTAGCTAGGCCCTGGATGACGTTCTCTCGACCAGACATCCGCTGCATTTTATTGGCGAATTCATCAGCGGAAATACTGCCATTTTGAAGACCTGCATTGAGCGCATTCAGTTGGTTGATCTGCGCATTAGTGATGCCTAGATTTTGTTTCTTCGCATCGTCATAGCCGTTAACCTCTTGGGTCAATCGATTAACGCTATCTTTCAGAATATTGGCGTTGACCCATCCCTTTCGCAGCGACTTCTCAAATGAGCCGTATTGCTGAATGGCTTCGCTTGCTCCAGCACCGGCTGCGTCTCCGGTCTCCTTTAATATGTCGTTAAATCGCTGGGTATCGACGATTCCTTGATTCACCAGCTGCTTGTATCCGGACGAGAATCCGGAAGACAGTAGCTGGTTTCGAGCCTGCGATTGGGCGTTGATGATGTTATTGATCTCATCGGAAACACCGGTCCACAGATCCTTGGCTTCTTCGAAATCGCCAAACAGGATCTGCATGGACTGTGACCAACCAGAACCAGTGGCTTCCTTGGCGGTATCAATAAGCTGCGAGAATGTCTTGACCTTGGTCGCGGCATCCTGAGCGGTCTGGGCGAGCTGGACAAGCTGACGAGCTTCTTCCTCGGTGTAGCCCTTGGAGACGAGAGACTGAACGGCCTTCTCGACATCGGTGATGTCCATGGCCAGGATGTTCAGCGACTGGGTCAGAACATCCGAAGTCAGCCAACCTTTCTGAAGTGAATCACGGAACGAACCCTCAGCAGCGATATACTGCTTAGCGCCAGTACCGAGTTTCTCAGAAGTCTGAACCAACAGATCCTGAAAGACCTGGCCGCCCATGCCAGCATTGACGACCGAGTTCCAGTCCATGAGCTTGACCGTACCAGTGGCCAATGCCTGGGACAGCTGGTACATAGCGGTCGAGGCCTGAGCAGAACTCGAACCAGAAATAGCGGCAAGGTTGGCGATACCCTTGATCGAGTTCACCGAAGTCTGAAGGTCAACACCGGCAGCTGTGAACGTACCGATGTTCTTCGTCATTTCGGTGAAATTATAAATGGTCTTATCGGCGTATGTGTTGAGCTGATTCAGAGCAGTATTGACCTGAGTGAGGTTGGCTCCCTCTCTCTGGGTGTTGGCAAGAATGGTCTGAACCGAATTCAGCTGAGTCTCATACTCTTCGAAACCGCTACGAATGCCATTAGTCAGATTACTGGCAAGTTGCATGCCATATGTGGCCGCTTTGGCCGCAAGATTGCCCATGGTAACAACGCCGATGGCCTCAAGGGCCTTGAAATGCGGTTGAACTGCGTCGAGCTGCTCGCCGATAGGTGTAGCCTTGAAGGTATTCACACTGTCCATCAAGGAATCCCTCATAGAAGAGATTCCCATTTTGACGTTTTCAACACCCTTCTGAACTGGGCTCAAATCGACACGATTGGCCGCATCATTGATACCGTCAATCGCGTCAACCGTTTGTTGAATGCCAACGGTATTGGTGCCAATCTTTCCGATCGCAGAGTTTGCTTCGGCAGCAGATTGCTGCACCTGATCGGACATCTTGTTCGCAGCGGATGCGACACCGGTTAAATTGACGTTATCGGAAGCGGCGCCAATCTGTTGAACACTCTTCTGAGCGCTTGAACCCATCTCGGCAAAGTCGTCAGCCGCTTTGGACGTGGCTTTGCTGACATCCCTTTGCATATCGGATGCGGACTTGGAGACGCTATCAAACTTGACTTTCTTGGCAGCTTTATCGAGCTCTTCAAACGACTTGGTGTCGCTGAATTTGAATGCTTTCTTGAGCTGCTCCAAAGCCTTGGTAACACGAGATACGCCTTGCTGCAAGGACGAATCGTCCATGGACAGCTTGACCACACGTTCGTCGATGTTAGCCATTAGTCACCGCCCTCCAGGCCTCATCGGCCAATTGATCAAATGTTTTTGCAAGCGCCGGGTTGATGTAATCGCGTCCAGCGACGTATCCACCAGTTCCGGTGCCGTGTCCATACTGGAGAATAATGGCGATGTTCACGCCATCGTTGACATTGGAATTGGTAAAAATAATTTCGGATCGATGTTTCGACCTATGGACCTCATACCCCCAGGCAGCGGCTGTCGCTCCGCTATCAACAGGTGTGGCATTGGACAAAGCATCAACGCCTCGACGTCCGATCCGATCCAGTACTTTGAGATACCGTTGCTCTTTGATGTTGGTGATAAAACGATCAAGGCCACTGAAGTCGCCGTTGACCTCAACCCTGATACCCGTCATGACTAACCTCTCGTGTTAAAACGTTTACGATTCTCCGCAAGGATACGAGCACGTTCGGCTCTGTTGTCTTTGGCACTCATGCGATTATGGTTATCGCCCTTCGAATTTTCCACATCGATAAGACGTATCAATGTCAACAAACGATTGATATGCCAGTATTGAGCGCTCCAATCAATGCCTCGGGCAGTCATCGCGGCGTAGATGGTCTCGGAAGACGTGAACGAATTGACATGTTTTTTCGTTTCGCGTCGATCTTTGATCACCGTCGCGGTATGAGGATCGGAAATGTACTCCTGAATGGCCCGCCTATCGGCATCGGTCAAGCGAAAATATAAAGAAAGGGCATGTTCAGAATCCTGATCCATGCACCAAATGTAATAATTGCTCTCCTCTTCGGTTTTGGATTCCTTGGAGAAGAACGGTTTCTTAAATTTTGATTCCCATTTTGAGATTGCGACAAGGTTATGCTCGAGCTTGAGGGTCACGGCGGGAGCTGCTGCAACAAACGTTCCAGTGTTCTCGTCATAACCCTCAACCTCTGGAAGAGTGAGCTCGAGCATGATCATTCCTTACCTAACGCGAAGAACCTGACCAGGATAGATAAGATCAGGATTCGACAAACCATTCAGATCACGAATGTGCTGCCAACTGGTGCCGTATTGAGCGGCAATAGTCGACAGATTATCACCAGACTGAACCGTGTAGTATTCGGCAGTCGACTGAGGCGACCCACCGGAAACAGATAGAACCTCACCAGGATAGATCAGGTTCGGATTACCGGAATGGAAACCGCTGATCTGAGACTGAGCCACACCAAGCTTGGCGGCAATGCTGGACAACGTGTCTCCAGGCTGAACCGTATACGTCCGACCGGAAGATTCCGGCTTGGCGAGCTTCTGATTCACCAATGCCTGAACGGCATCATAACGACCGCCGAGCTTCTGCTTGCGAGCATCACCGTCACCGAATTCGCCGCGAATCACGGCATTGGCGAGATCGTCATCGGAACGTCCGGCGAACGGATAGACAGGCTGTGAAGGAGGAACATTCGAAGCGTTTCCGCCACCGGTCACATACTTGTCGAACGTGGCGCCATCGCCATAGAACTTATCAAGATCCAGATCGCCGTCATAACCGGGAAGACGACCGGCTTGAGAATACTGGCGAATGACGCAAGCGTAAGCGCCTTCATTCCACGGAGTATCCTGATATCCGGTAGGGACATTATTCGCATACTGCGCGATCCACAGACCACAGTTCTGACGATTGGCGACAGCAGCAACCTGAGCATAATAAGCTGCCGACGAGTAAATGAGCGGAGGAATTCCCGTACGAGCCTTCACCTGAGCGACGACTTGTTCAAGATACCCTTCGTTGCCCCAAGCGGAATTCTCATTGATTTCCCAATCAATGCAGAACAGACCCGCACCGACCCAATTGATACAGCTGTCGACAAAATGATTGGCTTCGGCGACGGCGTTGCCACCGGAGACGTAATGATAGACGCCGAAACGCTTTCCGGTCTGACGCGCCTGTTCAACCTGTCGAGCGCAGTCAGGAGAAACGTATCCAGTGCCCTGAGTGGCCTTTGCAATAACAAAATCGGCGGGAACAGCAGTAAGATCGATGTAGGCCTGCCAATTCGAGATATCGATACCATTGAGAGACATGATAGCTCCTTTCCGTTACAATGGTCAGGCCCTCTGAAAGATGGTGGTCAAGAAAACGTGTAGCATCAATTGTGGCTAATGTTGTTATCTTCCAGAGAGTCTGACCACCATAAAGGTGGCCAGGAAGAATTACTTCCTATTTTGAACGACTCAGGACAGGGTGAGCGCGTTCAGTTCGTCGACAGCATTCGGTTCGTCGACAGCGAAATCGGACGATTCGGCAGTGTGAGTTCCACCACCCCTGGTGGTGGACTTGAACATATTAATCACTTCGGCGATCGTAGGCAGAGTCGGAGAAGCGGCATCAGTGCCACGTCCATACAGCTTGTCTTCGAGCTTATTGAGCTTGGTCTTATCGACCTTGGTGGAATCGATGGTGACCTGAGCGGTTGCGGTCAGACCATCGACACCGACTTCGACTGGATCGGTGCTGATCTCCCAGCTCAGGGTCTGGGCCTCCGGAGAATCATTGACGGTCGCGTATTCGCGCTCGGACGGGGCTGCGGTGGCACCATAGATCAGATGCAGCTTGTAGCCGAAGTTGATGCCAGCGGTGTCGTTACCGACCTTGGTACGGTACGAGAAACCGAACTTGCGACGAGCCTGCTGACCAACGGTAACGCCCTCGACCGGAGCGGCCTGACCATCACACGGAGCGAACTCCGGCGGATAAGTGAAGGCCTCGATGGTGGCACCGAATTCCTCAGCGGAAGTCAGAGTCAGGTACTTGATGTTGTCGGCGTACTGAGCGGACACTTCAGCGCCGGAAGGCGATTCGGTGACGCCAGTCAGACCATTCCAAGCGACGCCGGCATTGTAGCCGCTGCCGTCCGCCTTCATGACGAACAGAACGCCATGATCGACGCCAGTCTCATACGTACGTTCGCCGGTCTTATCCCAAACAAGAGCTGCCATGGGATACTCCTTTCAGAAATAAATGACAAATGAGTCGTGATGCAGATTTTCAGTGACGTAATGCCTGTCGAAAAGACATTTCGGAAGCATCGCGACTCGATCTGGTATGGATGAATCGGGATCCTTTTCGATAACAGTCACCTGGTAACGCTTCTCATAGATGTATGGAGCATCATCAGCGAACTGCGTATCGGCACTCGTCCGTTCATAGACGATTGCAGGATATTCGATTCTTGACGGAGCCTGAAAATACACATGCCCCGAGAAATTCGGTGTCACATTGCGAACATCATCGGGAAGCGCCTCATAGGCTTCACTCATGAGGTTCTCAAGTATCTGTTGTAGCTCCTCACGGGGTCTGCTCATGATACTCACTTCCCAGTTGCAATATGACACGAGGACGCTGGATCTGAACGGACGTGATTTTCCACAATCCGCCCATCCAACGCACATAACGCAACGCTTGCAGATGATCATTGAAATACGGGTCCAAGATGATCGATATCGACTGATCCAGTCGCATCGGTTCATTCACCTCGGACCCTGTATTCCAACGAACGGTATTGCGAATGACAGTGCCTGTGTACTGTCGTTCGACAATTTCATCTCGATATACACCGGGAGCCGTCTTCACCTGTTCAGCGAATCCTACTGCTCCAGCGAATCGGGCCATTGATCACCCTTATGTCAAGCGGAAACTACCGGAAGCTCTGCCTTACCGTACTTGCGAGCCTTGCCTTCGGCAGTCGCTTCAACGTCAGGAGTCACCGAATATCCGTCGGCTCCAGGTGTGACGCCAACGGTCAAGGTTTCAGGCATCGGCGTGGTAACCGTGATCTGAGCCTCACCGGTCACCTTGCTGCCATCCTGAGCGGAAGCCACAATATGGGCAACGCCGGCGGTCCTTCCGGTCACGACACCGGATTGCGACACGGCAGCAATAGCCTCCTGCTTGGAAGACCACTTGACATTTTGATTGGTCGCGTCAGTAGGGGTGATTGTCGCCCTGAGCTGAGTAGTGCCTCCAATGGCGATTGACTGCGTGGAAGGAGCGACCGTGATGGCAGTCACCTTCTTGTCAGTCGATTCGGGAGGCGTCACGCTTTTGGGGCTGCCTCGATCACGATCGCGGACTTCGGCTTGGTCAGAGCGGCAGACATACGGGTCTCAATCAGGTACCGGTACTGGTTGTAATCGATGTCGAAGTTGTCGAACGAAGTCACATCGCCGCCACGATCGGTGCCGACGGTGTAATCGCGAGGATCGACGATGATGGCCTGAAGAGTGTTGTGGTTCTCCAGATTGAAGTTCTCGAGCAGCGGAACCTCAACAATCTTCTGGACGCCAAGTTCGAAAGCCAGAGCGGTATCGGAGTCGTACAGACGACGACCCATCTGATCACGCTGCACGGCGAAGCTGGCGTGCAGGGTCGGGGAAACGAACGCGGTCAGATTGCCGGAACCCATGTAGCCGACCTTGGACTGACGGATGCGATCGACCAGAGCGGTCTGGGTTTCGTCAGCCTTGCCCACGGAATGCATCACATACAGAGCATCGTCGGAAACGATCGGACGAATGCATTCGGTGTTGATGTGGTCATCAGCGGAAACTTCACGACCGTCACCAATAAGGAATGCACGAGCGACTTCCTCATCGAGCTGAATACGCATTTCACGCATCAGGAAGTTCACCACGGAGAACTCAGTGATGTCGAGCACGTCATCACGGTCCACCTTCTGCTTCTTATAGACGGTGGTCGGCGTGGTCTGACGCTTGTACGCCGCGATCATTTCATCGAACTTGCGATGATTATTGTTACGATCAAGCGTGAAGCCCTTAGCACGAGCCTCATTCGGAGTCAGGTCAACGTACGCGGACTTGATGCGAGTCCACGGAACCTTATGGACGCCGTTCAGAAGATCAGCCACCCACTCGGTGTCGCGCTTGTACAGATCGGGCTCGGTGCGCTCGGCGCGGGCATCCGGGAAGAACACGTCGATGTTCTTAATGCCGTAATTCTGGGCATGCTGAAGCACGAACTTCTGAAGAGAGCCAGACGGATCTCGCTGAGCAGCTCGGAAGAAGTTCTCCTGGGCATGGGCGAAATCAGTAGCGCCCTTCACACCTTCAGAATGCATAAAGCTCTGATAATCATCAGAGTGCTCGAAAGACGTAGCGCCTTCGGTAGCATTGTGTTCGAAGATATTCATTTCATCTCCTTCATCCGCCGACTGTTCGACGGTTTGCTGTTTATTGGATTGTTCACCCTCGGTCTTGGCCGATGCGGTCTTACCATCATTCAGAGCCATACCGACAAGTCCTTCGACAAGCGCCTTCTGCTTATCATTCAGACTGTCGTAGACCTTCTGAGGATCCTCGTCATCCGATTCGGAATCGGAATTGTCAGAATCAGTTTCTTTGGATTTTACAGTTTGTTTAGCAGAACCGTCGGAAGCTGGTTCATCCTCTTTCTTGTGCTTCTCCATATTTGCATCTGCGTGAAGCACTTCATTCAGAGAATCTTCAGAGAATACCTCCGAAGGATCTCCAGACTCGTCACCTTGTTCGATCTCGCACAGGAAATTAGCACTGATCGAGGACGGATCCTCAAACGAGTCACCATCATCAGAATGACGAATCACATTATCAATAGTCGCCTCTGGGTTAGCCCCAGCAAAGACCAACGACACTTCACGGATCTTACCATGAAGTACATCAGCTCCTTCCTGGACTACCTTATTGGCCGCAATGGACAGCGACATCATATCGCCATGCTGAATGATACCACGAGCAGCCTTACCGGCATCGGTATCATTCAAATAGCCATATGCATAGACTCCATCATCACGGTTTTCAAGCAACGCCTTACCAATCACGGAAAGCGGACTGGTATGATCGTGCTGGAACACCAGAGGAACCACGGTGCCATCCTGATCGGCAAACGCGTCTTTACGAATTACTCGGCCATCGGAGCAAAGAACATCGTTCTTCGTAGCATAGCCGCTGAAATCACTCTTAAAGCCATCAGCCATATGGATCACTCCTTTCTTGAATTGATGTTATTTCTTCGTTCTAGACTTTTTCTTCGTCTGAACAGCTTTGGTCATCGAAGCATCGGAATAGAGTTTATTAATTTCACTATCCAGAGCCTTCGAATAATCAGAACGAGTCTTCTGCGCAAACTCGATATACTTCTTCTGAAAATCGGCTTTCGCTCGAGCATTGTCTTCGCGCAATCCCGCGATCTTGCGTTGAATCTGCTTACCGAGCGTCTTCTTCTTTTCAGGAGTGAGTTGTTTCATTTGCAATTGCAACTGACGAATCTGATTAGCCATTTCCACTGAAGATGAATAAATCTTTTGATTCCGATTACTCTGTTCCTTCTTGAGAACCGAATAACGTTCCTCTCGGATTCGTTTGGTAATATAAGCTTTCGCTTGCTTACCTTCATCATTCAATGTCTTGCCTTGAGTATCATATCCTTTGAGGTGTCTAGTCTTCATGTAATATTCATGAGCTTTGACTGGATCATAATACTTTGATGTGTAGTGTTCAAACGATTCGGTCATTCCAGTTCCTTTTCAAGATCTGCAAGATCGGCATCGTTCTTATCGAACGCTGCTATTTCCGCATCATATCGTTCCTAGGTCATTGGTTCTTCGTCAGATCCTTCTGACTGACCTTCATCGGTAAGACAGGACATATCCGATCCGGAATCGGCCTTGTTGAGGTTCTTGTTACGAAGCTCATCGGCAGCAGGATCGTCGACTCGAGACATGCCGAGAACCGAACGGAATTCGTTCGAGGTCATGATCTCGTTTCGTGTGAACTTATCAGCGAGTTCAGCAATCTGATCGACCGGAGCCAGCTTGAACGGATCTCGGAAGAACTTAATGGTCTGTCCCTGAGATCGAGCGGTCTTCGTGAGGAACTTGGCGTTCATCGCATCACAGATCGCCGAGATAATCGGTTCAATCGTGCGATTGTGATAGTTCAGCATTTCCTCAGCAGTAGCGGTGCCATTAGCAATGGCTTCCGATACACCCAATTGACCGTACAGCATGGTTGTCAGGTATTTGATCTGTTCGAGAAGATTATTCTCAACAGATCGATTCAACTGGGTAATACGTTCAGTGCCATCGGTATAGGCGATGCCGTACTTCGAACCAGTGAGCTGCTTTTCGATGTCGGAACGACGACGTTCGGCTTCCTTACGGCGAGCATCAGACTTAATCGTATATGGAAGCTGAAGAATCAAATCCAATTTTCCAGAACTGGATTGATCATCAATCGCATCCAAAAGATTAAGTTTTCGGATCAATCGCTGAAGCGTCGAATTCGGTTCATTCATGACCGAGTATAGCGGATTCTCGACGATGGCCACCCAGGTCTTGGGAAGAACAAGTTCTTCTCGTTGACCTGAAATATCGTTGTATACCGATACTCGAATGTGCTGCGGCATCCAAGCAATGATCCTGCCAACCCTCAGTTCGTAAATATCATACGAACCGGATGAGTTTGGGTCATCGGACATCTTTACCGGAACCGCCGCCGCAACACCATCATCGAACATCGTGGTTGTCAAATCGTGAATGAACTGACGACCGGTTTGATCAATATTGGCTGCAACATTGAGACAATCGTCCAAAGGATCCTTGATTTCCTCAATGTATTGGCCTTGAGCATCCAATCGGCAATGTCGAATCGTCAGTGTCGACACGTCGAGAGCAACCCTATTATATAACGCCGAAACAATAGACCGTTCGTTTCCACCGGTGAAATAAGGCCGATCGGGATTCAACGAATATGATTGTCCAACGTTTGGGATATACTTTCCTGGAGGAGTCGAAAAAGCATTCCAGAATTTGCTGATTCTTGTTAATGCGGTAGCCATGTCAGTTCATCACCTTCTTTCGAACGGCTTTAGCAACGAACTGGTTGTTCGACGGCTTCTTTCGAACTGCCTTAGCCGCAGGCATATTTGAAACCCATGATTCTGGAATTAATTTCTCCAATCCCAGAGCCTTGGCGCGTTGTTTGATCCACGCTTTGGCTTTCTCAGGGTCTTTGGAGCGACCATACGAACTAATGGCATTCTTCAAATCTTTTTCGTTACGAATCGGAAAGCTTCCATCAGGAAGGGCCTCTCCTTCCCGCGAAAGTTTTTTGCGAAGAGCAGCCTTAAATTCAGCCATGATTCACCTCCTTACTCGAATGCATCTCGATTGTTCTTGAATGCGATGAAAGCATCCATCATTGCGGCAACGGCATCGATCTTGTCTTCACGACGAGCCTTGTATAGCTTTCGATTACCGTTAGTATCTTCCAATGTCATACAATTTGCCATGGTGAATGACATCAATGATTCATCAAACAACAAACGACGATCTTCAGCAAGTTTCTTCAATTCACCAAGCGGAACGGATTCCGTCTTGGCTCCTTGAATGACTTTCTCAATGGCGAAAGCACCATTGTCTTGGGTCCATCGTTCAACGAATCGTTTGGCATTGTACGGATCATAACCGAATGCGCGAACATCATACTGGCAATCAATGATGTGTTGATCGAGATCATCGTACACCAGATCCATGTCAAGAGTGGTTCCTTCCATGATATGCAAAGAACCTTCTCGAATGAATTCCTCATACTTCTGACGAGCAGCTGTAGGAAGTTTTGTCAAGGTATACTCGGAAATATAGTTTCGAGTCTTGATTCCGAACACTTCACCACGCAGTGGGAACATGAAGGTGAACGAACAGAAATCATCGCCTTGTGAAAGATCGGCACCGAGTGCGCACGGCAATCCCCAGAAGTCCTTCTTGGTGTGCGGAAGTGTTTCCTCATACGTAAAGAAGTAGGTATAACCTTCCATAGGGATGCCGAAACGTTTAGCCAAAATATCATTGCGATTAGCCGGCGCTTTCTCCGCACGTTCGACATCATTCTGTAGCGTTTCATACGTTACGGTGATGCCAATGTTCGGATTCGATTTCATCCAAGTTGAAGGATCGGCGACCTCTTTGACATCATCCTGTCGATAGTAGAATATCGAGGTGTGAAAGTCCTGGTATTCGCCTTTCAGAATACTCATAAGCTCAAGCTTAATAGTATCACCGACCGAATTACGAACAGTTCCTTCAGACGACGTCGCCACGATCAGCCAATCGGAACCGCCTCTATCCGATTGCTCTTTAGAAGCGCCTTGGGCCAATGCACCGACGACATCTTCGCGAGTATCGCCAGAAAGCCACTCGTCAATGGTAGCGATCTTAGGTCGAGCGCCCTGAAGTTTATCGATGGACATCGGACGAACTTCGACAAGACTATTCGTCGGAAAATATTGGATACCAACCTTTGTCGATGCCAGCATGACCTGATTGCCAGTGACACCGCCACTTCGTCCTGGGAGTTTTCCTTGTGTCATCATCTTAATCGCCGGTCCTGAAGCTCGCTGAATAGCGGTACGGATCGGCGACATGATCTCGTCGGCAAGTTTCATGGTCGGTGCCACGACGATGCCGGTGGTGGTATTCGGATCGCACAGTAGCATGTATGCCTGCAAGCATGTCGCATACAACGACTTGGCATTACCACGGGAAACGATCAAATACTGTCGATTGATCAAACGCTTTTTGATGCGTTTGGTGACATAATGGCCTCCAGGACGATCGGTATTCGGAATATAGACCGATCGATCCACGAAATAGTACCATCCGAAGATCTGCTCGCCCCATAGCTTGAACGAATCAAGCAAATGAAGCGGAGAGCCATCGGTCAACACAAGTTCGTGCTCGCAGAAATTCACCCAATGCTCAACAGCGGTATCATCGTAGTAAATACCAGGGTTTGCGATCATGGCATCTATACGATTCATCTCCATCGAGATTTCACGACATACCGGGATTTCACCCGATATCACTTTCTGACGAAACTCGCCATAGTATCGCGGAGTCGCAGTGTTTGACAGTGTCATACGCTACTTCTTTTTCTTTTTCGACTTCGCATGTCGTGGCGTGGAAGGCGCGATCTTGCTTTCAGCATATCCTTTAAGAGCCGTCTTAAGATAATCCTTGGCGATTTCTTTACCAGCATCAACGGCCAGAGATTTTCCGGTATCCAACATGAAATGAATAAATTTCTGGCCTTTGGATCGTGATTCCTCTTTCTGCTGAGCCGTCAATCGATTATAATTGGCTATGGCATTGGTTCGATTCACCCAATCGTTAATCTCTTGAGTGGACATATCCTGAACCTTCATGCGAGAAAGACGCTGGTATTTCTCATGGTCAGATTCTTTGCGAATGGCCTTGGGGGCTTCAGCTGAATCTTTCCTAGATGCCTGAGTTCCTTCGGTTGAGTCCTTGCCGGAATTCTTGTTGGAATCGCCTTCCCAATCTTTCTTGCCGCGAGCGGCTTGAAGTTCCCTAGTTGAACGGCGACGACCCCATTTCATACCAAGAATGCCGAAATGTTCAAAACATTGTTCGACCGGATCAACGGCCTCAATATCGTTATCCATCGAATGCTCCTTCCGCGTTGACGTTCAATCGCCATTCAAGCTCTTGAGTTTGCTTTTCCATAGATTGTACGAGGAATGAATTGGACGGAGGATCAAACAGCAATCGTGTCTTGAGATAGATATAGGTTTTAATTCCATTGAGCTGCGATACATCGCTGGTGAGATTATGCCAAACCTCGCTCTCGGAAGTAATCTGAAATCCGTCCGATGGACCAATACCTAACTGATGCAGAGTCATCAATGCCGAATTGATATCGATGATAATTTCCGGATCAAAACCATTAAATGTTTCATCGATGCCAAGCATCTGCTTGATCGTATTCAGGATCGAAGATTGCAATAGCGTACTCATTGATCCTCATTTCACTCTGACGGTGACATCTTGTTCGAGATGTTCGTCGTTGACGTCATAACTAAAACGCAACGTGTATACGTTGTTGGCAATCATCGGTTGGATCTTCGCTTTCAGCACCGTGCAATCGCTTCGAATCGCTTGCACTTCACAATCGCCAGAAGCCTCGATATTATCGCCGTTCGTGAGAGACCACAGTGCATTGGTGACCTCAAACGGATGACGATCGGTACGGTTGATGGCGATGGATACCCTACGATCTTCTCCGCATAAAAACGTTTCCGATTCAAGCATACGATGACTCCTTCCGGCATCGGCGAACCGAAATTGATCTTCGAACCATGGTCATCATAAATGTTGACGTAGTTCGAATCCTTAAGACCATCATCGACGATCTTAAAACTGAATATGATCCGTTGCCCTGATTCCACGGTGTGGGGTGAGGATACGACATCTATGATTTCCATTGATGAGCACCAGTCCTATGCGTGTGGTAATATTTGGCAACTTTCGGCAACGATGTGATCGCCATCTTTTGTATCGAGACAGATCCAAGAAATGTCGCCGGTTTTCACCGTTCGCACTTCCTGTTGTTGATCCCTGGTGACAATCATGAAACTGCACGCGATGCCTAGAAGGATCACTGAGATCAACGCCGACATTATCGCCGAAACACATGCTACGATCTCAAATGTGGTATATTTTTTCATGTTCACCTCCATGGTATCATATCGTTCGGAAAACGTTCATTCATGATCCGAAGTTGGTCTTTGTCGCCGTAGTGAATGGCATTATGGGTTGCCAGAGAACACGAGATAAGAAACTCTGGATCAAGCATGTTGCGATCTGCATGTTCGATCTGATCGGGAGTCAATGGATTCATATGATGAATCATGATCTTTCCTGGTATCGGGAAATCCCGATGACCTAGATCAAAACCATTGTCTCGAGCGATCACATAATCTCGAACATCGTACCATTCTTTCGAATGATAGAATCTCTGGTTCATCCATCGTTCGCTACCGAATGTCGGACGAGCGACTGTTCCATTCAGAGCCAGATACTCGAAACGTTCTTCATACGATTCGATACGCATGAGTTCTGAATAAGTTCGAATGATTCCATTCATGATCGAGCCTCGGTGACGCCGATCTGGTTCTGGTAGTGGGAACCAAGTTCGACCGAACCATACATCCGATCAACTTCAACATCGAGACAGATAAAGCACAACTGACCGATGAGCATTCCCGGCTTTAATAGAATCGGGAATTGATTCTCGTTCTTGATTTCCAAGGTTATGGTTCCTTGAAAACCAGGATCAACGAACCCAGCCGTGACATGCGTCGTCAGACCGATACGTCCCAACGACGATTTTCCTTCGAAACGACATGCCAGGTAATCGGGGATCGATACTGATTCGACAGTTGATCCAAGAATGAATTCGCCAGGACGAAGAACATATTCCATGTTGGCAACGTTGAGGGTATCCATCGATACGCCACGTAATTCTTTCGATAAACCGTTAATGAGATGCATCGCTGAATCGTTAGTCTTCACGAATCGCTTGATTCGTGAATCGAGTCGAACATCATAACTGCACGGCTGCAATTGATCTTCATCGAATGGATCGATCAAACCGCAATTTGTGGCGAGGCCTCGAATGGTTCTATCCGATAAAATCATTCTTCCACCTCTTCTTCGCCAGATGGCATGATGTAGCCCTGCATGGCTTTGACTGCTTCTTGGAAAAGCTTTGTCTGATCTTCGAGACTATTGATGGCGTGGGTCTGAGCTTCGATCTTGCGATTCTCATACCGCATCTTCTCCATCTCGAGTTGGTTTCGAGACGAGGCTTGCTTTAAGAAGTGCACTGTTTCTGCCGAGGAAGCGGTTCCCTCTCTTAAACGACGTTCAACAAGATCCATAGCAAGTGCTTCGAGCTGTTGCTCACGTCCTTCCGGAGTTCTTTCTGGAATAAGTGGAGGGGAGATAGGTTCCTCGACCCGTTTGCGACGAGCCATATGGATATCATCTCCTTTTGTTAGCGGATTCTCAACGCTATCGCAGAGTTTTCTAGGGGTATTGGGGAGAATCATGCTCGATCCAAGGAGTGTTTCCACCGTTTCGCAGCGGTACATGTATCGGAAACTAATTCGGAGAGCACCCAACACCCCCGGAGAACCCTACGAGAGCTAAAAAGCAATTCCAAAATATCCCCCGCGGGGTATTTTCGAGT
>OGQL01000697.1_pt1 | contig 27337 bp, 27 predicted proteins | sample 1553211 | NCBI WGS metagenome assembly OGQL01 (sample SAMEA2579942, study PRJEB22360) | human gut metagenome
CCAGCGGATCGATTTCCTTCTCGCCCTCAAAGCTCGCTGTTGTGCCGATTTCAGGGGTCTTAACCTTAATCGTCTGGTCATCGTCCGTAATGTCTGCATGCGCGGCTACTTTAATATTTTCACGGTACAAATCCTCGAAAACGACGATTTCCTTACCGTGAAGGCCGGTTGCATCAAAGACAAACGTAACGTCTACGCTGCCATTCTTAGCTTCTGCGATAAAGGTAGTTTCAGCGATGATTTCCTGGCCATTAACGAGCAGTTTCTCACCGGTAAGCTTGTCCATCAAGACACCGACTACCTTGTACTCTTTGCCAGGAACAAGACCGATATAAGATACCGTATCGGTCAGCGTGACCTTATCGAGCGGGTCAATTTCCTTTTCGCCTTCTACGGTAGCTTTCGTGCCGACTTCAACCGGCTTGTTGTGGAAGCTCACAGACACAATTTCGCCTTCACTGAGCTCCACAATCTGCGGGTCAGGGAGTTGATAACCAAAAGTCTCTTCGGTATCCATCTCTTCTACGCGGTACTGATACTTGGTCGTGCCGTCTTTATCTGCATAAATCGGGAGCGTTTCAGTGAGAATTTCGCCTGCGGCGTCGGTAACATATTCGGCGCTATAACTATCTTCAAGGCGCGTCACGCGGAACTTGATGCCTTCGACTACGCCGTCCTCCGACGTTTTAACGATCTTGAGCTGTGCGTTTTTCTGCGTATTAACGAGATCATAGCTATAAACCTTGCCATCCTCCGAGATTGAAACATCGAAGTCGCTGACGAGCTGGCGACCATTGCCGCCCTTGCTCTGGTGCACAACGTATGTGCCGTAAGGCAAGTCCTTTGTGGTTGCCATGCCATCTGCGCCGGTGGTGATGTGGTCGCGCTCGGTCTCTTTGGCTGCGTCGAAGCTACCGGCGCTTTTGAGGTAAATGTCAAATTCAGCACCCTGTTCTTCTGCGAGGTCATCAAGGGTTTCATATTGCTTATGCAGCGCAATCTGGCCTTTCATGACTTCTTCTGTAAAGTCGGCAGGTTCGAGTTCAAATTCAGCGGATGTTACTTCGTGCGGTGCGACATTGTATATATGTACTGTTGGATCGAGTTTATAACCCAACGGAGATGAGATTTCTTGAACTTTTATTTGTCCAATGGGAATGTCCTTTAAAACTGCGCGGCCCGAACTATTAGTAGTAATATCCCTGTGTACTTCGCTGCCATCTTGCAAATAAGATACACGGTACACAGCTCCGGCCAACGATGCATTACCGGTAGCTACACTGCTATTCGTGTCACTATCCTTTTTTGTAACTGTAAGAGTAACAGCGCTTGGGTCATCCACAACTGAAATATCTGTACTCTTGCCGTCAACGGAAAATCTATGAACCGATGTATCCAGTGTGTAACCTAACGGAGCCACCTGCTCAATTGTTACATAGTCGCCGTTTTCGAGCATCTTGGAAAGTGTTGCGTGGCCGTCTTTTTGGGTCGTAAACGTTGCGACAATGGGGTCGTTTGTGTAGTCGTGATTAGGCATTCCGTTTGCTTCGTACACGTTATACACAGCACCTTCAAGCGAATAATTTGCGTTGCCGTTGGTGATTTTTACATCGGCGCTGGTTTTTGTCAGCGTCACGGTATATTTGGGGTTTTCACCTTTTATTTTGATGTACGCCGTGGTCTTCGTTGTGCCGGGGCAAGTCGCTTGGTGCTGAATATTGGCTTGTTGATCTCTGTCCTCCCAAACGGCGATGCTGTTTTTATCGCCGACGGTGTAGCCTGCACTGATAATCGTTGTCTCTTGCTCCGGCAGCGTGTTTGTGGAAATCGTCAGCGTATTGCCGTTACAGGAAATATCAAAGCCTGCTTTTTGAAAATCAAATAAATCCAGCACGCCGTTGGTATCGGTAACGGTGGCCGCATATTTGCCATTCACGAACTGCAAAGCGATTTCCTGTGCATCGCTGCCGTCGCTGTTTTTGCCTGCAAACGACGGGACGATTTCAGAGCGTAAAAGACGATCTTTAAGCTCTGCGTAGTAGCTGCGTACAACAGAGCCGTTATACGCCAGATTGGCCATGCGCTCAACATCGTTATCGATGCCGGAACCCCAAGACCAGTTTGTCCCGTCTACGGTAATATAGCCTTCGGACGCCAACCAAACAAGATGCTGTGTGACCATCGTCTTTGCGGTCGCATCGCTGTACCAATCATTTTTACCGAGAGAGTTTGTCATGTTGTAGCCATAAGCGATAATGCGGCGCATAGCTTCGGTCATACCGAAATTATCCCGCTGCACATAAGCACCGTTATTGACTCTGCCTTTACCATGCTGCAAACAGTAGGCCGGATAACTTACACCGTTTCGGTAGATGTCATACAGTGGAAATTCGCCAAGGTCATAAAGATAATTTGAACTGAAATTACCGTTGATGCCTACCGTGCGGTAACGCGTAACCGCCTCATCGCCGAGCGCCAGTAAACTGATTTCATCCTCCGGGTTTGGCGTGGGGGAAGCAGTGGGTTCAGCCGTTGCTTCCGGCTCTGCACTGGTCTCCGGTTCAGTCGGTTCCTCTGTTGCCTCCGGTGAGGGCACTGCTGTCGGTTCAGCCGAGGGGGTTGTGCTTGCCTCCGGCGTTGCGGTCGGTTCTGCTGTGATTTCCGGTTTAGGTTCTGCATCCGGATCTGCGTCTGGTGCAGCAGCTTCTTCCGGCTCAACAGCTGTGATCTCATCAGTTACCGTAACCGGTGCAGCTGCTTCATCGGCAAGAGCGCTCATCGGTAAGGCGCTGAAAATCAGCAGCGTTGCAAGCAGACACGCAAGTGACTTTTTGAGTTTCTTTTTCATTTTTTTGCTTCCTTTCAAAGATTTTTCTATATGAAAAAAGCCGCATCTAAAAAAGACACGGCTTGAATTTGAGCAATAAAAAAGCACTCGCAGTAAAACGAGTGCTTCATTCTGCAATATTCACTTTATTTGATCCTTATCTATATTCCCAGTGACCTTGTTCAGGTTGTGCGGCTTGAGCGGGAACATCTACAACCCAATACTCACCGTCTTTAACCCAGTATTTTTCACCAGAAACCATAGTGTAGCTCCAACACGAGGATAAGTCTCCCTCATGATCCCACATATCAGCCTCAGTAGAGCATATTGTGCCACATTGATTGCACTGATACACCCAATCGCTCTTCCAATGACCTGCTTCTTCCCAATGACCTTGTTCTTCTTGAGCAGGTTTAGCTGGCACATCTACCACCCAAACCTTTTCCTTGGGCTTCGGCGTCGCGGTGGGAACCGCCGTTGGTGCTGCGGTAGGAGCTGCCGTAGGCTTAGCTGTCGGAGCTGCGGTGGGTGCAGCTATCGGCTTCGCAGTCGGTGCGGGCGTAGGTCTGGCCGCACTGCCGGAAGGCTTGCTGTTGGAAGTGTTGGAGCTGCTCGGCTTTGCGGTTGCTGCCGGCTTCGGTGTAGCCGTAGCAGAGGGCTTCACAGCTGTGCTGCTTTCGTTTTTGCTCTCCGGCTTCGGCGTTGCGGTAGGCTTGGCCGTTGCCGCAGTACCGGTCGAGGTCGCAGCCGTAGGCTTCGCCGATGCACTCGGCTTGGCGCTGCTTGCAGCCGTGGAGCTTGTGCTCGAAACTGGCTTGCTGCTTGCTTCTGACGTACTGCTCTCAGCACTCTTTTCCGATGCCGTGCTGCTCACTGCGCTGGATGCAGAGCTTTCAACGCCGGTATCCGCTGTGCTGTTGCCCGCACACGCCGCCATAGTAAGTGCCATTGCTGCCGCCATTAAAATAGCTGTGACTTTTCTTTTCATAGTTTTTCACTCCCTGATTTGATTATAATAAATGAGAAAAAATAAGTCAAGTGCAAAACCGGCAACATTGCCGCTTTTCGCGCTTGACAAAACTTCAAAAGCGTCTATAATTAGAAATAGAAAGAGTGCTGCCGATGAACGGTTAGCCCTCAGTATTACTCAAAGAAGTTGAGCCGAATCCTTAGGCGAGGGCGGCTCACTTCTTTTTATGTTTACGATCACGAAATAGTTCGATCAGCGCAATGATGACCAATGCCAACTGGCACAGATCACTAAAGTTCAGCTCGAGCTTCATAAGCGTCATCCCTCTCTCCGTACTGGATTGAGGGATATTTTCATATCCAAGAAATGTTCCCTCGTACGGTGCAGAAAACCTGCATCTGAGGGCTGAACCGTCCACCGTTATGGCAGCACCCGAACCGCATATTGCAGTTCGTTTTTATTCTACCAGAAATAATCAGCTCTATATAAGTGTTTGGCATTCTATCATTTCCTTTCAGAACCGGCAATGTTGCCGGTTTTCTTTTTTTGTCTGCGGCGGATTAGCAAGATCAACAGCAGCAACAGCATCGCCGCAAAGGAAGTTATGAGGCCGATCACAAGCCCTTGCTCATATCTCTCTATCCACGTGCTCGCTGCTGGTTCTACTTTATCTTCAACCTCCGCTATGGCTTCTTCGGCCATATCCACCCGGTGGCCGCGCACAAGCAATCTGTGCGTATTCACGCCATACGGTGTGCAGGTGAGCAATGTGACGTAATCTTGCTGCGTATCGATACGGATCAAATCAATGTCTGTGGGCTCCACCACTGCGATGTTGTCCACTTCGTAAGCTAATTTCTGGTTGCACACCGTAATGATGAATATGTCTCCAATCTCAAGCTTATCAAGGTCGGTAAAAAGCTTTGCGCTTGCCATGCCGGAGTGTGCGGAGATCACGGCGTGCGTGCCCACGCCGCCCACTGGCAGCGACGTGCCTTCCATGTGACCCGCGCCCTTTTCCATCGCAGCGCCGGTCGTGCCGTGATATATGGGTAAATCTATGTTAATGGCCGGTATCTCGATGTAGCCCATGATGCCGTTATTGGCAAGGTTCAGAAGATCTTCGTATGGCGGCAAGCTTTCCTTTATCTTATCGACATCTTCAATTTGCACGGTAGAGATTGTTTTGTTATACTCCCGTGCTGCCGCCAACGCTGCATCGATTTCCGAGGTGTCGAGCTGCTCGAGCTTTTCCTCATACTCTACTTGCACAAGCGATTGTGCGTGCTCATTGTTGATCGATGCAATTAGCGGGTACGCAGCTGCGCCCGCGCCGAGCAGGATCACAAGCACAAAGCAGATAATGATGATGGTGTTTTTTCGTTTGCTCATCGTTTAACCCCTCCAATCTTTTTGGCGACTACAATCAGTCTGCCGTTATCGCTGCTGTATTCGCATGTCGATAGAGTAACTAATTTATCTCCGTATTCAGCGTCAATGCCCGTATCATATAAGGCACGCTGCTTACATTCCTGTACGTATGTGCCGAAGATCAGCTCATTATTTTCTGTGTAGTTATAGTATTGAAAGCTATCCGACTGGTAGGCCGTCGTGATGACGACCGCCATGATCTCATATAGCCCCAACTCGTCTAACGTATCAAAGCGCACGTATTTGTGGTTCTCCCAGAAAGCCTCTTGCTTATAAAGCTCGAGGTCGCTGAACATCCCACCGTCAAGCATGTGGTGGCCGTAGATTATCAAGTTATCGCACGTGTGTATATCGCAGTTTTCTTGCAAATACGGCGTGCCGAGGTTGCTGTACGCTTTCTCAAAGTTTCGTCGCAAATAATAATTGGGGCTATTCGGCGATTGCATCACCGGGTAGTTGATCTCTGTGCCCGGCACGCGTATCCATCCCACAAAGCCCGAATTGTAGTCGTGCAGCTCCCCATAAACTTCGAGCAGTTGTGCTGCGCGCTTATCCTCTGCATTGCTGATTTGCTCTAAGTCTCCCAATTCATTTTCAGCTGCGTCTACTTTTTCGGCTATGGTTGCAAACAGCTCCTTCTGCTCTGCTTTCTGTTGCCAGTTATGGATGAGCAGATACGCGCAAAATCCCGCGACGCACAGCAGTAAAATCGCGATGATGATGGCTATGACCTGCGCACCTTTGTACGTTCGCTTTTGGGGCATGTTTTCACCTTCTTCCATTTTTCCTTTTCACCCAAAACCTACACACAATGTTGCAGGCTTTGGGTGGGGCTCAGTGCTGTCACTGAGCCCTCCCTGCGAGGTAAACCTAATTCAAAATTTTGGTGTACTCTTACTTATCTTCCTGCTCTTTTCTTTTCTTGAATACAAGGAAGAAAATGAATGCGGAAGTACCGAGGCAGAAGACGAGAACGCCGCCGATAGCAAGCGCCTGCGTACCTCTATCACCGGTCATCGGAGTAATGAAAACTCTTGTGTTCACAACTGTCAATGGCGCAATTGCGTTGGTTGAATCAGTATCCATCTCATCGTCGAGCATTGTGACGTCGTTGCCGTCAACCGTTGCAGATGCAGTCTGGTAGTTATGAGCGAGCTGCGTCTGTGGGATGTTCGCGAGCTTGAGGTTCAGACCGCCGTCGAATTTGTAGCGCGGGTCGTTCTGCACGACACCAAGCGTATCTTTGCTGTAAATGTCGCACGGACGGGTTGTGTCATCCACGGACTTAATCGTTACGTCGATGTTGTTTTTGAGGAGCGTATAACCGTTAGCCGTCTCGAGCTCCGTCCAGATGTACTGGTCGTCTTCGACGCCCTTGAGGATAAGTTGGCCCTTTTTGCCATTCCAATCGACAGGGTGCATTGCTGTTGCGGCGGTTTCACTGGTCGTATGGCCGGTAACATACCAGATGCCTTCGTCCTCATTAAGCTGTGCGATTACATAGTAGCCATCGGTTTTGTTCTGAGCCTTGAACAAAACATGGTCGAACATAGCCTGCTCTTCTTTGCCATCACTAAAGGTCTTAGTGATGTTCGTCGCGTATGTATAAACATGCGCGTCATCGATGAGCGTGTCGTAGTAGGTGTCATTGGTACGCTTCCAAGTCAATACGACTTCGTTCTCGTTTCCGTTGTCGCCGTAAACAAGGCTTTCGTCGGAATTGAGCTTTGCGTCATAACGGATGCGAAGGGTATAGTTGGAATAACCGGCATAGAGCTCGCCGTTGTCGTTGTCGTAAGCTGTGTTGGCCGTGTTGATCTCAGCAAGGCCGTCAGCAGTCATGGAGATCGTCATCGTATGCGTACCGTCGTTGTTTTCTTCGCGTGTGACCTTAAATTTGCCGTCGGACTGCTTCCACGTGGTAACTTTGTTGGTGCAATTTGCATCGGTAAAGAATTCGAGTGTAACGCTGTTCGTACCGCCTACATAAGAGAGGCCGCGAGCGAGAACATCACGGAAAGTATATTCGCTGATGTTGGTTGCTGCAGACGTGATCGTCGGCAGCGTGCTGATGATCTGATACTCAATCGTATCGCCTGCGGATGCCGTTGCATTGTGCTTAAAGCCATCGGTGATAACATCGGACGCGTTATTTTTGCCGGTATCCTTAACAGCTTCACGTACGGTTTTTTCCAATGTGACAATGCCAGTCTCGTTTTTGGGGTAAAGCACAACATTATAGTTCCAATCGTGACCGCCGGTCGTGATCTGGTTGCCCGAACCGTCTGCCATACCACCATCAACCGTGGTCATGGGCAGCGAGACGAAGCACGGATTTGTTGTACCTGTCACCATTTCCGGCGTGCGGGTTTCAACCAGCAGGTAGAGACCTACGGGGAGGCCCGTTACATTGCTGTAGCCGTCCTCATTAGTCTCGGGCATTGCCGTACCGCCGTTGTTTTTAACGTAGGATTCGAGAGAGTTTTTTACGGTTGTGGAATTGGCCTCAAGAGCAGCTTTAAGTGCTGCATTAAGCTTATCCGACTGGTAATACCAGTTGTCGGAATCAAGTGCATTTGCATTCTCGTAGCTCTGTGCACCGTCTGCAAGGCCGATAGCTGCAAGCATGTCTGCGCCTTTTACTTTATCGATTGCATACAGCACCTCGATGTGGCTGTCTGTACGACCGCCGTCTTTTTCAGACTCCGTGAACTGCGTGATGTCCGCAATTTTGAGGTAAGTATACTCGACACCTTTAATTGCATAGCCGTTGCTTGCCTGTCCATTACCAAGGGCGGAAGATGCGCTGTTCGCGCCGGTGCGCGTTGTACCGCCAAGCACTTGATTTACTTTTGCGTCATACTGGCCGGTAGAAACGTAGCTGTCCTCATCCCACACGCCATCTTTTTTGGCGTTCGTAAAGTCATACTTATAAATGGACAGCTGTGCCTTTGCGTCCATATCGATGGTAGCTTTATCGATAGTAGCCGCCGATGCCGAGATCAAAGAGGTGCAGGCCAGAGCTGCTGCTAAAGCTAAAGCACCAATGCGAGAGATTAACTTGGATTTTGCCATTTTTCTACATTCCTTTCATTTTATTTTTTTATGTTCTAAGAGAGTGTAGATGCTCTCTTAAAATAACTTTTTCTTCCACAGCCATGCTGCAAAGCAGGATACGGAAATCAGTGCGAGAGCAATGCCCACCGGCACGCTCGCCATACCGTTACCGCCGGAGGACGGTAATGCAAAGCTTTGGTTGTTGACTGCCGTAACGACCACATCGGTGACTTCTGTGCCGTCATCCTCTACTTGTGGTAAGCTGCCGATAAACATCGGCGCTGCGAGCAATGTGCTGCCGGACTTCGTGCCGGTTTCGGTCAGGCGGTAGGTGATTGTAACGGTCTGGTTATCGATTTGTAAGCCGTTGAAAGCAGCGACACCGTTTTCGTCGGTCTCCAAAGTGCCGTCAATAACAGCACTCGTGCAGCCACCGATTGAAGGCTTGCTGTCTTCCGCGCGGGCTTCTATCGGAGCCCAAGTCGCGCCATCGTCAGTGCTGTACTCGAGCGTAAACTCTACGCCCGGCATGGGATTTCCGTTGGCATCGACTTTTTTAGCCGTAATGGAGCCCACACTCGGAGTGTTTTCCTGCGTGATCTCAATTACCTGCTCATCGTGCTCGATTGCAAAATCATGCACGGTATCGTCAAGGTCATAGCCCTTCGGAGCCATCACCTCTGACCAGTGGTATTGTCCGTAAAGGATCGAGTCTACCTTGATTTTTCCGTCCGGCCCGGAAGTTTCGGTTGCAATCACATTACCATCATCATCTGTAATCTCAAACTTCGCGCCTTCAAGCGGCGTCACACCGTCGTGGTCTACTTTGAGGATTTCAAGCGTACCGCGTGCAATTTGGTTGTAAAAGCGAACCTCTGCCGTCTGCCCATAGGTAAGTGTTACTGTCTGTGCATCCGGCGTGCGATATTTATCCGGCACGTTGATTTCTTCGACCTTGTACTCGTACAGCTGCGTTGCATCTGCATCGACGTATACAGGCATCTGATCTGTAATGATCTCACCGGCCGCATTGGTGGTATACGTTTTACTATACCCATCCGCAAGCCGTGTGACCTTGAATGTAAAACCGGCAACATTGCCGTCTTCGGAGGTCTTCACGATTTTGAGCGGCGCATACTTGAGCTCGTTTGTGAGCGTCACCTCATACGTTTTGCCGTTTTCGTGGACGTCAACATCCAAGTCTTTAAATTCGCGCCCCGGCACACCTTTGACCTGATGCAGCGTATACGTGCCGTAGGGCAGGTCTTTGGTGGTCGCCTTGCCGTCCGCCCCGGTCACAAGATAATCTCGTTCTGTGTCTTTTGCGTTGGCATAGCTACCGGCAGATTTGAGATACACCTGATATTCAGCGCCTTGCTCAAGCTGTGCATCCGCACCGAGCATTTCAATCTGCTTGGTGATCTGGATGTGTCCTTTAAAGACATCTTCGGTGAAATCTTCGGGTTCGAGGTCATATTCAATTTTCTCTGTTTTGGTTGTTGTAACGTAGGTGTGCACACGGGAATCCAACTTGTATCCTGCTGGGGCTGTAATTTCTTGTACAGTTACAGTCACACCAATCGGAAGACCTCTAAGCGTTGCTGACCCCGAGCTATTCGTCGTAACGATATTTTCAACGGTTTTTGTGCCGTTGACATAGGTCACTTTATACTGCGCTCCCGCTAACGAAGCGTTGCCCTGTGCCACGCTGGCATTGGTTTCGGAATCCTTTTTCTTAACCGTAAGACGAATGGTCGTTGGGTCATCCACCACATTCATTGTTGCCGAGTTGTAAGCAAGATAGAACGAATGTGGCGTCGTATCTTTTACATATCCGGGAGGCGGAGTTCGTTCCAAAATTGTATAGGTCGTATTTGGAATAAGAGTTCTGCTTAATGTAGCCTTTCCCGACGAGTTAGTTGTGAATGTTGCAACCGGCGTACCCGTAGCAGAATTACCTTCGTACACATCGTACACAGCTCCGGCAAGACTATAATTGCTGTTGCCTGCCGTGATCGACGTGTTAGCGCTCGTTTTGGTTAGTGTCACCGTCTTAATCAAAGGCACATCGCTGACATTCAGAGTTGCGTCAGCATTGTTGATCCTAACAGTATGCCTTGTCGTGTCCAAGGCATACCCCGGAGGAGCTTTGGATTCGACGGCGGTATATGTGCCATTTTTGAGTTTCACATTTGAAGTGCCCTTGCCCGACGAATCTGTGGTGATGGATGCAACTTCCGTGCCGGAACTGTTATAGATTTTATACACGGCTCCGGCGAGGCTATACCCACTGTCGCCGTTTGTGATTGAGACATTGGCACTCGTCTTTGTGAGGTTGATATTGTACTCATAGATAATCGGTGTATCGGAGACATTGAGTGTCTTATTACCGTCCATCGTTACTGTATGAGTTTCATTATCAACGGAGAATCCTTTCGGTGCGGTCTTCTCCTTTACGCTCACTGTTCCCGCAGGCACAACAAGACTCGCCGATCCTGACGAGTTAGTTGTAAGCGCACCAAGTAATGCATTCGATGTTACTGTTGGAGTATAAATAGTTTGCGTAGTTTTATTCGTAAGATATGTCGATGAAGCATATCCTGTATAGGTCGTACCGTTTGAATGGGTATATTCAACCCTATACCACGATCCTGATGTGCTAAGATACTTTACGCTTGCTCCATTGGTCATGGTTATCAACACAGAACTGCTTGTATTGGCAGAGCTACGCAAATTAAGGCCACCACTTGCATTTACGGTGTAATACGTGACTGTTGAGGTTGTATAAGTGGTTTTGTTACCGTAAACTTCGTACACTGCACCAGACAAGCTGTAATTGCTGTTATTGTTTGTCAACGAGGGATTAGAGCTTGTCTTATTGAGCGTCAGTGTATATTCAGACGGTGCGTACTTAATAACCACGTAATAAGAAGGGCTGGTCTTAGGTGTTATGGTCGAAATATGGTTATTGGAACCAAAACTATGCCACATATTATCTTCGCTGGAGGAGTTTCCCCAGAAAAAGCCAATATGCGTATCTCGGTCACTGGCCGATGCTGTTGTCGGCAACATTAAAATAATGTCACCTTTTTCAAGCACATCAGACGAAAGCATATCGCTCTTTGACTGGAATGCATATGACTTAAGATCACCGTTTGCAATCCAGAAGCAATAGTTTGATGCACCTGCCAAAAGGTTTCGGCTTTTATACGAGCTGTACCAATCTGCAGAACGACCACCGACCGCCTTAGTCATAAGCCCCTGAACCGAGCTCGCAGGCAACGCAGTATGATTATTCAAGTCAGACGTACCCGCATTTAACCCCAATTTACAAAGCACATAGCTGACAAATCCAGCACAGTTCATACCCACGCTGCCATTGTAGCTTGTATCTCCTTTAGGAGACTGGCTATCCCCGCCTACATATGTAGTACCCAAATAGTAGTTATCACTTTGATGCGAAGTAAGTTCAGCTACAACTTTGTCTCTTGTTACTCCGTAATCAGATATTGTTTTCGTCCCATTAGGTCGATTAAGATACTGATTGACCCAACTCCATGTGTAATCATCCAGTAGCGTGGATACTCCGTATTCTAATACCGGTTCAGGGTTTTCCTTTTTACCAGTCTCACTCATGACCTCAAAGTGCAAATGTGGGCCAGTAGAATTGCCAGTGCTGCCGACGCGCCCGATGCGCTGCCCACGCACGACTTTTTCGCCTTGCTGCACGTTAATTTCAGATAGATGTGCATACAGTGTGGTATTTCCATCTGGATGTTCAATCTGAATCATGTGCCCATAGCTCATCATGCCGGTGGTGTCATACGATCCGTCCCAAATCTGCACATAAGTTACAGTGCCTTCTTCGGCTGCCACCACAGCAGAACCAGTAACAGCAGCTATATCCCAAGCTTTGTGTTGCTCACTGTATTCCTGCGTAATTTCGTCGCCGTCGGGAACTGGGAACAGGTAAAGTCCGCCGGTCTCATAGTCCGTTAAGACCTCGTGCTCAAGCTTTATTGGGTTTGTAACCGGCTGCGGTGACGGCGTAGGCGTCGGTGTTACAACAGGGGATGCGCTCGGTACAGCACTGGGCTCCGGCGTACTCGTGGACACTGCTGTCGGCGTTGCAGTAACTCCGGGTGTAGCCGTGGGAACTGCGGTAGGTTCTGCCGTCGGGGCTGGTGTAACGGTGCTTTCCGGCGTAGGCGTTGGCTCTGTGGTAGATTCCGGGGTAGGCTCCGGTGTCGCTTCAATATCTGCCGGAAGATCTTCCGAAATTTCTTCCTGCCCGGTATCTACATCAAACGAAACTTCAAAGCTCGGGCTTTCCGCAGGCACGTTGGCTTCATCCGCCAGAGCACTTAACGGCAGTGACATCGCAAGGATCAACGCCGCAAGCGCTCCGGCCAAAAGCCGTTTTGCTTTCTTCATTTTTGCCATTCCTTTCTTAGAGTTTTGTATATAGCAAAAGCCGCGCTTGAAAAGCACGGCTTGAATTTTTGCAGTAAAAAAGCACCCGATAAAACGGATGCTTCATGCTGCAATATTCAATTTTTATTTGTATTCCCAGTGACCTTGTTCTTCTTGCGCAGGTTCGTCAACAACCCAATGCTGACCCGTCACAATCCAACGTGTATTTCCCGGAACTTGCGTATAACTACCATGATCGTTTCCTTTATCCCATTCTTCATCTGAATGTACATAAAAATCTTCTACCGAAGAAAATTGAGTTCCACACGCATTACACTGATACACCCAATCGCTCTTCCAGTACCCTTCTTCTTCCCAATGGCCAACTTCTTCCTTTGCAGGAACATCTACAACCCAAACTTTTTCCTTAGGCTTCGGCGTCGCGGTAGGCACGGCTGTTGGCGCTGCGGTAGGAGCTGCCGTAGGCTTGGTCGTCGGAGCGGTGGTCGGTTTGGCTGTTGCAGCAGGCTTCGGCGTCGCAGTTGCAGACGGTTTAGAGGTAGGCTTTGCTGTCGGTGCAGCGGTCGGCTTTACGGTAGGCTTCGGCGTTGCAGTAGCCGAGGGCTTCGCGGTCGCGCTGTTGCCGGAAGAAGGCTTGCTTGTGGTATTACTGCCGGAGCTGGGCTTCGTTGTCGCCGACGGTTTTGCGGTTGCACTCGGCTTCGATACTGTGCTGCCGGTAGAACTTGAAGACGACGGCTTACTCGTTGTGCTATTCTCAGTTTTAGACGTGGCAGACGAGCTGCTTCCCTTCGAACTCTCGGTTTTGCTGCTTTCCGTTTTTGCGCCCGGCGTCGCCGTAGGCTTTGCACTTGCAGTGCTTGAGCTTGCAGTCGGTTTGCTGCTCGCATCGTTCTTTTCCGATACCGTGCTGCTTACCGCACTGGATGTGGAGCTTTCCGTTACGGCGCTTTCGGTATTGCTGCCCGCACACGCCGCAAGCGATACCATAAGTGCCGCCGCCATCAATATTGCTGTGATCTTTTTCTTCATAGTCGTTCACTCCTCATATAGAATATTATAATAGCTTTTTAATTTGATTTCAATGAGAAAAGAAAAAACCGGAAGTACTTCCGGTTTTACAGCTTGATTTCAAATTCTTCTTCAATTTTTGGACTGTGGTGCTGTTCATGGTTCATGGTTAGCGCCAAACCTTCAAGACGTTCGATACGTTGGTCTAATGCGCTCGAAAGACAAACACAGCGTTCGGAGTCGAGGTAGGGGGACTCTGCGAAGATTTCGCACACACGGTTTCCAAAGTGCTGTAACGCTTCAAAGTTGACCCAATCGAAAGACGATACGAGTTTAAGTTGTTCCTCATGCGTTTCTTTGAACGGCTTTGAAGGCAAATCAGAGGCCAGAGGACGGATGAGTTTGGTCGGTGTATTACACCAAAGAGATGTACCGGAGTCGTAGATCGGCGCAGAACCGATCCACTCTAAGGAGTTGGCGTTTCTAATCGCACCGAAGTTATTATAGTGACGGTCAGTATTGGCGAGTAAATAATCGATGACAATCATTTGGTCTACGGCTTGCTGTGCATTAGAGATGCCAAAGGCGGCACAGCAGTTAAGGTAATGCTGATATGTCGTGAGGTGATTTGCTTTCTTTTGAGACTTCATGATGTAGTCAGCAGAGATAAGTTCTGTGTCCGCATCGATAAAGTCTTCGCAAACGCTGTAAGGATAATCGCCCTGCATAATGATCCGATAGGGAACATGAGGGATGTTGAGCTTTTCCATCAGCTCAGAAGCAATAACTTCATTGTATGGCTCCTGTTGGTTCACGCCACTGCCGCCTTTAATAAGGCAGCGCTTGCCGTCGATGATCGTCCACTTTTTGCGTAGCCAACCATCGGAGGTGTTGTCCGGGGACATCAAATCGATTTTCGCACTGGAGCTGTGACCGCCAAAAAGAATGTCACCGATGTCACGGGAAAAATCATTTGTGAAAAAATTGATCTCAGCCCATTCCAACGAGGAACCTTTCTCCTTGATCCAATACTGATCCGAAAGGCTAAGTCCGTAGCTTTTATCGATAAGCTCTTGCGTGCTGCCGATACGCAGAATAGCGAGCGCTTGTTGGATGCCTTGACGGCTTGCCGGAATGGAACGCCCATACCACCATTTGTTGAGTGCCTTGCGGTCGAGAATGTCGTTCTTGTACGCAATGCCGGTTGGAATGTGCGCAGCATTATGCACGTCATCCACACGAGTAATCGCGCCGGACGCATCGTCCAGTTCAATATCGACTACGGGTATTTCTTTGTGCATCAATGTGTAGTGCATGGCGACACCTCCTTATTTCTAAAGCGTTGCTTATAGATACATTCCAAAATCTTGTTCATTTTCGTGTTTGTGATATTGGCTTTGTTCATGCTGCTGATTTAGCTGTGCATTTAAATTTTGAATTTGCTCTTTGAGTTCCATATTTTCTTTCTCTAAATGCACAATTCTTTCTTGTTGCTTTACCATGATGTCGGAAAAAGCGCGTAAACTCTCAATATGTTTATCGATTTCTTTTTCTGCGTTGGTCAATATATGCTCGCGATTTTCTTTAGCGGCTTTTTCCATACGTAGATGCTGTAAGGTCTCGCCCGTAAGCACTTTTAATTCTCGATGGTCTTTTGAAACTAAATTAAGCAAAACTTCGTTATTTGGATTAAGAGCACCCATTACAGCGTTATGATTTGTAGTTTCGTAGCCTAATCGATCATTTAAGAGCTTTTCAATTTTTTCATATGTTTTTTCAGGAATTTTGTGTAAGAATGCAAAATACGAAATCGAGGTAAAAACAAGAGAAGAAATAGCACCAGTTATTAAGCTAATTAGAATCTCTTGAAAAATATCGTTCAAAAGAAAACCTCCCAGTGAAAAGAAAAAGATAGAATATAGAATGGTTATTGCCCACAAAGTGGCTGTAATACCTTCCAACACTCGAATCAATTTTTCCATGTTCTAATTTTTCACCTCCATTATACAGTGTTCGTGAAATCATTTCAAGGCTTTATTCCTCACTGTCCTGCATTGTGTCGAACAGAGAAATGCGGCCGGTGGAACGTTTTACGGCTGCAACAGCTTTGCTGCGCATTTTATCGTACTCATCTTTCGATAGTTCGTATTCGAATGCGACGATACGTGTTAGCATGTTTGTTTCAACAGCTTGTTTAAAGAGCTGCGAAGATATGCGATCTGTTGCCCTCTGCACAATCGCCTCGACTTGTCTGCCGTAGATGCCGCAAAGGTAGTCTGTGTTCATTTGATTGCTCAAATAGGCGAAATAAAATTTCAAAGCTGCTTCAATTGCTTCGCTTCGTCCGTTTTGTGGATTGAGGTGCAAAAGATCAACAATAGCATCTAACATACGGACTTCATCATCTGCAAGGTACGTTGAGACCCTCTTTTTGTCAGTAGCCATTTTAAATTTATAGCATCTCCTTTTGCTTCAAATTTCAGTAGTACCACTAGTAGTACCACCGGAATTTGGCTTGAAATCTGAATATTTCGTTTGTTTTATGAAATAGTAGGCGGTAAGGTGGTACTACCGTTCAAAAAGTAGTACCACTTTTTAAGACCCGAAAACCCGCACACTGTGCGGGTTTGTGATGCAGTAGAAACACAAAGTGGTACTACTGCTTTATCCTGCATTCTAAAAAGACACCGATTTGAGAGATTTTGGCGCGTTTTCGAGATGCGAAACAGTTTAAAAATATTACGACCAGAAACCACCGGGGTTTGAGATCGGATTTGACTTGGTTTCGGGCTCCGGTTCCGGCTGAAGCTGTGGGGCATTGTTGATAACCTTTTCTTCGGAAACCGGATCAGAAACGGTTGAAAGTGTTGTGCCTTCAATGTATTCCCGCACGGCTTTTGGAACGATTTTCTTGTACATTTTCTCGAAATACGCTACGAATTCTGCGTCAATATCGATGCCTTTTTGTGTTGAAAAGGTGTGCAGTGCATCGTATTTTCGCTCATCTAAATTGAGCTTTATGGTGAGTTTTTTCATTGTTTTTGACCTCTTTTTCTTCAAAAATTTTCGCCGTCGGCACGCTTTGCGTGCCGGTTTTTTGTACTTGGCATGCCGATTATTAGTAAGGAAAGAATACCCACAAAATTGTGGATCACTCAAAGAATTGCAAAGGATCGAGCCTATTATCGTTGTATCTGATTTCGAAATGAAGATGATTTCCGGTCGAATCCCCGGTACTTCCGACGTAGCCGATGAGATCACCGGCAGATACAGATTCGCCGACTTTTGCAACACGTTTTGTTTGGTGAGCATATAGGGTAGACCACCCGTTTCCGTGGTCGATTTTTACGAAATTGCCGTAGGAATCATGCCAAGTGCTCATCACAACTGTGCCGTCGGCCGCTGCATAAATCGGGGTCATTGCCGGTGCACCAATATCGGTTGCACCGTGCGAATTTTCGTACATTCCGGTGACCGGATTGTACCGGGAACCGGAGCCGGAAGTGATGTAATCTTTACCGTAAGGAGCGGGGAGAGGCCACTCAAATTCACCCTTTCCCGCTACAATTCCGGCGGAGATTTCTTTAATTCTGCCGTTCTCCAGTGTTACCTTTTTAGTGCCGTATGGGTGTGTTCCGCCGGTCAAATATGTAATGCCAGGCAACTGCATCCAGTACGTCCAACTGCCCTCACTGAGCTGCGTTTTTACTACGCCGTCGTGGTTGCTTTTGGCCTCAATTACCTCACCGTTTCCTATATAAATACCGATGTGTCCGCTCATACAAACGGCCAAACCGGGTGTATCGGGGATAGAGGAAATCTCACCGAAAATGACAGCGCTGCGGAACATTCCGTCTGCGCCGACATCGCGAAAACCATTGGATTGGTAACGGATAATGCCGGTGTCTTCATCAATCCATTCATACGCTTTTATGAGCCCGATGCAGTCAAAAGCAGGCTTTCCGCCGTAGGTTTCGTAGATGAAATTGACCTCGCTGTTGGTCAGATTTGCATCGGAATCCGTGAAAAATCTGGACTGCTGCTGCTTAAGAAATGCCATGGTTACGTCTTGGCCGTAAGCGCCATAGATGTAGCCGGAACCGGCATCCAGAGCGTTTATTGCGAAGTTGGTGAGACCGATATTTGTTTTGCCGTCGCTGCTTTTTAAGTTACGGATCAGCGTAGAACGGTCGGCATAACCGGTGGGCATTTGCTCTGCAAGCCGTAGCAGTTGCGAGCGCATGTATGCGTTGATTTTGAGATCAAACGTGCGCTCGATTTTATCAAAAATTTCATCGGAATCGGTTAGCGGGGAGAGCTTATCATCTGAAACAAAACAGTCAATCAGCTCATCGGTTTGATTCTTTAATCGGTCGTTATCCGCAAAGATTTTGGCGTACACAGCATAGAGAAGCTTATCATTTATGCGTGCACCGGAGTCAAAAACAGCGCTGTATTCGTTCAGTTTTGCAGAGAAAAGCTGCGAGCAGTCGAAGCCTAAATCGGTAAAAGTCATTGCACCGCAGCTGCCGAGCAGTGCAGCGGAAATGATAAAAATAGAGATGCAGGCAATAATGATTTTTTGCCATGTTTTGGGGTCGGCTGCGACCAAAGCGAGCTTCGCAATTAAAACCGGGTTTGCCATTTTTCCTCCGAAAAACCGGAAGTACTTCCGGTTTTATAGCATTGTGATTTCAAATTCTTCATGCTGTTCTTGCCTGATTTCTGCACGATTTTGTGTTGCGATTTGCTCAAAATCGTGTATGATTTCTTCTTTTGTAAGCGTATTTTCAGAGCTTTGCTGAATGGATTTTTTCGAGATTTGACGCATCCATTCTGCGAATTTTGGAGAGAGTTCATTGATTTGTGCCACGGAAAAATCGTAATTACCTTGGTTCAGCATAGCACGGACAGTACGCACATTTTGCTGCAAGGCGGCGAATTGCTCACTTCTTTCGAGCGTGAGTTCATCGGTTTCACCGAGCTTTTCCGAAACGCTCTGTTCGATTTCGGAAAGCGTAACATGCAGATTTAAGTAAGGAATGAACTCGTTTAAGATGTATTCTTTTTCGTGTCTGTCCTGTAAAAGTGCATCGCTGCCGCCTATTTCTAACAAGTAATTTTCCCACTGAGGGTTCTCGTTGCACAGCGTATTTAGCCGCTTGATATGGTCGATCAGACTGCCTTCACCGGTGCCGAAACTCTGTCGACCTTCATAGCTGCTCGGTTCTCCGTGCAGCATATAATCAATGCGAAAAGCTGCTTTGTGGTAGCAGTTCGGGTACTTCTGCTGCGCCTTATCGATTGCTTTAAAGAGTTCGTTTGCACGCGATAATCGCATGGTCTGGCCGTCGTGCAGACGCTTGCTTTCCGTCCATATAACGGTTACGGTTGGCTCCTTTTTCATAGCCTGTTCACGCTTCAGTTCAGCAGCTTTTTGGGAAGAAATGATTTGCTGCGGTATTACGCCTGCGAGAGAAAGTTCCTGTTCCATTGCCTCAATATGCTGCTGAAATTTTTCGCGAACCGGTGCCAAAAGTGCATCGATTTTTACTTCCGGCTGTGCCTTAAGCAGCTCTTGGTAGCAGGCTGCAAGGTGGCTTTTTCGGGCGTCACTGGGCTCAATTCCGAACGTTTTTCCAAACATAATAGAGAGACCGTCGGCTTCAAATTCACGCTGCATGGTAGGCTTTTCTATGTTAGGACTATGCCCCATAAAGTGGTGTGACATTTCGTGCAACAATGTATCGAGCTTCTGTGTGTCGCCGAGTAATTGGTTAATATGGATGTGCTTGTTGCGCGGGTTATAAGCGCCGCGTGTGCCGATTCCTTCAAAATCTTCTTCGGATACAGGCACGCCGATTTCTTCAGAATAAAGGCAAAGAGTGTTGTAAATATCTTTGTGCTGCGTACTGTTGTATCCTACGCCGCAGAGCTTGGGGTAGTCTTCTGGCGGACAATTTGTCTGCGAAATATCGAACACCGTGCAGGGTTTGAAATAGGTAAAATCACGGCTTTCGAGCATGCCGATTTCAACTTCATGGCGTTGTTCCGGCGAGGCTTTAGATAAAAGAACCCATGTTGGATTTGGCACGTTTGGCTTGAAATAGCGCGTGGTTTCCGGCCGATAAATATTAGCACCATGCTCACCTTCCTGCACATAATACCCAAGTTCTTTCCAATGTGTGTATGAGGCAATAAATACGGAATCAGGACGCTGCCGGTAGATCAGCATTGTGTTTCGTGAAGAATATTTGTAAAACTGAGTGCTGAATGCGAGGTATTCTGCGATGTCCTTGGGATCGTTTTCCCAGTGCTTTGTGAGCTCCTGAATCTGTAAATCTGCTTCTCTTTGCTTCTTTTCGTGATGTGCTTTACGTTCTTCTTCGGAGTAGAATGTTCTTTTTTTAGGCATCTTCTTGCTCCTCTCCGCGTATCAAGTGCTCAAGTAGGTCATCCGGCAATTCCTTGTAAATTGCCAACACACGATCAAATTGTTCGGGTGGCAGATCAATAATCGGCTTGCATTTGGAGCGGGGATACGGCTCACCCTGATTTACAAATTCATCCGGAATTTCGGTCGTGTAATATAAATCGCCCCACTCATCGGCACAAACGGTAATATTCGCTGTGCTAAAAACGATGGTGACATTTTCTAAAGGCTTATAGCTCATAAATAAATCATTCCTTTCATAAAAAACTGTATGAAAAAAGGTTTGCTGCCTGTGTGTACAGGTAACAAACCTTTTTGCTGTTTTGTTTTATTTTCATATCTTTTCGCGTACCATCATTAAGGAGTAGCCTAATAAGTTTTGACCTCTCCACTTAGTTATGTCCAGTCGATCTGGATCACTCATTGATAGGCCCACGCCCCAAATCTTATCTTTGACGGCACATTCTGCGAGAAGATTGTCGCCGGTAGCTTTCAGGAGATCTTTTAAGTTGAGGCTTTGAGAAAACTTTGCAAGCAGTCCCTCATATACAACGATTTGTCGGATGCCATTCCAACGGTTTTCGTTATAGTTAGAAACTTGTCTCCCGAATTTTTTTATTTGAGCAACATCATGAGTGGTTAAAATCTTTTTTGCAATAGCTTGATCACAAAAGCACATGGCTTTTTGATACATCATAAATTGCTCCATTGAGGAAAAGGTGATGTTGGATACGTTGAATTCAGATAAATACCAATTGCTCAAATATCCGTTTTCTTCGTCAGCATTATGAAAGCAAAGGATTTTCATGATGCTCCACCAACCTTTTTTACGGCCAAATCAAGTTCTAAATCATGTAACCCCATGTAGGCTTTTGTTAAAAAATCCAATGGTACTTTTTTAATAATCTCCTTGCTTGAGACGTTGTAGAACCATTGATAATAGGCGTAAAATTCACCTATCCAATCAGGAATAAACCCTTTGAGTGCTTTGCCGTTTTTGAGATGATAGTGTTCTGTTTGCTGAAAGTAATCCCACAATTCGGAAGCATTCATGGTGCTAACATAGGCTTTACCTTGATCGATACTTTCTCTTGTTTTACTTGTCATATAAGTATTGATGAAATCCGATGTATCTTTCTCAGGATAATTCTGCGATACAAAATCGAACAGTTTTCCTTGGCTTTCAACAATATCATGTAAGTATACCTCTGGATAAGCTCGCATCATATCACCTCTAAAATAATGTGCTGAATACATTTGTTACTTTATTTGCATCTGACTCGATGAGATCGTGCATGTTTTCTCGGGCACGTACATCGCGTTGATTGTATTTATCGTTAAACACGCTGTACTCGACTCGGATCAAGCCTTTTTTATTCTCCGTGAGTTTGGAATAAGCAAGTTCGGATTTGATACAATATTGGATGCCGAGCCCACCTAATGATAGCAATTCTTCGAGTATGTCCGTATCTACATTGTCGCGCACAAATTCTTTGGCAATATAAAAGTATGAAGCGTTAGCTCTCCAACCCTTTATAACATCGTATGTGCTTGTATCGATTCCGAACTTCTCTATGAATTTTTTAGAAAGAACTTTATAGCGCTTTGTATCCGCTGCGTCTCTGTGCTTCATCAACTCAGCAAGCCAAGAGAGAACATCATATTTTTGAAAATCCAGTATTTTCAAATCAGAAATGTCTAATTCGTATTTATGAACCCAGCCATTCGTTTCGGTTGGTCTACAAACTGCCCATTCTTTGGCGAGTTCTATGTTTTCAGTAAGGTAAAAGCCTTTTCCATAGTCGTGCTTATCTTCACCGTAACCATATTGCGGTGTAACAAATTCATTAGGTGTACCGTGATATAGTGTTATTATACTCATCGTTTCACTTCTCCTAAGCCAATGTGCTTAACCGAGTGCAAGTCCATGAAAGTGACGATTATGCTCGGTTTATTTTCTTGTTACCGGATAAGCCAATTGTAATCCTGCCTGCAATCCACCACATAATCGGCGTAAACTATATCGTCTACTATCTGGAAGATTATCATATAGCGTTTTTCAAACGGAATAAAACGGTAGGCATTTCTGGGAATATATTCCCCTGTGAGCCACGGACATCTCTGCGGCATCAGCTCTAAGGAATTTGCGGTCTTTTCAAACTCGGCTGTGAGCCGTTCTGCCGCTTCTGGGCTGACCTGTGCTAGAAATGCGGCGTGGGAAATGAGCATCTGCGTTGCCCGTTCCGATACAATCACACGGTATTTATTCTGCTGCTCCATGACCTGCCGCCTCCTTGATTGCACTACGCATCATCGCAGTGACTTCTTCAACAGAGTAACCTTTGCTTCCACGCATCCTGTCCTCCTCTACGGCAAGCAATTCCTCACGGAGTTTCAGCATTTTTTCCCTGCGGTTGTAAGTCCCGATGTCCATAACCACCAAATCCCCCTCGCCGTTCTTGGTTAGAAAAACCGGCTCTGCGGTCTTTCTGCACATATCGGCAATTTCATTGTAGTTCTGGCGAATTGCTGCGGATGGACGAATATTCATAATGATACCTCCTTGAATTATGACGATAGTAATATTCTACCCATATTATATCCATTTTATGCAATAAAGTCAACAGCGCCGCAGAATTTAATTCTTCAGGGGTTACTGAACACTTGTACTCAACCGAGTGCAAGTCCATTTTATAGATTTAATAAGAGGGCTTAAAGATATATTTCGAAGAATTGCGTTTAATCAGGCCCACTACAACGAAATGGCTTGAGATTTGTCGGATTCTTGGGCACTGCCGCACAAATGTCAGCGCATTGCTTGCGATAAGCGTCGAGTTCATGTTCCATGTTCCGGGCTCCTTTCTTCGTTTAAGTAATCGAAAATATCGTATTTCTCGTAGAGTTTGATGTCAAACGAGGGCTTGTGTTCTTCCGGCGGCATAGCAAAAAACTGCGCGTAGAGATTACTCTCCGGCGCAGCTTGGGCGGCGTTGTACAGCAATGCAAGCAGATACCCTTTAGGCTTCCGCACATTGTTAGAATATTTGGTTATGCGGTAGACGGCCTGCAAATGCTCCGGCGTTAAGCTGTGCAACGCTTGGCATACTTGCGTGCTCGGAAGCACTTGCTTACCGATGCGAACAGTCGATAAGGGAGTAGTAGTAATTTCGCAGATCAAAGAGATGCAGGCTTTCGCGAAATCCTCCGGAACATCTGCATTCATCAAAAAATCAAAATTGCCGTCGCTCTGACTGTCTGTCTTATTATACTCAGTCTTATTATACTCAGTCTTATTAGGTGCGGTTTTACAGAAGTCAAGACTGCGGTTTTTCAGTACTCTTGACTGCGATATTTCCGCACTCTTGACTTCGGATTTTCCGCAGTCCGGAGTGCGGTTTTTCAGAAGTCCGGACTGCGGAATTTCAGTACTCCGGAGTGCGGTTTTTCCGCACTCCGCATAATCACTGGCTTTTTCAGGATTTTCAGGCTCTTGCTCACAGTCTTCTTCGTCTTCATTCTCGAAATCAATGCTCATTTCTATGAGTTCAGAATTATCGGGGTAGCGCAGGTAGAGGCGATTTGGCTGATTTAATCCTTGCCGGACTTCATCGAGCAGGTTTACGGATTTGAGCTCCTTAATAATTTTTTGCACTTTATCCTTTTTGCACCCAAGCAGTTTTTCCATTTGTTCACGCTTAAAGTAGAGGTAAGCTTCACCGTTATCGTCGATCCACTTATTTGTAATGCTCAGCTGTACGCGATCTCGCAAGTAAGTATACAGTAGGATTGCTTCGTTGCTGATTTCTGCTTCTACGCGAAGCGCCACAAGCCATTTCGGGAGTTGATAAAACTGCGTGCTGTGCGCATCAGATAGGGTGTAACGCTTAGTGTTCATTTAGAGACCTCATCCTATATGTTTTTAAGTACTTTTCTGTATTTTATGAAAATCTATCAAGAGAGTATATACAATTCTTCAAAAGTTCAAAAACCGGAAGTACTTCCGGTTTTTCTCAGTTCTTCTTTATATGCGGATAGCACAGCTTGTTCGATGCGTTTGTGTGCTATAGGATTCATTGGTTTAAAAGCAAAGATTTGGCGGCGCTTGCCTTCGCGTTCGGCCAAATGCGGATATAAGACTTGTAACCCACCGTCTGCTCGTCTGGTGATGCGCACACCGTTTAAGGTGTACGCATTATCCAGAACCAAACTGACGTAGCCAAGGTAATAGCCACTGCTCGGAATAGTAACATCGACTTTTGTAACTCTCATTTTGCATCCTGCCTTTCTGGGCAAAGCTCTCCGTCTCGGTACAGCTTGCGGATCATGGTGTCTGCCTCGTTATAGGTGTAGGCTGCAATCGTCTGCATTGCACCGTTTTGTAAAATAAGCTTTGATGATGTGCATTCATAACTGCCATTAAAATGCTTCATAATTAAAGTGCCGCCATGATAGCCGTATTTGGGTTTTAATATATCTTTCACGGTTTCCTGCGGTGTAGGCATCATCTCAACATAATAATCTAACAGATCTTCGCAGTTCCAAATATACCCACTCATGATGACTTTGCGGAGCAGGTCTTCGCGCATTTCCGGGCTTAGAGAGCTCTTTGTGCTTTCGGTCTTGCTCGAAAAAGCGGAAGTACTTCCGCTTTTTGTGGCGTTTGCTACTGTCGGCTGCGTTGCTTTGGCGGCTCGCTCGACTGCGATATTCTGTGCTTCGCCAAATTTGAGCGTTCCGGCAGCAAGATCAACCTTTTCAGGCTCGGTGAGCTGTTCCGACATTGTGCGGTAGGTGCGGACTTGCCGGTCAGAGACATGCATCAGTTCGGCGACACCCTTTTGTATGCCACCTTTAAATTCACCGGATGCCTTTAGCTCATTCAGCAACTCTCGGTATTCTTCATAAAGTGTTAGCTTTTGCTCGGCCGTGTAATCGCGTCCGCCGTTTGCGATGTGCAACATGAGTTGTGCACGTCCGGCCGAAACGCCTTCAAAAATTCTGCACGGGATTTTGTCCCAGTGCAGGTACTGTGTGATGGCGCGGTATCTGCGTTCACCGGAAAACAGCTTGTAACGATTGCCGGACTGGATCACGCCGAGAGGATTCAGCAAACCGACGGTTTCAATTTGGTCTGCTAAGTCGCGGATGCTGTCATCCGTGTCGTTTGCGGCGTATGTGTTTTTGTTTGCAAAGTCGATCAAGGTGGCGTCGATCAGCTCATCACGTGCAATGCCGGCGTTTTCGTTGGCCAGTTCTTTAATGGTGCTCAAACCGGCATTGATGTTTCCAAGATTCAGCTTTTTCATTTCTCGACCCTCCCGATAATTTCATTTACGACCGCTTGGTAATCGATATTACCGTTGCAGTGCTTTGCATATGTATTGATAGGCTCGTGCGCGTTGATAGCGCGGCTCAAGGTGATGTTCTTACGCACGGTTGCGCTGAAAAAAGGAATGACGTCCTGCGATTGCAGGGCGTCGCGGTAAATGGCTTTTGTTCCGTTTTTTTCATCCATGATAATTAAGCCGCCAAGTAACCGGAGGTGCGGATTGATCGTTCTGCGAATTTCAATGAGACTTTCGGCTTTGATGCGCAAGCTGTGCAGTGCAAATTCGTCCGGGATCATCGGGATCAAGATGTAATCTGCATAGCGCTGTACGTTTTCGAGAAGCTTATAGCCTTGCGGCGGGCAGTCTATAATAATGTAATCGTAGTTGTTCTCAATCGGTGTAAGGAGCTTAGAGAGTAAATCGTTGTATGCTCTGCCGCGAAGTTTATATTCTGTGAGCATTTCTTCGAGCCTCATGGATTTAGTGTTCGATCTCAACACATCTACACTAAAATCGGTTTTTACTATGGCGGCATTCACCGGCCAAACACCGGTGATGGCGTCATATAAGGACGGATCATCGGCATTATACAGACCATAGTACATGGTTGCGTAGCTCTGCGGATCAACGTCCGCAAGCAACACACGGTAACCGCGTTCGGCGAGGATGGCCGAAATGTTGACGGCACTTGTGGTTTTTCCGCAGCCGCCTTTTTCGTTTGTGATAGCAATTTTAATTGACATGTAAATGTCCTCCTGTAATAAAGTCTCCGCATTGCTATACGGGTAAAATATAAAAAACCGGAAGTACTTCCGGTTTTTGGCTAAATGGAAAAAGCAGAGCTCATGTGGAGTTCTGCTTTAATGATTAAATATTGAATTGTAAACGATAGTCGAATTTATCTAAAGCTCATAATGTATTCAGTTGGTCTCTTTTTCTGGGCGAATAAACTGGAAGTTTTACTTCAAAGGGGAGGCCTCCATAAAGAACACACTGGTTCAAAAAAGCATTCACCGCACTAGACATATCAAGCCCCAAACGATTGAATAAGTCGTTTGCTTGCTTTTCTATATCAGGATCGATATAAATTTGGATAAGTTCATTCGACATATTCTTGGCCTGCTTTCAAAGGATAGCTCTTAATATATTTCTCGCCTATGCGCAACAGACAGTGCGAGAATGACTAAATGTCCGTCATCAATTTCGCAAATAAGGCGATAGTCACCTATTCGATACCGCCATTGGCCGCTACGGTTAGCGACCAAGCCTTTTCCATGGCGGCGTGGATTTTCTTCGCCAACAAGATTCTTGTCAATCCAACCTTTAATCATGCGCTGCGTATACCTGTCGAGCTTCTTGAATTCTTTATCGAATCTGGATGTCGTTTCTATAACGTAAATACTCATAAATCCAACTCTTTCCAAAGCTCAGATATAGGTCTGCTCTTGCGGCCATCGTTTACATACTCATCGTAAGCTTCTTGTGCAACCGTAAGGTCATACTCATCTTCTATTTTTTCAAATAGAGCTTGCTTGAAGGCTTCACCGAGAGATATTGCGTGAATTCGTGCATAGCTTTCTGCAAGATTTTTTTCTTCAGTAGTCAATCTAATGGAAAAACTCATATAATCATCTCCTTGTAGTACATTGTACTACTCATCTGAATCTTTGTCAACTGATTTACTATATTGTTTGAAAATAAATTAGTTTTATGAACCTAAACAGATAATTACAATCGAGCTAAGGGAAGCACCTGCCTTACAAGCAGGGGGTCATAGGTTCGAGTCCTATTGTCCCCACCAAATGTGGCCCGGTAGTTCAGCTGGTTAGAACGCTAGCCTGTCA
>OGQL01000702.1_pt1 | contig 27301 bp, 19 predicted proteins | sample 1553211 | NCBI WGS metagenome assembly OGQL01 (sample SAMEA2579942, study PRJEB22360) | human gut metagenome
CTGCATCTGCTGGAAAAGAGACGAACCTATTTAACAGAAATTCGAAAGGAGGAGGCGCTTCCTCCCCTGCCTGAAGGCAGGGGTCTCCGCGCCTAAATGTGATGATTAGGTACATACATCGCAGCAACGTGCCATTTTCAAAATAATAACTAATCCAGAATCGAAAAGAAATCCCAACAATCTTGTCTTAGAAGGACGGTGCAGCCAATATGAACTGCGGCAATCCTAGGTTATGAAAGCTGAAGCAGTTCCAAAATTTCTTCGTTCGAAAGCTTCTTAGCGACATCGCTTCCTTCGAGCAGTGCGTCGGCAAGGTTCTTCTTCGTCTTATGAAGTTCGAGGATTTTCTGCTCAACTGTCTTTTCCGAAATTAGCTTGTAGATCGTCACCGGGCGTTTCTGTCCGATTCGATAAGCTCGGTCGGAAGCCTGATCTTCAACAGCAGGATTCCACCAAGGATCAAGGTGAATCACATAGTCGGCTGCCGTCAGATTAAGGCCGGTACCGCCTGCCTTCAGACTGATCAGGAACAACGGCATGTCTCCGTTTTGGAAGGTTTCTACAAGTTTCTTGCGCTGAGCGGCAGGCACCGAACCGTCTAAGTAGAGATATTCGATGCCGGCCTTGTCTAAGGCCTGGCGAACCAAAGCAAGGAAGGAAGTAAATTGGCTAAACACCAAAGCACGATGCTTGTTTTCTTTCAGCTCGCGAACCAGCTCCAGAAACACACGGATCTTGGACGACGGAATCGTCAGATGTTTGTCGACGAGCTCAGGGCTGCAGGCAGCCTGGCGGAGTTTTGTCAGCGCCATTAAGGCTTCAATCGGATTGATCTTTTCAGACTGGAGCCCTGAGAGGGTTCTCGTGCGAATGTTTTCATAGATCGCCAGCTCTTCTTCGGAAAGCTCGACCGGAACGATCAGCTCGGTTTTTTCCGGCAGCTCATCGAGCACCTCTGCCTTCGTACGGCGAAGGATAAACGGGCCGATCAGCTGTTTGAGCAAATGCTGCTTTCCCTTATCCTTCTTCTTTTCTATCGGAAGGATAAAGCGGTCACCGAACTGCTGGTATGAGCCTAAGTAGCCGGGGTTGGCGAACTCAAACAAATTCCAAATTTCCGAGAGATCGTTTTGAATCGGCGTACCGGACAAGAGGATTCGGCCTTGAGCGTTGATCTTCATCACCGAATGAGAAGTCTGTGTGGCTTTATTCTTGATTGCATGCGCTTCGTCTAAAACCGCCAGATTCCATTCAACCCTACTCAGCGCTTCGATCTCGGTATTGAGCACACCGTACGTGCACAAAATGACATCGTAGTCTTTAAGGTTTTTGAGGATCTCTTCTCGGTTGCCGCTGTTAAAGTCGGCAAATCTCAGACCCGGCGCAAACCGCACCATCTCCGACTTCCAGTTGTAGAGCACGGCGGTCGGGACCACGAGTAAGGACGGCCCTAAAATTTTCCTTCCAAGCAGAACGGCAATCGCCTGCACTGTTTTGCCTAAGCCCATATCATCGGCCAATATGCCCCCGGCGCCCCAAGTACAAAGCCGCATAAGCCACTCAAAGCCTTCTCTTTGGTATTGACGAAGCTGCGCCTCAAGACCTGAAGGAATAAAGAACTCAATCTCCTGGGCTTTCAGGATTCGTTCCTGCAGGTTCTCGTAGCTCTTGTCGCCCGTGACTTCGGAACCGTTTTCTTTGAGAGTTTCCAACGCGGTACCGCTGAATTTGGAAATCAGCAGTTCATCCTTCTTCTTAGAAGAAACATCTTCGAGAATCTCTAACTGTTTCAGCAGCTTATTTGTGATCAGAACGTATTCCGAGCCTTCCAAATGAATAAAGTTACCGACACGATCTTTGAGCTTATCTAGGATTTGGTTGATCTTGAGCTGGGTTTTGCCGTCAATGGAAACGGTGCCGTCCAAAGAGAACCAGCAGTCAACACTGTTCACCTTGAGCCTCAGATCCGGAAAGCTGATCGGAGCGCGCCTAAGCGTCAGCTTGGCGCCTTCCGGCCACTCGATATCTGCAATCTTGGAGGCTTCGCGAAGTATTTCCATGAATTCCAGGCACTTCAGCGTGTTCAGGGTCCAGAAACGACCTCCGCCCTGCCAAGCCGAGAAGTCTTCTAGTTTCTCGTTCATGAGCTCCCAGTTGGCTTTTTCTGCCTTGAGGTCACGCAAAATTCTCATCGGTTTGCGTTTAACTAAAGCTGCCAAGGTGTCCAGTCCTTCGCCCGGGGCTACGGCCAATTCACAGCCTTCCGCCGGACGCACAAAAGCTCTGACGTTAAATTCGGTCGCCGAGGAATCCGGAATAATCTGAAAAGTAATTTTGCTTGAAGCTTTGAGCGCCTCGAGAGCGGAAGAGGATTTCAGCAGTTCTGAAGAAACCGGAATTTCGCCGCTTATGTTCTCCAGAATCTCTGCGAGCTTGCCCTTAGCTTCACCTGGGAGTTTTCGGATATTGTTCAGCAGTTCTAGAACTTTGTGTTCTTTGTCGGTTATCTTATAGATAGTCAGGATACTTCCGTCTAATTCAAAAGCGTAGTGCGGATCCGTTCGTAAATTTGTTGCGAAGTCAATATTCGTCGTTGTTTCATAACTTCCGCCACTGTCCTTTTTGACTTCGATACGAAGACGATCTCGATGAATTTCAAAAGGAACTTCCGGTTCAAGCATCAGAAAAGTCCTGCCTGTGTCGGCAAGTTCATAAAGAACCTCGACACCTCTGAGTCGAGCGACTCGAGAGTTGACTCGGACAACCTTAGCGGCAGCGATTTGGTCGGCTTCATCCATTTCCGGAAGCATCTCAGCAAAAGAAGACATGGAGACCGCGGTACCTTTCGACCAGGTAATACCGTCTTTGGACTTCTGTCTGTATGGCTGAATATCGAACGTATCAATATCAACCAAATAAACAATGCGAGCACGACTAATTTTGGACGTCGGTTTTTTAAGGATCTTGCTGTAATTTAAAAGCTTGTCCAATCCGAACTGCCATTCCGAAAGCGTGGCGTAATGCGACAGCAGCGGAGGACATTTGAGTTCTGCCGTCAATTTCGTGACTTCGGAATCGTTTGGGTTGAGCGCATCAAGAGCTTGCTGAAGTATGTACTTCAAAGGCGGATTGTTCTCCTTTTTGCGCTTTGCCAAATGAGACTCGAGAATAGATCTGTAGTCCGCATAAGAGAATATCTTGCATAGCACAGCCAACACAAAAATCGCAAGGCTCGAATCATTCTCTTTTAATCTAGAAGCCATTGCTTCGTGATCGAAGGGTGTTATCTTTTCGGGATTATCGACAAAGGTAAACACAAGCGCGGCCATATCTGAGGCAATATCTTTTGAAAACTCCTCAGTTTTCTTTAAAAGGGAGGATATTTTTCTAGTTGTTGATGCCGAGCCTCTGTCCAAAAATAAAATCGCTGTCAGAAAGACATTTCGAATAGGTTTGAAGAAAAGAGGATTCTTGTAGTAAACAAAATAGTCCCGGTGATACTTAACATCTTCTTTTAAAGCAGATAGTATGCCCTTTTGACCCTCTTTGAAACCTCCCTGGGAAACCTGAAAAATTCCTTTTAATAAATCTTTAGTCCAGTATTCATCAGACAATTGGGCAAAATTAAAAGCACAGAATCCCGTCCTGTATAAATCATATTCACTTGCAAACCACGTAATCACGTCTTCGCGAATAGTGTCTCCGAGAGAGAGAAAGAGTTCTTTAGTGCCATCTAAATTAAAGTCTTCGGACTTATCGGCGGCCGCATCCATGAAAAGGTTCCAAGCTAACACTTTGTTTTCTTTGGATAGTCTTGTGAACAGCGGATGCCACTCTTTCCTGCAGGACATGGCTAGGATCAGGCCTTTCACGGTATTTGTGAACAAGGAACTCGGATGGTGAGCATCCCCTTTACAACGGTTGAGAACCTCGTTCAAATCAGCGTTGCCTCTAAGCTTAAAAGAAGAAAGCTGCAAAAGAAAATCAATGTAAAGGTCTTGAACCTCATCTCCTCTTTTGAACACCCTTCCAAGCGTCCTCTTAGCTTCTTTGATGAATGAAGGCGTATAGACCTGAGCGTAGTCAAGAATCACTTCGGGTTTGATTGCGTATTTGCCTTTGTAGTAACTAGGAAAAGCAATTGCAACATTTTTATCCTGCAAAAGCTTAAGAAACCCATGAACGGACTGGCTGTTAACCGCCTGCTGAATCACTTCTTCAGCATCGTATTCATGAAAATATCCCGGAATAATGGAAAAAATCAGAGCGTACTTACCGAGTCGAGGATACTTGCTGAGCGGGTCTTGAACTAACATTTTGATCTCAGATAAGAAAGGTTTTTCAACTATACGGCAGATGCAGCCGACCTTGGCTTTTCAGCCATAAAAAACTCCTCGAACCGTTAAGCACGAGGAGCTCCAAAAGCCTTAGCGTCTTACAACTTCTTTACGAAAGTCACCGATTGAGGACCGAGCCATTCGTAGTGACGTTTGATACCGTCCGCGCAGGCAGTGCAGCCTCCGCATTTGGTTCCGTCCATATCGACTTTGGCCATCAGCCCTTTGTCAATCCAGCGGCGCGCCATCGGCTCGATGACCGGGCTCGACCCGGAAATGCATTGCGATTTCCAGTTCGGAGACAATGCGCCGCGCCTGAACGTATTCTTTTAATTCAGTTAATGTCACTGAGCTGCTTCCTTGCCTTTAATACGAAGGCCGATAATGATCGAAAGAATCACCGCCAGGCACACGCCGATGCAGATCGAAGAATAAACCGGATGCTGGCTGAAGCGTCCGATCTGATAAACGATCGTCGCGGTTCCGTACCCCATAGCAATCGTCCATAGGGCCGCAAACGTTGTCCAACCGGCACCGACTTCGCGGTACATGGCACCGATCGAAGCGCAGCAAGGAATGTACAGCAAGACCATCAGAAGATAAGAGAATGCCCCCAAGTCTCCGTCAAAGAGGTGCTTCATCGCACGGAATGTACCGGTACCGACTTCCTGCTCAGCCGCCTGCTCGTCAACGTCAGTGAGATCTTTCTCAACACTGACGCCGAGAGGATCCACAAAGAAGTCTCCGAGCTCGGAGAGGTTTTCTCCGACGGATTTCACAGCCTTGAGAGCTTCGGCAGACAGACTGAAAGGTTCTTCCTCTTCTTCAGGTTTAGCCTCCCCGCTCTTTTCCTGATCCGCGGCGCTCATGCGATCGCCCATACCGGAATAAAGGCTGTCCAGAGTTCCTACTACGGCTTCCTTAGCAAGAATACCGGTGAAGACGCCAACGGCAGCAGGCCAGTTCTCATTGCTAATACCCATCGGCTGGAAGGCCGGAACAATGGTCTTGCCGATCTGAGACAGAACGGACTTATCGGTGTCTTCGTTGCCGAAGCTGCCGTCTGTACCCAAAGAGTTCAGGAAAGCCAAGACGGCAACGATGATGACGATCAGCTGACCGGCCTTGATGATAAAGCTCTTTAGGCGATCCCAAGTACGCAGCCCCAAATTCTTAAGAGTGGGCAGATGGTACGGAGGAATCTCCATCACAAAAGCTCCGGCTTCATCTTTAAGCGCGGTTCTTTTCAGAATGAAACCCGTAAGAATCGCCACCAAAATACCGATCAAATAAAGCGAGAACACGAGGTTCTGTCCGCCAAGCGGCCAGAAGGTGGTAGCAAACAGTACGTAAACCGGAAGTCTTGCACCGCAGCTCATGAACGGAGCCATCATCACGGTCGTAATACGATCAGATTTCTTCTCCATCGTACGGGCAGCCATAATTGCCGGAACACCGCATCCGAACCCGACAATCAGCGGAACGAAAGATTTCCCGGGGAGACCGAGAAAACGCATCATGCGGTCCATCACAAAAGCGGCACGCGCCATGTAGCCCGAGTCCTCAAGGAAGGACAGCGACAGGAATAAGCAGGCAATGACAGGGATAAAGGTCGAGACCGTCTGGATACCGCCCCCGATACCGTCGGCTAGAATAGTTTTGAGCCATTCAGGACTCCCAATGCTAGTCAGCAGGTTGCCAAAGCCCTGGACGAAGATGGCCCCGAAAAGAATATCGAAGAAATCGATAAAGGCCGATCCGATGTTGATCGAGAAGATGAACATCAAATACATAATGAAGAGGAAGATCGGAATACCGAGCCAGCGGTTCAGAACGATCTTGTCGATCTTGTCTGTGGTGCTCTGGTCGATCTCGCCTTTGCGGATCATAGAGGCGGCCGTCGCCTGAGAAACAAAGCTGTAGCGAACATCTGCCATCGCGATATCGAGGTCGCCGTTGTACTTCTGATTGATCTCGGCAATGATCTTGTCGACTTCGCTCAGGTCCACACCCTTCAGGTACTCACCCATTCCGGCGTCGCCTTCTAGGAGCTGCTCGGCCGTCCACTCAGCGCGTTCAACTTTTTGGGCCGAAAGAAGCTTAGCAATTTTTGCTCTTGCCTCTTCCACATCGTCCGCAAAAACTATCGGGTTCTTCGGAATACGGAGGTCATCAAGCTGGGCATCGATCGCCGCGCACAGCTCCTTTAGGCCCTGTTCTTTAGAAGCGACAATGCCGATCACCGGGCAGCCTAATGCTTCGCTCAGCTTATGCGGGTCAATTTCTATCTGGTGAGCAGCCGCCATATCCAGCATGTTGAGCACCACAATCATCGGAACCTGCATTTCCAGCAGCTGAGTCGTCAAGTAAAGATTACGCTCGAGATTGCTGGCATCAACAATATTGACAATCAGTTCGGCTTCATCCTGGAGGATATAGTCGCGGGCAACGCGTTCGTCCTCACTGGAAGCTGAACTCGGCTGCAGGGAGTAAATACCCGGAAGGTCAACGATTGTAATTTCTCTGTCTTTATAAGTGAACTCGCCGACAATGCGCTCGACGGTCACACCGGGCCAGTTACCGACCGTTTGATGGGAGCCGGTCAGGCCGTTAAAAAGAGTCGTTTTGCCGCAGTTCGGATTACCAACGACTGCAATGATATTTTTTCTCATAGCTTGATTCACTAGATCGGTTCAACGTCGAGAATCTCAATCTCGCCCTTTCGTACGCTGATCGAAGATCCTCTTAACTTGATTTCCACGGGGTCGCCAAGGGGAGCAACACGTTCAACCACAAAAGGCGTTCCGGGAAGCGCGCCGAGCGCCAGCAGCCTTTTACGGTATTCAATCAAACCGTGTCTAAAGGCTTTGATTACGCCCTTTTCTCCGGGCTTCATATCTCTAAGCAGCATTTATTCATCTACCTCTTTGTTCCAAAGAACTTTGAGCTCCTTTGCAACGGGACGTCCTATGGCGACGTGCACGTTGCTGATCGCAACGACTACAGGGCCGGAAATAGTGACGCTGGAAACAGTCAGCGGAAGGTCTAAATAAATACCGACATCCGTCAGTTTGCGAATATCTTCCTGACTCAAACTGCCCCAGCTCACAAGATCAACGACTGCACCGACCGGTGCGTCAAGCAGACTGATCTCGAGGTCTTTATTTTTTTCCATGAATGCTCCTGTCGTTTTTTTGAATAAGGTTAAATAATAATAGTAACGATTCTCATTATTTGAGATTTATGTGATTTTTTTTATAAAAATAGCCCATAAAAGGCATTTTCCTAGGTGTATTCCCTCAGCAATATCTACTTTTTTAATTCGTCAACAGGCTACTCATCTGAAATCACACAGCTGTAGGCAAGAAAGAGCCTAACGAAATGTTTGTTCCGATAATTCAGAGGAAGGGCAATACATCAAAAAAATCAACCACAATAACCAAAATCAGAAATTTATTCTGCTGTGACTAAAAAAACATTTTTCTGACAAGCCCCGGGATTTTCGTCATTTTTCTCAAGCGGCAAGAGAGTCTGACACTATCAGGAAAAGAAACGGTTTTGAATAAACAATGGAGTTTTGACTTATGCCTTAATACCGTAACACTGTGATTTTTCTTACCATTTTTCGACTCAAATTAATCAGAACAAGAAATTGTGATGTAAATAAATATTTCTATAAATGTAAATAACCATCCGTATTAATACGATATTTCTGTATTTTTTTTTGCTTTTCAAACCTAAAAGTCGGGGAATAAATACATCTTGCTCAGAGATGACTAAACATTTCTTCTAAGCCTATTGAAAAATACAGGTTTTTTCTTGACTTTTTAAAATGTGTGTATTATAATTATAAGCATATTTTATCAGGTTCCTGACCATGTCTAAGCCAATAACCGGAAAAACCACTACCTCTGTTTGGAAGCAAAAACGTAAAAATGGCGATATTTACGTCTGGGAAAGACAAACTGTCTACATTCCGGAGACGCGAAAGACCAAAGAACTCTCTCGAAAATTGCTCGGCAAGATTCCTGCCGGATCGACCGACGGTGAAATCGTACCCACTAGACCAAAGCGCAAAAAGACCGAGGATGCGGTACCTCAGTCCTCGACACGTTCAAGAATTGGATCGTCTTCTCTTCTGCGTTGGGTCGGCGAGCAAAGCGGTATTACAGATGACTTGCTCTCTTGCATGGACGAGGGCTCGGCTAAGAAGGTAGACACGGTTGCTCAGTTTTGGTTGGCTAATCAGGGTGACAGACTGCAGAGAATGCAGAAGTGGCAGTTCCTCCATCCCACTCCTTATCCGGAGCCGATTTCAAAGGACGTTTACCACGACTTGTTTGAGTATCTCGGATTAAACGAAGGCATCGTTCAAAACTATTTCCTCGCGAGAGCCAAGCGCTGCCATAAAGAGGACGCGGTTGCTTTTGACTCTTCAACCGTCTCTTCTTATTCCCGATACATTAAGGAAACTCGTCAGGGCTTTAATAAAGCCGGTGACGGTCTGGACACCGTTAAGCTTCTTACATTGTTCGATTTGGCAACGCATCAGCCGATTGCTTTTGCACGCGAACCGGGAAACTTGGCCGATGTCTCCGGCATAGAAAACGCTCTAAAGCAGTTCTCGTTCTTAAATATCTCAAAGGCTCAAATTGTTACTGATAAGGGGTATTACAGCCGGAGCAATATCGGACAGATGCTGCGCAAACATATTAAGTTCCTGACAGCAGCGTCTACTGATCTTTCTTGGATCAACCACCACCTTCAAAAAAATAAAAACGGCTTGGAAACAGCCTCCAGTCTCTGTCCCTGGGACTTCAATATCCATGGAATCACAGTTCCCGTCGATGCCGAGTTTACTTATCAGAGACAGCGCAACAGAGGTGAAGCAGCCAAGGGCGATACTCTTAGTGAAACAAGGCGGCTATACCTTCACCTCTATCTGAATCGCGAAAGAGTCGGAGAGGATGAGAAACGCCTTGCAACAGATCTTATGTCCTTGAAGAGCGACATTGAGAAAGGCCTGTGGGATGAGCTCAGTGAATCAGCTCAAAAGAAGGCAGAAAAGTATCTCAACACAAGTCGGCTCGGCAGAGGCGGCAAGCTCAAAGTTACGATAAACGAAGAAGCCTACGCTCAGGCCAGGAAAGATTACGGCTACTTTGCCCTTGTCTCTAATAAAGCTGAGGACTGCTTCGAGACCCTAAGAAAGTACCGCTTGCGCGAAAAGATTGAAGAAGCATTTAAGGACACGAAAAATCGATTGGACGGTACACGCACTCGTGTCTGGGACGGAGATACCCTGAAAGGACGTATGTTCTGTCAATTTGTTGGACTTGGATATCAGTGCTTCCTGCACACGAAGATAAAGGAACTCAAAGAAAAGCTTGAGTTGAGCCTCAGCGATAAAAAACTTGCGGAAAAGGACAAAGATCAGAACGCCGACTTGCTCAAATGGCTGAAAAAACAATCGATGCAAAGTTTAATCGACTGGTTCGACTGCATTGAATTGACGAGCCTGAGAAGTGAGGATGGGACCGCCACACAAAGAAGCGGTGATACGAAACGTGACCGATTGTTCTTTACGTTGCTGGGAATACCGGGCTTTGAGGAAAAACCTCAGAATCAGCTAAAGGTCAGTCCGTAGAATTCTAATGTGACCTTTAGCCGACATTTAGGTTATAAGAGTTAAAGCCAACTTTAATTATTTAGATTTAAAAGAAAAGGCCGGCATAGCCGACCTTCATGAAGCGAAACTAGAGACTAGGTATCGATATTTCCCGCTAACAAGGCGTTGTCCTCGATAAATCTTCTTCTCGGTTCAACCTCATCTCCCATTAATTTTGTGAAGACTTGGTCTGCCGCAATGGCGTCTTCAATTCTCACCTTAAGAAGGCTGCGTTTGGTAGGATCCATTGTGGTTTCTTCCAGCTCTTCAGCCTTCATCTCACCAAGCCCTTTATAGCGTTGCATCTTTTTAACGCCGGCTTTGCCGATCTTCAGAATGAACGAAATGGCTTCGCTGAAGTTGGAGATTGGCTGAATGGTTTCCTTGTTGTTCGTCGTTCGTACTAAGCAGGCACCCTCATGCAGCAGGTTCTTAAAGGTAACGGATGCAGCTGTCAAAGTCAGATAATCCGGCGTTTCAATGAAAGCCGGTGTAATTCTGCTTTCGATGATATTGCCAAAATGAGTGCGTTTAACAATAATCGTCGGAATGTTTTCTTCTACAGCGTAGCCGAGAGAAATCGCCGGATCAGTTATCTTAGCAACCAGCTTCTCAATTGAATCAGCAGCTGCTTTGTCTGAAGATAAGTCAATCGTTGCGCCTGCAGCAATTGCTGTAAGGACGCTGGCATCAACAAAGCGAGAGAACTTAGAAATAATATTCTGGGCGTCGCTGTAGGCTAAGAAGTATTCCTTCAGTTTGTCGCCGGAAATTCCCTGTTTGTTCTCAAAGGCTTCTTTAGAAACGTAAAGATTAGTTCCTGTAATGCCCTGATCTACGAGGAATGTATAAAGTTCTTTATCGTCTTTGATGTATTTCGTCTTCTGACCGTATTCAACTTTGTACAGCGGAGGCTGAGCGATATAAACATGACCTCCTTCAATGAGTTTCGGCATTTGACGATAGAAAAGCGTCAGCAGCAGAGTACGGATATGCGCACCGTCCACGTCAGCATCCGTCATGATGATGACACGGTCGTAACGCAGTTTATCCAGATCAAATTCATCACCGATACTGGTACCTAGGGCTGCGATTAAGGTTGCAATCTGCTCACTGGAAATCAGTTTCTCGATTCGTGCTTTTTCAACGTTAAGGACCTTTCCTCGCAAAGGCAGGATAGCCTGGAAAGAACGGTCACGACCCTGTTTTGCAGAGCCGCCGGCGGAGTCACCCTCCACGAGGAAGACTTCGCAGAGAGAGCGGTCTCTTTCCGAACAATCAGCCAATTTACCGGGAAGGCCTGCCGAGCCAAGCAGACCTTTTCTGCGTGTTGTTTCTCTGGCTTTTCGTGCTGCTTCTCTGGCACGGGCAGCGTCCATAATCTTTTCGCAGATGATTCTTGCGTCTTTAGGATTTTCTTGGAGGTAGCTTTCCAAAGCGGTTCTGACTACTTGCTCTACTGCAGGGCGGGCTTCGGAGGAGACCAATTTATCCTTTGTCTGAGAACTGAATTTCGGTTCAGGCATTTTCAGCGATAAAACGCAGGTTAAGCCTTCGCGAATATCCTCACCGGTGAGGTCGATCTTCTCTTTCTTTGCAAATTCAGATTCCTCAATATAACGTTTGATGACAGCTGTCATCGCACTTCTTAAACCGTTGACATGCGTTCCGCCGTCTTTTTGAGGAATATTGTTTGTGTATGCGAGGAAATTTTCCGTGTAGCCGTCGGTCCACTGCATGGCGACTTCGACGTTGATGTTTTCCTCCGGATTCACTGTAACTGTCTTGTTGGTATAAAAACAGTTGTCATGGATTTTTGTTTTGTCTCTGTTAATAAAATCGACAAAACCGCTCACACCTCCGGCGAATTGGAAAACTTCGTCTTTTCCTTTTCTTAAGTCTGCCAAGTGGATCTTGACACCGTTGTTGAGGAAAGAGAGTTCTCTAAGGCGTGAGGAAAGAACTTCGTAGTGGAAATCAACGGTACCGAAAATTTCCGCATCCGGTAAAAATTGGACTTCGGTGCCGCGTCGATCGGTAGCTCCGCTGACGTGCATCGGAGAGATTTCAACCGGGCCGGTGGGAGTCTGAACTTTCTCAGTGAGTCTGTCCTGAAGAACACCTTTTTTGAAGTTTAAGTAGTGCTCTACCCCTTCTCTGCGTACAGTGAGCTTTAACCAGGAAGAAAGAGCGTTAACGCAAGATACGCCTACGCCGTGGAGGCCTCCGGAAACTTTATAGCTGTTTTGGTTGAATTTTCCGCCTGCATGGAGCTCTGTAAGAGCGATTTCAGCCGCACTTCTTTTTGGTTCGTGCTTGTCGCTCATTTTTACATCGGTCGGAATACCACGTCCGTTATCAACGACGGTGATGGACTCATCGCGATTGATGGTGACGTTAATGTGATCAGCATAACCCGCCAAGGCTTCATCGATCGAATTATCGACGACCTCAAAGACAAGGTGATGAAGTCCTGTTCCGTCAGACGTATCGCCGATGTACATGCCGGGACGCTTACGAACAGCCTCCAGACCTTCTAATACCTGAATTGCGTCCTCTCCGTAGCTTTCTTCGGCAGAGTAATTCTTGTCTTGCATTTCACTCATTATTTGGCTTACCTAATATTCTGACCGTGAATTCAAAGTTAAATTTTCATGGGCATCACGACAAACTTGAAGTTGTCGTTATCCGGCATTCTGATTAAAGCCGGATTTTTCTGTTCGCCCAGAGAAATTCTGACTGAGTCGTTCTTCAATACATTCAAAACTTCGATGAGGTAGGCGACATTAAAACCGATTTCAATCGGAGAGCCACTGTATTCAACGGAGATTTCGTCTTCGGCTTCCTCCATGTCCGCATTGTTGGCAGCGACATTAAGGTGGCCCGGTGTAAGGTTCCAGCGGACTCCCATAAGTTTGTCGGCTGTTAAAGTTGCGACTCTCTGGAGTGAGCTCAATAATTCCTGACGTCCGACTCTGAATTCTTTTTCATTGTGTTCGGGAATGACTCGCTGATAGTCCGGGTAACGGCCTTCAACAAGCTTGGACAATATCTCAATGCCGACGAATTTAAATTTAATCTGGCGTTCGGAAATGTAGACCTCAATGGGATCTTGAGAGTCGGGAATCAGACGAACGAGTTCTTTAACCGTCTTTCTCGGCAAAATAGCATCAAGTTTCTTATCTGCTGTTTTTTCCGCTTCAACATCACAAAGTGCGAGTCTGTGACCGTCGGTTGCAACGCCTCTCACTTTATTGTTTTCTGCACAGATATAAACGCCGTTCAAGAAGTAACGGACATTGTTGACTGCACAGGCAAAAGAGACCATGTTCAGGAGATATTTGAAACGAAGGCAGCTCATCGTAAAAGCATGTTCCAAATCTACTTCAGTAATGACTGGGAACTCTTCTGCGCTGATTGTTTGGAGTTCGAACTTACTCTTACCGGAGCTCAGGACTACGTGATCACCTTTCTTTGAGAAAGAAAGCGGATTGGTGTCGGGAAGCGTCGCCAGAATATCCGTCAGCTTTCTTGCTGAAATCGTCGTAGACATTTCTGAATTTTCTTCACCTATTTCCGCAACAGTCAGGATTTGGAGATCGAGGTCGTTTGCGACTAAGGTTACCTGCTTGCCTTTTTGAACAAACAAGATGTTCGAAAGGACCGGCAAAGGCTGTTTTCTCTGTACAACACCGCTTACTGCCTGAATAGGCTTAAAGATATTTTCTTTTTTGGAGTTAATGAATACAGAGGTTCCGGCCGTTTTATCAATGCCTTCACTTGCGGCAGCAGGTCCGTTTTCTAACTTAGTTTCATTCATTATCGATCTCCGTTAGTTCCAGTTTTTTAAATCTTGTTCAATCAAATGAAGCGTGTGATTCAGCTCTTGATTCTGAGCACGTTCCTTTGTGATTTTCTTAACAGCATATAAAACGGTAGCGTGGTCTCTTCCGCCGAATGCGTATCCGATCTCAATAAGACTCTTCTGAGTCAGCTCTTTTGCCAGATACATCGCTATTTGGCGCGCATATGCGACATTGGCCACTCTTCTCTTTGAGTGCATATCCGCAATTTTGATACTGAAATGCTCAGCAGTGGACTGCTGAATATTTTCAATTGAGATACGCCCTGTCCCTGTAATTCCCTGCAGAGCCTCTTTGGCAAGCTCCTCAGTGATAGGTTTTTTAAAGACTTCCGCACGCATAATCACGCTATTAAGAGCACCCTCGAGCTCTCTAATATTCGTGTTTAAACGAGTAGCAATAAGGTAAGCAACTTCTAACGGAAGTTTGACGCCCTGTTGTTTGGCCTTCTGTAAAAGAATCGCGGCTCTTAATTCAAACTCGGCGGGCTCAATGGAGACGGATAGACCGGCTCCGAATCTTGAAATCAAACGCTCATCAAAGTCAGATAACTGGCGGGCATAGGTATCGCAGGTCAGAATGATCTGCTTGTTTTTTGGAAGCAGCGCTTCAAAAATATTAAAGAGACGCTGCTGTGTTCCGCCGCGCTTGCATAAAAACTGGACGTCGTCGATCAGAAGAGCATCGAGATTTCTGTATTTATTGTCAAACTTTTGAATCTTCTCGTCAGAGTAGCGGCCGCCAGCAGACAGAGAAACGACCTCATTAATAAAGCGGTTCGCTGAGATGCACAAAAGATTGGTGTTCGGATTGTCCTCGAGGATCTTTCGGCCGACCGCGTGCATCAGGTGCGTTTTTCCTAAACCGACCGCCATAAATAAATAAGGGATTGCAGCGCTCGCCGGGAAATTCCGCAACTAACATTGCCGAACTTCTTGCGACACGATTAGCGTTTCCGATCACAAAAGTGTCAAAAGTCAGACCGGAGTGAAGACCGCACTTGGTCGCAATTTCGTCAATGGACTTAGGAGCTTTTTCCTCTTCCGGGAGAGTATTGGCAGGCCCGGGGAAAGGCTCGGAAATCATCGCGCCTTTGTTGGGGTCTTTCACCGTTATTTTAAGTTTTATCTCACGGCCGCAGATTTCGGAGGCTTTTTCCTCAATATCTTTTTCATACTGCGCCTTGATGAATTTACTATGGGGAACAGAGGGTACACTAATATTAATAATGTCAGGCTCGCTGTCCTCAGTGAATTCAACCTTTCCAAACCACGGAACGAAGACTTCTTCAGGAATAGTATTCTTGAGAAAGGCTAACACCGACTTCCAAACTTCACGCATTTAAGTTTCCGAGAATAACTTGTCGACTCTAAGTCTATTTTCAAACTAAACGATCATTGTACCTTATTTGGCCTTCTCTCCTATTAAGATAATAGGGGTATAGCAGGCACAGATAAAAAGGCGCTAAACACCGTCTAAAACGCCTTGAGCCCCGATTGCGTAATTTTTAAGACAGAACTGCTTACGAATAAGAAGAGCGCTCAAAAGGAAGGGCTTCATAAAAAGCCGTAACAAAATAATTTCTTTTAATTTGACAAGTTACGTTCTAATGAAGTCTAATATGTGGTTTCTCAAATTAGGGGATCGGTCCCCTAAAAGCATTAGTAATTTTAGTTTTTGCGGCCGTTCGCCTGGCCGATTTAAAAGGAATAAAAATGGCAACAAAACGTACATACCAGCCTTCTAAGGTTAAACGTGCTCGTACACACGGTTTCCTCGTTCGCAGCCGCACTCGCGGCGGCCGTAAGGTGCTTGCTGCTCGTCGTCGCAAAGGACGTCACGTTTTAGCTCTTTAATCCTTAAGGATTATTCAAATTAACGATGGCGTTAGGGGGCCGGGCTAATTCTTTTCCTCAAAAAGCAAAAATCAAGAAGTCTCAGGATTTTTTGACCGTTTTAAAAGCAAGAGGGAAAGGAGTCGTTAGACTTTCTGGACAATGGTTCGAGTTGAAGGCAGTCCTTACCCAAGGAAAAGTCTCCTCAAGATTCGGTCTTACGGTCGGAAAACATTTTTCTAAGCGTTCAGTAGACCGAAATCTGGTGAAAAGAATATTGAGGGAAGCCATTAGGCACTCGGTTCTTACTCATCCCGCTGAGTCCCCTTCCGCACTCCAAAGCCGAACATTCGTTCTCCGCTTAAAAAAGAAAGTTCCGGTGCCTGCAGAAGGCGCCTGTCTAAACTCTCTTAAAAAAGAATTATCGGAGGATGCGAACCGACTGTTGAGCCAGTTAGAGGCAAGAATTCAGGTTCTTGATCAAGGAAAAAAAGATGATTAAAAATCTCTGTCTTTTCATGATCAGGGGTTACCAGTTTCTTTTTTCGCCTTGGGTTGGCCACAACTGTCGGTTTCTTCCTACCTGTTCTCAATATTCCTATACATCCATACAGCGATTCGGTGCCCTCCGAGGAGTTTGGCTCACGTTTTTCCGAATTCTCCGCTGCAATCCCTTCGGGGGAAGCGGAATTGACGAAGTTCCTGACAAATTCAAGTGGAATTGTTGGTGCCGGGATTGTTCGGATCAGGAATCTCAGGCGTATTTTTTTCAATCTAAATTAGAGAAATCAAATCATGGGAAGTGATATTCAAAGAGCCCTCCTATGGATTCTTTTCGGTCTTTCCGCCTTTATGCTGTACGACCGTTGGGAAGTCTACAACGGCCGCCCGTCTTTCTTCGGGGCTGAAACCCAGCAGGTTGCGACGACGGAAGCACCTAAGAATGAGGCAGCCCTTCCGAGCCAGTCGCAGACAGCATCTCTGCCTGCTGAAGCTAAAACAGCAGTGAAGGCTGAGCCGATTCAGGTTGAAACAGACCTCCTCAAGCTTTCCTTTGATCCGGAAGGTGCCGTCATCATCGGTTCTGAACTTCGAAAAGAAAAACAGACCATTCCTTGGACGGATACCGGCCTTGTCGGCATGATTCTCGGAAACAAGGCTGAAACGCCTGCTGATGTGGTTCTTTTTACGGAACAAAAAGGAAGAACTTATTTAGCGCAGACCGGTTTAATCGGCGGTCCTTACCCGACTCATAAGACTCAATTTAAATTAGTCCCCGGTCCGCTCAAGATGGCTGACGGTCAGGACAATCTCACCGTTAAGTTTGAAGGCGAATCCGGCGGTGTTAAAGTCATTAAGAGCTTCACGTTCGAACGCGGTCATTACGGCATCAAAGTTTCTCATGAAGTGGTTAATAACACGGCATCCGAGATCAAGCCGTCTGTTTACTATCAGCTGACTCGCGACGGTGAAAAGCCTGAAGGCGAAAGCACCATGGTCAACGCCTATACCGGTGCCGCTGTTTACACCGATAAGGATAAGTTCCAGAAGGTCAGTTTCTCTGACATTGCCGACGGGGATAAAGATTTCCAGGCAAAAGCAGATAACGGCTGGATTGCCATGATTCAGCACTACTTCGTCTCTGCTTGGGTTCCGACACAAGGCGTAGAACGTGAAAACTACACGAATACGGTAGGCGAGAAGCTTTATGCCGTAGGAAGCATCCAGCAGATGGATACGATTGCGCCTAACTCCTCTAAGACAATCGAAGCAACGCTCTACTCCGGTCCTCAGGATCAGACCCGTCTTGATGCTATTGCTCCGGGGCTGTCCTTAGTTGTGGATTACGGCTGGCTCACTTTCTTAGCTAAACCGATTTACTGGCTTCTTTCCTTCCTTTACGGAATTGTCGGTAACTGGGGCTGGGCGATTGTTCTGCTGACCTGTATCGTTAAGGCCATTCTCTATCCGCTCTCCTTGGCCGGCTACCGCTCTATGGCTAAGATGAAAGATCTCGGTCCGCGTATGAAAGCGCTTAAAGAGAAATACGGCGACGACAAGCAGCGTCTTAACATGGCAATGATGGAGATGTACAAGACAGAGAAGATCAATCCTGTCGGCGGCTGCCTCCCGATTGCATTGCAGCTTCCCGTCTTCTTAGCCTTGTACTGGGTGCTTCTGGCTTCTGTTGAACTGAGAGATGCTCCTTGGATTTTCTGGGTTACTGACTTGGCAGCTCCCGATCCTTGGTTCATTCTTCCGATTCTTATGATCATCACGATGGTCATTCAGTTCAAACTGAACCCGACCCCTCCTGATCCTGTCCAGGCAAAAATGATGGCCATTATGCCGTTTGTCTTCGGTATTATGTTTATCTTCTTTGCCTCCGGTTTGGTCCTTTACTGGCTTGTCAACAATATCTTGTCGATCATTCAGCAATATGTTGTGAACAAACAAATAGAGGCAGACAGAATAAAACGGCAGTCTAACTAATAAAAATCGGGTCCTTCTCTCTGAGTCGGACCCGAAATTTTTTTTGCGCCACTTTTGGTTTTATTTTTTTTGCCAATAAACCAAAAGCAGAATCGGCCAGACCCAAACACTGATGATCCAAAGAATTAAGGAGACAGCGGTCACAGGTTTGGTCGAATTTCGGGTAATGAAACAAAGTATTCCTGCACCGAGCACAGACCATGCAAGGATTAAAATGTAGGCCGTTGCTCGGGCAGTGTAAGAGTCACCGATGAAGCTGCCTACCCAGGCGGCGATCGGGAGTGCGATTAGGACAGCGATTGCGGCTCCGACTAGACGGGACAATTCGTTGTTATTCTGCTTCAAACTCATTCTTAGGTATCTAAATGTCTTTAGTGAAAACTTCACCAATCATAGCAATAGCAACCGGAAACGGAAACGCGGGTGTTGGTATCGTTAGAATCTCCGGCGAGGAAGAAGACGTCAAAGCTCTTTTCCAGAAGATGTTCCCGGGAAAAGAAATAAAACCTCGCTACGCAGAATTGCTTCCAATCAGAGACACTCAGGGTCAAATATTGGATACCGGAATTGTGATTTATTTTCGGGCCCCCTTTTCTTATACGGGAGAATCTGTACTTGAACTGCAGGTTCACGGAGGCAGAGTTCTTCTTAACTGGATTGTTCAGGAAGTGCTTATCTTCGGGAAAGAATTCGGCTTGAGACAGGCTCTGCCCGGTGAGTTTACGGAGCGCGCTTTTTTGAATGGGAAAATTGACCTAGTTCAAGCTGAGGCTGTAGCAGATCTTATCGAAGCAAATTCCCGTAACGCCGCAAAAGCAGCATCTCGTTCTCTAACCGGAGAGTTTTCTAATAAGGTTAATGCATTAAATGATGCGTTAATTAATCTTCGAGTTGAAGTTGAAGCTATTTTAGATTTTCCTGAAGAAGAAATTGATTTCTTGTCTGAATACCAGAGTCAGGAGAAATTAGAGGATATTCAGAATAGATTAGAGAGCGTTCTGGATTCCGCGCGTCAGGGCGAGATCTTGCGAGACGGTCTGAGAGTTGCTCTCGTTGGCGAGACCAATGTTGGCAAGTCCAGTCTTTTGAACTATTTAGCAGGCGAAGAAATTGCTATTGTTTCTGATATTGCCGGTACTACTAGAGATAAGATTCAAACTGACTTAATTATTTCCGGAGTTCCTTTCCACTTCGTAGATACGGCCGGTATTCGTGAAACAGAAGATCGAATTGAACAGATTGGTATCGAAAGGACGAAGCAGGAGATATCCAAAGCAGATGTTATTTTAGAAATTCGAGATATTAGAGATCAGCAAAATAAGAATAAAGACTCGATGCAAACAGCTCTGAAAATGATTAAAGGGAAAGATGTTCCTATCATTACTGTTTTGAATAAAGTCGATCTTATCTCAACTCCTCTTCCGAACACAAAAGATGTTTCACGTGGAACGATCATTGAAACCTCAGCTGTTACCGGAAAAGGGATGCAGGAATTGAAATCCGAACTTCTGAAACTGGCAGGTTTTTCAGAAAATCAGTCAATCTATATGGCTCGAGAGCGTCATATCCATAACCTGCTTAATGTAAAAGAATCGTTAAAGAGAGCCGCTTCTTACCTTAACTTAACTAGCCCTCAATTGGAGTTATTTGCAGAAGAATTAAGAGGAGCTTCCGATGAGCTGGGAGAAATTACCGGGAAGATTTCTTCTGACGATCTTTTAGGAAAAATCTTTAGTGGTTTTTGTATTGGCAAGTAAGCTGTTTCACGTGGAACAAAAAGATGAGTTATTGTTATCCAAATGAATACGAAGTAATTGTTGTTGGCGGAGGAAATGCCGGAATTGAAGCGGCAGCCGCCTGCGCAAGAATGAAAGCTAAAACGCTTTTAGTAACCCATAATTTGGACAATTTGGGCCAGCAATCTTGCAATCCATCTATTGGGGGCATCGGAAAAAGCCATTTAGTTAAAGAAGTTGATGCCTTAGATGGTTTAATCGCAAAAGCTACGGATTTTTCCGGTATTCAATTTAGGGTTTTAAATGCGTCTAAAGGTGCAGCCGTTCGCGCTACGAGAGCACAAATTGATCGGCGTCTCTATAAATATCAGATGCGGACAAGAATCGAAGCAATAGAAAATTTGTCTTTGATTGAGGAAGCTGTTGACGCCCTGCTTCTTGAAAACGGGAAAGTTGCCGGTGTCTATTTACGATCAGGAATCTCGATAAAGGCTAAGGCAGTCGTTTTGTGCGCCGGTACCTTCTTGAACGGTAAAGTATTTATCGGACAAACTTCATACCTTGCCGGCAGATCCGGTGACCCTTCTTCGGTAAATTTAGGAATTAATCTGGCGGAGCTAGGGTTACCTAAAGCTCGTTTGAAGACAGGCACACCTGCGCGATTAGACGGAAGAACAATCGATTTTTCTAAATGTGAGAGGAAGTTGGGCGATTCCGAGCCGGTGCCGGTCTTCTCTTACATGGGTTCGCCTGAGGATCATCCGCAGCAAGTGCCTTGTTGGATAACAGATACGAACCAAACGACTCATGACTTTATTAGGAAAGGTTTAGACCGTTCGCCTTTATTTACAGGTGTTATTGAAGGGATAGGTCCTCGTTACTGTCCTTCAATCGAAGACAAAATTCACAAGTTTGCTTCTAAAAATTCTCACCATGTCTTCTTAGAGCCGGAAGGGTTAAATACTTATGAGTATTATCCCAACGGAATTTCAACAAGTTTGCCTTACGACGTTCAGGTGAATTTCATTCATTCCATTAAGGGCTTGGAAAATGTACACATCATAAGACCCGGTTACGCGATTGAATATGATTATTACGATCCTACCCATTTGAAAGACAATCTTGAAAGTAAAGAATTTGATAATTTATTCTTGGCAGGTCAGGTAAACGGTACTACCGGCTACGAAGAGGCCGCGGCCCAAGGCTTGATGGCGGGGATCAATGCAGTTTTAAAAATTAGAGATGAAGAGCCTTTCCTGCTCCGCAGAGATCAAGCTTATCTCGGTGTGATGGTAAATGATTTGATCACCAAAGGCGTGAATGAACCGTACCGTATGTTCACCTCGCGGGCAGAATATAGGCTGAGCCTGAGGGAAGATAACGCAGATGAACGACTTACTGAGATCGGTTATAAGCTTGGAGTTGTGTCAGAAGAGCGCTGGAAATTCTTCCAAGAAAAAAGAGAGCGGTTAGCAAGAGAGAGAGAACGTCTTAAAAGTATTTGGGTGAACCCCGGTGTACTGGATAAATTCAGCTTAGAAGAAGTTGTGGGCGCTGAACTTTCTAAGGAATCACAACTCTATGTAATGCTGAAACGACCGGAAGTAGATTATCAAAAACTCAAATTATTGAAGACAAAAGACGGAGAATCGCTGCTGCCTCCGCCCTATCTTTCGGACGAAGACGCTGAAACGCTTACGACTAAAGTTAAGTATTCCGGCTATGAAGACAAACAAAAAGCCGAAGTTCAGAAGAACTTGGAAAAAATAGAGACGGTTATTCCAGAAGATTTTGATTACGATTCTGCAAAGGGCCTGTCGTTTGAAATCACACAAAAATTGAAAAAGATCAAACCGAGAACACTTGGGGAGGCTTTAAATATTTCCGGGGTGACACCTGCGGCGATTTCTATCCTTCTCGTTTATCTGAAACGATACCGAGGAAAGAAGGAGTAAATATGGAAAAGAATCGAGAAGAACTCATCCAAGGATTGGAAAGGCTCGGGATAACAGCCGGTGAAGAAGAGGTTTCAAAGTTGATTTCTTTCTCCGAGCTGTTGCTGAAATGGAATAAAGTTTATAACCTTACAGCGATTCGAGACGAAGGGGACGTAATTAGAAAACATCTGTTGGATTCTTTGACGCTACTTCCTTATTTCAAGTTGTACGGATCAGAAGTAGGTTGCAGAACTTTGGACGTTGGGTGTGGCGGGGGATTACCTGCTATTCCCTTGTCAATCTTCTTGAAAGATTTTGACTTTAATTTAATCGACACGGTTAATAAGAAAATAACTTTTGTCCGACAAGCGGTCATTCAACTGAAACTTCCGAATGTCAATGCTTTTAATGAAAGAGTTGAAAATTTTCATCCATTAAAGCCTTTTAATTTAATTAGTTGCAGAGCATTCTCTTCATTAGCAAGCTTCGTGACGTTAACTGAGCACTTAATTGACGAGAATGGACGATGGCTAGCCATGAAAGGCAAGTATCCGGTCGAGGAAATTAACGAGCTTCCGGCCGGTGTTGGTGTGGAGAAAGTGATAGAGCTGAAAGTTCCTTTCCTGGATACTGAAAGACATCTGATAGTTTTAAAGAAGAAATAAGGAGCTTAAAGTTCGCTTCAATTTTTATTAAGGAAGATGTAACTCAACATCGTCCCTTTATTTGTGAGTTGCGGTGAACAATCGCAGCTCACAAGAAAATGCTAACGCTTAATGAGATTTCAGACTGCGTTCGTCGAACCGGAAATTGTTACTTCGCTTCCTTCCGAAGGAAGTGCACCATAAAAGACGCCCATGCCGATGGGCTGCCCATTGAAATACAGAATATTATTTTGAAAACTCAGACAGTCAGGTGCAGGATTGGTACTTAGACGCGGCTTAGGCTTTACCTGTGGTGTTTTGCACCATGTGGCCGTTCTCGGAAGCATCTTTGCAAATTCTGCATTTGTGAAATCAATGCGCGCTTTAATTTCTTCTTTGTAGGCATCCAAGCCTTTTGTGAGTATGGCATGCATTGAAGGAGGCAAAGATCGATTGCGGAGCATCGTCTCAAGTTCCCTATCAGTGAGGTCGGAGGCCCTAGGGACGTGTGTGAAGCGTGTGATCTTTGCGTGAGGAAGCAGCTTATGGACGTCTTTATACATTCCGCCTAGCCGTCCGACACCTACGGAAATAATTTCCACTTCGTTGTTTAGTGAATGTTTCCTCAGGAAGCTTTGCATCGGCAAAGCCGGCGTGTACCCCCAGACAGGAAAAATCAGGACGATCTTTCGGTAATTGTCCAAATCTATGTTCAACGGTGAGATGGGAGGAAGTTCTCTCTTCTTTCTGTCCTCTCTCGCGTCATAAGCGTTATAAGGCTCCAAGGTTTTAATTTCTGAGATATCGCAGTGCTCTAATTTTTGAAAAATTTCTGTGACTCTCTTAGAGTTTCCCGAGAAACTATAGAAAATCGCTAACTCTTTTTCTTTTGCGCTTAGGACTGCTGCCGGATTAAAAAAAGAAAAACCGGCGAGAATCGTTAATAAGGCGCGACGCGTTATCGATTTCATTATTTCCAGAATTCCTATAGCCTTCCCCTCGCCTCTTCGGATTAGGAGAAGGCGCGAGTCCAGAGTGAGCTTAAATCAGAGAGGAACAAGCACGCTAACCTCACATTCTTGTGGCTTGCTTATTGAGGTCGTTGGTTAATGTCTTGAAGATGTTCTCGAGGCAGACATCAAAGGCGCTCACGGCTCCCGGCATATCGTCTGTTGGCGTGTTCTGTGTTTGGCTGTAGGTTTCATGGAAAACCAGTTTGCCGGAAACGCTTGCCACCACAGAAACTTCCATTTCGACGACAGCTGCAAACGGTTTCTTAACAGCATTGATGAAGAACTTGGAAACAAAGACCGTGAGCTGATAAGCAGGTGTACTGATGGAATTAGGAGAAAGGACAACATTCCATGGTCCACAGTCTTGTATGACTTCGCGTAAGCCGTCTCCGATGAGGTTGCCGGGATTAGATGAAAACCTATTGATGTCTGTGTTGTAGATTCGGTTGTCCTTAATTAACACATAGCAGCGCGTACTGTCATAGGGAGACGCAATCATAGGGGAATTGATGCGCACACTGGAGAGACGGCGTTTCGGTGCTCTGCAGTCCTGAGTGTTTAGATTCGCAAGAAGTGTATAGAGCTTCAGCGGAGGTCTTTCAGGGAGGATTGAGCAGCTGGCTAGTCCGGTTAAAAGTCCTAAAGCAAGAGTTCTTCTCTTCATAAGCGTGCCTATTTATTAACTTGGAAGGGTTCTGCTGTCTTTGGCGCTGGTGCTAAAAACTCAGAGGCGGAATCCGAAATATTGTTCGTAAGATTCTTTAAATTTTGTGCGATCTTACTTAAGTTCATAAGCGTAACCGTTACGTCGTAACCATTGTTAGAAACCATCTGATTTAGATTACGAGATAAGTTTGTCAGGTTGGTTACGAGCTGTTTAGTCTCAGCTTTTTGACTGAGGTTGCCGATTTGCTCAGCAGATTTATCCAGCTGCGCAATGAGTGTGTTCAGCTGGTTGATGTCGAACTGATTGATCTTGTTGTCAGCTTGGTTAAGTAGGTTGGAAAGAGAGCTTCCAAGTTTATTAAAGGAGGACGGATCAATTCCGTTCGCGATCCTCTCAAGATTAGCAATGAGAGATTGGATCACGGGGACGGTTTCCTGGAGATCTTTGTTGATATTTAAAGAATCAAGACTGGCAAGGAAGCCTTTGACATTTTCAACAATTTCATTGCTCAAGCTTGGAGCTGACGGAATGAACAAATACTTAGGTTTCCAATCAAAAGGAACACGATCTGCGGGATATTTCTTCGGATCCAGGAAATCTACAGAGAGATACAAGGAGCCGGTGATGCCCGCAAGCTGTGTTTGGATTCTCAGACCGTGATTAATATAGTCCTGAAGGTGGGATTCAACTTCCTTTCCAGCCAGTTCCATTCTCATTCTTACAACGGCAACAGCTTTGGTCTCAGAAAGAATTTCTTGAGAAGAAGACGGATAGGCTTCCGTCGATAAGAGAATCTCTTGAACCTGTCCGACCTGGATACCTCTAAATTTAACCGGGGCTCCGACTTCTAGTCCGCTGATAGAAAATTGGAAATACGTCTCCATTTCTGCGTACGGCTTTCCAAGGCTCGGGCCGAGAAGTATAAGGATAGAGGCGATTGCCGCTGCAATGGCAGCGACTACAAACAGGCCCAATCTGAAATAATTTGTTTTAACTCCCATTTCTACTCCGCATCAGGTTGAGCATTAAAAAATTGTCTAACCCACGGGTTAGGAGAATTTTTTTGTAAGTCGTTAGGTGCCCCGTCGGCGATGATGGAACGTGTTTTTGGATCAAGCATGATGCATCTGTCTGCGATTCTAAAAATACTTTTCAATTCGTGACTGACAATGACGAAAGTTGCCCCTAGATTGTCGCGAAGTTTGCGTATTGTTTGGTCTAAGTTGGCCGCAGTTATAGGGTCAAGTCCTGCGCTTGGTTCGTCTAATAGAAGAATAGTTGCTCCGAGAGACAGGGCTCTGGCTATGCCGGCTCTCTTGATCATGCCTCCGGAAAGTTCCCCGGGAGTTAAGTTGGCCGAACCGGGCATCTCCATAGCGTTCAGAAGCATTTGTGCAGTCAGGTTTCTGGCTTCTAAGGGTAGTTTTGAAAATTGATCCAACGGGAAACGGACGTTTTCCAAAACAGTTAGAGAACCGAACAAGGCTCCGCTTTGGTACATGATGCCTAAGCTTCGCTGAATTTCAGGAATTTCTTTTCCCGAGTTGATAATACTTTTTCCTCGAATAAGTATGTCTCCGGCCATGGGCGGATTCAAACCGATGATAGTTTTCATCAACGTGGATTTTCCGCAGCCGGACCCTCCCATTATGAAAACAATTTGTTTTTCATAAATATCGAAAGATACATTCTCTAAAAGAATCTTTCCCGGCCAACCCATCGTGAGGTTACGCACACTTATTACGGATTTCTTAGAGGTGTCCATCATATTCCCAACCTGTTAGTCAGAAGAGCTGCAGCACCGTCGATCACGACAATCCAAATAATGCTTTTAACAACGGATTTCGTCGTAGAAGAACCGACGGCAGCTGCACCGGCACCGGTGTTCATACCGCATTGACACCCGATAAGTGCAATTACAAAACCGAAAATTACAGCCTTCACTAACCCGAAAACAATATCGGTCACAGTCACGGATTTAAGTAGCTGTACATAAAACTGTGTATACGTAATGTCGTACATTGCCATGACTAGACCTCCTCCAAGGATCCCTAGGATCGTGGCAAAGACAGACAATAGCGGCACGACAAGGGAGGAAGCGATCAGGCGAGGAACGACTAAAAAGTACATTGGGCTCAGGCCGAAGGTCGTTAATGCATTTAATTCTTCATTAACTTTTTGAGTTCCGAGCTGGGCTGCGAAGGCAGAACCACTTCGACCGGCAAAGAGGATTGCGGTCATAAGAGGCCCCAATTCTCTTGTCATCGCAATTCCGATACCATTGACTACGAAAATAACGGCTCCGAAAATTTGAGCAACTAAGGCCGTTTCAAAAGCGATAATGACGCCCATTAAGAAACCGATAAGGCAGATAATGCCTACGGCTCTGCTGCCGGCCTCATCTGAGACGGAGAGAATTTCTCCGAAACGGATTTGAGACGGATGCAGCAACACGTCTGTCAGAGCGCAGCATGCCGAACCTAAAAAAATGATGCTTTGCTTGGTGGAAGAGGCAGCGTCGTAAAGCCATTTTCCGAGACTGCTTACAACGCCTAGAGATTTTTTCTCGACCGGTTTCGGAGAAAAATTCTTCAGCATTGTGTTGTAAAGCGTTTCAATGCTGGCCGATACGTTGATAAGTTTAAAAGCGTCAGGTCTCGACCGCAGCTCGTATAAGAGTGTCAAACCGGACTCATCACAAAAGGTAAGGTCCGATGCGTCAAAAATAGTCTGTCCTGAACTTTCCGCTCCGAGGACCTGCTCCCATATTTTCACAGAGGTCTCTGCAGTGAGAGACGGCGGGAGTTTGACCGAAAGTTGCTTATCCATCTAGTTAATAGAAATTTAGTTCAGTAGATGCAGAAATTCTAGCCTCCCTGGTATCCATCTCCCTCGGAGAGTGTGTAGATTGGGTTATTCCGGATTCTGATAAGAGTATTCGGTCGCCGCCGTACAAAGGTGAAAAGTTATGTCTGTCATTACTAAAAATTAAACAGCTAAAAACCTTTTTCCCTAATTGGGTAAAATTAAAGAATTTACTAATCGGCTTGAAAAATTTCGGAATATATAGACAACATGGCAAAAATTTACTGTATAGGTAATCAAAAG
>OGQL01000709.1_pt1 | contig 27181 bp, 29 predicted proteins | sample 1553211 | NCBI WGS metagenome assembly OGQL01 (sample SAMEA2579942, study PRJEB22360) | human gut metagenome
ACAGCTGTGCGCGGCCATTCCGTTTATTTCATATCACGTCCGAAGTAAAGCTCCACTTCACTGAGCTTCTTTTTCCGCAGCAGGAATGCCGTCGGGATGAGGTAGACCGCGATAGACGTCAGCATGGTGATGTCATAGGTGCTGATGCTGTCGGCCACCGTCTGGGTGCCGTACAGGCCGCCGATGAGCATGGACGTGATGTCCATCGCGGCGTGGATGAACACCGTCACCCAGATGTTTCCGGTGCGGAAATAGACCGCCGCCAGCAGCGTACCCAGCGAGGCCGCAAAGACGCACTGCATCAGAACGCCCAGCGGCGCACTGCCGGTGAGGTTGGTCAGGTGGGCCGCACCGAAGTAAAGACCCGACAGCAGGCAGGCTTTCCAGACGCCGGCCCGGCTGGTGCCGAAGTGTTCCAGAAGCGTCTGGGCGATGACGCCCCGGAACAGAAACTCTTCTGCCACACCGACGCTGGTCATGCCGATAAGGAACCACACGACATGCCACGCGGGCAGCATATCGCCCTCCGGCCTGCCAAACAGCAGGGTATTGTAGGCGTTGTAGCTGATGAGCGCGATGGGGTACAGGCCCACCAGCAGACCGTTGAAAAAGCCGCTGCCCCGGCGGCGGAGCAGGCCGCTCTTCCCGGTGCGCGCCAGAAAGAGCCACGCCACCAGCACGCCTGCTGCCTCCTGCATGAAGGTCAGCATATAATCATCGACGGCATCAATATCCCGCACGACGAACAAGATGAGCAGAAGCGACAGCAGCGATGCCACGAACAGCATCCCCAGAAACAGCACCTCAGCCACAAGGCAGTAGAGCATCGGGTGGGCGCTGCGCAGACGTTTGAGCATAGAAAGACCTCCTGTGTCGTAGTGGTACTATTTTAGCATATTTCAGAAGAAAGAGATAGGGATTTGTGTGAATAGTTCAAATCCCGCGCCCGACTAAATAAAAAAGCAAGTACACGAATGTGTACTTGCTTTTTTAAGTCGGAGCAGCGGGATTTGAACCCACGGCCTCCTCGTCCCGAACGAGGCGCGCTACCAACTGCGCTATGCCCCGAAAATACCGCAACCCAATGGGCTGCGGTCTGGTTGGGGATGAGAGAATCGAACTCCCACAAGTAGAGTCAGAGTCTACCGCACTACCACTATGCAAATCCCCACTATTCGGTTTTGCCCTCAGCACCGAAGCGCCGCTGACGAAGAATATTATACAGCCTCCGCCTCCATTTGTCAACCACTTTTTTGATTTTTCCGTCCATGTTTTTTCTGCTTTCTCCACCACCGCGTTTTCACGTCTTTTTTCGTCCCCGGCTCTTGACACCCGCCCCCTTTGGGAATACTCTTATAGTATCATTCACCTGCCCCCTCTGAGGGAGAACGGAAGAAACGAGGGTTGTTCGATATGAAAAAACGTGTTGGTATCCTGACCTCCGGCGGCGACTGTCCCGGCCTGAACGCCACCATCCGCGGCGTGGCCAAAGCCCTGTATGCACGGTTCGGCGAGAACGTCGAGATCGTGGGCATCCTGAATGGCTACCACGGCCTCATTACCGGCGAATACAAGGAGATGTGCGAGGACGATTTCCGCGGCATCCTGACGCTGGGCGGCACCATCCTCGGCACCAAGCGCACCCCCTTCAAGCTGATGCGCGTGGTGGAAGAGGACAAGATCGACAAGGTCGCGGCCATGAAAAAGACCTACAAGGACGCCAAGCTCGACTGTCTGCTCTGCCTCGGCGGCAACGGCACCCACAAGACGGCCAACCTCCTCTCCCAGGAGGGTCTGAACATCATCGGCCTGCCCAAGACCATCGACAACGACATCTACGGCACCGACGTCACCTTCGGTTTCCACACCGCGGTGGACATCGCCACTGAGGTCATCGACCGCATCCACACCACCGCCGGCAGCCACAGCCGCGTCATGTGCATCGAGATCATGGGCAACAAGGCCGGCTGGCTGACCCTTTACTCCGGCATCGCCGGCGGAGCTGACATCATCCTGCTGCCCGAGCAGCCCTACGACATCGACCGCGTCTGCGCCGCTGTGGAGCGCCGCGCCCGCAAAGGCTCCAACTTCTCCATCATCGCCGTGGCCGAGGGTGCCATCAACACCGAAGAGGCCAAGATGAAGCGGAAAGAGTGGATGGCAAAGCGCGCCGAAGCCGGTTACGGCGTCACCGCCACCAACCGCATCGCCGCCACCGTCCAGAAAAAGACTGGCATGGAGACCCGCGTCTGCATCCCGGGCCATATGCAGCGCGGCGGCAGCCCCAGCGCTTACGACCGTGTGCTGGCCACCGAGTTCGGCAGCTACGCCGCCAAGCTGGTGGAAGTGGAGCGCTACGGCGTCACCGTCGCCATGGTCAACAACCGCGTCGTCGCCAACCGCCTCGAGGACATCGCCGGTAAGACCCGCAACATCCCCGAGGGCTGTGAGCTGCTCACCGTCGCCCGCCGGATGGGCGTGAGCCTCGGCTGAGACCCTGAAAATAAAAACACCTCGCTGTGTCATGCAGCGGGGTGTTTTTGTTTTTATGCTTCAGAACGAGCCGCCCGACGAGCCGCCGAAGCCGTCGGAATCGACGGACGAACCGCCGGAGGAGTTGGACTCCTTCTGGGGCGGGTCATAGGTGCGCTCCCGGGTGGTGTGTGTGTAGCGGTCACGCTTGACCCGCAGGGTGAAGCCGGGCATATACTCGTCGGCCTCCGTTTTCTGCCGGGCCGTCTTCATCCGGTGGTAGAGGATGAGGCAGATGAACGCCGAAATGCCGAGAGGGAAGATCATGGCAATGAGCAGGTCTTCCAGGCCGATGTCGTTATCCACATCGATGGGCTCGCCATAGTCGGCATAGTAGTCCAGTGCATCGTCGCACATATCGATATAGGTATAGGCGGCATCTGCCCATTCCTCATCGGAGAGTTCCGGGACGATCTCGTCCTCCTGCTGCTCGATGCGGTAGTCGGTGAAAGCCGTGACGCCCTCGCCGTAGGTGATGGTGACGTACTTGCGGGAGCCGACCGCCAGCAGGAAGAGGATGCCGCTCTGCTCGTCGCCGTAGCCGAGGCCGTTGGAGATGTAATAATTTTTCGCGTAGTCGCGCTGGTCGGCATCGCCGATGTCGTCCACCACGAGGAAGTAGACATCCACGTCGTGGCCGTCAGAGGCGCTTTCGGCCTGCTCCTCGAGGTCGGCCAGCGTGTCGGCGTCAAAGACGCCGCACTCGTCCCGCACCAGCGGGGCGGCTGCCCCGGCTGGCAGGGTCAGGGCCATGCAGAGCAGGGCCGCAGCCAGAAGGGCAAACAGTTTTTTGCAGTATTTCATATTCCCGTCTCCCCCTCTCACAGCAGCATGATGAGAGCCGTCAGTATCATCAGCGGGATGCTGATGCCGGCAAACCATGCAGCTACCCTGCCCTTATCCACGGGCAGGTCACCGATGAGCTTGCCGGTCTGGCCGTTCATCGCAAAGAGGAAGTCCTGCTCCTTCCAGCGGGTGTGGAGCATCCAGACCGGCAGCAGGGCGTAGTGGGGTTCCAGCGTCCGCGGGTCGAGCTGCTCCGAGAGGGTCTGGACGCCGGTGTAGCCGCCCAGCGTATCGTGGAGGGCCGCAGCGGTGCTGTTCTTCATCCGGGTCAGGACGCGGGCAGCACACTTCTTGTCATCCTCGTCGTACCGGTCTGCCAGAAAGCCGGGCAGGTAGGCCGTGGAGAAGGGCTTGAGGTCGCTGTAGTCGAAGGGCTCGATGGCGTCCATATGGGTGTCCGGCATCTTGCTGGAGCCGTCCACCGGCACCCGGACAAAGTCGGCGTCGCCCACGCGGGCCACGTCGAAGTGCCTGGTGGTGGTGACAATGTAGTCGCCCTCACGGTGGCTCTCGCTGATCTCGGCCTTGTAAGCGCCCCGGGCCTCCATCCGGCCATCGTAGAGCCAGAACGGCACATACACGCCCTGGATCTCCTCGATGTGGTTGGACTCTTTGAAGGCTTTGGGGAGGAAGGCTTTGCCCTTATAATACTTCTTCAGGTTCTCGATGGCGGTCTTTTTGTCCATCCGGAAGGGGATGATGTACTCCGGCTTGAGCTTGCCGGAAAGCTGTCCGCCCAGCACGGTGGGGTTGCCGCAGTAGGGACAGGTGGTGGCGGCTGTTTCGGGGCCGCAGACCAGCTCTGCACCGCAGGAAGTGCAGGTGCGGCTGCTGAGATCTCCCGTCTCCATCTCCCCCCAGACGGGGCCGCTGGAAGCGGCCTTTTCGGCGGCTTCGGCGGCCTTATCGGCCTGAGCCTGCTTCTCGCCGTAAAGAGCCTCGACCTGTGCTACATCATAAGTAGAGCCGCAGTAATCACAGCAGAGCTTTCCGCTGGCGCTGTCGAACCGCAGCGGGCCGGTACAGGCCGGGCATTGGTAATTCGTGGTATTTTCTGCCATATCTCAGCTCCCCTTTCAGGCTCCGAAAGGCTTGCCGCATTCGGGGCAGAACTTGGGCGGGTTGGCCGGGTCGGCAGGGGTCCAGCCGCAGTTCGGGCACTTGGCCGCCGGGCGGGGCTTACCGCACTCCGAGCAGAATTTGCCGGTATTGTGTGCGCCGCAGCTGCACACCCAGCCTGCTTCGGGGCGGGGCTTGCCGCAGGCGGTGCAGAACTTGCCGGTGTTGCCGGTCTGGCCGCAGGAGCAGCTCCAGCTGCCAGCCGCCGGGGCGGCTGCGGGGGCAGGAGCAGCGGCAGGCTGCTGCTGTGTACCCATCTGGTAGAGGGCCTGGGCGTTGATGCCGCCGGCAGCAGCGGCCTGGTTCATGCCCATAAAGGCCATGGCCGGGCCGGCGGAGGTATTGGAAGCCGCTGCCTGCATCGCCGAAGCCTGTGCGCCCACCATGTGGGCGGCGGCGCGGGTCGGGTCCATAAAGGCGGCGCTGCGCTGCAGCTCCTTGATCATCTGCTCGTCTTCTTCGCTGGCTTTGACGCCGGACACGCCGAGGGAGACGATCTCGATGCCGCGCAGCTTGCTCCACTTGCCGGACAGCTCCTGGTTCAGGGCCTCGGCCAGCTCAGTGGTATGGCCGGGCAGAGCCGAGTAGCGGATGCCCATCTCGCTGATGCGGGCGAAGGCGGGCTGCAATGCGGTCATCATCTCGGTGCGCATCTGGCCTTCCAGCGCGTCACGGGTGTACTCGTTTTCCACATTTCCGCAGACGTTGGTGTAAAACAGGATGGGGTTGACGATGCGGTAGCTGTATTCGCCGAAGCAGCGGATGCTGACGTCGATGTCGATGCCGGCACGCTGGTCCACGACGCGGAACGGCACGGGGCTGGGGGTGCCGTACTTGTTGCCCATCAGCTCCTTGGTGTTGATGTAATAGATGCGCTGGTCGGTGGCAGCCTGACCGCCGAAGCTGAACCGCTTGCCGATCTCAGCAAAGACTTCGTCGATGTTCTTGGCCAGACCCTCGCTCAGCAGAGAGGGCTGGGTGCCGGTGTTATAGGTGTACTCGCCGGCCTCGGCACAGAGGTCCACCACCTTGCCCTGCTCCACGATGAGGGCGCACTGGCCCTCGGCCACCGCCACGATGGAGCCGTCGGTGATGATGTTCTCGGCGCCGTGGCGGTTGGAAGAGCGCCCGGAGACTTTCTTCTGTCCCTTGACAGCCAGCACCTCCGCCGGGAGAGCACTGCAGTAAAAGTATTCTTTCCACTGGTCGCCCATCACGCCGGATGCTGCGCCCAATGCCGCTTTGACAAGACCCATAAGCCATATCTCCTTTATCTGCCCGTTTTTGCAAATGCAGGCTTTTTTTCAGTATACCACAAAACGCGCCGCGAAAAAAGAAAACCCTTGCATTTTATCCCCGATGGATGTAGAATACTCCCGACAAACAAATACAGGGGAGCTTGTGAATGCAGGCTGAGAGGAAGTTCTCGAACTTCGACCCTTTAGAAATTGTTTTCGGACAGTTTCTGCACCTGATGCGGATAATGCTGCCGTAGGAAGTCATAACACTGTTTATGGATTTTTACAGGAGACGCCGCAGAAGGCGTCTCCTGTTTTTTTGTTGCCAACTGAGGGGGAGCGCCCTGAGTCTGGGTCATGATTTGCGATGGGAAGCCGTGTTCCGGCGTGAGAGGAGGCCAGTGAGCCTCGACCGCTTCTTCCGTTTCCGGCATCTCTGCGCGGGTGCCGGGTCTGTTCGTGTGCGGGAGCGGCGGTCTGCCCCTGCACTTATTTTTTATTGAAAAGGAGCACTCACTATGAAACACTATTCTGCCAAAAAGCTGGCCCTCGCCGGTATGTTCTGCGCTGTCGCTGTCGTGGGCAGCGTCTTCTCCTTCCCGGTCTTCGGCAGCAAATGCGCCCCTGTGCAGCACATGGTCAACATCCTCTGCGCTGTCCTGCTGGGGCCTTACTACGGCGTGGGCGTGGCTTTCGTCGCCTCCCTGCTGCGCAACCTGCTGGGTCTGGGCAGTCTGATGGCTTTCCCCGGCAGCATGTTCGGCGCACTGCTCTGCGGCATCGTCTTCCACAAGACCAATAAGCTGCTGCCCACCCTCGTGGGCGAGGTGTTCGGCACCTCCATCCTCGGCGGTCTGTGCGCCTACCCCGTCGCCATCCTGCTGATGGGCAAGAGCGCCGGCGACATCGCGTTCTACGCCTACATCGTCCCCTTCCTCGTCTCCACCGCCGGCGGTGCCATCATTGCAGGCGCACTGCTGGCCGCACTTTCCCGCGCAGGCGCACTCCGCGCCATGCAGGCCAGCCTGAGCTGATTCGAAGGAGAAGCCATGTTTCGGAACCTCTTTGCCAACGTCCGGGCCAAAAGCCCGCTTGTCCATAACATCACCAACTACGTCACCGTCAACGACTGTGCCAACATCGTCCTCGCCTGCGGGGCGTCCCCCATCATGGCGGATGATGCCGCCGAGGTCGAGGACATCACCTCGCTGTGTGCCGGGCTGAACCTCAACATCGGCACGTTGAACAGCCGCACCATCCCCTCCATGCTGCTGGCGGGACACACCGCCAACCGGCTGGGCCGTCCTGTCGTGCTGGACCCCGTGGGCGCAGGCGCTTCCCATCTGCGCACCGAAACGGCACTGCGCCTCCTGCGGGAAGTGAAGTTCACAGTCATCCGGGGCAACATCTCCGAGATTCGGACGCTGGCGGCAGGCAGCGGCACCACGAAAGGCGTGGACGCCGACACCGCCGACAAGGTGACGGATGAGACGCTGGACAAGACCGTGGCATTCGCCAAAGCGTTTGCGGCCCGCACAGGGGCGGTCGTCGCCGTCACCGGTGCCATCGACATCGTGGCCGACGGAGAGCGGGCCTTCTGCATCCGCAACGGCCACCCCATGATGAGCGCCGTCACCGGCACAGGCTGTCAGCTTTCGGCCCTGACAGCGGCATTCTGTGCGGCCAACCCGGACAAGCCTCTGGAAGCCGCTGCTGCGGCGGTCTGCGCCATGGGCCTTGCGGGCGAAGCAGCTCACAGCCGCCTTTCCAGGCTGGACGGCAACGCCACCTACCGCAATTACATCATCGACGCGATCTACAACATGACCCCCGAACAGCTCGAGGAAGGAGCACGCTATGAAATGCGATAAACACACCATGCTTCTCTACGCCGTCACCGACCGGGCGTGGACGGGCCGCGAGACCCTCCGCCAGCAGGTGGAAGACGCGCTGAAAGGCGGCGTCACCTGCGTCCAGCTGCGGGAAAAGGAGCTGGACGACGCGGCATTTTTGCAGGAAGCCATGGAGCTTTCCGCCCTCTGCCGCAGCTATGGCGTACCCTTCATCATCAACGATAACGTCGAGATCGCTATAAAATGCCATGCCGACGGCATCCATGTCGGGCAGGAAGATATGGCTGCCGCAGACGTCCGCGCCAAGGTCGGCCCTGACATGATCATCGGTGTGTCGGCCCATTCCGTCGAGGAAGCACAGCTGGCCGTGGCCCACGGCGCGGACTATCTGGGCGTCGGCGCGGCATTTTCCACCCACACCAAAACCGATGTAGATGTCCTGCCGGAGGGCAGACTGAAAGAGATCTGCGACTCCGTGGATGTACCGGTCGTGGCCATCGGCGGCATCCATAAAGACAACATCCTCAAACTCAAAGGCTCCGGCGCGGACGGCGTGGCCCTCGTGAGCGCGATCTTCAGCGCCGAGGACATTGAGGCTGAGTGCAAAGAGCTGAAGGCACTGACCGAACAAATCATCTATAGCAATTCAACTTTTTAATGCAGCAGCAACAGCGTTGAATTGCATATCGCAAATATGCTGTTTGAATGTTGCACGAATTTCTTGACTTGCGATAAAGGAGCAAACCCATGAAAACTGCACTTACCATCGCGGGCAGCGATTCCAGCGGCGGCGCCGGCATTCAGGCCGACCTCAAAGCCATGACCATGAACGGCGTCTTCGCCATGAGCGCCATCACCGCCCTGACGGCCCAGAACACCACCGGCGTATCCGGCATCTTCGAGGTCAGCCCTGAATTTCTGGCCCAGCAGATAGACGCCGTCTTCACCGACATCCGCCCCTGTGCCGTCAAGATCGGCATGGTGTCCTCTGCCCCGCTCATTGAGACGATTGCCGAGCGTCTCCGCTTTTACAAGGCGGAGCACATCGTCGTGGACCCCGTGATGGTAGCCACCTCCGGCTCTGATTTGATTGCATCGGATGCCGTGCGCACCCTGCGCCGGGAGCTGTTCCCTCTGGCCGAGGTCATCACGCCCAACCGGCACGAGGCCGAAGTGCTGTCCGGCCTGCACATCTCGGGCCGTGCCGACATGAGCGCCGCCGCCCGGGCCATCGCCGCCGACTGCGGCTGTGCCGTCCTCCTCAAGGGCGGCCACAGTGACACCGACGCCGACGATCTGCTCACCTTCCCGGATGGCACGGAGATCTGGTTTCCGGGTAACCGTATCGCCAACCCCAACACCCACGGCACGGGCTGCACTCTGTCCAGTGCCATTGCGGCCAACCTTGCCAAAGGGTTTGCGCTGGAAGAAGCGATCGCCCGGGCCAAGGCTTACCTGACCGACGCGCTGAACGCGCAGCTCGATCTGGGCCGCGGCTCCGGCCCGCTGGACCACACTCTGGGCGGCGTCGGGGTCGAAAACTGGATGCACGGCGTCCCGGACGCTGTTCATAAATAAAGAGAGCGTATTTTCGGAGGATTTTCAAATGCAGACTTACACCACACAGATGGATGCCGCCCGCAAGGGCATCGTCACGCCCCAGATGGAAACGGTGGCCAAGAAGGAGTACCGCACCGTCGAAGAGATCCGTCAGCTGGTCGCTGAGGGCAAGGTCGCCATCCCGGCCAACAAGCACCACGAGTGCCTGAACCCCGAGGGCATCGGCTCCATGCTCCGCACCAAGATCAACGTCAACCTCGGCGTCTCCCGCGACTGCAAGGACTACAGCATCGAGATGCAGAAGGTCATGAGCGCCGTCAACATGGGCGCAGAGGCCATCATGGACCTCTCGAGCCACGGCAATACCCAGCCCTTCCGTCAGAAGCTGACCCACGAATGCCCCGTCATGATCGGTACTGTGCCGGTGTACGACTCGGTCATCCACTACCAGCGCGACCTCGCCACCCTGACGGCACAGGACTTCATCGATGTGGTGCGTCTGCACGCAGAGGACGGCGTGGACTTCGTCACCCTCCACTGCGGCATCACCCGTAAGACCATCGAGCAGATCCGCAAGCATAAGCGGAAGATGAACATCGTCAGCCGCGGCGGCTCGCTGGTGTTTGCATGGATGTGCATGACCGGCAACGAGAACCCCTTCTATGAGCACTTTGACGAGATCCTGGACATCTGCGAAGAGCACGACGTCACCATCTCTCTGGGCGATGCCTGCCGCCCCGGCTGCCTTGCCGACGCCACCGACGTCTGCCAGATCGAAGAGCTGGTGCGTCTGGGCGAGCTGACCAAGCGGGCCTGGGCGCACAACGTCCAGGTCATGGTGGAAGGCCCGGGCCATGTGCCTCTGAACCAGGTCGCCGCCAACATGGAGATCCAGAAGACCATCTGCATGGGCGCACCTTTCTACGTCCTCGGCCCCCTCGTCACCGACATCGCCCCCGGCTATGACCACATCACTGCTGCCATCGGCGGCGCTGTCGCGGCCATGAGCGGCGCAGCCTTCCTGTGCTATGTCACCCCCGCCGAGCATCTGGCTCTGCCCAATGTGGACGACGTCAAGCAGGGCATCGTGGCTTCCAAGATCGCCGCCCACGCCGCCGACATCGCAAAGGGCATCCCCCACGCCCGGGACATCGACGACAAGATGGGCGACGCCCGCCGCGTCCTCGACTGGGATGCGCAGTTCGCCTGCGCCCTCGACCCCGAGACGGCAAAGGCCATCCGTGACGCCCGCCTGCCCGAGGACGACCACAGCGACACCTGCTCCATGTGCGGCAAGTTCTGCGCCGTCCGCAGCATGAACAAGGCTCTGGCCGGTGAGTACATCGACATCCTGTAAGCTGCTGTAAAACCGATATTTTCATCGCTTTTGCGATTTTTCTTCTCCATTGCCGCCCGGTACAGAAGCCGGGCGGCTTTTTGCGTCTCAGCGAGATGGTTTTTATGTACAAAATGAATCTGGCATGATATACTGGATTCATCAAACAAGAATGGTGTGGACACAGACGTGAATTTTATATGTAATCTTGACCCCAATATCTATAAAGTTATCACCACTTCAATCGTGACCACTCAAGTCATTATCACAGACAGACAGCTTGAGCATATTCGAGAACGTCATCCTGACATTTCTGAATCGGTCATAGCGCAGCTCGAAAAAATCATCTCTTCCCCTGATTACATTATTGAAACTGATATGCCCAGCACTGCAAATATTCTGAAGCATTTAGAAATCAATGGAAAAGGATACCAACTCATTCTTAGAATCAAAACAGATAGTGACCCTGTTGAATTTCAAAATTCAATTATCACCCTCATGTCCGTAAATGAAAAGCGTTATCGCCAGTATTTGCGAAATCGGAAAATTCTTTACAAACGTGAATCTCTGTGATAGAATGAACATAGGATAAGAGAAGCATTTGAGGTGGTAAATTTCGTAGCGACCACACGCCGATGGTAACGACAAGGGCTTTTGCTCTGAGAGATGCAGGAGAATGCTACGCCTGCCAAATGCTTTTCGAGGGGGGACGGTTCCGATGCCGTCCCCCATTCCTGTTTTGCACACAAAAAGACCTGCACGATTTGCTAAATCTCAGCTTTCGTGCAGGTCTTTTGTGCAGTTGCGCCAGCAGGAGTCGAACCTACGATGGGGGAGTCAAAGTCCCCTGCCTTACCGCTTGGCGATGGCGCATTATCGTTATTTTTCTTTAGTTTGAATCATCCGATAGCCTTATTGGTCACCTTATAATTTCAAATTCAACAGGAATCATGTGTGCTCTCAAAGAGATTGCTATACTATTTTAACTGAACTTTCCTACTGTGTCAAGAAAAAAGGCTATCTTCTTTAGACTTTTTGTCCCAAAGGTCACCTTATCATAAGGCTGCTGCATCCGGTTTCATTCCGATGCAGCAGCCTTTTTGTTTTATTCCTCTTCCTTACGTTCTTTGATATAAGAAATCAAATCATACACCAACCGCTTTTCCTGTTCATTCATGCCGCGCAATACGATTTGCTCCTGTGATTCCAGCCCTAAAATATCATCCGTGGTCGTGTGAAACAGCTGTGCAAGGGCTATCAGGTATTGTGCAGTCGGTGCAGAAAGCTCCATTTCCCAGGCGTTGACACTGGCGCGCGTGACACCCAACTTACGAGCAAGGGCAGCTTGCGAAAGCCCGGCATTCTCCCGAAGACGCTTGATGTTGTCTGAAATCATGTTTTCACCTTCCTGCATCTACTTTACTATACAGTCTTTGATATTAAATTATCTAATCATGCATAGTTTTGTTGACATTCAGTCAGGCAAAGCGTACAATCATACTATAACCATATCAATATAGAGAAGGTGACTATCAAACTTCGCTGAACAACAATATAAAGATTTCAAGGAGGAAAACGTGGAAGCAAAAAAGAAAAGCCCCGGAAAAGGATGTCTAATTGTAATTGTCGTTATTATCCTTTTGGCTCTTGTTGTCCCTACCGATTGGGTGCATACCGGCAGTGAGTGCAAAATCTGCCACCATACTTATACGGATGCAAGCAACATGAATTATATTTTTCACACGAAGATGTGCAAGAAGTGTTATCTTGTTTTCTGCTTAGAATCCGGTATAACCCCGAAGAACTATGACAAGTAAGCACTTAACAGAAAGGAATCATTGAAATGAAAAGACTTGGCGTGATAGTTTTAACTGCGGCTCTTGCGGTCTGCTTGACTGCCTGCGGGGGCATTTCTAAATCTGTTGATTTGAAATACGGTGAGACGTATAAAATTGAGGATGAGAAGCTTACAGGAAAAGAGAATCTGACTTGGGAAAGCGAAGACAGCAGCATTGTTTCTGTTTCAGATGATGGGACTGTAACAGCGAACGCCCCCGGAAAGGCGAAAGTGTCTATCAAGGAAGGTGAAAAGTCGATAGGTACATATACCTTTGATGTGACAACTGTTCCCATCGAACAGATTATTTTTGCGGATAACAATATTCAGATAACAGAAAAAAGCACAGATAACAAAATAAAATATACACTTCTGCCCGAAGATGCGAGTGATTACGGCATTAAATGGACGTCCGCCGATAATTCAGTAGCATCAATTAATGAAAATGGTCTTGTTACTGCAAATGTAGTAGGTAAAACGACAATCATCGCAACTACAGAAAACGGTGTAACTGCCCAATGTTCCCTTGAAGTAGTATCCAAAAGTGCCTATGACCAACTTTCTCGTCACGAAAAAGCATTTGTTAATGCCATTCTACCGATAATGTCCAATTTCAAAAATCCTGCCTCTGTTCGCTTTACATCCATTCATGGTTTAGGCGATTATTGGCAGTTTGAAGCATCTGCGCAAAATGGTTTCGGTGGAAATACTATATCATCTTATTCATATTTTTCTTCTTCCGGTCTACTTCTTGATACAACCACCCCCTTTGTAAATGAGATGAATACAGACTTGGTAACTCAGGCCGTCCACGAAAAACTTGGATATTGATTTTCAAAATTCCACAAGCCCGCCGGGCAGTTCCACCCAAATTTTCTGAGCCGGGCAGGCAAATCCCGTCCTTGCCGGGGTCTCACCGATATGATATACTTGCACTGTAAAAGTTTTCCTGTTCAGCGCGTGACGCAGAAAGGAGCGGAACTTATGGTACACCATCTTGTCATCGGCATCATCTTCCTTTTCTGGGGCGTTGCAGACGTCCTCCGCCTCGAGCTGCCCGGGGTGCTGGCACGGCGGCTGGAAGCGTCCAGCGAAGAGGCCCGCCGCTTTTGGCAGAGGCTTCTGGGTGTGCTGGAGCTCATCGTGGGCGGCGGGCAGCTGCTGTTCTACTTTTTCTCCGACAATCAGACCGTCACCAGCATCATCCTCGCGGTGATGATACTCGCCGCCGTCTGCATCCTCGGGCCGTACTACCACTGGCGGAAGCAGGAAAAAGAGAACACACAGGAATGAATCACAGGAGGAAACAGTATGGGGCCTTGGTATTACGAAGTCGTGAGCTTTGACGGCGATTACGTCAACCTGCGCCGCACCGACATCGAGAGCGACGAGCTGAACCCGGTGGCACTGGCGCTCCTGCCGCCGGAAATCGACGTAGGCAGCAAGCTCAAGTGCGAATATTTCCAGTACGAGATCATCGGCTGACAAAACGAAACGCCGCCCATTCGGGCGGCGTTTCTGCATCTTCTGATAAAGTTATACGCGCTCGGCCACCAGCTGGAAGCCTGCCTTGGTGAGCTCCTGCCGGATCTGCTCGATCTGGGCGTTGTCGCGGGTCTCGAGAGTCAGCTTGAGGAAGCAGCTGGAGATGGGCATATTGGGGTCGGAGCCGTCGTGGAGGACGGACACCACATTGCTGCCGCAGCGGGAGACGATGTCGGCCACCTGCTGCAGCTGGCCGGGCTTGTCTTCCAGCGCGATGGTCAGGTTGGCCTTGCGGCCGCTCATGACGAGGCCGCGGGTGATGACGCGGTTGAGGATGTTCACGTCGATGTTGCCGCCGGAGACGAGGCAGACGACCTTCTTGCCCTCGATGGGCAGCTTGTGGAAGAGCGCCGCCGCCACAGGCACTGCGCCTGCACCCTCGGCCACCAGCTTCTGGTTCTCCATCAGGGAGAGGATGGCCGCTGCGGTCTCGTCCTCGGTAACAGTGACGATGTCGTCCACATACTCCTCGCAGAGCTTGTAGGTCAGCTCGCCGGGGGTCTTGACCTGAATGCCGTCTGCGAAGGTGGAGACGGCAGAGAGGGTCTGGTATTTGTGCTCATGGAGGGAGCGGTACATGCTGGGTGCGCCCTCGGCCTGCACGCCGTAGACCTTGACGTCGGGCTTCAGGCTCTTGATGGCGAAGGCCACGCCGGAGATGAGTCCGCCGCCGCCCACAGGCACGATGACGGCGTCCACATCGGGCAGCTGGTCGAGAATTTCGAGACCGATGGTGCCCTGACCGGCAATGACCTGCTCGTCGTCGTAGGGGTGGATGAAGGTCATGCCCGTCTCTTCCTGCAGCTCCACGGCCTTGTCGTGGGCGTCGTCGTAGGTACCGGGTACGAGGCAGACCTCTGCGCCGAGGTTCTTGGTGTTCTCAACCTTCATGATGGGCGCGCCGTCCGGCATACAGACGATGCTCTTGATGCCGCGGCGGGTAGCGGCCAGCGCCACGCCCTGTGCGTGGTTGCCCGCCGAGCAGGCGATGACGCCCTTGTCGCTCTCCTCCTTGGAGAGCTGGCTGATCTTATAATAAGCACCGCGCACCTTAAAGCTGCCGGTCACCTGCAGGTTCTCGGTCTTGAGGTAGAGCTGGCAGTCCTTGGAGAGCCGGGGTGCCTCGATGAGGTCGGTCTTGCGGGCTACGTCCTTGAGGACAAAGGCGGCGTGGTAGATCTTATCCAGTGTCAGCATATCGTTTTTCCCATCCTATCTCTGTTTATCCATCCCGGCACACGGGCTATTTTTATTGTTAAAGACAGGATTTAGTATAGTTTACATAAATTGATTTGTCAAATGAATCTATTTCACACCTTAAGGCGGAAAGCGGAATTTGCTGACATTGTATTCATTCTGATGGCTCGTTCTCTATGCTTGACAACCCAAAGAAATTTGACTATACTACAAATAGAAAGGCGCTGTGTCTGCAAACGACTAGCTCCTTACCAGATTAGTCAAGAAGAAATGACCGACTGAGTTGGGGAACTTGAAGGCGGTCATTTTTTCTTGCGTTTTTTATCGTCATGGTTCTCATGTGCGATCGTCCATGTGATCTGGAATGTAACAAAAATTGCTCCGCCAAGAAGCGTCAGTAATATTGCAACATCGGAGAACGTCATGGTCCACACCCCCTTCCTGCCCTTGAGCACTCGGGGAGTGGCAACTTCAAGAAAAACTGCCTTACCCGGCGCTTAGGTGCCGGTAAGGAGTCAGCCGCCTGCGTTTTGGACACAGCGCTTTTTTCTGCCATTGCTGACATTGGTTACAGCATAACATAAATTTCGACAAAGCACAAGACATATAAAAAACCGCCGCACGGCAAAACACCGTGCGGCGGCTTTTCATGTTTTACTGAATAACCGCAAAGACCATATAATTGTTTCCATTTCCTTTAAGCTTTGCACCTGCATAGCCAATTTTCTTTCCCTCGATAGAAAATCCCTGCTTAATAATAGCTGACTCCAAACCGCTTGCAACCAGCCTAATCTCTGCACCTTTGGGCGCAACCGTTGCCGCCACTTCAGCATCACTGAAGCCTGCCGTATCAAGAATACCTTCAACAACAGCCTCTGCCTCGTCAGGGTCTGCAAATTGACTTCCAGCATCCATAGCTGCATTCATTGCCGCAGCAAATCGGTCTCCAAGATATTCATCATATACCATATCGCTTTCCAGACTCTCGTTAAGCAACTGCGTCAATTCTTCACCCGTAAAATTGAACACGGTTTCCATCGAGTCCCCACCGCTGGTACTGCCGCCACCACCGCCGCAGGCGGTCAGGAGAGTCAGCGCCATCACCGCAGTCAACAGAACTGCAACCAGTTTCTTTACGCATTTCATAAAGTTTTTCCTCCTCATTTTTTGCCGGACGAACTCGAGTATATTCGCTCCGCCGACCTCTTATTTGAATTTTACCCCCCCCCTATTAAATTGTCAAGCCCTTCTGCTTATATTTTTTCTGTCATTTTCTTTTTCAGCATTGTGCCGAAATTGGTTTCCTCTATTTTGTCAATATACCATCTTGACGCAAAAAACCGCCGCCATTCACCAAACAGCGAACAGCGGCGGGGTATTACCACTTTATCCTATTACTTTCCGGTAAACTCAAATCTCCGCGAGGATAGCGTCACCCATGGCGGTGCAGCCCAGACAGGTGCAGCCCTCGCTCATGTTGTCGGCGGTGCGCAGGCCCTTGTCCAGAACCTTATTCACCGCGTTCTCAATGGCATCAGCCTCCTCAGCCATACCGAAGGAGTAGCGCAGCATCATAGCGGCGGAGAGGATGCAGGCAGTGGGGTTGACGATGTCCTTGCCCGCGATGTCGGGGGCAGAGCCGTGGATGGGCTCATACAGGCCCCGGGTGCCGTCGCCCAGACTGGACGAGGGGATCATGCCGATGGAGCCGGTGATCATGGAAGCTTCGTCGGAGATGATGTCGCCGAACATGTTCTCGGTGACGATGACATCGAACTGGCTGGGGTCCTTGACGACCTGCATGGCACAGTTGTCCACGAACATCTCGCTGTACTCCACCTCGGGGTACTCAGCCTGCAGGCGGTGCATGACCGCACGCCAGAGGCGGCTGGTATCCAGCACGTTGGCCTTATCCACGCAGCAGAGCTTCCTGCGGCGCTTCATGGCCGTCTCGAAGCCGATGCGTCCAATGCGCTCGATCTCGTGCTCCGAGTAGGGCATGGAATCCACCGCCTGCTTCTCGCCGTTTTCCAGCGTGTAAGTCTCGTGCTTGCCGAAATAGACGCCGCCGATGAGCTCACGCACGATGATGAAGTCGATGCCCTTTGCCACGATCTCGGGCTTGAGGGGGCTGGCCGGGGCCAGCTGGGGCCAGATCTTGGCCGGGCGGTTGTTGGAGTAGAGGCCCATCCCGGCACGGAGGCGGAGCAGACCCTTTTCGGAGCGCTGCTCACCGGGCAGGCCCTCCCACTTGGGGCCGCCCACAGCGCCCAGAAGGACGCTGTCGGCCGCGAGGCACTTGTCCAGCTCATGCTGGGGCAGCGGGTCGCCGTACTTGTCGATGGCCTCGCCGCCCATCGCGGCGTCGGTGTAGTGGAAGGTGTGGCCGTACTTTTCGGCCACCTTGTCGAGAACGCGGAGGGTCTGCTTCACGATCTCGGGGCTGGAACAGTCGCCCCAGATGACAGCAATGTTTTTTTCCATTCTTATGGGCATCCTTTCTTTTATTGGACAACAGCATCTTTCGTCAGGCTATGTTCTCTTTTGCTGGCAAAAGAGAACCAGAAAACCACCAGCGATTTCGACGCGCTGGACCCACGAGAAAGGGGCTGCTCGCCCCTTTCAGACCCCGAAGGGGTTGTCGAAGCCCAAAAATGCTAGCCGCTTCGCTAAACGCATTTTTTGGGCTTCTCCGGTTTACGGCTCCGCCGATGGTGTTACGCTTTCGCAGAACTTTACGTTCAGCAAGGGCGTAAAGTCTGCTGCGAAGCAGCAAATTGGAGAAACGAGAAAAAAGCGTTAAGCGCAGCGACTAGCTTTTTTCCGTTTCGACTTCTTCTTTGGGCTTGTTAAGGGCGAGCAGCCCTTAACTCGTTGCGGGGAGAGTGGAGTCCAGAGGTAGGGAGGGGGGATTCGAAACACCCCTCCCTACCTCTGGCCCGCGCGGAGCGCAAAAGCCATTTGACCAAAAGAAAGAACACAAATCCGCGCCACCGGCGCGCAAAGGAAGTAACTGATCTTACGATAATACAAGATAATACAAGAAGTATAAGGAGGCCCACTATGTCCAACATCGTTATCATCGGCTCCGGCCCGGCGGGGGTGTCCGCCGCGCTGTACACTGCCCGTGCGGGGGTGGACACCACCGTCCTCACCCGGGGGCCGGGTGCGCTTGACCGTGCAGAGCTTATCCAGAACTACTACGGCTTCGCAGCCCCCATATCGGGTGCGGAATTGGAGCGTCAGGGCATCGAGGGAGCCAAGGCTGTGGGCGTCAAATTTGTGACCACCGAGGCCGTGGGTCTGACCTATACCGATAAACTCACTGTAGAAACCCTCGATGGAGATTACCCAGCGGACGCTGTTATCCTCGCCACAGGTGCTTCGCGGGCGACGCCCCGCATCCCGGGGCTGGCGGGCCTCGAGGGCCACGGCGTCAGCTACTGCGCCACCTGCGATGCCTTTTTCTATCGCGGCAAAGATGTGGCCGTGGTAGGCAGCGGCGAATACGCCCTGCATGAGGTGCAGGCGCTCCTGCCGGTGGCGGCCAGCGTCACCCTCCTGCTGAATGGTGCGCCTCCGGCGGCAGAGTTTCCGCCGGAGGTGACGGTCCGGCCTGAAAAAATCGACGCGATCCTCGGCGAGCAGAAAGTCACCGGCGTCCAGCTGTCCGGCGGCGATGTGGTGGAGCTGGCGGGTGTGTTTGTGGCTCTGGGCGTTGCGGGCAGTACGGCGCTGGCCCGGAAAATCGGTGCCGCCGTGGAGAACGGCCGCATCGTGACAGATGAAAAAATGCAGACCACCGTCCCCGGCCTCTACGCCGCCGGAGACTGCACCGGCGGGCTTTTGCAGGTGGCGAAGGCCGTCTATGAGGGCGCTCTGGCAGGCACCGAAGCTGCCAAAGCGCTGCGGAAGGGGTGATTTAAGATGCCGGAAATCCTGCCCATCCCTAAATGCGGCGAGCACCGCCAGTGTCTCGCCTGTGCCTTCCCCTTCTGGGACAAGCTGACCGCCGAACAGCAGGATATACTCTGCCGAACCACCCGTCCGGTGCGCTATCGCAAGGGCGAGCGGGTCCACAGCCCGGTGGAGAACTGCGTGGGCATCCTGCTGCTGCGCACCGGCCAGTTCCGGGCGTATCTTCTCTCCGACGATGGCCGTGACGTGACTCTCTACCGCCTCTTTGGCGGCGAGATCTGCATCCTCTCCGCTTCCTGCGTCATGGACTCGGTGAACTTTGACCTCTACATCGACGCCGAAGAGGACACCGAGGCCTACTGCATCAGTGCGGGCGTCTTCCGCAGCCTCATGCAGCAGAACGTGGAGGTGCGGTGCTTCGCCTACCAGATGACCGCTGAGCGCTTCTCCGACACCATGTGGACGATGCAGCAGATCCTCTTCATGAGCGCCGACCGGCGGCTGGCCATCTTCCTTGCGGATGAGCTTGCCAAGACCGGCGGCGACGATGTCCGCCTGACCCAGGACCAGATGGCAAAGTACATGGGTTCTGCCCGCGAGGTGGTGAGCCGCCTGCTGAAATACTTCGCCGGTGAGGGCATCGTGAAGCTCTACCGCGGCGGGGTAGAGGTATTGGACAAGGAAAGACTGAACCGGATCGCGAGAGGTGAAGCATGATACAGAAAAATGAGTTTCCCATTTTGGAATACGATTTCGACTCGACAGAGATATTAAAGCCCAACCACGGGGCGGAGCAGCTAACTCTGCCGGAGAAATGCGTCTTTGCTTTTCTGGGGGACACCATCGACTCCTATGCCGCCGAGACGGGCGCGGCAGTTGCAGAGCATTTTGAGACGATCACAAAGACCTACCCGATTTATGTTGTAAAAAATGACGGCGAAGAATTCTGCCTCTGTCAAGCCCCACTGGGAGCGCCCGCTGCGGCGCAGTTTATGGATTGTCTCATTGCTTGCGGGTGCAGGAAAATTGTTACGGCAGGCTCGTGCGGCGTGTTGACCGAAATGGCAGAGAACGAATTTCTTATCCCGACCAAAGCGCTGCGGGATGAGGGCACATCCTATCACTATCTTCCTGCCGCCCGGTATGCAGAACCGGCCTCGGAAGCGGTGCAGGCCATAGAAAAGACCTTCCGTGCGCTGGGTCTTCCCTTCCGTGAGTGCATCACATGGACGACAGACGGCTTTTTCCGAGAAACAAGGGATATGGTGGCGTACCGGAAAGCCGAAGGCTGCGCAACGGTAGAAATGGAATGTGCTGCCCTTGCGGCCTGCGCCAAAAAGCGCGGAGCAGCTTTTGGACAAATTCTGTACACAGCGGATTCCCTTGCAAATGCAGAGCAGCATGATGACCGTGACTGGGGAAAGGATTCGCTGCGGAAAGCGTTGGAACTCTGCGTAGAAGTTCTGAGAATGTGGTGAACCATATAAAAATCGCAAAGAGTCGTTGAAACTGCTTGACATTCCATCTTATGTACGCTATTATGTACATAGGAGGCGATAACATGACCACGACGAACATCACTAATTTCCGCAAAAATGCGTTCAACTATGTGGAGCAGACCATCAAGTACAACGAGCCGCTGAACATCAGCACGAAGGACGGCGATGCCGTTCTGCTGAGTGCGGAAGATTACAGCGGTTTAATGGAGACGCTGTATCTGGTTTCAGTACCCGGCATGAGGGAAAAAATCATGGACGGCCTGAAACAGCCTCTGGACGAATGTCTGGATGAAGACGCAGTGGAGTGGTAAATGTATAAAATCGTCTACACCAAAACAGCAGCGAAGGATGTTCCAAAACTGAAAGCGGCACATCTGGCAGATAAGGCGAAGGCTCTGATAGATATTATCCGGGACGACCCTTTCCAGAAACCGCCGCCCTATGAAAAACTGGTCGGAGATTTGAACGGCGCATACAGCCGCCGCATCAATTTACAGCACAGACTGGTCTATCAGATCTATGAGGAAGAAAAGACCATCAAAATTCTGAGTCTTTAGATTCACTACGAGCGATAAAAAATGCCATCGTGCCTAGGCACGATGGCATTTTTACTATCAGCGGGAATTACCCTTTGCACCCCTGCTCTTCCCAGTCGCCGAAGTCGGAGACGTCGGCGATTTTAGTCGGGTCGAACTTACCGTTTTCGTCCTTGGGGGCGACGGCGGGGCCGGCCTCCACGGGGTTCGGGTTCGGAGCCTCGGGGTCACAGACCGGGCGCTCTTCGCTCAGGTCGGGCTGGGTCACAGGCTCTGCGGCCTCAGCGGGCGCTGCCTCCGTCTCAGGGGCGGCGGACTCCTCGGCGGGAGCGGTCTCTTCTGCCGGTGCGGCGGCTTCGGCCTCTGCCTTGGCCTCACCCTCGGCGTATGCCTCGGCGGTCTTGGCGGCCTCTGCGTCGTCCTTTTCGGCTTCCTCGGGGAACTCGATGGATTCGATGATGGGTGCGGCCTTTTCGTTCAGGAGCTTGTCCATGATGACGATGGCGGCACCGGTGACCGCCACAGCGGCGGCAGTACCCAGAATGCGGAAGATTGCTTTCATGCCATGACCTCCTTGGTTATGTTGCAGTTAGGAGAAGGTGACAACATCGTTCAGCGGCTTCTCGGCAGGCTCCACCGACAGTGCGGTGAGCACCGGGCCTTTGCCGCGGTAGATGTTATGGAACTTATAGCCGACCTTTGCGGTCACTTTGACCCATGCCCGCTGCTCGAGGGCCTTGTAGCCGTCGTAGCTGCAGGGGAAGCCCACGAACTGGATGTCCTGTACGCAGCAGGTCATGGCGAACCGGCCCGGCACGAAACTGTTCTTGCCGGCACGGTTGGTCTGGCAGACCTGTGCGAGGAACTTGACGGTCTTGCCCGCGTACTTCTGGGGCTCGTCCTGACAGTCCATATACCAGATGCCGTAATCGTCGTCCGGGATGTCGATGACCGGAGCGTTGATGTCGAAGGGCAGCGGGTCGGGGATGTCGTCGTAAGCCACGCTGCCGTCCTTGAACTCGTAGGCGATGTCGCACTTGCGGGATGCCTGACGCACCAGCTTGTGCAGCTCCTGACGGGCGGCGTCGTTGTTGACGGCCTCGGCGCGGTTGAAGACGATGAGCTCACTGCGGGCGATCTTGTCCAGCATCAGCGCACGCATGGAGTTGTCGCGGGCGTAGGTCAGCGCGGTGGTGCCGTCGGCGGTGGCGATGCACTGGTAGACGATCCAGTTTTCGGGCAGATTGTTTGCCAGATCCTGCAGCATCCACATACCGTTGTACTCGATGACCACGCGGCCTGCGTCGGCCTCCTTAGCCAGCTTTGCGAGGTTCTGGGGGTTCAGCTCAGCCTTGTCCTCGAGGTTGTAGAGCGTCACGCCGGGGAAGGCGAACTTCTTCTCATTGTACTCTTCTTCGCCCTCCTCGCAGACCAGCAGAAGGGTCTTGTCGCCGGAGTCGAAGTTGGGGTCTTCAAAGGTCTCCTGAATGAACTTGGTCTTGCCGCTCTCGAGGAAGCCCACAAACAGGTAAACCGGGATCTCATTTGCCATAATCTTTTATCCTTTCAGGGTCGGGGCCGATCAGCAGCCGAACAGTGCAGCGATGGCCTTTTCATCCAGCTTGGAGCCGATGACCACCAGCTTGCCGCCGACGTCTGCACCGCGTGCGCGGACTTCCCACTCGCCGGGAACGTAGTCGAACTCCAGCCAGCCGTCTGCGCCGCCGTCCACGATGCCCTTGGAGCGGAGGATCATGCCGTAATTGCCGGTGTCCAGCTCGGTGAGGGCGTGCTCAATGTCAGCCTTGGAGAACTTCTTGGCCGTCTCGACGCCCCAGCTGGTGAAGACCTCATCGGCGTCGTGGTCATGATGATGGTGGTGATGATGGCCGCAGCAGCAATGCTCGTCGTGGTCATCGTCATCATGGTCGTGGTGGTGATGATGCTCATGCTCATCTTCATCATCGTCATCGTGGTCATGGTGATGGCCGCAGCAGCAATGCTCGTCGTGGTCATCAGCGTGGTCGTGGTGATGATGGTGCTCGTGCTCCTCTTCCTCGTCCTCGTGGGCGTGCTCCTCGTTGGCCTTGGCAGCCATAGCGATCAGCTCAGCCTTGAAGTCGTCCTTGGTGGACATGGCCTTGAGGATCTGCTCGCCGGTCAGGGCGTCCCAGGCGGTGGTGACGATGGTAGCGGTGGGGTTCTTCTCACGCAGCATGGCCACAGCGGCGGCGATCTTTTCCTCGGTGGCGTTCTGGGTGCGGCTCAGGATGATGCAGCTTGCGTGGCTGATCTGGTCGTCGTAGAACTCACCAAAGTTCTTCATATACATCTTGACCTTGTTGACGTCAGCCACGGTGACGAAGCTGCTCAGCTGAACATCCAGATGCTCGGCCACGCCCTCGACAGCGCGGGTCACGTCGGACAGCTTGCCGACGCCGGAGGGCTCGATGACGATGCGGTCGGGGTGGTACTGCTCCACCACCTGCTGCAGAGCGGCGCGGAAATCGCCCACCAGAGAGCAGCAGATGCAGCCGGCGTTCAGCTCATTGATCTGGATGCCGGACTCCTTCAAAAAGCCGCCGTCGATGCCGATCTCGCCGAACTCGTTCTCGATGAGCACGACCTTCTGGCCTGCAAAGGACTCTTTGATGAGCTTCTTGATAAGGGTGGTCTTACCGGCGCCAAGGAAGCCGGAGAAAATATCGATCTTGGTCATAGTCTGAAATGCCTCTTTCTTTTATGCAGACGCCGCAAAGGCGCTGCCCAGCAGGCCCGTCGGGCCTTACAAGCAGTCCGGGCCGCTGAGTGCTGACCCGTAAAATTCCTACACTCCTATTATAACAAGGCTGTCAATGGCAAACCGGCCTTTTTGATGAGAAATTTGTAACATTTTTTGCAATTTGCTTGCGTTTTCGGGCGGCAGGACCAAAATGATCCCTGCGAATTGCATTCTGCGCCCTGGAATGATACAATAAGGGACAGCAAACCATCGCCGCCGGACGTTTTTCCGGCAGAATAAAGAAAGAAGGCTTTTTGACATGAGCATGAATACCGTTCCCGAGCGTCTGGCCGCCCTGCGCGAGGCCATGAAGGCAAACGGCGTGGACGTCTACCTCATCCCGGTGGGAGACCCGCACGCCAGCGAGTATATGCCCGACCACTACACTGCCCTGACCTACTTCTCCGGCTTCCACGGCGAGAACTCCAACTTCGTCGTCACCATGACCGAGAGCGCTGTCTGGGCCGATGGCCGTTACTTCGTGCAGGCCGAGAAGGAGATCGCCGGCACGGAGATCCAGCTGATGCGGATGGGCGAGCCGGGCGTGCCGACCGCCGAGCAGTACTGCGGCAAAGTCCTGCCCGAGGGTGGCAAGCTGGGCCTCTGCGGACTGACTGCTTCCTGCGGTCTGGTGCGCAGCCTGCAGAAAGAGCTGGACGCCAAGAAAGGCACCATCAAGCTGCTGAACCTCGAGGACGAGCTGTGGACGGAGGGCCGTCCCGCCCTGCCCGCTACCCCGGCATGGCTCCTGCCGAAAGAGTACGCAGGCTTCTCCCCTGCCGAGAAGCTGGGCCAGCTGCGTGCGAAGCTCTCTGAGCTGGGCTGCACCGCACAGCTGGTGGGCAAGCTGGACAATCTGGCATGGCTGCTCAATCTGCGTGCGATGGACATTCAATGCACCCCCTACGCCATGGCTTACTGCTATGTGACCCCGAATAAGGCGACGCTCTTCATCAACACCGCCCGCGTCAGCGCCGAGGCTGCTGCGGAGCTGAAGGAGAACGGCGTGGAGCTGGCCGAGTACGACGATGTGCTTACCGTCCTCGCCGCCCAGACCGAAGAGCAGACCGTTCTGGCCGACCCCGCTTCCGTCAACTACGCTGTTTACCAGACCCTGCAGGCCAACCCGGCTCTGACCGTCAAGGACGAGGCCGACCCCCTGCTGCCCATGAAGGGCGTCAAGAACGAAGTCGAGCTGGCTCACACCCGCGAAGCTCACATCCGGGACGGCGTGGCTATGGTGTGCTTCCAGATCGAGCTGGAGAACCGTCTGGCTGCCGGCGAAGAGCTGACTGAGCTGACCATCGACGAAATTCTCCACAAGTACCGCAGCGCACAGGACAAGTTCCTGACCGAGAGCTTCGGCACCATTGCAGCTTACGGCCCCAACGCCGCCATGATGCACTACCACGCCACCGAGGAAGACCACGCAAAGCTCGAGAAGAAGGGCTTCTTGCTGGTGGACAGCGGCGCGACCTATATGGACGGCACCACCGACATCACCCGCACCTACCCGCTGGGTGAGCTGACGGAGGACGAGCGCCTGTTCTACACCTGGACTTTACAGTGCCACATCGACATCGCCCGGGCTGTCTGGCTGGACTACTGCGACGGCCATATGCTGGACACCATCGCCCGTGAGCCGCTGTGGCGCCACCTCATCAACTACCGCTGCGGCACCGGCCACAGCGTCAGCCACGTGGGCAACGTCCACGAAGGCCCCCACGCCCTGAACGGCCGCAACACCACCGTCTTCAAGCCGGGCATGATCGTCACCGACGAGCCGGGCGTCTATGAGGGCGGCGTCGTGGGCATCCGCATCGAGAACGAGCTGGAGTGCTACCACAAGGCATCCAACCAGTACGGCGAGTTCCTGGCATTCTGCCCCATCACGTTCGTGCCGATCGCCACCTCCCCCATCGTCCCGGGCGTTCTGAGCCGTGACGAGCTGGATTGGCTGAACGCCTACCACCGCGAGGTCTTCGAGAAGCTGGCTCCCCGCCTGACCGAGGACGAGCGCGACTGGCTGGCTAAGAAGTGTGCCGCCATCGGAGCGTAAATAAAAAAGCGGGAGGCCCCGCAGGGGCCTCCCGCTTTTCTTTAGGATGAGATCTCTGCCTTGTGCTCTTTCCAGTAGGCTTTCGCCTCATCGATGACCTTCTTGAAGGGGCCGGAGGGGTAAGTGCTCTCGGCGATGTCGATGAGGAATTTGTAGAGCTGGGGCCGCACCTGCTCATACATCCCAAGCCGGGTGTAGAGGTCCTTGTAGTAGTGGAACACCTGGATCTTGTTCTGCACCAGAGCGGCAGGCTTTATCTGGGTGTGGCAGATGCTCTGAGGGTTCTGGACGTAGTAGTAGCCGGGCTGCGGGATGGACGCAAAGACTTCGGCGTACTGGATATACTGCATGTTGAACACGAGGTCTTCGGCCCAGCGCATCTCGCTGGTAAAGCGGATGTCGTGCCGGGTGAGGATGTCGCGGCGGTAGAGCTTGTTCCAGAGCACGCTGTAAAAGTAAGAGGCGGGCTTGTCCATCAGGCGGCGGGCGAAGGTGTCCTTGTCGTAGACGCCCTCGGGCAGGAAACCGTATTCCCGGTTCTCCGGCGGACGTGCAACATGCATGACGCCGAGGTCGTCCTGGATTTTTTCCAGCACCTGTTCCGGCTTCGACGCCCCGGCGGGGATGACCATGGTGTAGGGCGAGATGACGAGGTCGGCACCGGTCTTCTCTGCCGCCTCCACCAGCCGGGCGGTGTAGTCCGGGGCGATGTAGTCATCGCTGTCCACGAACTGGACGTACTTGCCGCCGGCAAGCTTCAGGCCGAGGTTCCGGGTGTCGGACACGCCGGAGTTTGCCTTGTCCACCAGCAGGATGCGGCTGTCCTTTTTGCGGAACTCCTCGCAGACGGGCAGGCTCTTATCTTTGGAGCCGTCGTTGATGACGATAAGCTCGAGGTTCTTGTACTCCTGCCCGCAGATGCTTTCGAGGCAGCGGCTCAGGTGGCTCTGGGCATTGTACACAGGGACGATGATGCTGACGAGAGGCATTTCCATAGCAGTTTCTCCTTTTTTATAGCAATGATACTCCCGCCGGGCCGAAAAAGCAAGCGCCGGCGGCAGGCCCGAAAGGGGGCTTCGGAATGATATTTCATATCGCGGTGTGCAGCCCGGACAGCGTCCTCCGCAGCCGGGTGGAGCGGCAGTGTCTCGACTATTATGCCCGGCGGGACGACGCCTGCATCATCGAGCAGCTGGACAGCCCGGAGGCCCTGCTGGCCCGGGACGACGCCGGGGAGCGGTACGAGCTGTACCTCATCGAGCTGCCGTCCACGGCAGCCGCCGCGCAGCAGCGCACCAGTGCGGGGGCCTGCTCCACGCCGACC
>OGQL01000720.1_pt1 | contig 26998 bp, 25 predicted proteins | sample 1553211 | NCBI WGS metagenome assembly OGQL01 (sample SAMEA2579942, study PRJEB22360) | human gut metagenome
CCCAGCCACAGTGCCTTGGTTGCGCGCTTTTTCAACGGCACCGGTGGTAAATACCCCGAACAAGCCGCCAGACGCGCTTTGGCTGTGGGTGGAAACGCTTTTGACGCTGCCGGTATTGCAAACATTGGAAATTTTACCGCCTGCGCTGCCTGCCAGGCCGCCCAAAAGCACTTTGTCGGAGGACTTGGCAGAGGCAGAGACAGCGCCGCTGTTGGTACAGCCCTCCATGGCGGCCAGCGTGGCGCTGCCCACAAGGCCGCCCGCTTCGCCTTGGGTACCCACCAAGGAAACGTCTGCAAAATTCAGCCCATACATAAAAGCAATTTGCTGGGCCGTACCCACCAAGCCGCCGGCTGTTTGGCCGGCGGAAACTTTGCCGCGATTGATACAGGCGGTCAACTGTGCCGTTTCGCTCTGTTCCGCGAGGCTTTGCGCGGCCAGGCCGCCGGCGATTTTTTCCGCTGAAACCTGCGCTGAGTTTTCACAATGGGAAAGGGAGGCGTTGCCGAGAAGGTGGACAACCAGCCCTCCGGCTACCGGCGCGGATACGGAGCCGCCGGAAACCGTACAGTTGTGGATGGTGGCCCCGCTTTGCACCAAAATGGCCAACGCAGCCGCCTGTGCATCGCCCTGCAAAGATACGTCGGAAAAGGTGAGGTTTTGCACGGTGGCGGTATTGGTTAGCGTATCAAACAGCGCCGGCCGCGCACCGGTTTGGGAGAAATGAACCAAGGCATGGCCTTTGCCATCTAAAAAGCCGCTGAAAACGCCCGCGGTAGGCAAAGCGACGCCCTGCAGATCAATGTCGTTGATCAGCTGCAGGGATTGGTTTTGAAAGGTGACGCCCTGGCTGATTAGCGAGAGAAACCCTAAAAAGTCCGCCTGATCCTCCAGGGAAAAGAATACGCCATCTGCTTTGTACCAGCTGGTGTCTATGGCGGGGTCGCTTTGCTCTTCAGCGTGCGCGACGCCCAAGGGGAGCCAGGCGCACAGCAGCAAAAGGACGGCCAAAAGAAGACAGAGCCGGCTGCTGATTTTTTTACAGACCATTTGGCATCCTGCTTTCTGAAAATCAAGGATAGGGCACCGTATCAGGTTGATACGATGCAATACCCATTCAATTTATCATACAACAAGTTGGCAAACGCTTCAAGAAAACGGAGCGGAAACAGGGGGAAGAGGGCGATATTTTGGCATAAATCCGGCAAAAGCCATGACAAAACCCTACCCAAACAGGGGATTTTGTGGTAAACTTACAAATATATGACCTCAACAAAGGGGAGTCGAACAGGTGGAGCAACAAAACAATACGATGATCCGTATCGAGGCGCTGACAAAGACGTACGCAGTGCCGGGCGGTACGGTAGACGCGTTAAAAGGCATAGATCTTGAGATTCGCCAGGGAGAGATCTTTGGCATCATTGGCATGAGCGGAGCGGGGAAAAGCACGCTGATCCGCTGCATGAACCTGCTGGAGCGCCCGACGAGCGGCACAATACAGATTGACGGCCAGGATGTAACGGGCTTGTCCAAAAAGGCGCTGCGGCAGATGCGGCACAGCGTTGGGATGATTTTTCAGCAGTTTAATTTGCTGATGCAGACGACGGTGGAAAAAAACATTGCCTTTCCGCTGGAGATCACAGGTGTGGACAAGGCCCAGTGCGCAAAGCGCGTAAAAGAGCTTTTGGAGATTGTAGGGCTATCCGACAAGGCAGACGCGTATCCGGCCCAGCTTTCCGGCGGGCAAAAGCAGCGTGTGGCCATTGCCAGGGCGCTGGCGGCCAACCCAAAGGTATTGCTGTGCGACGAGGCGACCAGCGCGCTGGACCCGATGACGACGGATTCCATTTTGGAGCTGCTAAAGCGCATCAATCAGCAGATGGGGATCACGATTGTTGTCATCACGCATGAGATGGAGGTAATCCGCAAGATTTGCCATCGGGTGGCGATTATAGACGGCGGCGTGATCGCAGAGCAAGGCGAAGTAACGGAGATATTCACAGCGCCCAAGACGGCGGTGGCGAAAAAGCTGTTTCATGTACTGCCGGAGGGCGAAAGCGGTAAGGGCGGCGCGGTGCTGCGGCTGGTCTTTGACGGCAGCTCCAAGTTTTTGGGCGGCAGGCGGCTGTATCAGCCGGTGGTAGCCGGCATGATTTTGGCCTGCGGCGTGCCGGTGTCCATACTATCCGCAGAGATCCGCACCATCGGCCAGGGGCAGTATGGGCAGCTGACCATACAGCTGCCGGACGATTTGGAAGCGTGCCTGCGTGCAAGGCAGTACCTGAAAGAGCAGGGCGTACAGGCTGAGGAGGTGGAAACAGAATGAGCGGCATGAGTTTTGCACAGCTTTCCCAGCTGCTCTTGCAGGGCACGCTGGATACGCTGTATATGACGCTGGTATCCACGGCCATTGCGTATCTGATCGGCATTCCGCTGGGGGTGATCCTGGTAATTACGCGCAGAGACGGCATCTGCCCGGCGCCCAAGACCAATGCGGTGCTGGGAACGATTGTCAACATCATGCGATCGGTGCCGTTTTTGATTTTGATCATCGTACTCATTCCATTTACCCGCCTGGTAGCGGGGACGAGCATCGGCGCCACGGCCACGATTGTGCCGCTTATTGTGGGGGCTGCGCCGTTTATTGCGCGCATGGTGGAATCCTCGCTTTTGGAGGTGGACGCCGGCGTGGTGGAGGCGGCCCAGGCCATGGGCGCCAGCCCGTGGCAGATTGTGACCAAGGTGCTTCTCAAAGAGTCCGTGCCCAGTTTGGTGACGGGGGCGGCGATTGCGCTGACCACGATCTTGGGCTATTCGGCCATGGCAGGCGCTGTGGGCGGCGGCGGTTTGGGCGACTTGGCCATCAAATACGGCTACCACAGGTATCAGACCGATGTGCTGCTATTGACGCTGATAATCTTGGTGCTTCTGGTACAGGTGATCCAGGCGTTGGGCAACGCCGTAGCAAAGAGGATAGATCACAGAAAATAGTGATTTATATAATATTTTAACGAAAGGGAGAGGGTAACAATGAAAAAAATCGCAATGTTTTTGGCGATGGCAACCTTGCTGGTATTCCCGCTGGCGGGCTGTGGCGGTAAAAAAACGCTGAAGGTAGGCGCTACGCCTGCGCCGCATGCGGAGATTTTGCAATCCATCCAGGAGGAGATGGCAAACCGCGGCGTGGAAATGGAGATTGTGGAGTTTACCGACTATCCGCTGATCAACCAAGCGCTGGCCAATGGGGACATTGACGCCAACTATTTTCAGCATGAGCCGTACTTGATAGACTTTAATGAAAAGAACGGTACGGACTTAAAGACGGCCGCCTATATCCACTATGAGCCGCTGGCACTGTTTCCGGGCAAGACAAAGGCCATTGCGGACCTGAAGGAAGGGGCGCAGATCGGCGTGCCCAACGACGCGACCAACGAGGCGCGCGCTTTGCTGCTGTTGCAGGACCAGGGGCTGATCAAGCTCAAGGAGGGCGCAGACCTGAACGCGACCAAGCTGGACATTGTGGAAAACCCGAAGAATCTGGAGATTATGGAGATCGATGCGGCGCAGCTGGCGCGTTCTTTGCAGGATCTGGACATGGCGGTAATCAATGGCAACTATGCCTTGCAGGCCGGCCTGAACGCCAAAACAGACGGCTTGGCGATGGAAACGGAGGATTCTCTGGCTGGCAAAACGTATGCAAACATCGTGGCGGTACGCAACGGGGATGAAAACCGGGAAGAGATCAAGACCCTGATTGAGGTGCTTTCCAGCGACCAGGTAAAGAACTTTATGGAGGAAAAATACCAAGGCTCTGTGGTGCCGGTATTCTAAAAAGAAGAGAAAAGGAGCGGATTTCCCGCTCTTTTTTCTTTTTTAGGCAGTTTTGCAGACAAGGCGCATAGGATGACAGAGGAGGGAAACATGAAACAGACATGGAAAAGAATAACGATGGGCCTGGCGGCGGTATGCACGCTGGCGGCGGCCACGGTGCATTTTGCCGTGGGCCATGCGGCGGAAGCGCAAAAGGAAGGTGTTTTGGTGCCTATATTGATGTACCACAGCATTTTGAAGGACCCAAAGCGCGCTGGTATGCATGTGCTATCGCCCGATACGCTGGAGCAGGATCTACGGTATTTGAAGGATCATGGGTATACAACGGTTTCCATGCAGCAGCTCATCGACGCTGTATACCAGGATGCACCGCTGCCGGATAAGCCGGTGGTATTGACGTTTGACGATGGGTATTTGAACAACCTGACCTATGTGCTGCCGCTGCTGGAAAAATACGATATGAAGGCCACGATTTCCATTGTGGGCGCGTATACTGAGCAGGCGGAGCGGGAAGATGACGAAAATCCGAACTATGCTTACCTGAAAAAACAGCGCATTGCGGAAATGGCGCAATCCGGCCGATTCGAGATCGGTGTGCACAGCTATGATATGCACGGGCAGAAGACGAGGAAGGGATCGGCGAAGAACAAGGGAGAATCCACCGGGCAATACCAGGCGGTGTTTCGGGCGGATACAGAGCAGTGCTTGGCGCTGTTGGCGGAATGCGGGGTGGACGCCAATGTGTATGCCTATCCGTACGGCGCCATATCAGCAGAATCTGAGCCGGTGCTCAAAGATCTGGGGTTTTATGCGTCGCTATCCTGCCGCGAGAAGCCGAACTACATCACAAAGGATCCGGATTGCCTATGGCAGCTGGGGCGGTATAACCGGCCGAGCGGGATTAGCACAGAAACCTTTATGCAAAGGGCATTGGGAGAGGATACAAAATAAAAAAAGGGGCCAATGCCCCTTTTTTATTTTATGCTCATTTGCTGCCCATGCACAAAAACGCCATCACAGCCCCCGCAACATCGCAGAGGATGGTCAAGATGCTGCCAAAGCCAAAATTAAGAAGCGCGCCGTATTCACCGGCCAGGATGGATTTGGAGATCAAGACCAGGATGAGGCCAAGGATGAACAGGATCATATGGATCAGATAGTTTTTCTTTTCCTTGGTGACGATGGAAAACACCAGGCCGCCCACTGGCACCAAAAACAGCACGATGGCGCCAAAGCTGGCCTCAAAAAGCACGGTAAACGCGCTGACACCAAAACCAAATGCGCTATAGGCCGGCAAAAGCAGGCAAACGATGGTAACCGCATACAGGGCGATACAGATCATGTTCCATTTTTCCTTGATGACATTCATATGGAAACCCTCCTTAAAAAAGTATGACAAAATTATGGCATTCTTGCCGTATTTACGTAAGAATACCATTTTATTCAAAGATATGCAAGGGAAAATGGGTAAAGAAAAAACGCCTGTATAGGCGTTTTTAAGGGCATATGAGTTGATCCAGCGAGGCAAAAGAATAGCCTTGGCTTTTCCAGGTCTGGATGAGCTCGTTTAAGATGGCGGCGTTGGTGCTGCTGGTATTATGCAGCAGGATGACCGCGCCACAATGCGTGCGCGGCAGAAGCTTATCTAAGGCCTGCTCACGGGTTGGCTGATCATCTTGCAGCCAATCCACATAGGCCAGCGACCAAAACATGGTCTTATACCCCAGCGCCTTGGCATTTTGTAGGTTTTCGATGCTGTATTTGCCGGCAGGCGGCCGGTAATATTTTGGCATGGGCTGGCCGGTGATCTCTTGGTACAGGGCCTCGTTTTTCTCCAATTCCTTTTGCAGGGTTTCCTTGGTAGAGATTTTAGACATATTCGGATGGCTGTAGGTATGGTTGCCAACGATATGCCCTTCCTGCACCATACGGGCGATCAGATCCGGGCTTTGCTCTAAATAATGGCCGGTTACAAAGAAGGCAGCCGGAACCTGCTGAGATTTCAAGGTATCCAAAATGGCGGCGGTATTGCCGTTTTCATAGCCGCAGTCAAAGGTGAGATACAAGACCTTTTGATCGGCACTGCCCATAAAAAAGGCGTCATACTGCGCCAGATCCTCCGGGGCGGCATTGCCGCGCGGCTGCGCGCCCTCCTCCGGAAAGCTGAGCCCCCAATCGCTGCCGCCTGCCATGGTCGTGGTTACCTTGGGAATGAGCAGGCCGATCTGTACGATCAGCGCCAAGGCCAGCGCGAGGATGCCATAATCGATGAAACGACGGAAATCGTGTTTTTTCATGCAGTTCCCCCTCTCTCTTTCATTGTAAGCAGAAGAATGGGAAATATGTCTTTACGCGCCGGCGAAGAGCATAGCGAAGAAATTGTCGAAAAAATGGCGAAAATAAATTGAAAATCGGCGAAATATAGTGTACCCTTATTAAATCAGGGAGTTTTATTATTTTTTGGATGGGCGGTGGATGGACAAGCAATGGAGGAGCTCAAGCAACGCATTGTAAAGGATGGCAGGCTCAAGGAAGGCAACATCCTTAAAGTAGACAGTTTTTTGAATCATCAAATGGATATAGACCTGTTTAACAAAATGGGCCAGGAATTTTACAGATTGTTTGAGAAAGACCATGTCAACAAGATTCTGACCATCGAGGCCTCCGGCATTGGCATCGCCTGCGTGGCGGCGCAGTACTTTCATGTGCCGGTGGTATTTGCCAAAAAATCCCAAAGCGCCAACATCGACGGCGACGTATACACCACCAAGGTGGAATCCTTCACGCATAAGCGTGTGTATGACATCATAGTTTCCAAAAAATTTCTCAATGAAAACGACAGGGTTTTGATCATCGATGATTTTTTGGCCAAGGGCAGCGCGCTCAACGGCCTGTGCCATTTGATCCATTCCTCCGGGGCGACGTTGGTGGGGGCCGGCATTGCCATTGAAAAGGGGTTTCAAGAGGGCGGCCACCTGATCCGTTCGCAGGGCGTGCGAGTGGAATCGCTGGCCATCATTGACAGCATGGATGTAAACACTGGCATCGTATTCAGGGATTAAAGCAAGAAGAGAGCTTGCTACAATCAAAACTACAAAAAAGGAAAAGAGGAGAGGAAATCATGAAGAGGACAAAACGGCTGCTGGCAGCAATTCTGTCTTGTGCCATGGTCTTTGCGCTGACCGCTTGCGGCGGCTCGGAAGGCGCGGGCAGCGGAAGCCTGAAGGCGATCCCGAAGGAGGACCTGAAGATCGGCTTTGTATATGTGGGGCCGGTAGGGGACGAAGGGTACTCCTTTGCGCATGACCAGGGACGCAAGAAGATGATGGAAAACCTGGGCCTGAGCGAGGACCAGGTAATCATCAAGGAGAGCGTACCGGAAAACGCGGACTGCGAAAAGGCGCTCAACGATATGGTGGACCAGGGCTGCAACGTGATCTTTTCCACCAGCTATGGCTTTATGGATTTCACGCTGAACGTAGCCAAACAGCATCCGGACGTATACTTCTTCCATTGCTCTGGCTACAAAACGGCGGACAACATGTCTGCTTATTTTGGGCGCATGTATGAGATGCGGTATTTATCCGGCATTGCGGCGGGCCTGAAGACCAAGAGCAACAAGATCGGTTATGTGGCGGCTATGCCGCTGCCGGAGGTGACCCGCGGCATCAACGCGTTTACGCTGGGTGTGCGTTCGGTAAACCCGGATGCGACGGTAGAGGTAAAATGGACGAACTCCTGGTTTGACCCCACCGGCGAAAAGCAGGCGGCGGTTGAGCTGCTCAATTCCGGCTGCGACGTGCTGGGCCAGCACTGCGACAGCGCAGGCCCGGTGGTAGCGGCGCAGGAAAAGGGCGCATGGGCGGTAGGCTACAACGCGGATGCGCTGTCTAAGGGCCCGGATGCATACCTGACCGCACCGCTGTGGGATTGGGGGATCTATTACACCGAGCAGGTGCAAAAGATCATCGACGGCACCTGGAAGTCTGAAAACTATTGGGGCCATGGCCATATGGACGAGGGCATCGTAAAGCTGGATAAGCTGTCTGCAAACTGTGCAGAGGGCACAGAAGAAGCCATCCAGAAGGCCCAGGAGGAAATTGACAACGGCAAGCATGTATTTGCCGGCCCGCTCAAGGACAACGAGGGCAATGTAAAGGTACAGGAAGGCGCCACCATGACGGATGAAGAAATGCTGTCCATGGATTGGTTCGTAGAGGGCGTAATCGGCTCTGTACCCAAGACAGAATCGTAACACTGCGATGTAAGAGGGTAGGAGAGCATTCCCCAGGTAGGGAGTGCTCTTCCTTCCTTTCTTGGCATTTGATTTCATTGGTAGGAGGCAGGCAATGGCGGACCATCCGGCATACATCGAGTTAAAAGGCATTTGTAAATCGTTTGGCCCGGTAGTGGCAAACCACAACATCAATCTTTCGGTAGAAAAAGGGGAGATCCATGCGCTTTTGGGGGAAAACGGTTCCGGCAAAAGCACATTGATGAATATGCTTTCCGGCATCTATTCGCCGGATGCGGGCGAGATATACTTAGACGGCAAGGCCGTCTCGTTTTCCGAGCCGGCGGAGGCCATCCGCGCGGGCATCGGCATGGTACATCAACACTTTAAATTGGTGGATGTGCTCACTGCAAAGGAGAATATTGTAGCCGGAAAGGAAAAGGCCGGCTTTTTCATAAAGCAAAAGGAACTGACAAAGGAAATTCAACAGATTGAAGAAAAATATGGGCTGATCGTGGATCCGGATAAGAAGATATACAATATGTCCGTGAGCGAAAAGCAGACGGTGGAGATTCTAAAGGTGCTGTACCGCGGGGCGAATATCCTGATTTTGGACGAGCCCACGGCGGTGCTGACGCCGCAGGAGATTACAAAGCTGTTTGATATTCTGCGCAATATGAAGCAGGAAGGATGCAGCATTATCATCATCACACACAAGATGAACGAGGTAATGGAGATCAGTGACCGGGTGACGGTGCTGCGCAAAGGCGAGACCATCGGCACCGTAAATACCAGCGAGACCGACCCGCGGCAGCTGACGGAGATGATGGTAGGACGGGCCGTGAGCCTGGACATCGAGCGTGTGCCGGTGGATAAAGAAAACCAGCGGCCGCTGCTGGAAGTAAAGAACCTAACGGCCCAAAATGCCGAAGGGCGAGAGGTGATCCGCCAGATGTCCTTCACGCTGAATACCGGCGAGATCTTGGGCGTGGCCGGCATTGCGGGCAGCGGGCAGAAAGAACTGTGTGAACTGATCGCGGGGCTGTATAAGGCGCAGGCCGGTGAGGTGATTTTTAAGGGGGAATCCATCCTGGGGATGACGCCTGCCAAGATCATCCAAAAGGGCATCAGCATGAGCTTTATCCCGGAGGACCGGCTGGGCATGGGTCTGGTGGCCGGGATGGATATTGTGGACAACGTGCTGCTCAAAACCTTCCACGAGGGGAAATCGCCGTTTGTGGACAGAAAGGCGGGCAAAGAGCGCGCTGAGCAAATTGTGGAAAAATTCCAGATCGATACGCCGTCGGTACACCACATTGTGAAAAAGCTTTCCGGCGGAAATATCCAAAAGGTGCTTTTGGGGTGTGAGATCGATATGAACCCGCAGCTGATCATCACGGCGTACCCGGTGCGCGGGCTGGATATCGGTGCTTCGTACAACATCTATGATATTTTGAACCAACAGAAGCAAAAGGGCGTAGGCATCCTGTTTATCGGTGAGGATCTGGATGTGCTGCTGGGCTTGTGCGACCGGCTGATGGTGATCCATGACGGAGAACTGATGGGCATTGTAGACCCCAAAGAGGTGACCAAGGAGGATGTGGGCCTGTTGATGCTGGGCCATCCGATGGAAGAGGTGAAGGCATGCTGAACATCGTAAAAAAAGAGGAGCCGTCCAAAAAGCGGGAGCTGGCGACCCGACTGCTGGCTGTTGTGGCGGCGCTGGGCGCAACGGCAATTATCATGGCGTTTTTGGGTCTGAATCCCTTTGAAGTGTATGCCAAGATGATCGAAGGAGCGACGGGCACGGCCTATCGCTTCCAGGAGACAATCAACAAGACCATCCCGCTGGTGATCCTCTCGCTGGGCATCGCGGTAGCCTTTAAGATGAAGTTTTGGAACATCGGCGCAGAGGGGCAGTTTTACATGGGCGCGTTTGGGGCAGCCTGGGTGGCGTTCAGCTTTCCGGAGGCGCCGGCGCCTTTGCTGATCCCCATGATGCTGCTGGCAGGCTTTTTATGCGGCGGCCTGTGGGCGATGATCCCGGCGCTGCTCAAAGCAAAATGGCACACGAGCGAAACGCTGGTAACGCTGATGATGAACTACATTGCGACCACCTGGATCACCTATCTGCAATACGGGCCATGGAAGGACCCAAAGGGGGGCGGGTTCCCCCGCATGCCGTATTTTTCGGACAACGCCGTGCTGCCGGAGGTATTCGGCATCCATATCGGATGGATCCTTGCGCTGCTGCTGGTGGGCGTGGTCTATGTGATGTTTAAGCAGAGCAAGCTGGGGTATGAGATTGCCGTGGTGGGCGAAAGTGACACGACGGCGCGCTATGCAGGGATGAGCCCCACCAAGGTGATGCTGATTGCGATTTTGATTTCCGGCGGCCTATGCGGCATTGCGGGCACGGTGCAGGCTTCCGGCATCGAGCACTCGCTGACCAACCAGCTTTCCGGCGGACTGGGCTTTACCGCCATCATCACCACATGGCTGAGCAAGCTGTCTGCGCCGGCGATTGTCATCGTATCGCTGCTGTTTGCCATTTTGCTGCAGGGCGGCGATTATATTCAGACGGCCTTGCAGGTTTCCTCTTCGCTGGCAGACTTGATACAGGGCACCATTCTGTTCTTTGTGCTGGGAAGCGAGTTTTTCCTAAACTATCGGTTTGTGCGCAAGCACAAGGCGCAGCAGGAGGTGTAAGAAGATGGGTTGGATAACGGCAACGGCCTTATTTTTGCAGATTTCCGTGCAGATGGGTACGCCCATCCTTTTTGGTACGCTGGGCGGTATCCTAGGAGAGAAAACAGGCAACCTGAACCTGGGTGTAGAGGGCATGATGATCATGGGCGCCGCGGTGGGGTTCAAAGTGGCGCTGGTGACGGCAAACCCCTGGCTGGCTGTGCTGGCTGCCGGCATTGCGGGCGCGCTGGGCGCACTGATCTATTGCATCGTCACGGTAACATTTAAGGGAAACCAGACGGTTACGGGCCTGGCGCTGACGATTTTTGGCACCGGGTTTGCGGGCATGCTGGGCAAATCCATGTCCGGGGTAAGCCTGCCGCAGCCGGTGCTGGATACGTTTGCCGCCTACGATGTGCCAGGCCTGAGCAAGATCCCGATTTTGGGAGAAGCATTTTTTCAGCAGAGCATCTATGTGCAGATTGCGCCTATATTGGCGGTGCTGATCTATTTCTTCATCAAAAAGACGAGGATCGGGCTGAATATGCGCGCCGTAGGCGAAAACCCGGCGGCGGCGGATGCGTCCGGCATCAACGTAAATCGGTATAAATACCTGAGCCTGCTGGCGGGCGGCTTTTTGTGCGGGGTAGGCGGCGCATACCTGTCGCTGGTGTTTGTGCCGAGCTGGCAGGACAATATCACGAACGGCCTGGGCTGGATTGCGGTGGCGCTGGTCATATTCTCCACCTGGAACCCGGCCAAGGCGATCTTCGGTGCGTATTTGTTCGGCGCGCTGCGCGGGCTGGGCTACAAGCTGCAAAACGTAGCGATCTCGCTGTTTGGGCTGCAGTTTACCATTCCTTCCCAGCTGCTGGATATGGTGCCGTATGCGGCGACGATCCTGGTGCTGGTCATCATCACGATGCGGAAAAAGCGGGAAAACCAGCCGCCGGCTTCGCTGAGTACCTCGTATTTCAGAGAGGAACGATAACGGATATACAAAAAGGCATCCATTTTGGATGCCTTTTGTTTACGACCGACAAAAAACGCGTTGGAAATGCGTTATTCCTCGGCCTTTAAGCGTTCGTTTTCCTGTTTTTTGATTTCGATTTCCGCATGGAGCGCGTCCAGCTGTTCACAGATTTGCCGCACTTCATCGGAATTGGGGTTGTCTTGCTTGTATGCTTCGTAATACTTATTGCCAAGCTCCATCAACAGAGATTTTTTTTGGTCCTCCAATTTCATGACGGAGGCTTTGATTTTGCCTCTTTCCACGAGTTTGCCGCTTTCACCGGCCACGGTATTGGCGCCTTTTACGATGGTATCCTTCATTTTCGAAAAAAAATCATTGGCCATGACAAGATCCTCCTCTATGCTGATTCCAAACATGTCAAGTATAGCATTTGGGCGCCGGCAGAGACAAGGGGATTTCGGGCATGCTATACTAAAAAAGAAAGGGGGAGAGAAGATGAAAAAGCAGAGCGTCACATTTGCTTCCAGCAATGGGAAGGACCCCATTTGCGGTTATTGGTATGAGCCGGAGGGGCCGGTGCGCGCGGTATTGCAGATCTCCCATGGGATGTGTGAATACATCGAACGATATGAGCCGTTTATCGAGTATATGACGGCGCAGGGCTTTGCCGTATGCGGCAACGACCACCTAGGGCATGGCAAGGGTGCGCGGGCGCTTGGGCATTTTGCTGAAAAAGACGGACGGGTGTATTTGGTTCGCGATCTATACAGCATGACCGAACGAACCAAAGAGCGCTGGGCCGGTGCGCCGTATTTTTTGCTGGGGCACAGCATGGGTTCCTTTGTGGCGCGGCAGTACACAGCTAAATACGGATGGGCGCTGGACGGTGCAATTTACATGGGAACCAGCGGCAAAAACCCACTGGACTGGGCCGGCATTGCGCTGACGAATATGCTGGGCGTATGCAAAGGGAAAAAAGCGCGGAGCCGGCTGATCGACAAGCTGGCCTTTGGCAGCTATAACAAGCGCATCGAAAAACCGGCGGGGGAGGACGACTGGCTTTCCAGGGATACGGAGGTGGTACGGGCCTATGGCAAAGACCCTTTGTGCAAATTCACCTTTACCATTGGCGCGTACCATGAGCTGTTTAAGCTGCTGCGCGGCGTTTCCGGGAAAGGATGGGCGGAGAAAGTGCCACAGACGCTGCCGATTCTGCTGATCAGCGGCGAAGAGGACCCGGTAGGCCAGTATGGCAAGGGGGTAAGGCAGGCAGCAGAATGGCTGCGCCAAACGGGGCATGAGGATGTGTCGCTTGTTCTTTACCCAGGCGCGCGGCATGAGGTGCTGAATGAAACGAACAGGGCACAGGCCTATCAAGACGTAGCCGCCTGGATGGAGGATCGGGTGCAGTAAACGAGAAAAAGGACCGGCAAAGCCGGCCCTTTTTTGGTAGAGGGGGGTTAGATGCTGTCTTGGCGAATAGTTTCCACAATGCTTTGCTTTCTCATTTTGCGTGTGGCATACCACATGGTGGCAAAGATGAGGAGGAATACCCCCAACACCGCGCCGAGATACTGCATCCAGGGCAGGGTAAAGGGGAAAGCAAAGCTCTTGGAAAACATGCGGTACATCAGATAGCTGATGCCGATGCTGACGGGCACCGCATACAACAAGGCCTTGACGCCGTAGAAAAAGCTTTCAAAGCGGAGCATGCGGCCCATGGCGCGCTTTGTCATCCCTACGGATTGCAGCATGGCAAACTCCTTTTTGCGGAGCTGCATATTGGTGGAGATGGTATTGAGCACCGAGGTGACGGAGATCAGCATCATCAGCGTGATAAAACCATAGCAGAAGATGGAGATGATGAACAGCACCCGCTCGTTTTCCGCTACCATGGCGGCAAGGCTGTATACGTTAAGACCGCTGCGCTCCTTCCCCAAAACGGGATGCTCTGCCATCCAGGCGTCAAAAGCTTCTGTATCGTTGGCGGTAAGATAGAGCGAGAAGGGGAGGGGGTCGCTTTTGAGCGATTGGCAAAGCGAACGGTACTCGCTTTCCGAACAGAGGGCAGAGATGCTGGTTGAGGAGGGGAAAACGGCAGAGGGCAGCGTTTGCAGCGCACCAATGACATTGACATCTGCGGAAACATAGCCATCGGCAACATAGATGTCTTCCCCGTTTTCCACAGTATGGATCTCGTTCCAGCTGAATAGGGTCAGCGGCCGGGGCAGAGCAGAGGGGTTGACGCCGTTAAACTGGTGCATCTTGCCCTCTTCATCGCGAAACTCAAAGGGGCTGACAAGCACCAGGCCGCTGCGATCCGGAGAGGAAAGGCCTTGGCTGGCCAGCAACGCATCATACTCTGTATCGGGAAGCACATACAGGCTCATATACCAAGCCTCACACCCTAGATCCGGATTATAGCCGATATACTGATTTTCCCGGAAGAGGGAAAGCGTCTGCGGGGTGAACAGCGCTTCATCCAGCTGAAAGGAAAAATCGTCGGTTGCGCGCAGCGCGGCGCTGTCCAGATAGGCGTTGGACTGCACCTCATCGTAGACCTCCAATAGCGCTTGGGCGGATCGCTCGGTGCCGTTGGAGGAGATGATATAGTCATAATCCGCAGTTTTCAGCTGCATATTGGCCGCCACATTCATATAGTCTACAAAGCTGGAAAAGCTGAGAAACATCACAAGGCTGATAAACAGCGAAAAGATGGTAGTACGGTAACGCTTGCGGTTGCGCTGCATCTGCTTGAGCGCCAAATTGGCCTCGAAGCCAAAGACACGCTGTGTAAGCCGGTTGGCGTGTACACGGCCGGCGGATTTGATGTCCTGCGTGGTGCGTATGGCCTCGATGGGGGAGGTTTTGGAGGCGCGCTTGGCCGGCAGATAGACGGACAATGCAATGGTAACCGCGGCGATAACGGCAGCCAGCAGTGTTAGCGTGGGGGATACGTGCAGCGTCAGCGCGAGCTGGCCGGGGGTATTGAATAGATCCAGCAGCAGGGACTGGACAAGCTTCAGCGTGATCCCGATGCCGCCGATGCCAAGGCCGATGCCAAGGGGAATGCCGATGGCGCCGACGGTGAGCCCTTCGAGCCAGACAGATTTGCGGATCTGCTTTTGCGTGGCCCCCACAGAGGCCAAAAGGCCAAACTGCGCTTTTCGCTCGGTGGCAGAGATCGCAAAGGCGTTGTAGATCACGGAGACGGAGCCAAGCATAATCAGCGCGATGACGATCACGGCCAGAGAGGTAAAGGTCAGATCGGTATCGTTGCTGGCAAAGCTGCCGTAATAGGCGAGAAGGCTGGCGTTATAGTTGGTATGCTCTTCGGTTATGCCCAAGGACTGCGCCAGACCAGGAATCAGATGATAGGCGTTGGAAGGGTGCGCCAAGGAAAGATAGGCATTGACGGGGGTATCCTGCGCAAGGGCGGCAGAATTTAGCGCCGTAATGCCAATGTAGCTGGCGGAATTGTACGATTCTGTGCCCATGCGCTCTATCACGCCTACCACCGTATAGGTTTTATTGACCGGAGAGGCGATGCTTTCGCCTTCTACATAGCGCATATTGGCGGATAAAGGCTCGCCATCCAGCGTGCGCTGGCCGAGGGAGAGCGTGATAGTCTGCCCGACGGAAACGGATACGCCGCCATTGGCAATCAGGTGTTGTGGAAGGGCGATCTCATTGGGGGTTTGCGGCAGACGGCCCTCTACGAGGTGGACGGGCAAAAGAGCCTCGGCGGCCTCATCTAGGGCCATGACATAGATATAGGGTTTCTCTGGGTTTTCGGTTTTGATGTTATTGCAAACCCCCATGGCATACGAAGTGCCCACGGAAGAAACCTCGGCGTTGGCTTGCAGCTGAGGCACCTTTTCATAGGGCATAGCGGAAAAGTTGACATGATAGGCGCCGGAGGAATATTCATCGCACTCCATCAGATAATTGCGAAAGCTGCCGATCAGCGTGGAGACGGCGCAGATCATCGCTGTGCACAGCATGACGCCGATGATGGTGACCCAGGTACGGCGTTTGTTGCTCCACAGATGCTTTTGCGTTAAGCGGGAGATGATGCTCATGGACGATTCACCTCATCGCTGACGATGCGCCCGTCCTCGATGCGCAGGATACGGTCTGCCTTTAGGGCGATGTTGGTATCGTGCGTGATGATGATAACGGTCTGCTGATACATGCTGTTCGAGATTTTCAATAGGTCGATGATTTCCTGGGAATTTTTGCTGTCCAGGTTGCCGGTGGGCTCATCTGCCAGCACAATGGCTGGGTTGGCAATAAGTGCCCGGCCGATGGAAACGCGCTGCTGTTGGCCGCCGGATAGTTGGTTGGGTAGATGGTTTAGGCGGTTTTCCAGGCCCAGCGTATGCATCAGCTGGCTGAGCTGGGTTTTGTCCGGCGTTTGGCCATCCAGCAGCAGAGGCAGCGTAATGTTTTCCTCTACATTCAGCACGGGCAGCAGGTTGTAGAACTGATAGATCAGCCCTACCTGGCGCCGGCGGAATACGGCCAGGTTGCTTTCATTGAGGGCATAGATGTCCTCGCCGTCAATCAGTACGCGGCCGGAGGTGGGGCGGTCCACGCCGCCCAAAAGATGGAGCAGCGTGCTCTTTCCCGAACCGGAGGGCCCCACGATGGCCAAGAACTGCCCCTTTGGGACCTCAAAGCTTACGTTGTCTAATGCGGTGACCTGGGCGCTGCCCTTGCCGTAGACCTTGGTCAAATTTTCCACTTTTACGATGCTCATACGTTTTGATCGCTCCTTCCAAGGTCTACCATACCCAATGGGAGTGTCTGGCAAGTGACGGAGAAGATGACAGTTTTGTCATGTTATACAACGCCATGGTACAGGCGAATGGAAAACCGGCTGCCGCACCCCGGCTGGCTTTTGACATCGACGATGCCGCCATTTTTTTCAATGATGGATTTGGACAGTGCCAAACCGATGCCGACGCTGTCTGGCGATGCGTTTTTGCCGCGGTAAAAGCGTTCAAACAGATGGGGGAGATCTTCAGGATATATGCCTTCCCCGGTATCCTCGATACAAAGCTCGGTATATAGGGGGTTGCCTTCGGCGGACACGGTAACGGCACCGCCGGGCGGGGTATGCTCAACACAGTTTTTCAGGATGTTGCCCACAGCCTCTGTCATCCAAAAGAGATCGCCGGTAAAGCAGACGTTGAACTGGCCTTTGGCCCGGTAGCGTATTTGTCGCTGCTGCATCAGCGGATAGAGCGGCAGAAGGCAGTGCTCCATCAGGGATTGGCAGCTGACGGCCTTACGTTCCATCGCAATGGTGCCGCTGTCTAGCTTGGAGAGCTTTAACAGCGCATCTACCAGCCATTTGATGCGGCTGATCTGCGCGGTGAGGCGTTGGAGAAATACCGTGCGCTGGGCTTCGTCTAAGGGCTGTTCCAGCAGAAGATCCGTCAGCATTGTCATAGAGGTAATAGGGGTTTTGATTTGATGGGAAATATCCGAGATGGCGCGGGAGAGCGCTGCGCGCTCGTTTCGCGAGCGTTCGGCGTCGTGATACAGGGTGCGGGCGACTTTGACGGACTCATTGGAGAGATAGCCAAGATCCCCCTCCTGGCAATCCAGCAGCGCGGCGGCGGGCTCATCGCGGGCGGCCTTTTGCAGGTACCAGGTGATATGGCGGATCTTGCGGAAGATCTTGGCAAGGCAGACTAGGCCGGCTGTGCAGAACAGCACAAAACAGCCGCCGGCATACAGCCAAAAGGAAACGGGCATGGACAGCGGCTGTGCGGAGGTGTAGTTGTATTTGGCCAGCACGGCACGCCCGGCTTCCAACGCAGCAGGGGCCGGCTGCTTGGTAAACTGGCGCACAATGGAAAGCTCCTGCTCCGGATAGGCCTGCACCAGTGCACCTACGGCTGCGGCGTCATGATCGGCCAAAATGGCTTGGGTGTGGCGTTGGATCTGCCAGCTAAAAAACAAGCCCATGACACACAAGAGGCATAGGCTTGCTAGCATCCATAGCAGATAGGACCTGATTTCAGGATTTTTGAAAAAGCGCATGATTTTTTATCCTTCCATTCGATAGCCTAGGCCGCGAACCGTGGCAATCAGCGGCTGGGCAGCATCGGTATCGCCGATCTTTTCGCGCAGGCGGCGCACATAGACGGAGAGGGTATTATCCTCCACAAAAGCGCCGTCCACATCCCAAAGCGCTTCCATCAGGCGGCTGCGGGTAAGCACCTGGCCGGGGTGACGCATAAAGGCGAGCAGCAGACGGTATTCCATAGCGGTGAGAAAGAGCTCCTCTTCCTGGCGGTATACCTTTGCTTGGTCTGGATACAGGCGCAGAGGCCCTACCTGCAGCATGTTGGTGGCCAGCGATTGGCCGCGGCGCAGCACTGCCTTGACACGGGCCAGCAGCTCGCGCAGGCGAAACGGCTTTGTGATATAGTCGTCAGCGCCCAGCTCCAAGCCCATGACGGCGCTCATTTCCTCTTCATGCACGGTGAGAAAGATGATGGAGGTTGCGGGCGAAGCTTGCTTGATCTGCTTGCAGAGCGCATAGCCATCGCCATCCGGCAGGTTGATATCCAAAATCGCGAGATGGAATGCATGGGAAGAAAGCGCCTGCCGGGCCTCTGAGATGCGTGCGCAGGCGGTAACGGTATATCCTTCCTGGCATAGGGCAAATTCCAGCCCCATGGAAATGGTTTGGTCATCCTCGACCAATAGGATCTTGGCAGAGTCCATAGGAGTTTCCCCTCCTTTTGAGAAAACGAAGCAAAAAGGCGTACCGCACAGGTACGCCTGACAAGCTGTAAAAAGGCAAAGCGGCTGCGCTGCCTGACAAGCATTTTATCATAAACAGAGAGCGTCCACAAGCAAGACTAGCGAAGGGAAAAGGGGCATCCGCAGTAGCGCTGCCGGTAGAGCCCGTATTGGCGGGATAAGGCAAGCGAACGCTGGTAGCCGCCGCGCTTTTTGAAATCCGCAAATAAAAAGCGGCAGGATTCCGTTTGCAGGGCCGCGCCGATCTCGTTGATGAGCACGGCGTTTTTGTGCGGGCTGACGGACAGGGTTGTGGTAAAAAAATCAAAGCCATGGGCGGCCGCTGTTTCGGCGGTGCGCTGTAAGCGGAGAGAAAAACAGGCCGTACATCGGCGGCCTCCCTCCGGCTCGTTTGCCAGACCCTGGGCCTGATCGAAAAAGGCATCCGGCTCATACGGCCCTTCCCATAGCGCGATGGGCCAGGGCAGCACCATGTGGCGGAGCAGGCGGCGCTGTTCGCGCAGGCGGTGCTGATACTCCTCTTGAGGCAGAATGTTGGGATTGTAGAAAAAAACGGTGATGTCAAAATGCGGCGCCAACCGCTCTAGCACGGCAGAGCTGCAGGGGCCGCAGCAGCTATGCAAAAGCAGGGTGGGGCGGGATCCGCTGGGCAGCGATCCGATCTGCGCTTGCATTTGCCGATCATAATTGATTTGGTTCATGATGCCACATCCTTTTGCCCATAGTGTAAAACGCCCAGCTGGTTTTGTACAGAAAAAAAGGGCCAAGAGGCCCTTTAGAATGCGAAAGGATCAGCTGTGATGGCCTCCGCAGTGCTCATGGCCGTGCGCGCCATGGCTGCCGCAATCGCAGTTGTGCTCATGCTCGTGCTCGCCGTGATGATGGGTACACGTGGGCAGGACACTATCCTTCAAGGTGCCGTCCAAAAACGCCTGCACGGCGGCGCCAATATCGCCGGAGGCGCCGGAGACGACCTGGATGCCCTGATCCAAAAGCATTTGCTTGGCCGGGGCGCCGATGCCACCGCAGATCACGGTATCCACGCCGTTGTTTTTCAAAAAGCCGGCCATGGCGGCATGGCCGCTGCCGGTAGCATCGAGCAATACAGGATCGGAGGCGGCTTTGCCCTCTACGGTAAACACTGCAAAGGACGGGCATTTGCCAAAGTGCTGAAACACCTGGCCATTTTGTGCGGTAACTGCAAGTTTCATATGTAGCACTCCTTTCAAACCTTTTCCACGGCTTCTACCGCGTTTTTCAACAGATCGCCGCCGTATAGCTCCAGGGTACCCTGGTCGCAGGCGCGGGCCAGCTGGGGATCGATGGGCAGGCGATCCAAAATGCGCAGATTGTACTGTAGGGCGGTTTCTTCCAGATGGCTTTCGCCAAAGAGCTGGATATGCTTGCCGCAATCCGGACATTCCACATAGCTCATGTTTTCCACGATGCCAAGGATGGGCACCTCCATCAGGGCGGCCATGTTGACGGCCTTGCCGACGATCATGGAGACCAGCTCCTGCGGGGAGGTGACGATGATGATGCCATCCAGCGGCAGAGACTGGTACACGGTAAGCGGCACGTCGCCGGTGCCGGGCGGCATATCGATGAACATGACGTTGACATCCTTCCACAGCACATCCGACCAGAACTGTTTGACGGTCTCGCCGATGATGGGGCCGCGCCAAACAACGGGATCGTTTTCACGATCCAGCAAAAGGTTGATGCTCATCACCTGGATGCCGGTGCTGGTCGTGACGGGATAGATGGCGTTTTCCGTACCCACCGCCTTTTCCTTGAGGCCAAAGGTGCGGGGGATGGAAGGGCCGGTAATGTCGGCGTCCAAAATGGCGGTGGTGTGCCCGGCTTTATTGGCGGCGATGGCCAGCAGCGACGTGACCATGGATTTGCCCACGCCCCCCTTACCGGATACGACGCCGATGACCTTATCCACGCGGCTGGCGGGATTCAAATCGGCACGGAACTGTGCTTTGGTGTTTTGCGGATTGCTCTGGCAGCTGCCTGCGGAAGGGCAGCCTTCGCAGACGTGGTTGCATTCTTCACTCATGTTGGGATCCCTCGTTTTCTTGATTTTCGCTGGTATGCGGCAGCCTGCAATGCTGGCAGGCTGCCTGGCAGGCACAGCCCGGATGGTGCAGCTGGGAATGCCCGCCCTCAATGCGGATGCCTTTGCCATGAACCAGGGCATCGGCCATCTGGCGGCGCGCGCTGTATAAAATACGCTGCAGGGTGCCGCGGGAAATCATCATCTGCTCGGCGGCCTTATCCTGGTCAAACCCCTCTAAATCGCAAAGGCGCAGGGCCTCTACCTGCTCTACGGTGAGCACGACGAAAGCGCAGGGCGTTTGCTGCGGGGTAAATACCGCGTTGGGCGGCAGCGCACAGACGCGCCGGCATTTGCTGGTACGGGGCATACCAATCACCTCCTATATTGGGCATATGCACAAATTATAGAACCAAGAACGCAAAAAGTCAAATGAACGCAGCAAAAAACCGGGAAAAGAGCAGATTACTCCTTTCCCGGCTAAAACAGGAAGATCGGCTAGTCCTCATCCTGCAAGGCGGCGGGGCCTTCTTCTCCGGTACGAATCTTTACGACGTTTTCCACATCATAGACGAAGATCTTACCATCGCCGATATGGCCGGTGAACAGGGCGTTTTTCGCGGTCTGTATCACTGTTTCCACAGGAACGGTGGAGACGACCACCTCTACCTTGATCTTGGGAAGCAGCGCCATTTCCACCTCTACGCCGCGGTAAAATTCGCCGTGCCCTTTCTGTACGCCGCAGCCCATGACCTGGGTGACCGTCATGCCTGTGACGCCGATGGCATTTAGCGCGCTGTTGAGCGCCTCAAACTTGTTTCGATTGGCGACGATGGCGACCTTGGTCATCTTAAGCCCAGGATCGACGTGGCCGGAGGCGGTGTGAACCTCGACGGGTATGGCGGTGTCTACCGATGCGCTCTGGCCGACAAAGCCGTTGGTGGGCATAAAATCGGCATAGCTGCTGGCCAGGCCGTGCTCGGTAACGTCTAGGCCGGCGATCTCCTCGGCCGGGGACACGCGCAGGCCGATGGTTTTTTTGATGAGGGTATAGATGATGACCATCATCACTGTGACCCAAGCGATGACGGATACGACGCCCAGCGCCTGTACACCGAGGAACGAGAAGCCGCCGCCGTAGAACACGCCGCCGTCTACGGCAAACAGGCCGGTGAGCAGCGTACCCGTTGCGCCGCAAAGGCCGTGTACGCCGATGGCGCCGACGGGATCGTCGATCTTCAGCTTTTTATCGATGAACTCAATGCCGAAAACAACGACGAACCCGGCAATGAGGCCGATGCAGGCAGCGCCGAAGGGATTGACCATGTCGCATCCTGCCGTAACGGCAACGAGGCCAGCCAAAGAGCCATTTAGAGTCATAGAAACATCGGGCTTTTTGTAGCGTACCCAGGTGATGATCATCACGGCCACGGTAGCTACGGCAGCCGAAAGGTTGGTGGTTACAAAAATGTTGGACATGGACAGCAGCGATTCATCGCCGGTGGCGGAGACGGTGGAGCATCCGTTAAAGCCGAACCAGCAGAACCATAGGATGAACACGCCGAGCGCGCCCAGGGTAAGGCTGTGGCCGAGAATGGCTTTGGGCTTGCCGTCTTTGCCGTATTTGCCGATGCGCGGGCCGACCATTTTCGCGCCGATGAGGGCAGCGACGCCGCCTACCATGTGTACGGCGGTGGAGCCTGCAAAGTCGTGGAAGCCAAGCTGGCTGAGCCAGCCGCCGCCCCAGATCCAGTGCCCGGAGATGGGATAGACAACGGCGCTGATGGCAAGGCTGTATAGGCAGTAGGCTGAAAACTTTGTACGCTCTGCCATAGCGCCGGATACGATGGTGGCTGCTGTGGCACAGAATACAGTCTGAAAGATCAGGAAGGCCATGGTAGGGAAGGTAGAATCATAATTGCCCTGCACAAACAGATCCGGGAGCCCGATAAAGCCGCCAAGATCGGTGCCGAACATGATGCCAAAGCCCAGGATCCAGAAAACGGGGGTGCCGATGCAAAAATCCATGAGGTTTTTCATGACGATGTTGCCGGCGTTTTTGGCGCGGGTAAAGCCGGTTTCCACCATGGCAAAGCCTGCCTGCATGAAAAAGACCAGCGCCGCGCCGATGAGCACCCACATGGTGTCGACGGAAGAGAACATAGTACATACCTCCTAAAGAAAAAGATGAAAATATAAAAAGGCGTGCGGCGGATACGTTTGGGGGAGAGAAGGGATGTATCCGTCACACGCCTTTGTGCAAAAATAAGGAAAATGCTTAATTTACGCTGAACAGCAGATCGCTGTATGTGGGGAAGGGCCAAAGGGCCTTATCGACAAGCGGCTCCAGCTGGTCTGCGGCGCTGCGCAGCGCCGTCATGGCAGGGATCACCTTGTCGCGGTAATATTCCGCCTGGGCCAGCGCGCCGTCTGCGGGTGTCTGGGCCAGCGCACTTTCCAGCGCCTCTGCCTGCCGGCTGACAGCATCCAGCAGCAAGGAAAGCCGGTGGATCAAGGCCCGTTCCGTTTCACAGGGCAGGGAGGAGGAAATTGTCAGCTTGGCCGCGGCAGTTTCGGTCAGCTGCTTGATATATGAGACAACGGCCGGCACGATCTTTTTGCGCGCCATATCCAGCATGGTAAGCGATTCGATGTTGAGAACCTTGACATAGTTTTCCAGCAGAATCTCATAGCGCGAATGCATTTCCGGCTCGGTGAAGATCTGGTGCCGGGTAAACAGATCGACGTTTTTTTGGCTGATGTAATGCGGCAGCGCATCCACGGTGGTGCGCAGATTGTAAAGCCCGCGGGCCGCCGCTTCCTCCACCCATTCGTCCGCATAGTTGTTGCCGTTGAAGATGATGCGCTTATGTGCGGTATAATTCTGCACGATGAGATCATGCAGCGCAGATTCAAAGTCCTCGCTCTGCTCCAGCTGATCGGCAAACTGGCGCAGGGCCTCGGCGACGATGGTATTCAAAATGTAGTTGGGGCAGGCGATATTCAGCGACGAGCCCAGCATGCGGAACTCAAACTTATTGCCGGTAAAGGCAAAGGGGGAGGTTCGGTTGCGGTCTGTGGTGTCCTTGGTAAAGCTGGGCAGCACATCCACCCCTACGCTCATCTTGCTCTTGCTCTTTTCGCTGTAGGCGCGCCCTGCCTCCAAAGCGTCCAAAAGCTCTGTCAGCTCATCGCCCAAAAACATCGAGATGATGGCCGGCGGGGCCTCGTTGGCGCCCAGGCGGTGGTCGTTGCCCGCGGAGGCCACGGAGATGCGCAGAAGATCGGCATATTCGTCTACCGCTTTGATCACGGCGCTTAAAAACAGCAGGAACTGCGCGTTTTTGGAGGGCGTGGTTCCGGGCTCCAAAAGATTTTCGCCGGTGTCGGTGGAGAGGGACCAGTTGTTGTGCTTGCCGCTGCCGTTGACGCCGTCAAACGGCTTTTCATGCAGAAGGCACACCAAGCCGTGCTGGGAGGCCACTTTTTTTAAGATCTCCATGGTCAGCTGGTTATGGTCGGAGGCAATGTTGCTGGTGGTGAAAATGGGCGCCAGCTCGTGCTGGGCCGGGGCCACCTCGTTGTGCTCTGTTTTGGCGAGCACGCCCAGCTTCCACAATTCGTCGTTGAGATCCTCCATAAAGGCCTTGACGCGGGGCTTGATGGCGCCAAAGTAATGGTCCTCCAGCTCCTGTCCTTTGGGACTGCGTGCGCCATAGAGCGTACGCCCTGTGAGGATGAGGTCTTCTCGCTGGCTGTACAGCGCTTGGTCTACCAAAAAATATTCCTGTTCCGGGCCGACGGTGGTTAAAACCCGCGTGGCCTCGGTGTTGCCGAACAGGCGCAAAACGCGCAGTGCCTGGCGGCTCAGTGCTTCCATGGAACGAAGCAGCGGCGTTTTTTTATCCAGTACCTCTCCGCCATAAGAGCAGAACGCAGTGGGGATGCACAGCGTCTTATCCTTGATAAAGGCATAGCTGGTGGGGTCCCAGGCGGTATAGCCGCGGGCCTCAAAGGTGGCGCGCAGCCCACCGGAGGGAAAGCTGGAGGCGTCCGGCTCGCCTTGGATCAGGTTTTTGCCGGAAAACTCCATGATGACTTTTCCGCTGCCGCAGGGGGAGATAAAGCTGTCATGCTTTTCCGCCGTGACGCCCGTCATGGGCTGGAACCAATGGGTAAAATGCGTGGCCCCTTTTTCAAGGGCCCAATCCTTCATGGCATTGGCGACGATGTTGGCCACCTCAGGATCCAGCCGGCTTCCTTTTTGGATGGTTTCCTGAAGGGCCCGGTAGGTCGCTTTGGGCAGGCGGGCCTGCATGACGGTATCGTTGAAAACCAGGCTGCCAAACACATCGGAAATTGTTTTCATGCTGATCTGTCCTCCTTAACTGATCGTTGCCATACAGGGCCGGCGCTAGGGGATGGTGGCCGCCGTGTGGACGTTGAAAAATAAAAAAGGCGCCGTGGCATACACCACAGCGCCTTTGCTGATGGTGGAAGTATACGCCGAAAAAAAGAACCTGTCAACCCCTTTTTTTGAAAAAAATACAAGGGATGCTTTGCGGAGAAGTAAAGAATGCAATATGGCCGCTTTTTCAATATAGTGCACAATGAAAAAGAATAAAAAATAATTATATATAATAAAACATAATTATTGATGAAATTTTTTCTTCAAAATTTTATTTTTCTATTGACGCTGCGGACTTGGATTGTGTATAATGCACCCACTAACGGTAAACAAAGGCGTTTACCAAGAATACAGTGGTTCTGTATTTTTGGTAGGCGTCTTTTTCATTTTCTGTAAAGGAGGCAGGCAAATGCTGCGCGAAGGACAAACCAGAATCCCATCGGGGTGCGCCATCTCCGGGATCTTTTCCAAGCAGGGAAAAGCGATGAACGGGGCGGACATTGTTAGATCCATGGCAACGATGCATGATCGTTCCAATGGCCTGGGCGGCGGATTTGCTGGATACGGCATCTATCCGCAATATAAAGATTATTATGCGTTCCATGTTTTTTATGAGGACAACGAAGCGAAAAAAACATGCGAGGCGTTTTTAGAAAGGCATTTTGAGATCATCAACCTTTCTAAGATCCCGGTGCGGAAGACTCCGGCCATTACGGATGCGCCGCTGATCTGGCGCTATTTTGTGCAGCCTCTGCCCACAAAGCTGGCGGACAGCCAGCTGGATGAAAAGGAATTTGTGGTAAAATGCGTCATCCGTATCAACGTGACCATCGACGGGGCCTACGTATTCTCCTCCGGCAAAAATATGGGGGTATTCAAAGCCGTCGGGTTTCCGGAGGATGTAGGGGCATTTTACCGGCTGGAGGAGTATGAGGGCTACTGCTGGACGGCCCATGGCCGGTACCCCACCAATACGCCGGGCTGGTGGGGAGGTGCGCATCCGTTTTCCATTCTGGATTATTCCGTGGTGCACAACGGCGAGATCTCCAACTATGACGCAAACCGCCGCTTTATCGAGATGTACGGATATAATTGCAGCTTGCTCACGGATACCGAGGTGATTACCTATATCATTGATTTCCAGGTACGGCGCAAGGGCCTGACGCTGGAAGAAGCGGCCGGCGTTATCGCCGCACCGTTCTGGAGCACCATCGAACAGATGCCCGAAGCGCAGCGGGAACGGCTGGCCTACCTGCGGGAGACCTTCGCGTCCCTGCTCATCACAGGACCATTCTCCATCCTGCTGGGCTTCACGGGCGGCATGATGGCGTTGAACGACCGCCTCAAGCTGCGCAGCATGGTAGTGGGAGAAAAGGGAGACCGGGTCTATATGGCCAGCGAGGAATGCGCGATCCGCATCGTGGAGCCGGAGCTGGACGCGGTCTGGTCCCCCAAAGGCGGAGAAGCTGTGATTGTGACGTTGGATGGAGGTGCAGCATAATGCCCATCGATTTCTTATATCCGGAATATGAAGTGGTCCGCAATGCGGACCGGTGCATCGCCTGCCGCGTATGTGAACGGCAGTGCGCCAATGAAGTGCATTTCTATGACCCTGAAAATAAGCGCATGATGAGCGACGAGAGCAAATGCGTCAACTGCCATCGGTGCGTATCGCTATGTCCCACGCGGGCCCTGAAGATCATAAAAACCGACCATACATTTAAGGAGAACGCCAGCTGGAGCGGGACAAATATCGCGGAAATATACCGCCAGGCCGGAAGCGGCGGCGTGCTGCTCATCCTTCACACCGGCAAAATGAAAGAGATCACCCGCGACGCAGCGCAGGAGGACGACGCGGAGGACGAGCTGCCTGAAAAATGACTTCCGCTGCGGAATTCCTACGCACTTCAAGAAGGTTCGTAGGGGGCGATGCCCACATCGTCCCACGGGGTATCATCGAATTCGCATTGGATTTTCGTAAAATCGGTTTATACCGCCGGGTCGATGTGGGCATCGACC
>OGQL01000781.1_pt1 | contig 25603 bp, 19 predicted proteins | sample 1553211 | NCBI WGS metagenome assembly OGQL01 (sample SAMEA2579942, study PRJEB22360) | human gut metagenome
GAGACTGCCGGAGCTGGACTCCGGCTAGATCACTGAAAAACGCAAAATATCAGAGTTCCGCAAAACATGGATGTAAAGGTTCTTTAGTTGCTTGCTAAGGGTTTATTCTTAGGACTTACCCCTCGGATTTGTTTTCGTAAAATCCAAAAGAACTTCTAATACCATTAAGAAAGTAAGCTTTCTTGTAAAAAATTATTTCCGCAAAAGGCAAAAACAAGTTTTTTTTGCAGCTGAACCATTCAGCCATTTCTAAATTCAGAATAGTTTTACCCTTACATGCAAAACAACTTTTTCCTCAAGTCCTCGATCGTTATTCTCTTATTTACAAGCGAGACTTCTCTTTTTACAAAGGGTTGAGAACTTCTTAAACTTTCGTCGATTTTTTAATCATCTAACTAAAGGAATTTAAATGAAATTATCCGCACGTAACGTTCTCGAAGGCAAAGTTCTCTCTATCAAAAAAGGTCCGGTTTCTACCGAAGTTGATATCGAGACTAAAGGCGGCGAACGCGTTGTTGCTTCCATCACCACAGCTTCTGCTGACTCCCTGAAACTCGAAGTCGGCAAGAAAGTCTATGCCGTCATCAAGGCTTCCAACGTTATGGTTGGCACAGACGAGTAATTCTCGTTAGTCTTATGCGAAAGTCCGGCGTTTTTTCGTCGGACTTTTTGTTTTTGGAGTTACTGCGGACCGGCGCCGGCTTTAAAGGTGTTGCACATCTCCGGATTTCCGGTATCGAATCCGGTCTTAAACCAGTAATACCGCTGTTCAGATGTGCCGTGTGTAAAACTGTCCGGCACGACTCTTCCTTGAGCTTCACGCTGCAGTCGGTCATCACCGATTGCGGTTGCTGTTCTTAAAGCTTCCTGCAAGTCTCCCTTCTCAAGGATTCCTTGTCTCTGCATATCGTGTCCCCAGACACCTGCCAGGCAATCTGCTTGAAGTTCCAGCTTAACGGAAAGTCTGTTAGCTTCTTTAGGGCTGACTTGAGACTGCAGTTTCTGAACCTGAGAGGAAATCCCTAGAAGCGTCTGAACGTGGTGTCCTACTTCATGGGCTAGGACATAACCTAAAGCGAAGTCTCCTCCGCCGCCCAATTTTCTCTGCATGTCTTTATAGAAAGAGAGGTCCACATAAAGCTTATGGTCGGACGGACAGTAGAACGGACCCATCGCAGCCTGACCATATCCGCATGCGGTCCGGGTGCTTCCGGAATAAAGCACCATTTTCGGAGGAATGTACTTTTTGCCGGATTGAGCAAAAATTCGGCCCCACGTCTCTTCTGTTGTTCTCAGTGCCACAGAAGAAAACTTCGCCAGTTCCTGCTCCTGAGCACTCGGCTGGTAGCTTGAACTTTGTGTCTGAGTAGGCATCGGAGAATCCAAGCCTAGCAGCGGCGTCAGATCGATGCCGTAATAGCCGGCAACTAAAACGACCGCTAAGACAGCTAATCCCAGCTTGCCTCTCGGCATAGGGAATCTCGGACCGCCGCCCCCGAATCCTCCGCCTTCTCCACGGCGGTCTTCTACGTTGCTGCTGCCCTCTCTGTCTTTCCAAAGCATCTTATCCTCCGATGCACGTGTTGCCTGTGCACATTTTAGGGGCCGTCCTCCTAAGAAACTTTCTACCGGGGCCCCTTTTAGGAAAAGGCGCCGTTCCCGCGGGAACAAGCGCCTTGTATTTGAGTCTGAAGCTCTTAGATGATCGTGCTTTCTTCAACCTCTTCGCTATCGTCACCTTTATTGGCAGTCTCAAGCTTATAAGGCTTCAAACCTAAGAACTCCCATTTAGCCTCAACGAACCGGCCCTTACGGCCTCTCCGTGTTCGGTAGTCTTCAATGGAGCGAGGACCGACCAAAAGTTCCTGAATCTTGCCGCCGCGGCCTTTTCCGACCACCACGACTCCGTTCGGAGAAATCGGAACGGCTGCGACCAGTTTCTCATCGTCCTGGAGCGCCATGATTGTGGTGCCCTTGCCGCCGCTCGAAAGAGCTCTGAGTTCATCCGTCGTGAAGACAACCAATCGACCGCTCGAAGACAACGCGGCGATCCAGCCGGTCAACGGTGTTGAAACCTGAACCGGAAGCGGTTTAGCTCCGTCCAAGATAAAGAAGGATTTGCCGCCTCTCTGACGGACTGCAAGATCAGACATCTTGCAGAAGAAGCCCATGGCTGCGTCTGAGGTAAACAGCAAGACGGTATCGGACGCACCGCAAATGTAGTCAAAGGGAACATCTCCGTCCTGGAATTGGACGAACGCGCTCACATGAGTCCCCTCGCCTCTGGCACTCGGCAGAGAAGAAACCGGAATACTGTAAATGCGTCCGGTGTTCGACAAGATATACAAATTGTCGACACTGCGGCATTCCATAGAGCAGCGATACTTGTCACCCAGCTTGAAGTTCATGGCACGAGCGTCAAATCCATGACCTTGTCTTGAACGCAGGAAGCCCTTTTCACTCACGATCACTGTGACAGGTTCATCAATCACCTGTTTCGCAATCGAAGCGCCCTTGGCTTCTTCAATGAGTGTGCGTCTTTCGTCGCCATAGGTGTCAATATCCTGACGGATCTCTTTGGTGACTTCTCTTCTCAGTTTCTTTTCATCCGTCAGCAAGCCGCGCAGACGTTCAGCTTCATTCCGAAGCTTCTCCAGCTCTTTACGGAGTTTGACTTCATCGAGAGAGGCCAACTGACGCAGTTTGATTTCAAGGATGTCTTCGGCCTGCGTATCAGACAATCCGAAATGCGTTATCAGTTCTTTCTTGGGATCGTCCGCACCGCGAATGATGCGAATCACTTCCTCAATATCAACGAGAACAATGAGACGACCTTCCAACGTATGGATACGAGCTTCAGCTTCATTTAAAGAAGTCTGAGATCGAGCGCGAACCGTACGCAGTCTAAAGCTAACCCATTCGGAAAGAATGTCTTTCAAACCTTTTTGACGAGGTTTGCCGTCAATGCCAATCACCACAAGGTTGAACTTGCAGGAGGTTTCAAGACTGGTCTTACTGAGAATGGTGCTGACGAGCTCTTCTCGATCAATGGATTTCGATTTCGGATCGATGACCAAGCGTACAGGTGCCTCAGCACTCGACTCGTCTCTCATGCCGCTCATGACGTTCATGATCAGCTGCTTGTCCTGCTGCTGTTTTGCAGTCAGAGACTTCTTACCTTGCGGTGCCTTAGGATTAGTGAGCGCTTCCAGTTCCGACATCACCTTCATGACGGAAACTTTATACGGAACGCTGTCAAAAACTAACTGCCACTGGCCCCTGGAAAGCTCTTCAAAGTGGTAAGTGGCGCGAACCTGCAGGTTGCCGTAACCGCTTCGATAAACATTCTTAATGTCAGAGGCAGAAGATATAACCTGAGCACCGCCCGGGAAATCCGGACCTTTAACAATTTCAAGCAATTCGTCCGTCGTGATCTCAGGATTACGGATCACTTCAATGGCAGCCTCTCCGACTTCCGTAAGATTGTGGGACGGAATTTCGGTTGCCATACCGACCGCAATACCGCTGGAGCCGTTCAATAAAAGCACCGGCAGACGGGCCGGCAGTAAAACTGGTTCTTTATGGGTTCCGTCGTAGTTCGGAATAAATTTGACGGTTCCTTTGTCCAGTTCGCCAAGCAGAAGATCGGCATACTTAGAAAGGCGGACTTCGGTGTAACGCATAGCCGCAGCACCGTCGCCGTCAGCCGAACCGAAGTTACCCTGACCTTGAACCAACGGATAGCGCATCGTGAAGTCCTGCGCCAAACGAACCATAGCGTCGTAAGCGGCCGAGTCACCGTGCGGATGATACTTACCTAAGACTTCACCGACGACTCGAGCACTCTTAACCGTTTTGACATCCGGATTCAGGCCGAGCCGCTTCATTGCGTAGAGAATTCTTCTCTGGACAGGCTTCATGCCGTCGCAGACGTCCGGCAATGCACGGCCTTTTACCACAGAAATAGCGTATTCCAGATAAGCGCGGCTTGCAAAGTATGCAAGCGTTAATTCATCGCAGTCTGTGTCGGCATGCTTCAGAGCTTCTTCGACGATGTCAGAACCACGGGGCTGTGCAGGCGCAGGAACCAATTCTGCTTCTTCAACTTCGTCCGCAACTTCCTGAAGCTCTTCCTTCATGTCAGAAGCATCTTCACGCATCAGGTTTTGAGCGAGCTGCTCGGCTTCTTCTAGAGAATCTTCATTCTTCGGTTCAGAAGCCGGTTCAGCCAACTCTGCTGTTGCATCTTCCGGTTGAAACTCTAATTTCTTTTCACCCTCGGAGGAAGACTTTTCTGCCTCAGGAGAATGTTCCGGCTCCTCCTCTAGCATATCAAAGAGGAAACCGGTTCCCTTACCGATGTCTTCTTCGGGTTCCGGCTGAGCTTTTTTAGCTTTTCCTTTCTTCTCTTGGGGCTCTTCGTCTTCAGCTGCGGGCAGAACCGCCTTTCCGTCGATTTCTTCAAAAAGCTCGGTCTGATCAGCTTCCGTTAATTTGCGTCTTGGTTTCTTAGGCATTTATTGCGCTCAGTTAAATATCAGGTTCGAACTGGTCGCCGTGGCGTTCGATCCACTGCTTACGTGCGTCGGCTTCTTTATTTCCCATGAGAATCTGCATGGCCTTTCCGGTTAAATCGTCGCCCGGTAGTCCGACCTTCACCGGCAAAAGTCTGCGGGTTTCGGGATCCAAAGAAGTCTCTTTGAGTTCTTCCCAATCCATTTCGCCGAGACCTTTGAATCGTGAGATAACGATCTGAGCATCGGTAAATTTTTCTTTTTTGAGTTTCTCGACTGTCTTTTTCAGCTCTTCTTCGTTCAAGCAGTAAATTCGGCGTTCTTTCTTCTTTCCTTTGTTCGGAACCGAAACCTTAAAGAGCGGCGGCATCGAAATGTAGATATGCCCTGTCTCCATAAGGTAGGAAAAGTGCTTGTAGAAAAGCGTCAGCAGGAGCACTTCAATGTGAGAGCCATCCACGTCGGCATCGGCCATGATGCAGATCTTGCCGTAACGAAGATTTGAAATATCGGGCTTCTCACCGATCTTGTGGGGATCGACACCGATAGAAACCGAAATATCGTGAATTTCTTTGTTGCCGAAAAGCAGGTTCTGATCGACTTCCCATGTGTTCAAAACTTTACCGCGAAGAGGAAGAATGGCTTGATATTCTTTATCGCGTCCCTTCTTAGCCGAACCGCCCGCAGAGTCACCTTCCACCAGGAAGAGTTCATTGCGGGAAATATCGCCGCTCGTGCAATCCGTAAGTTTGCCCGGAAGAACCGCAACAGAAGATCCTTTTCTCTTTTCGATTTTCTGAGCGGAATGCTGGCGCGCCTGTGCCTGCTTGATAAACATTTCAGCAAGCTTGCGGCCCTCTTCAACGTGGCTGTTGAGCCAGAACTCCATCTGCGGACGCACAAAGCTGGAAACCAGCTTCAGCGCATCTCGGCTGATCAATTTTTCTTTGGTCTGTCCCTGGAACTGAGGGTCCAGTACTTTTGCATTCAAGACAAAGCTGGCACGCGCAAACACGTCATCCACGATCATCTTGATGCCTTTAGCGCCCAAGCCATGGGTTTCCATGAAACTTCTCATGGCTTGGAAGACGCCGTCGCGCAAACCAGCTTCATGAGTGCCGCCGAGCGGTGTCGGAATCAGGTTCACGTAGCTCTCACGTTCCAGCTGACCTTCATCTGTCCAGCAAACGACCCAGCCGGCGCCTTCGCCCTGAGAAAAGGTATCGTCGTCCGCTCCGGCAAAGCCCTGAGCTTCGAAAGGCTGAACCAACGGAGGACGGTCCAGCTGTTCGGTCAAATATTCCTTGAGACCGCCTTCGTATTTCCAGACCTGTTCGATGTTGTCTTTTTCATTGCGATAGACCACCTCGCAGCCCGGAAGCAAAACTGCCTTACTTCTCAAGAGGCGGATCAACTGGTTCTTAGGAATCGTGAGCGTGTCGAAATACTTTCCGTCCGGCCAGCAGCGAACCCTCGTTCCGGTCGCTTTCTTTGGTCGAGGAGTTTTAACACTGTTCAAAGGCACTGTAACAAAACCGTCCTCGAAAGTAATTGAGCTTTCGAGACCGTCACGCCAAACGGTTACTTCCAGGCGAGAGGACAGCGCATTGGTGACAGAAACACCGACGCCGTGCAAACCGCCGGAGAAAGAATAGGCACCGCCGGCACCTTTGTCGAATTTACCGCCGGCATGCAGACGAGTGAAAACGATTTCAACAACTGGAACCTTCTCTTCCGGATGAATACCGACCGGAATGCCGCGTCCGTTATCTTCTACGGAAATCGATCCGTCAGCGTGTTCGGTCAGGATGATTCGGTTGGCGAAATTCGCTAAAACCTCGTCCGTCGCGTTGTCGATGACCTCCTGAATAATGTGCAAAGGACAATCCGTCAAGGTATACATACCGGGGCGTTGTTTAACCGGCTGAAGACCTTTCAAAATGCGAATCGATTTTTCGGAGTAATCGTTGACTTTATTATCTTGCTCAAGAGACATACGGGCGCCAATCCAGCGACAAAGAAAAGATGCAAATGGCTATTTTAACAAATTGATTTAGACCGACTTCTGCCTTTTTACGGCCGGGAAGTCATCTTTTGACGCGTTTTTACTAATAGTTTTTACAGAATCCTACGAGGCCTTTCGAGCCTGTTCTGCCTTCATCGCCTGCAGATAAATCCCGTCGGCGAGGTCTCGAAGTCCTCTGGCGCATTTTTCCGGATTGCCTCTCGCGTCCTTAAAGACATACCAAATTCGATGGACCGCTTTTCTCAAGTTTTCATCTTCGAAGAGATCGCCGATGAGAATTTGCAGCTCCTTGTTCTTAGCAGTCCCGCCTTCCATAGCTTTATAAGCGGCCAAGGAAAAGATCCTTCTCACATCGTAGCCGCCTTTTAAGCCTCTTAATTTAAGAATCGCCGGAGCAGCTAAGTAAAGAGCTGTTGTCGCAAACCGGTCCCGGCGATCAATGGATTCCAATTTTGTAAATAGGAGGATTTCGCCGGCAGAAAGAGGGTCTTCCTCATAATTTCTAAGATTGAACGTCTTCAAAAAGATAGCGTTCATCAAGCGGTCAAACTTTTCCTGAGGCGACTGCATTGCTTCGTCAGGAGGATTATTTTGTGTCGAGGTTGCGACCAGTTCGCAGAAAGAATTGATCGTCTTCCAATTAGGAAGACCGCCTTCCTCCAATTCCAGCTGCAAAAAATTCAGCAAATAACCGTCCTTCTGGGCTTCAGCAACGATTTTCTTGGTTTTCGTTGTAACACCACAAGACCAAATATCGTTAATAAACATAATACAACCTGACAGCTCAAAAGGACTAAAAAACGGACTACTTCCATTCTAACCAAGGTTGCTTTACGCCTGCTTACATTTTTGACGCCTCTGCGGGTGATCACTAACCTTGGTTTCTTCACCACCTATTATCCAGATTTTCCTACTCTATGAGCGCTGTATACGAATTCAGCCTCCATCGGAGGCTGAATTAGCTATCAATGACCATCTGCAATCAAATTGCAGAGAAGTCCAAGTTACTTGGCTGCCATAACTGCATCAAGTTCCTTCATGTCTTTATCAACCATCGCAGAAACAGAGCTGTCGGACCAGACGTTAAGACTGGTTTCAATCATATCTACCACGGCATAGAAAGGCAGAATCACTCCCATCAGAAGGATGGGAACATTCATGCTGGCGAGCAAGCTTGCGGACAAGAAGAAGCAGCCCATAGGCACGCCGGCGTTCCCGATAGCTGCCAGAGTCGCAATAAAGATCCAGGCAACAATGACACCGGGATGGATATCAAGACCAGCATTTTGCATCAGATAGACGACGGTTAAGAAAATGAAAGCCGCACAGCCATTCATGTTGATTGTTGTGCACATCGGAAGGACGAACTGCGCAACCTGCGGTTTTTCTCCGAGGTTCTGCTGCGCGCATCTCATTGTGACCGGCAGTGTTGCAGCTGAGGACTTAGAGAAGAAAGCCAGAGCAAGAGCCGGCAGCATTCCCTTTGCAACTTTAATCGGATTGAATCCTTTAAACATCAGGAAGGCAGGGATCACGATGAACATCTGGATTAAGTTCGCGGAAATAACCAATGCGAAGTAAGTTCCCAAACCGCCTAAGCTGACGCCATGGCTGACTTCCTGAGCCAGTGAAGCGACGAAAGCAAAGATACCGATCGGCAAAACGACGATAAGCCAATTGACAAGCGTAAAGAGAACATCCTGAGACGCTTTAAAGAATGTGATCATGAGATCCTGATTCTTAGATTCTCTCGGCATCTTTGCAATGGCAATACCGACAGCTGCAGCGATGAGAAGTACAGAAAGAACGTTCGCTGTTTGGAACGGCGTAATGAAATTATCGGGGACAATGCTTTCCACGTAATCCAAATAAGAGTGACTTCCTAATTTATTAGAGATATCAGGAGCCGTTCCGGTGACGGCCACGTTCGCCGGTGTAAAAAGCACGTATAAAGAGGCGGCCACGCAAGCGGCAAGAATCGTTGTTGAAAGCGTATAAAAAATCGTGTGTCTGAAAATCTTCGCCGATTCATTGTTCTGAGACAAAGTCGACAAAGAAGAAATAATGGACACGCAAATGATCGGAATACTTAAGAACTTGAACAATCTAATGAAAACGGTGCTAATGAACTGCACAACGATCATTAAATAATGGTTTTCCCAAATTCCGGCCAAAATGCCTAGAGCAATTGCCAAAAAGTAGGCAACAACCACGCCAACGAAGCCTTTCTGCATCCCGGCAGCTAAGATTTTTTTATCCACGATGAATCCTTATGTGTGTTTTTGTAACAGGATATACCAGACTTGAAACAAAAATTCCCGCTTCGGTTCTTTATTTCCGAAAGCGGGAACTCTGGTTATGGAGAAGGCTTCAGATTATTTCAACCAAGGGGTTTTTTCTTCGAGGATGATGGCGTCTCCGGCAGTAAATTCCTGCAGGCTTCCGCTCTTTGTCTGAATGCAGATGAATTTGATGCCTTCGTCGTCAGAGGCATGAATAGCGCGATGTCCGTTGGGACGAATCACAAACCAGTCACCTGCTTTGATATCAACGACCTGGCCATCAATATAGAGCTGGCCCTTGCCGCCCAAAACACCGTAGACTTCTTCGTTCTGCTTATGAGCATGGACGAAAGGTACTGCGGCCTTAGCCGGAAGTTCATTAATAGAAATTTCGCATCCGGTCAGACCGAGCAAGTTGTGCAGTTCGACACGCGGAGCGTCTTTTACTTCAACCATCTTAAAATTTTCCATCTCAAACTCCTTAATTAAAATTTAGTTCGTAACCGAACTATTTAGTTAAAAACTAAAGTTTCCTCAAAAATTTGAAGTGAGCTTCCTCATTACTTTTTCGGCAATTTCTAATTCTTCCGGTTCCACTGCTGAAAGGATCCTCTCCGAGAGGTCTTCAGAAATTTTTCCGAAAACCGCCTCAAATGCGACACCCTTTTCGGTGAGCGAGATCTTCACGCCCCTGGCATCGGCCGGATCTGTTTTTTTGCAAACATAACCGAGCTTAACCAGCCTATCCACAAGCTCAGAAACAGTGGACTTCGAACGGCGAGTGCGTTCGGCAATTTCTTTTGCACTCAGCTCCCCTGCCTCAAACAGCGTATGAAAAATATCTCCGTGCGCCATTTTCAGCTCCGGACAACCGTACTTCTTCAGTTCTTCCTGAATGAAGAATCCGGCCTTCTCGTTCAAAAGCGATGAAAGATAAACAATCTCATAATTTTCCATGGACGAAATTATAGTTCGGTGCCGAACTAAATTCAAAAAGAAGGATTAAAAAAGATCTCAAATCGGGTTTTGTTTTAAGTTAAATTCGGAATAAAGACAAATTATTTCGAATAAACAATTAGAAAGGTTTGAATTATAGAGGGGTCTAAAAATACGGTTGAAAGACGGGTGGCGGCCCCAACAGGAATCGAACCTGTACCTCAGTCTTAGGAGGACCGCGTTGTATCCATTCAACTATGGGGCCGACGCACGAAATTCTAATCGAAAATCCCGTTCCATGCCTCTCCTCGCGGCCTCAAGTCTGTTCAGAAAAAATCAAACGGCAGAAACAGAGAAGTTTTAAACAAAAAATCCTCGGTCCAGCCGAGGATTTTTTGTTTCACCAAGGGGCGTTTGAGCCCCTTTAATTCAATTAACTGAAGAACTGCGCAGCAAGAAGAATCGCGCCGCTTCCGATGATGGACATAACGGAGGACACAGCGATGATCTTTGCTTTATCTTTTTGTTCTCTTTTTCCTTTTTCCATTTTTTTTACCCTCCTAAAGAAGTCCGAGCAATATACCGATAACTTCAGGGAAAGGCAAGCCGCTTTTACACAAAATAACTTATGTTTGGGATACTGTTTTTTCTTTAAAAATCCGAACGTTATGAAATCTCATAAGAGACAGGAAAAACGAAATTTTTTCCCGCTTTTTTCTGAGTTCGCGAATAAGCCGAACGGAACTAATTTGTAACTTGAACTGCGACCTTCACCACCCGACCGCCGAAACTCCTAAACTTCTCGGATTGCAACCTTCAACTTGGAGAGTTTCCTCTCGGCTCGCCGACTTCAATAAGAGTTTTTAGGAAAAAAATTGTTAACGTTAGAAATAAGGTGAAGAATGCATAACCCATTGAATTATTTAAATATTTCGCTATATGCAAATATCAGATAATGAAGTTTTAATATTTATTTCTTTTAGATCAAACAGTTAGATAAACATAAAGAAATCAAAAAACTCATATCTCATTGAGTGAATGGCTATTGCACAATATGAAAACTTACTGAACCCACGGATTATTTTCAATAAAATGGCGAATACAGTCGAATTTTAGAGACTCCCAAGGATTACTAAGGAAAAGAATTTATGTCATATCTGAATAAAATCATGAGCCCTCGCAGCGTGGCTGTGATCGGTGCATCTAATAAAGAACACACGATCGGTTCCGATATCATGAAGCGCCTCGTCGAGTACGGCTTCACCGGCAAGATTTTCCCGATTAATCCTAAAGACTCTGAAATCCAAGGTATGACGGCCTACCCTTCCGTCTTAGAAGTTCCGGAAGAGATCGATATGGCGGTGATTGTCATCAACGCTAAATATGTGCTCTCTGCTGTGGATCAATGCCACCAGAAAGGAATTAAAGGAATCGTCGTCATCAGCGCAGGTTTCAAAGAAACCGGGGGCGCCGGCGCCGAGCTCGAAGCAAAGCTCGTCAATAAAGTCCGCGAATACGGCATGACCTGCGTCGGCCCGAACTGCCTCGGCGTTGTCAACACAGATCCGAAATTCAGACTCGATGCCTGCTTTGCCGAGTCCCTCCCCGTTCGCGGCGATATCGGTTTCGTCTCTCAGTCCGGTGCTTTGGGCGGCGGTATTCTGAACATCCTGCAGGATTTAAATTTAGGTTTCGCTCAGTTTATTTCCATCGGCAATCAGGCAGACGTCAACGCTGACTCGGCCATTGAGTACTGGGAAAACGTCGACGACGTCAAACAGATTCTTCTCTATATGGAATCTATCGCCGATCCGAAACGCTTCCGCGCGCTGGCTTCCCGCACGACCAAGAAAAAACCAATCATCGCCTTGAAAGCAGGCCGCAGCGCAGCAGGTGCTTCCGCCGCTTCGTCTCACACAGGCTCGTTGGCCGGCGCCGATAAAGCAGCCGATGCATTACTGAAGCAGTCCGGTGTGATCCGCGAGTTTTCTCTGCAGGACCTCTTTAATACAGCAAAAGTGTTCAGCCACTGCCCGATTCCCAATGGCAATCGGGTTGCAATCGTGACCAACTCCGGCGGTCCCGGTATTATGGCCACCGACGCAGTTTGCGAACACGGAATGGAAATAGCTCACCTCTCAGATCAGACTAAAGAAGCCCTACGCTCTTTCCTGCCGGCAGCGGCCTCCGTTAAAAATCCGGTGGACATGATCGCGTCTGCTCCGCTGGAACACTATAAGAAGACATTGGAAACGGTGCTCGCGGACGACGGCGTTGATATGGTCGTTGTCATTTACCTGCCTTTCCTCGGCCTTAAAGATATTGATGTTGCCAAAGCCGTCATGGAAATTCGCGCCGCCCATCCCGACAAACCGATCGTCGGCGTCTTCATGACAAAGAACGAATTCTTTGCGCACCTTTCCGAAACCGAGGTCAACGTTCCGTTCTTCATGTTTGCCGAACAAGCCGTAGAAGGCTTGGCTCGTTTAAATCAGCAGCGTCTCTGGCGCGAACGCACCGACACACCGGCGCCTCGCTACTCCGTTGACACCGAGACCGTCGAAGCCGTCTTCAAACAGGCGGCTGCCGACAATCGCGTGCAGCTGACGACCGGAGAGTCTCTGCAGGTCCTGGCTGCTTACGGAGTCCGAGTGTGCAGAGACGGCGAAGCCAAAGATGCCGATGAAGCCGTCGCTTTAGCCAACAAGATCGGCTATCCGGTTGTGATGAAGCTCAACTCTAAAAAGATCTCTCATAAAACAGACGTCGGCGGCGTCCGTGTCGGCATCAAAGATGCGGATCAGCTTCGCGCCGAGTTTGCTGATCTCGTGAATAAACTCACCGAAAAAGGTCTCATGGACGGCTTTGAAGGCGTCATCATCCAGGAAATGGTTAAGAGCGACCGTGAAATGGTCTGCGGATGCGCCAAGGATCCTCAGTACGGTCAGATGATGATGTTCGGTTTAGGCGGCGTGTTTGTCGAAGTTATGAAAGACGTAACTTTCCGCCTCGCTCCCCTCACCGTCGAGGACGCCTCCGACATGATTCATTCCGTAAAAGCCTATAAACTTCTCGCCGGCGCCCGCGGGGCAGTTCCCGCACAGATAAATAAAGTCGAGGAGACATTACTTCGTTTGTCTCAGCTCGTTGAAGATTTTGCTTTCATCGACGAACTCGATATCAACCCGTTAATGATCAGCGGTAAGGACGGTGAACCGATCGCAGTCGACGGAAGAATCAAATTTAATGCGACAGAAGCGCTCGTTGCTTTGTCAATCGCCTAACAATTTATAAAAGGAAGATAACAAGTGTTCCAAATCAGATTACACGGCCGCGGCGGTCAGGGTGTTGTGACTTCAGCAGAAATGCTGTCGCTTGCAGCCTTTACCGAAGGCCACTACGCTCAAGCTTTTCCAAGTTTCGGCAGTGAACGTACCGGAGCACCGGTTGTCGCTTTCGCTCGCGTCAGCGACAAGCCGATTCGTCTTCGTGAACCGATCATGGAACCGGATGCCGTTCTTATTCAGGACCGCACACTGCTCGAAAGCGTAAATGTCTTTTCCGGCTTGACGGAAAATGCCTATGTCCTTCTGAATAGCTCTCAGTCGCCTGAAGAACTCGGTCTGGAAGATTTGGTCAACCGCCTACCTAAGGGACACGTCATTACGCTGCCCGCCACTAAATTCGCGCTCGCCCGCATCGGTCGTCCTCTTCCCGGCGCTGCTATGCTGGCAGGTTTTGCCGCGCTGACCGGCAAACTCAAACTCGAAAGCGTCCAGCAGGCTTTCCAAACTCGCTACAAAGGAAAAGTTGCCCAAGCCAACGCCGACGTTGCGGCAGACGCTTACTCCTTTGTTTTAGAAGCTAAGAATCGTTTATAAAGGATCGCCCCAATGCTCAAACAAATTGAAGGCTCTTTAGGCGTCGCTGAGGCTGTGGCACTTTGCCGCCCCGAAATCATCTGCGCCTACCCGATCTCTCCTCAGACCCATATCGTCGAAAACCTCGGCGCCATGGTCAAAAAAGGAACTCTTGAAGACTGCGAATTCTTGAACGTTGAAAGTGAATTCGCAGCCATGAGCGTGGCAATCGGCGGTTCCGTCGCCGGCGGCCGTGCCTACACCGCTACCGCTTCCCAGGGGCTGCTTTATATGGCTGAAGCGGTTTACAACGCCTCCGGGCTCGGTCTCCCGATCGTTATGACCGTCGCCTCTCGCGCCATCGGTGCCCCGATTAACATTTGGAATGACCACTCCGACTCTATGAGCCAGCGCGACTGCGGCTGGATCCAGCTTTTTGCTGAAGACAATCAGGAAGCGGTCGACCTCCATATTCAGGCTTTCAAGATTGCCGAAGAGCTCTCTCTTCCGGTCATGATCTGTATGGACGGTTTCGTTTTAACGCACGCTTTCGAAAGAATGGACATTCCTTCTCAGGAGCAAGTTGACCAATTCCTTCCTCCGTACGATCCTCGCCAGAGCTTGGATCCGGAACAGCCGGTTTCTATCGGTGCAATGGTCGGTCCCGAAGCGTTTACCGAAGTTCGTTATCTTGCCCACGCCCATCACCTCCAGGCACTCGGCGTGATCGACAGAGTCGCCAAAGAATACGAAGAAATCATCGGCCGCAAGAGCGGCGGTTTGGTTGATCTTTATCGTGCTGAAGATGCCGAAGTCATGGTTGTTGCTTTGGGCTCTGTCATCGGCACGATCAAGGATGTTATTGACGAAATGCGCGAAGACGGCAAGAAAGTCGGCCTTCTCGGAATCAAGTCATACCGCCCCTTCCCGGCTGCCGAAGTCTTTACAGCTCTCGAAGGCGCCAAGACCGCAGTCGTGATTGACCGTTCTCTTCAGGGCGGTATCGGCGGTGTCGTCACCGACGACGTAATCCGTTCGACCCGTAAACTCTCCGACCTCGATATCTGCTGCGTCATCTCCGGACTCGGCGGCCGTGCTATCACTAAGCGCAGCCTGCACAAAGCTTTTGACGCTGCTCTTAAAGGTGAACTTCCCGAACTCACATTCCTGGATCTCGATAAGAAAGTCGTTCAGGACCAGCTGAAGCACGAACAAGAAGAACGCCACTCCGGCCCGATGGCCGAAGCCATTGTTAAGGCCGTTGCCGACCTTCACAAAGGAGATCTCTAAGCCATGAGCGAACATCAGATTAAGTTTTATCAGACCGGTACTTTCACGGTCGGCAACCGTCTTCTGCAGCCCGATCAGAGAAGCGGACAGGCCAACATCGAAAGATACAACTCCTTGAACTCCGGCCACAGAGCCTGTCAGGGCTGCGGCGAAGCCTTGGGAGCCCGCTATGCTGTGGACGCTGCTATGCGCGCGACCGAGGGCCGCTTGATTGCTGCTAACGCCACAGGTTGCCTGGAAGTATTCTCCACACCTTATCCGGAAACCAGCTGGCAGCTTCCCTGGTTTCATTCTCTTTTCGGCAACACGGCCGCTGTCGGTTCCGGTATGGCCGCAGTTGCACGCGTCAAGGCAAAAAAATCCGGCAAACCGCTCGTCCGTGTAATCGCTCAAGGCGGTGACGGCGGTACGACTGATATCGGTTTCGGATGCTTGTCCGGCATGTTCGAAAGAAACGACGACGTGCTTTACATCTGCTACGACAACGAAGGCTATATGAACACAGGTGTTCAGCGCTCGTCCGCTACGCCGCCGGCTGTCCGTACGGCTACCACACAGATTGTCGGCAAGCATCCCGGCAACGCCTTCGGCCAAGGTAAAGACGTACCGCTTATCGCCATGGCTCACGGCATTCCTTACGTTGCCACAGCCACAATTGCCGACTTAAGAGACTTGGAAAGAAAAGTTGCCAAAGCCATGACTTTCCATGGCGCACGCTACATCCACATCTTGGTTCCGTGCCCGCTCGGCTGGGGAGCCAAATCGGCTGACACCGTCAAACTGGCACGCCTCGCTGTTGAGACCGGTCTCTTCCCGGTATTCGAATCCGAATACGGCGAAATCACTAAAGTCACCAAGATTCGCCAGCTCCAGCCGGTTGAAAACTATATGAAACTTCAGAAGCGCTACGCTCACCTCTTCGGACCGAAGGGAGACGCCGATGCGTTTGCTCGTATTCAGGCAATCGCTCAAAGAAATATCAGAAGATTCGGCCTTCTCGGCGAAGAAGAACCTGAAATCATTCCGCCGTCTGTCCAGGCTGACGAACGAGCCGACAAAGTTTAAGGACTTAATCCCATGAAAAAACCTTTTGCTATTACGTTAGATGTCGGTACTTCCTTGGAAAACCGTACCGGCTCTTGGAGAACGCTTCGTCCGACTTACGTCCACAAGCTTCCTCCCTGCAACCATCAGTGTCCTGCCGGCGAAGATATTCAGGGCTGGCTTTTCTACGCCGAAAGCGGCAACTATGAAAAAGCCTGGCGCCATTTAACCAAGCGCAATCCTCTACCTTCCTGCATGGGACGCGTTTGCTATCACACCTGTGAAGGCGCTTGTAACCGCGGTAAGCTGGACGCTTCCGTCGGCATCAACTCTGTCGAACGCTTCCTCGGAGACAACGCCTTAGAAAACGGCTACAAGTTCGTCAAACCCGAACAGAAGACAGGCAAAAAAGTCTTGATCGTAGGCTCCGGCCCTGCAGGCCTTTCTGCTGCCTATCGGCTCGCCCTCAAAGGCCATGAGGTCACAATCAAAGAAGGCAGCCCGGAGGCCGGCGGCATGATGCGCTACGGTATTCCGAAATACCGCCTCCCCCGCCGAGTGCTTGATCAGGAAATTGCAAGAATCCTTGATCTGGGCGTCAAACTCGAACTGAACACAACCGTCAAAGACATCGAAGAAGAAAAGAAGGCTCACTGTTACGATGCAGTCTTTCTCGCAGTCGGTGCCGGCATGGCTAAAAACGCCTACATCCCGGGCGGCGATGCAAAACACATGCTTGACGCTGTTTCCGTTCTCCGCTCCATGGAAGGCGAAGAAGAGCCTCTGCTCGGCCGTAAAGTTGTCGTTTACGGCGGCGGCAATACCGCTATCGACGTCGCTCGTTCTGCCAAGCGTATGGGTGCTGAGCCTCTAATCATCTATCGCCGCACACGCGAAAAGATGCCGGCTCATGACTTCGAAGTTGAAGAAGCCCTCCAGGAAGGCGTTTCCGTGAAATGGCTTTCCACCATTACAGAAGCAGAAAATCCGAAGGAAATCCGCATCGAAAAAATGGAACTCGATGAAAACGGTAATCCTCAGCCGACTGGTGAATTCGAAACCGTCGAGGCCGATACCGTTGTTCTAGCCCTCGGTCAAAACGTCGACCAGAGCCTCATCGATAAGATCCCCGGACTCGACATCGAAAAAGGCGTTGTTAAAGTCGACCGCTTCATGAGAACCGGCGTCCCCGGCATTTACGCCGGCGGCGACATGGTCCCGGGAGACAGAAACGTTACCGTTGCCATCGGCCACGGCTACAAGGCTGCCTACGGCATTGACTGCTACCTAAAGGGCAAAGAACCGGTTGATCATCCTAAGAAGGAAATCGCCACGTTCGAAAGCCTCAACACCTGGTATTACTCGGATGCTCCCAAGACCGTTCGCCCAATGCTCGACCTTGTCCGCCGTCAGAGCACTTTCGATGAAGTTCAGCACGGTTTAACGGAAGAAAACGCCTTGTTTGAAGCTCGCCGCTGCATGTCCTGCGGCAACTGCCTGCAGTGCGACAACTGCTACGGTGTGTGCCCGGACAACGCCGTGATTAAGACCGGTGACGACAACGTCCCCTACATCTTCAATTACGACTACTGCAAGGGCTGCGGCGTCTGCGCCAGCGAATGCCCCTGCGGTGCGATCAAGATGGAACCTGAATCCATCTAATAACGCAGTTTCAAGGTAAACCAAACGGTCGTGTTCCTTCTCGAAACATGACCGTTTTCTATTTGACTATGCCGGAAAAGCGCCGAGGAATTTTCAAACTCGCCGCCCAATCGGCAGAGTTTTACTTCAACTTTTCTAAAGTCTGCAGCAGGAATGCATCTGCGCCCTCAAAAATCATTTGGGCAGACAATGCAGCCAAAATCAAACCAGTGAGTTTGCTCAGCACCACTAACCCGTTCTTTCCGATGGCTTTCTGAATGTAGTTGGAAACCAACAGGAGCGCCCCGACACAGATGACAGCCGCACTGATGGAAAGATAAGCCAGGAAAAATCCCAAACCCGTTTTAATTTCACCGCCGTAAACCATCAGCACACCGATAGAGGCCGGCCCCAAAGTGATCGGAATGGCCATCGGCACAACTGCTAAAGACTGGACGGAGTCTCCGGACGGCACTCGGATAGAGTCGCCTCTTACCAGAGAAACGGCAGTCAAAAACAAGAGCGCACCCGTACCGATTCGGAATGCGTCCAGCGTAATGCCGAAAATTTTAAAAATGAATCCGCCGAAAAAGAGGAGTACACCACTGATAATCAAAATCCACAGCGTGATCCAAATCGCTAAGGTATTTCTTTCCTGGATCGTGTTGTCTTTCGTCACCGACAGGAATGCCGACATCACAAACGGAGGCGTCAGCAGGAAGAAAAACTTCACAAAAAGTGCAAAACAATCAGATAGGGTCATTTTGACAATTGGTTGAATTCAGTACGATATCCGGAATGGCTGCGGAAAAAATTCTCGCCGACAAAAATCAGTACGCCGGTCTATATAAGGATAAATCCAATTAAGCGGTCAACTTGCAGTTCTTCCCCAAAAAAGAACAGCCCGATAAAAAATACCATCGTCGGACTCAGGTATTGAATAAAACCGACCGTTGAGTAAGGAACCTGTTTTAATCCGTAGGCAAATAAGATCAGAGGGATTGTTGTAATCGGACCGGCCATGATCAGCCAGAACTTGTCCCAGCTCGTGCCATGGACGAAAGTTAAATCTCCGTTCCCCGCAAAATAGAAAGTGGCCAAAAGCGCCACAGGAAATGCAAAGGCCGTTTCCAGCGTCAGACCTTCAAGACTGCCCAGGGGGGCCATCTTGCGTACCAGACCGTAAAATCCAAAACTGAGCGCCAGCGTAAGGCCAAGCGCCGGAAATTCGCCTTGCTTAAAGGTCACCCACATTACGCCTGCACATGCAAAAACAATCGCAAGCATCTGAGCCTTATTTAGTTTCTCTTTCAGAAATACTGTTCCCAGCAATACAGAAACCAAGGGATTCATAAAATATCCGAGCGAAGCCTCCAGCGTTTGGTTCGTAACGATCGCATAGGTATAAGTTGACCAGTTGGCAGTGATGAGCACCGAAGACATCAAAAACACGGCAACGGTTCTCCTGTCAGTAATAGCTTTCTGGATCCACCGCCAGCGCCTTGAGCAGAATAAGTAAACAGCCAAAAGCGCAAAGGTCCATAAGACACGATGAATCACAATTTCGGTAGGGGCGACATGCTGCATCGCATGAAAATAAAACGGATATAGCCCCCAAATAAGATAGGCAACTAAAACGGAAACCACGCCTTTATTCATAAAAATCCTTTTTTAGTTATTGCGTTCCGGTTCATTCAATACTTCAGAAAGTTTAAGACGTCCTTTGCCGTAATCTTCCAGCTCGGCCATGATGGTCGGAACGTAGTTGTGCTCTTTCCAATCTTCATAGTTTCCGATAAAAATCACGGTTTCTTTAGCGCGGCTGACGGCGACGTTTAATAAATTAGGTGTTGAAGTTGCCCAGTTTCTCGCGCCGAATCCGTCTTTATTCGTCTTTGAACCCAATACAACAATGACGATGTCGCTTTGGCGTCCCTGAAGCGTATGTACGGTCCCGATGCGCTCCACTTCAAGCCAGTTGCCCGTCTTCTTAATTCTCTTTCGAAGGGTTGCCGCTGCGGTTCGGAACGGCGTGCAAATAAGGACAGATTTCTTTTCAAAAACTTCGCCCTGAAGATGTTTCATGGCAATTTGCACGTCGATATGGTTGAGAACCTCCTCGGCTGCATCGACTTCTTCTGAGACACAATTGGAGAGGCTCGGTCTTGCCGGAACCACATCCACCCAATAGCTTTCGATAAATCTTTCCGGCGTTTTATCTACCTTCATCTCCGGCGGTAGGACCATCTGTCCTGAATATGCGATCCGATTGCAGATATTGAACATCGGGGGATAACTTCTTCTCTGCAATCTCAAAGGCAGTCCGGACCAAATTTTGTGTTCTTCCGGACCCACGAAGGCACCGAAAGGATTGGCTCCGTCGGCAAGCTGCTGAAGACTGTGAAGATGCGGCGACCACTTCCTCAGAAGCTCCTCTTTTCCGCAAAGCAGCTCTGAAAGAGAATCAGGAAGCGTCACGACAGGTGTGAGCTGGAGCGGATCTCCGACCACTAAAAACCGCTTCGCTTTCTGCATCAGAAGTAAAGCTGACTGCGGAGTCGCCTGAGATGCCTCATCAACGATCACCCAAGGCAGCGAAGAAGAAAGAAAATTATTAAATCTAAAAGCTGCCGAAGCAAAAGTTGTCGAAATAATCGGTATCAGAAAAGACAGTGTTCCGAGAAACGACAGCCGATGAGGAGAAACCAGGTCGTACATATTCGCGGTAATCGAACCTCGAATACCGTCGATGAAATCCTTCTTCTTGGCCAACACCGCCAAACGATGAAGCTTTAATGCTGAAATGAATAAACGAGTCCTGGCTCTGTCGAGTTCCTCATCTGTATAAAGACGCCTAGCGTGATTCTTTTCTTTTGAACTTCCGGAGAAATCAAAAGGATTGTCCTCCGATTCTCCTTTCTTGGATCTGAATGAGCGAAGCACCGAATCTCGGAAAGAGCGGGCAGTGACAGGCTTTTCCTCAGAGGTTTGTGCAAACTTCTTTACATCAGCCTTGTAATCAGGCATTTTTGACGTAATGCGCTCATGAACATCGCAGTAAAGTTCTCTAAAACGCTGAGTCTCCTTTTTCCAATTGGATCGAATTTCGGCAATGCCGCCTTCGCTTTGAATCTCTTCTTCCAAGGCATGCTGAAGATAAGGAATTGTCCCTTTCGGCGTTTTGTGATTGCTGAAAAACGCTTTCCAAAGACGGGTCCAATTATCTGACTTCCCTAAAGGAGCTGAAACCAGTCCCCATGCATCTTTGCTTCTATTTAATTTGTTGGCGAGATCCGAGAAGTAATCAAACGGCTCCTCAAAGCCATAATCGAAAGGAAGCTCCTTCGTAATGTTTTCTACCGCATTATTGTTATTCGACGCGACGATGATCGGATAATCCTCGACATACTCCTTTAAAAGAACTGGAACCTGCTCTCCCCTCCAGCCTGACTTCAGTTCAAATAACGGCGCCGTTCCTATATCCTCAATGTTAGCCAGCACTGCGGCACGATTGATTACGATCTCCGTCAGCAGTTCTTTTAGGAGCATCGTTTTTCCGGTTCCCGGAGGCCCGTTTACGGAAATAATCGGATCCACAGGCGGCGCCCAAATCATGGTTGAAAGAGCAACCTGTTGGCAGGGAACAAGATAATTTTTGATATCGCTCGGCCAGCGTCCGAAGATCATCCTTTCCGGATTCGCCATCTCCAGAAACTTCTTAGAGTTGGCTAAAAGGTCGTTTCGATCCGGATTGTCGTAAGCCAAGGAAAAGAATCGCTCCGAAACCGGACTCAGCACCCTAGTGGGCGGCTCGGTCTGAACACGCTTTTTAATCTTCTCCAAAATTTCGATATAAGGAGAATTCATAAAGTCGAAGTACAGAGGCTTTGGACGTTCGTAGTAATTAACGATTACCCAGATTCGGTAAGAAGGCCCGAGACCGGCCTTCTCAAGCCAGCTTTTGCAGAGCTCGTCTATTTTTCTGGGATTGAGAAAGTTTTGAGGAGGATTTAAATCTTTAATGAGTTTATATCCTCGGGTTTCATCCGGCTTTAATTCCTTCTTGTTCAGATTGTGGATGAGCATTCCATAGAACTGCCTGTCCTTTTCACTGATTTTTTGAGCCGTCGTTTCAGAGTCAAGCGAAAGCTGACGGACCGCCGAGGTATGGAGAATCTGAGCAACGTCCGTCAAGAACTCAAAACTCTCGACGCCCTTTTGTTTATTTGTTAGGTTAACCAGCTCGCACAAAGCGTAGGACGGCTCAACCGTCCCCATGCTGATTTTGCCGAAATGGTTTGCACGCAGGACTCCCAAACAGATAAGGTCATCCGTTCTTTGCTCCTCAGCGCTGAAGTCAGACAAATCCTGCGAAATATCCAATAGATTGGATCTGAGAAGATGCTCTGCCCGATCAATGAATTCGTTGCGGTTAACGATGCCGATGCAGACCGTAAACATCCGAAAAAAGTCTGTTCTGTCTTCTTCTTTAGGAAGCTTTTGCAGTTCAATTTCCAGACTGTCCCGCTGTGTTGTGTCTTCGTTATCCCATGTAAAAAGAGACGACCGAGGTTGATTCAGACTCCCCGGCATCTGTTCGATAAGATCATTCTTGTCGAGGTCGAACGGCGTCAACGCTTCGACGTGGAGCCAAAGCGAAAGAATTTTGGCGAGATTGTCCTTATCTAACTTCATGGCAACGGAACTTTTAATTCTTTTTTGAGGTCTATAGCCTCATTGTAAGATTTTTACCGAGAGCCATGAAATCAGAAAAGATTACGTTTAGCCTCAGAAGGTTAGAGGTAATAACGCCAATACGTCCAAGCAGAGAAAATCAAAACCATCAACAAGGAGAGAACACCGCATTTGCCGATCGTTTTCCAAAGACGGCACTTAAAGTATTCCACGGTAACCAAGATACAAAGGTGAGTAGGTGTCACCATCTGTCCGGCCATGCCGTAGACCATTGCAATACCGACCAAAACAATATTGCCCGGAGCCATAAGGGCAACAATCGGCATCACGATCGCAATGTAACCTTGTCCCATGCCGGTCATAACTCCGAAAATGAAGGAGAGACAAGCAATGATAACCGCCTGAGGCAGAGAGGAATTATTAAAGACGCTGACGATTTCATCCAATGTGCCGATAACCGTCAGCAGCTGAATGAAGTACAGAATGCAGATGACATTGAAAAATAATTTTTTATCCAGGCTTTCTGTAAAGACGCTGTTTACAGAAATGGGGCGCTTGAACCAAAAATAAAGCGGAATAAAGGCCACAACCACAAGGCCCATTGCAAGGGCGGCCTGAACGTTAAAAGCAACGATTAAAAGGAAGCTCGTGACAATCGGACCGAAAGCCAGGACGAGACTCTTCCAATCGATAGTACGGTCATGCTGAGTATTGGTGGCTTTCTCCAGATCCGTAATCTTCAACGGAATAATTAAAAAGATCCAACCTAAAACAAAGCAAAGAATCGTTACCCAGCCGACCTGATCAATTAAATCGCCGATTGAAACGTTCGCAATACCGCAGGCAAGAATGACGCCCGGCATCAAGGGATTTGAAAACTCGAAAATATGACGGAACCAAAGATTAATGGCGCTTTTTTGTTCATCGTCTACGGCAATGCCTTCACTGGCTTCCTGCACGATCGGCGCGGAGAAACGAGCTCCGCCCAGGGAAGGAAGAAGCCCCAAGAACGCCGGCATAAACGCCAAAGTAACTTTATTGCTGGAGAAGATATTCCTCAGCGTCACCACCATGCCGTGAAGGGATCCGCTCTTGCGCAGCTCAACCTCAAGGCACATCACGAAGTACAGACAAAGAAGCAGATCCCAAGTTCTCTGCATTGTCAGCGTTTCAGTGAACGCAATCCAAAGCTTTTCAAAGGATCTCGACTCAAAGAGCCAAATTAACAGACCGCCGCTCAAAATTGCCGGTCCGATAAGAACTTTAAAACGAAGAAGCACAACGATGAGGATCATCGCTGCTATAACGACTAGGAAAACCGAATTCATCCTGGGACTCCGAGCCGCAGGGCGCGGCCCATAAAATTATTTACTCTTAGCTCCGTCCCTCTCTAGTGGTTGTGAGGAAAGAGACGTTTTTTTATTGGTAGTAGTTTATTGGATTTTGGTTCAGAAATAGGAAAACCCGAGGCTTGCCACCGGGTTTTCCGAACTTACTGCGAGAAGTTATTAGGCTTCAAAATTCACAGGGAAACGAGGTTTCAGCTGTTTGAAGAAGTCATTGCCTTTGTCATCCACCAAGATGAATGCCGGGAAGTCGACGACGTCGATTTCGTAAACAGCTTCCATACCGAGCTCAGGATACTCAATGCACTTAATGCTGCGGATGGACTCAGCAGACAGGTCGGCAGCAACACCGCCGATGGTGCCGAGATAAAAGCCGCCGTGTTTCTTGCAGGCTTCGGTAACGACGTCTGTACGGTTGCCCTTAGCGATCATGACGTGAGAGCCGCCGGCTGCCATGAACGGATCGGCATACGGATCCATACGGTTAGCAGTTGTCGGACCCATAGAACCGCAGGCGTATCCTTCCGGAGTCTTAGCAGGACCAGCGTAAAGAACAGGATGGTCTTTGATGTACTGCGGAAGCGGTTCGCCTTTGTCGAGACGTTCCTGCAGTTTAGCGTGAGCGATGTCACGGGCAACGATGATCTTGCCGGTCAGAGAGACGCGTGTAGAAACCGGATGTTTAGACAGTTCAGCGCGAATCTTTTCCATCGGCTGATTCAAGTCGATCTTAACGGTTTCGCCTTCTTCCATATGTCTGAATTCTTCAGGAATCAGTTCAGCAGGGTTGTCGTCAAGTTTCTCGACCCAAAGACCTTCGCGGTTGATCTTGCACTTAACGTTTCTGTCAGCAGAGCAGCTGACGCCAATGCCGATCGGGCAGCTGGCACCGTGTCGCGGCAAACGAATGACGCGGACGTCGTGGGCAAGGTACTTGCCGCCGAACTGGGCGCCTAAGCCGATGTTGTTAGCGAGTTCAAGCAGTTTGTTTTCGAGTTCGACGTCACGGAAAGCACGCCCTGTTTCATCGCCGGTTGTCGGAAGATTGTCGTAGAACTTCGTAGAAGCAAGTTTGACCGTCAGCATGGTCTTTTCAGCAGAAGTTCCGCCGATAACGACAGCAATGTGATACGGCGGGCAAGCAGCTGTTCCCAGACCCTTGATTTGTTCATAAAGGAAGGGGATTAAAGCTTTCGGGTTCAGGATAGCTTTTGTCTTCTGGAAGAGATAAGACTTGTTGGCGGAGCCGCCGCCCTTAACAACGCAAAGGAAGCGATATTCTTCACCTTCTGTGGCTTCGATATCGATCTGAGCAGGAAGGTTGCAGCGTGTATTGACTTCTTTATAGAGCGTCAAAGGAGCGTTCTGAGAATAACGAAGAGCGTTCTTAGTATAGGTGTAGTAGACACCGCGGCTGATCGCTTCTTCATCGGAGAAGTCTGTCCAAACTCTCTGGCCCTTTTCACCGTGAATGATGGCGGTACCTGTATCCTGGCAAATCGGCAGGACGCCCTTGGCAGAGACTTCGGCATTGCGCAGCATCGTCAAAGCGACGTATTTGTCGTTATCGGAAGATTCCGGATCTTTCAGAATCTTTGCTACACATTCGTTATGAGAACGGCGAAGCATGAAGTTGACGTCTGTGAAGGCACGTTCGATAAGCATCGTGAGTGCTTCTGGCGTAACTTTCAGGATTTCTTTGCCTTCAAAATTACCGAGAGAGACATGTTCGGAAGTGAGGTGATAATACTCTGTGGTATCTTCCCCGACCTGGAACATCGGTGCATATTTGAACTCAGGGGCTTGAGCCATTCGTATCTCCTTTGTATAAGTTTGTAAATTTGCGGATAAAAAGATACGCTAAATTCAATTCTGCGTCGATACTTTATAAAAATTATTAGGGTTATTGCTTAGATGTAAAAACTGTAGATTTTACAACTGAAATTTTGCGCTTCTAGATCTTCATTAT
>OGQL01000799.1_pt1 | contig 25172 bp, 20 predicted proteins | sample 1553211 | NCBI WGS metagenome assembly OGQL01 (sample SAMEA2579942, study PRJEB22360) | human gut metagenome
TTAAAACTGCAGTTTACAGGCCGCAATTTTATATTAATACTTAGGAGGCTTTTTTTATATCAAAGACTCAACGCTAAAGCTCAACTGAACCCCTGGTCTAATCAGGGGTTTTCTTTTTTCAAAAAAAGACGAACATTTCTGTCCGTCATTTACAGCAGGTATCACTTAAAGCGGACACCTGCTTTTTTTAATTGTTTGAAGATGTACTTCATCGTGTGATAGAGCGTCTCCCCGTCTTCAGCGGTAATCCGCTTTTCGTCATAAAGATCTAAATCCCGATAGTAACAGCTGAGTTTCCCGCTTAAATCTTCTAATATCTCTCTGTCATCACAGCCGCTGAATTCACCGGAGCCTCCCCGAAAAACCTCTTCCGTCATTTTCCGTTCTTCTTCACTGTACTTTTCCAATTCTTTCCGAAGCGCTTCATTTTTCGCTTCCGTTCTGCGCAGCCGTTCCTGCAAACCATCCGCTAAGCCTTCCATCGTCTTAATCATTTCCTTGGCTGCCGCCAGTGCCGTGTCTTTCATGTAATCCTCCTTTACATATCTTCTGCGATGGCATCCCATCGTTCATAAAGTTTTGCCAGCTTTTCTTCCGCGTCCTTATACTCTTCCGTAAGGGCGGCATAATTTTCAGGCTCGCTGTTCATACGGAAAGTGTACATTTTCACGGTCGCTTCCTGCCGTGCAATTTCCATTTCCACCTGCTCCAGCTTTTTTGCTGCCGCTATGGAAATCCCCTTCTTTTCTACCTTTTTTGGTTCCGCCTTGGATACCGTCATTTTGGCAGGCGTCTTGGCAGTCTTTGCATTTCCCCTGTCCTTTTCAAATTCTTCCAGGTCTTTTTTCTTTTCTTTATAGTAAGTGTAGTTGCCAAGGTACTCAGTAAGCCTGCCATTGTCCAGTTCCAGTGTGCGCGTCACAACTTTATCAAGAAAATACCGGTCATGGGAAACAATCAGACAGGTTCCGCCGAAAGCCTGTATGGCTTTTTCCATGATTTCCCTCGTAGGAATATCCAGATGGTTTGTCGGTTCATCAAGAATGAGAAAGTTCGGCCGTTTCAGAAAGAGACACAACAAGGACAGCCTCGCCTTTTCACCGCCGGAAAGAAGAGATGTTTTTTTGAAAACATCTTCTCCCCGAAAGAGGAACATGCCCAGCACATTTCTTGCTTCCGCTTCGCCATAATTGAAAAGATCCCGCACCTCATCAATAACGGTTCGATCCGTTGAAAGCCACTCCTGTTCCTGGGAGTAGTAACCCACCTGTACATGGCTGCCCATATGGATAAGCGTTTTCTCTCCCGCCAGTTCCCCTGTAATCATTTTCAGGAGGGTCGTCTTCCCCGCACCGTTCGGTCCGATAAGTCCTACCGTCTCCCCTTTTTTTATATGCATTTCTATATCTTTAAATAAAGGAGTCCCATTATATCCTGCCGTACCATGAAGGATATCAAGAACCTTATCCGCACAGTCATCAGGCGGTGTGAAATGAAAACGCAGTGTGGCCTGCCGGTTCGGTTTTTCCAGCCGTTCCAAGCGGTTCAGCTGCGACTGCCGTCCCCGTGCCTGTTTTGACTTGATCCCCGCTTTGTATCTTCTTATGTATTCTTCCGTTTCACGGATATGCTCCTGCTGCTTTTCATATGCTTTTTCATAAGCCGCCGTTTCCCGTGTCTTCGTATCCATATACCGCGTATAGCCGCCGCGGTAAGAATGAATGCGGTGATTCTCCAGATCGATAATGCCTGTCGCCGCAGCATCAAGAAAGTAACGGTCATGAGAAATCATAAGCACGCCTCCTTTATAGGAGCGAAGATAATCCTCCAGCCATTCCAGCATGCCCATGTCCAAATGGTTCGTCGGTTCGTCAAGAAGAAGGAAATCCGGATGACGCACGAAAGCAGCCGCCAAATTAATCCTGACCTTCTGACCGCCGGAAAAAGAATGAATATCCCGATCCCAATCCTCCTCCGTAAAACCGAGACCCGTTAAAATCTTTTTTGTGGCAGATTCATAATCATAACCGCCGAGAAATTCAAAACGGGCTTCCGTTTTTCCATATTCCAAAACAAGATCAGCGTCATCTTTATGAAATTCCAATTCGGCTGCCAGCCGTTCCATTCTGTCTTTATAAAAGAGAACGTCTTCCCACGCTTCTTCCATTTCATCACGTATCGTTTCACCGGCATAATCGAAATCCTGGCGAAGGTAGCCGATTACTGCACCATCACTGGTTTTTATCGTTCCCCGGTCAGCCTCTTCCCTTCCCATGATACATTTCAGGAGTGTCGTTTTCCCTGCGCCGTTCGCCCCTACAAGCCCAATATGTTCGCCGCTTTTCAATTCGAAAGAAACATTTTCAAAAACGCTGTTAATGCCGAAATATTTAGTTAAACCATTGACTCTAAGTACTGCCATATTTCCCTTATCTTCCTATAAAAGCGGTTCATCTGTCCAGTATTTCCGCTTTTATGATGATGACTATTTCCGACTCCTCCACGGATCGGCTCTTGCTCTGGAAAAGTTTTCCCAGTAAGGGGATATCTCCCAGAATAGGAACTTTCCTAAAGGTTTTATTTTCTTCCTTATCTATCAGGCCCCCGATAGTAAGCATATCGCCCGACCGGAGACGGACCAGCGTATTTGCCTGGCGGGTAATGATACGGTAAGCCCGCATTTCAGGCACAAGGTACGGCGTGGAAACCTCAGCATTCACATTTGCGGTGATTTCCCCGTCCGCACTGATTCGCGGCGTGTAGGTAAGCTTGATGCCTGCGTCGCGGTATTCCGTGGTCGTTGTCCGAACGCCGTTATCCACATGCTCCACGATAACCGGAATTTTATTTCCTATAAGTATTTCCGCCTCCCGTCCGTTCATGGTGACCACATTCGGCCGGGCAAGGATTCTCGCTTTGCCTGTAGAAACAAGAGCATTCAGGTTAGCCCTGAAAAAAGCGGTGTAGGGATGCCCTGCCACGGATCTGCCGTAGGAAATACCTGCGTAGCCTTCAGGAATCTTCACATTCCATCCGTTATGTTCGATATTCCGCATCCGCGGATTTCCATTTTTATCATACTTTATATTTCCCGCGCCATCGGTGACATACCGCTGTTCATTCCAGCTTTCCCTGTGATACTCGCCGCTGCCGGTAAGAGCTTTAAAATCCCAGTCGATCCCAAGTTCTTTGGAATGGGATCGGTTTACGGCAATAACTTCCGCCTCTATTTTTACCTGTTTTTCAGGAACATCAAGAGAGCGGAGAACCGCAGCGGTTTCCATGATTTCCAAAGGTGTTCCGCTCAGAATGACCGCGTTTGCCGTCTGGTTATATGCTACATGGACGCTGTCAGAAAGCTGGCGAATCCCTTCCGCCACCTCTTTCGCTTCCGCATAAGACAATTTATAGGATTTCGTTGCTCTTCCCCCATTTTTCATGGCGGATTCCCCAAAAACAATAAGCATGCCCCCCTCTTCCCGTGCTATGAGTCCCTGGGAAACCAGCATGGCATGGAGCGCTTCTTTCGGCGTGACGTGATCTAAATCAGCCGTCACACTTCCTGTAACTGTACCGCCGAAGACAATATTTTTCCCTGTAAGTTCCGCCAGACTCCGGAGGACCTCCTGGATAGGCGCATTCTTTACATGAAGACTGAAATCGGAAGGTTCTTTTTCTTCCGTAACAGCATGTTTCGTTAAATAACTTTTTGCCTTTTCCCCTTTTCGTCCTTCCATGGATTGGCGGAGTGTCGCTTCCATCGTTTCGTGAGCACTCGTTTCCAGTTTCATCTCCGGCATTCTGTTTTCCGCATTGACAGAAAAAGGGAAACAGAAAAACAGAGTGCCTGCGAATAAAAAGGCGGTATGTCTCAAGGCAGTTCCAAAAAAAGATTCTCTGCTGCCGATGATAACTGGACTGTTTTTTCTCCGATTGAAACGACTGACCATATACCCACCCGATCCCCTTTCCGAACTGTAACTGATTCTCCATTCACGGCAAGCATGGCCCGCCGATTCCCTCCATACTCCATGACTCCCTGTAAAACCGGGGCGAGATGGATAGCCCCCGTTGTCCCTTCTGCCACCGGCATCTGCGGTGCTTCTTCATTTTCCCTCTTTGAATCATAAGACCGCACCGCATAAAACGGATCTTTCAACGGTTTCCCCCGTAAATAAAGAGCCGCGTCATATTTTTTAACGCCGCCCGATATTTCTCCAAGTTTCATTTCACTTTCATTTACAGCATCAGGAGTTGTACTGTTTGCCTCTTCAGGGATAACGGTTGACGCTTTACCGACACCAAGAATGCCCCACACCGTTAAAACAGCCGCCACTGCCCCTGTCACCGGGACTATCCATCTCCTGCGCGCCCCCGCCATAACCTCATACCTCTTTCATATATTTTTGTAAATACTTGCGGAGGATTTTCTTGTAATCCTCCACCCCCGGTTGGTCGTATGTATTGATATCCGCCATAGCACCTTCATAGGCAGTAGCAAGGAAAAAGAAGTACATCAGCATTCCTATGTGGAATTCTGTCAGCTTTTCAATTTCTATCACACAGCTCATCCTTTCTTCCTGTGCCAGAGCCTCCTGATTAGACCGGGCAGCGGCATTAAGCAGCATCCCCAAATCCACCATTCCGCCTGCGCGGCCGTTATCACAAAAGAAATCCGCTTTATCGGGAAGATTTCTCACGGAAATAAACTGTACAATTTTATTCTTCTTCCCCTGCTGGTGTTCCTGCGTAAGGGAATGCATATCTGTCGTGCCTACACAGGCAACCGGAATGCGGCCGTTGTAAATGATATTCCCATGGTTATCAAATTTTTTCCCCAAAGACTCTCCCAGCAACTGGGCATACCACCAGCCTAATGCACGGAGGCCTGCACCATAAGGCATAATGACCTCTGCTGCCACTCCATACTCTTTCATGGCGATAAACTTGACCGCAGCCAGCATAAGTGCCGGGTTATCCGAAATTTTCCCCCGGCAATGTTCTTCCACAAATCTCGCACCGTCAAGAAAAGCCCTTATATCCAGACCGACCAACTTCCCCCAGACCAAACCGACTTGGGAAAAGACGCTGAAACGGCCGCCGATACCTTCAGGCACGGCAAACTGTTCCCATCCTTCCCGTTCGGCCAATTCATGGAGCTTACCGGTATTTCTGTCAGTGACTGTAATAAAAGAAAGCTCGCAAAAATCGGATAATTCCCGTCTCAATACATGGAAAGCCGCCATCGGTTCCACAGTTGTCCCCGACTTGGAAATTATTAGGAGCAGCACTCTCAATTTACGGCCGCAGCGGTCCCGTTCCCTCCGAAGCTGGCGAACGAGATCCATAAGCGCTGCCGGGTCGGCATTCTGTCCCGCAAAGAATACCTGCGGGTACCCGTTTCTTTCTCTGCGGGAACGCATATTCCAGTACGGACCATAAAAAATATCAAAAATCGCCTGATTTCCCAGATAAGATCCTCCTATCCCGATAGAAATCAGAACATCCTGTTCTTTCCCGATTCCGTCCAGCCGTTCCAGCCGCAGCCGCTCTTCTGCCGCCATGAGAACGTTTTCATCTAAAATATAAGGAAGGCGGGAAAAAAGAACCGCTTTGCCTCCCGGGCCTTTTCCCGTTTCTCTTATCCGCTGTACACGCTTTGCCGCATTGGAAATAACTGCTTCATAATTTTGCAGATCTTCCGCATTTACATTCCATTTACTGCCAAAAATATATTGTAAATCGACATCTAAATGTTTGTCTAAAGAAAATTTCATTCCAGCCCCTATAGCGATGACCCCAATCAGAATCTAAAATCTTTCGGCATGATCATAAATGTTGTTTTCTTTTCCACCGTGTCATACCGGATCCATCCATAGAATGAATGCATATCCCGGTAGTAAGTATAATAGCGGTGATCCACATTACCATTTTTCGCATCAATCGTCCAGGAAACGCTTACAGCATCTTTGGGTGTAAGTTCGAGTCTGAATCCTATATCAATCGGTTTCGTCGTACTGAACGTATCATAAAGATACGGCGTATATCCCGTGATCGCACGATTTGTATAATTGATCCATCCGGAAACCGCTCTGTATCCTCCCATAAGCCCCACGGAATAGTATTTATTTTCACGTATCTCATTTTGGTATCCGTAGTAATCTTTGGCAATCCCTGTTCTCCAGTTAAAAGTCAGAAACTTGCCCAGCTTTACGGGATCACCGGAAATATACACGTCGAAGCCTTTATAACTGCCCTTACGGTTACCGCCTGCCCTTTCCTCATCCCAATAACCGATTTCTCCGTTTATACCTGCATAGAAGGGCGATTTAAACAGGTAATACCGATTAGACTTAAACTCAAGAGCCGGCCGCTTTTTAATCCATAAACCGCCCTCATCATTGATGGAACTTTCTTTTTCAGCATAATGGAAATTGAACCACCCGAAAGGTGTGCTGTAGCTAAAACCGACATCCGGCTTGTATCCTGATTTTGTGTACCATTCATTGCGGATATAAAAATACAGATCGTCATTATGCGCTACAGGTAATTCAAGCCCATTATGCCATCCCCATCCGTTATCGCTGTCATACTTCGGGCGGGGAAGGAGCGACCACGGGCTGATCGCATTGTCATTTTTCAAAGAAGCCCTGTACTTGGGAAAAGAAATAAGGGTTGTATTCTTCACTTTTAATTTCACATCATAAGCCGTGTAATGATCTCCCGGATAAATTTCGATGGTATCTGCTTCAATCCGATAGTCAGGTACTTTGGCGACAGCATGCTTCGTCGTGAAGTAGCCTCTATCCGCAACCATTTTATTGTCCTTACGATAATAAGTCCCTTTATCCCCTTTAAAATAGTAAAGGCCTGAATCCCAGCCTGAAAAGTCATAGAACTTTCCTATGGATGCGGCACCGTCATATTCCGCCCGCTGTGCCGTCATATCAGTAGTGGGATTTTTCCAGTGTACTTCTCCCGGAATAACATACTGCTGGGTAACCGTATTTCCATAGACATATTCTGTAGTGTACTGATCCATCATCTGGCGCATATCAATACGCCCCTCCGCCATAACATCTCCTGTAGAATGGTTATAACGGATATAGTCCGCAGTAAAAGTCAAAGGATGTTCAGGAGAAATCCCGGTATCTTTTGCCTTCTTCCCTTTTTTTGCTGCCGAAGACGGGGAATCGGATTTTACCGGTTCCTTTGTTTTTGCATTGTTCCGATTTACAAGAACTTCCGCAGGACGAATCGGGCGCACTACGCCCTTATGATCCTCATCGACGACGAACCCTTCTTCATAAGTTATACCGCCTGCCGCCGAAACATATCCTTCCGGACCCGTTCCCAGAAAAAGGGCACACCCTAAAATCAATGCCCTTTTTAATTTCGATTTATTCATTTCTTACAATAACTACTGATGCATTTTCTTCTCCTTCATCAGCAGCCTTTTCCGCTGTCCCGGAAACATCCGCTTTTGTCTCTTCCGCATCAGATTTTACTGTTTTTGTCTTGGTATCTATTTCATCTCCGTCCTCATTGACGAACTTCAATTCATTCCGCATATTTTCCACAGTATTCACAGAAGAACCAGCATCAGAAGCCATTGTACCCCCTGGGAACGGGAAAAAACCCACAAAAAAACCCCTTTGCCCCCCCTGCCTCTCCGGCAACAGCCGACTTGGCCACTCTCTTGCGAAGTACCATGTTCGGTGCGCCGGAAGCGGTAACAAGACCTTTCGTGGTAACATCTTTCTGCGTTTGTATATACAATTCAGATCCTGCAGGAAGTTCCACATCTTTGCCTTTAACAAAAAAACCGCCTACCAGGCCGACCGGCCCCAGCGCCAATGCGCCGATAGTAGAAGCGCCTACGGCAGCAGCTTCCATCTTCAGCTTATCTTTTGCTTCCGGTCCGAGAACGGTCGGAATCGGTTCATCATCCAAAGAAAATACCTGATCAAATGAAATATCCAGTTTACCGCTGCGTCCAAAGCTCTTCGGCCGGGATACCTTCGTCACCACGCCGCTTCCTCTGGAACCGCGGGGCAGCACAAGAATGTCACCGACCTTCACATCTTCCTGCACGGTAAATTCTACAGGGTCACCCACAAGGTTTGTTTTGCTACTGATATTATCATTTAAAGAAATCTTGAATACCGTCTTTTCAGGAAGAACAACATCCTTCATTTCCGAATGTTGATCTCCATAAATAGCTTTTTCCAATTCCGCGGTACGCTTATCCAATGCGCCTGATTTCACGCTGCCGAAAACGCTTTTTTCCATATCACCGATACGGCCGGCAAGCGGTTCCCGCTTAATTTCATCAGTCAGGTAGTACTCCAGGGCATTCGTCCGGGAAGAAATGGACGGTGCAGCATCATTACCGCTGTTCACCACATCAGCATAAAGATTCCCGACCTGATCATCAAGACCCACACCTGTCGAACTACCTGTGCCATAAATTAAATTATCAGCGGAAGTAATCCGTTCGGTAAGGGAGCCGCTGCGCGTTTCCCCATAAAGGACATCTTCCACCCGTTCCATACGTCCGTTTAGAGTCGTTGGTTCAGCTGCTGCTCCCGGAAATACAAACAACAAAGAAATACCTGCTGCAAGAATAGATTTTTTCATGCTGAGTCCTCCGATTAAACTCTTACATCAATAACGGCGGAAACACCTACACCCTGCACACGGCTGAAACTGGTCGGATTCTTACTGTCCATAGGAATTAGACCTTTGATGCGGAAAAGCTTGTTATTCCAGCTGATTTCAAGCTGGCCTACCGCTTCCACCTTTTCCACCTGGTCCGCATCGCCGATAACCTGTGCTGCTCCGATATATCCTCTGTTACCGATACTGACGATAGGAACAACCTTTGTAGCATAGTTCGTACCTGCGCCTTCTTTCATCATAACAGAATTGATGGCACTGTTCAGCGATTCACCATACTTATCCACAAGGAACCCTATACCGCCTACTTTCACAATACCGCCGAGAATACTGCCCAATCCGGATGCAGAAACCCCGGAAAACACACCTGTACCAATCATGGCAGCCGCCATAAGGGCGACTCCAACTCTTTTTATATGCATAATCAATTCCTCCTTCATACAAAATGCATCAAAAACGATGCCTGTATTTTGATTCCATTACCCCTATAATACTTATTTTATTATAAATTAAAAGAAGTCTCTGCGCAAACAGAAACCTCTTGTCATCCTCTTCTTTCTTTATTTCATCTTATCAGGTAGCGAATAAGCCTTCCGCTTTCCTTGCCGCTTTTGTTCCCGGCTGGTGCATGACTTTCGGAGCTTTCAACTTATTATACGCCTGAATCATCATCGCACATTCCACACGCTTCTTTTGAATTTCACAGGTAATCCCGTAAGGCTTATGGATATCCCCGGCATAAGCTTCATTATTTGCATGGCAGCCGCCGGAGCAGAAGAATTTTGCCCAGCAGTCCACACATTCAGGCTTGCTGAACACATGGTTCACACGAAAATCGCGCATCATCTTCATATTTTTGAGTCCTTCAAAGACATTGCCGATCACATATCCTTCACGACCGACAAACTGGTGGCAAGGGTAAATATCTCCATTGGGCACGACCGCCAGATATTCATGCCCCGCTCCACATCCGCGAAGACGCTTCGGCAGGCAGGGGCCTCTCCAAAGATCCATATTGAAATGGAAGAAAAAAAAGGGATTTCCTTCCTCTTCACGCTTGATGAAAAACTTCGCCAATTTATCATATTCGTCCTTCACCCGAGGCAGATCCGACTCTTTGATGGAATAATCCGCCGTGTCATCACCGACAACTGGTTCCATAGAAACCGCGGGAAATCCATGATTGAGCATATCTTCCACATCAGTAGTGAAATCCAGATTCTGCCTGGTGAAAGTACCGCGGACATAGTATTCTTCTCCATTGCGATGCTTGATGCAGTACTGGAGATTTTTCATAATGCGGTCATAAGTGCCTTCATTATTCACACCGGGACGCATGGAGTCATGCATTTCCTTACGGCCGTCCAGTGACAGGATCAGGCTGATATGGTTATCCGTCAGATACTTCACCTTCTCCTTATCCAGAAGCATTCCGTTCGTCGTAAGAGACATCTTGATTTTTTTATCGTGTTTCTTCTCCTGTTGGCGAACATAGGTCACCGTCTGCTGCACCACATGCCAGTTCATGAGCGGTTCACCGCCGAAAAAGTCCAGCTCGCAATGTTCACGGTGTCCGCTGTGGGCGATGAGGAAATCAACAGCCCGGCGCGCCACATCGAAGCTCATGAGCATACGCCACTGTCCATATCCTCCCTGTCCGGCAAAGCAGTACTTGCAGCGGAGATTGCAGTCGTGGGCGATATTGATACACAGCGCCTTGACAATCGGTTTATCTTCGATCGCCATTTCATAATTCTTATCCATGGGCGCATAAAGAGACTGAGCCCTGATGAGTTCATCCAAATCATCCATGACTTCATTCAGCTCTTCAGCGCCGTATTCTTTTTCAAGAGCGGACAAAGTTTCTTCTCTGCCCTCTCCTTTATAAAACTCCAGAACCCTGTATGTCACATCATCAACGACATGGACAATGCCGCTGTTCACATCCATGACGATATTCATATCATTTTGACGGAAACGATGAATCATGGGCTTTACATTATAATCCATGAATTTTTCTGAGCCCCCAAAAGAAATATTTCCCTACAACAATTGAAAAACTCCCGACCATAAGATCGGGAGCATGGCCGTTCCTTACGCTTCTTCAGCTTCTTCCTGTTCCGTACAGAGCAGGTTGCCGATGGTGCAGCTGGTCTTGCATGCAGACTGACAGGAAGTCTGGCATTCGCTGCAGCCTTCAAATTTGATGGAGTCTTGCAGAGAAGAGCTGTTAATCGTAACGATGTGTTTAGACATGATTTCACCTCCCGAAACAACCTTTACTTTGATTATAATAGCACAGAAAATGCAGAAAGCACAATATATAACTTCGATTTCCCTTAAAAAAGCGACCAGATTCCGTAGATGGCACCTGCAGGCAGGAGCATTGCTGCAAATACTGCTCCTAAGCATCCGTCTTTTCTCCCGTTCACCATGAGCCATTCATCAGCAATTTGTTTCATTTCGCGGAATTCTTTGTCCATTTCCTTAATAAGTTTCCACAGCTCCCGGCAATCGGCTTCGGACATCTCCTTAGAGTCATCCGTCTTTACACCTCTTTCTTCTTTCGACGGCACGTTTTTCTTCGCCGCTTCTTCCGCTTCCTTCATTTCATCAAGAATATGATCCCGCCAGTCTCCTGATTTTTCTTCTTCCTTTTCGGGAACAATTTCCTCCGGCTCTTCCTCCGCAATATCCGCTGCTTTCGCTGCCCCTTGATCCACAGCTTTCAGGAGCGCTTTTTTCAGCTTGTCCAAATCTTCCGAATATTTATGGACAGCCGCATCCCAAAGAGCGGAATCGATACGCTGTCGAAAATCGTAAAGTGAGCCCCGTGTCGCCTGATCCAAAAGAAACTTCGTCTGGTCCATATCAAAAAAGATATCTCCTATGTCTTCTTTATTTTGAAATTTCCTTTTTCCCATTTTCACGCAGTACATAAACGTACCGATATGCGCCCGCAAAAGGCCGATCGGACTGGCGGATTCATTACTTCTGTCAAAAAAGCCCATGGTCAGCTCCTCATTTGAATTATTTTTTATTATAAAGGATTCCCCGAAATACCGCAAAAGAAAAAGACTCCCCGCTTCGGAAAGTCCCTCAAAAAATGGAGCGGGTGAAGGGAATCGAACCCTCGTAACCAGCTTGGAAGGCTGGCGCTCTACCATTGAGCTACACCCGCATGTGGTCGGAGCAGCAGGATTTGAACCTGCGACCCCTTGGTCCCGAACCAAGTGCGCTACCAAACTGCGCTATGCCCCGGCAACGTAGTTTATTATAGCCATATTTTTCTTTCCTGTCAATGCGCTTCGGAAAGAAATCCGCCAAAGTGCTTCCTCTGATTGCCGCAGTCTTTTTATCCTTTTCATTTATGCTATTCTGCCGGCATAGCATTTTGTTTCATCAGCCTTTCGGAAATATGCTTTCCTTCTTCCGTCATGGCAAGACCTGCAAGGCTGGTTTCACGAAGGGACACAGGCATAAGGCGCCCGATTCTTCCCATAGCGTCAATCACATCATCAGGAGGGATGACGGAACGGATCCCCATCATTGCCATTTCCACCGCCACAAGGGCATGTACCGCATGGAATCCGTTTCTTTTCACGCAGGGAACCTCCACAAGACCCGCCACAGGATCACAGGCAAGCCCCAAAATATTTTTCATCGCCAGCGCCATAGCGTTCCCCATTTCCTCTGTCGTACCATGGAGTAAATCCACTGCCGCAGCCGCAGCCATCGCCGCCGCTGTGCCGCATTCCGCCTGGCAGCCGCCAACTGCCCCCGAAATCGAAGCATTCTCCGCAGTAATCCGTCCGATGGCTCCCGCTGTAAATAACGCGCGGGTCACATCATTGAGAGTAGAATTTTCTTCTTCCGCCACTGCCGCCAAAACAGCCGGTACAATCCCGCAGGATCCTGCTGTCGGACACGCCACGATACGGAACATTTTAGCATTTGCTTCCGCTGTTGCTATAGCATAAGCACAGGCACGGCGGCATACAGGACTCAAAAAACGGCTTTCCCGCATGAAAATGGCATTGGCATCACCACCCACAAGTCCGCTGGCAGATTTTTTCGTATCCGCCAGTCCGCGCTGGATAGACTGACGGAAAACGGGAATGGTCTTTTTCATCTTTTCCCATACTTCATCAAAGTCTTTTCCGCTTTCTTCCGACTCCAGCCGGCATGCAATAACACCGGGAGAGCAATGGTTTTCTTCTGCCAACGCAAAAAGTTCCTTTACGGAATGATATGTTTTCATAATACCCTGCCTTAAATAATATCCAGTGTCATAACACTGTTGATATTTTTATTTCCTTCTTTGATCCTGCAAATAACAGATTCGGGAACCTTTTGGTCGGAATGGATGATCATCACCGCTTCCGTTCCTTTCCCTTTGCGGAATACGCGCATATTGGAAATATTCACATGTTCTTCTGCAAGAATCTTCCCTACATCGGCAACAATACCGGGCACGTCATTATGATTGGTGAGGAGTGTATACTCCTCACCCGTGATTTCCACAGGGAACCCGTCAATTTCCGTAATCATGACACGGCCGCCGCCTAAGGACCGCCCTACCACTGTCGCCATTCTTCCACTTTTCCCCTTCATTTTGATTTCCGCCACATTGGGATGTCCCATATCCAGGGAAGATGCCTGAAAGGAAACAGAAAGCCCCCGTTCCTCCGCGGTAGTAATCGCATCACGGATCGTGCCGCTGTCGGGGGCATAGCCCATAAGACCTGCCACGAGCGCCTTATCCGTACCGTGCCCCTTTCCTGTGGTTGCAAAAGAACCGTACAGCGTAATCTCCGCTGAAACCGGTTCGTCATTTAATATTTCCCGTGCTATTTTTCCGATACGCGCGGCGCCTGCCGTATGTGAGCTGGAAGGGCCGATCATGATCGGTCCTATAATATCAAATATCCCCATCTTCCACCTGTCGTTTTAAAATCTTATTATTCTATACGTCATTAAAGCATTTTAATCATCCGTATTCAACAAGGATAACCAAAATGCTTTTCCATGCATATAATTTCTTATATTCTTACATCCAATGGGACAAGTCAAACTCCTCGCCGATGGTTGCCTTGATGCAGGCACGGGCGATGTACATCCCCATAAGGGTCAGCGAAGATCTGCGGAGCAGACTGGTGTCCCATACTTCCTGCATACTTGCCAGGTCGGGAGAAATCTTTTCCAGGATGTATGATAATTCCTTTCTGTCATAATCCACCGGACGGGAATGGAGAACTTTCAGAAGGTAAGTCTTGTCTTCCTCTTTGGTAATCCCCATATCAGCACAAAAATCCGCAAAGAGGGAATCATCCACCACCGCCGGTTTATAGTATGAATTGTACAGACTGGGGACAAGGGCATCTTCAGGCCAGTCGGATTTCACGGAAGAAAGTTCGCTCTTCATGGCGCCGCGGTAAGCAAAAATAAGAGGGTATGAATCATGAAGCACCCTGCCAAAAGAGATTTCCCTGTTTTCCAAAGAGACACAGCGAATATATTCCATCTGCTGATAACCGCTGTATTCATCAGGCAGCTCCTTAAGAAACGGAGTAATATACTTTCTCGTGTACTTACGGAAGGCCTCCATATCCACATTATCCGTATTCCTTGAATAATGAAAAAGAAGAAGGAGCGACAGCGCATTGAATTGTGTTTCTTCCATGCGGGGCATCGCTTTCAGCGCATCATAGGCAAGGGTTGTCCTCGTTTCGGAACGGCGGCCCCTGGCCACATCCGCAAACGCATCAGTCACCATGGAAAGAACCGTATCGTTCGGCATCAGCACATACGTACGCTGGGCGTTCTGTAACGCTTCCTGTACCATGATATGTGTCAGACTGTCTGCCATATCTTTAGGATCCATATCCATATTACGGATTAAGTGGCCCGTTACCATCCTTGTATCCTGTTCCACGACAGAAGAAACCGCGCCGTACCGATTCAGGAAATGCCGGACAAACCGTTCTTCCAGAGATTGGAGTGTCGGTGTGCCTTCCAAAATCTCAGGAGCTTTTTCCGCAGTAAAGGCAGATACCTTCCCTGAAGCCATTTTAGCAGGCGGCAGCGTCTTTTCCAGTTCACCCCGGTCGAAAATACGGGTAGCGCCATCAGCACCCATAGCGGCATCAGCCTTTTTTATAATTTCCTTTACAGGCAAAATCTGTGTAGTCTCACCGGCGGATTTTCCGGCACCAGCCGATTTTCCCCTCAAAGGAAATTCTGCGGTCGTCTCAGGCACTGCCTGCCGGACCGGCACCTTTTTACAACGGGGACGCACAGGAATTTTCGCGGTCACTTCCGCTTTCACCCCGGCATGCCGCGATTTACCACCAATGCCGTACACCATAAACCGGCATACAATAAAAAACAGGATAGCAACTGCAGCTACCACCATATAAGGCACAATAAACATGAGTACTCCTTACACATTATAAAATACGCTTAAATTTTATCATATTTCTATAGGCCGTTCAATGATATGACAAGCACCGCCTGTTATAATAAGAATAAAGGAGACACCATGGACACAACGATTATACTGCCGGCGGGAGGGAAACTGCATGCATCACGTTCCCACCTTTGTCTGGCTTTTGAAAAAACACGTTTTTCCCTTTCCACTGCCATTTACGGCGGCGGTTTTAAAGAAATCAATTATGCAGTCAACCAGAAACTGGAAACCTTTTATCCATCGGAAGATCGATTTCCCGGAGGGTCTGTCCCTGAATTTTTACGTCTTTCCATTTTGGAAAACGGATATGATCCGGCAAAGGCCTGCGCCCTTCTTACAGCGGCAAAGATGGAATGGCGTTCCGTGAAAACATTTTCCCATAAGGAGCTTCTTCTTGACGCAGTTACTACGGGCGGTGCGGAAAAAACGGCGGCCCGCGCCGCCACTCTATACAGAAAAAGACGGTCACTTCTTTCCTGTAGGTACGATCAATATCATGATCAGTCTGAATATTTCCCTTCCTTCCGCCATCATGACGCGGGCCATCATCACGATCACTGAAGGGAAGACGGCAGCCCTGCAGGATCTGGGTATCGCCGATGTGAATAACGGCCTGCCTGCTACTGGAACGGGAACGGACGGCATCACGCTCATCACCAATCCGGATGCCCCGCGTTATACGGACGCAGGCACTTTCTCCGTCCTCGGTTCGCTTCTCGCTTCCGCAGCGTATGAAACAGTCCGCGAATGTCTGGAGCTCTATGACAAGCCATGGAACCGGGATGATTCTCTCGCTACGCCGCCCGCCGTCGATTTGTCCCGCTTAAGGAATAAAGAATGCGGTCATTAGACAAATATTTCCCCTTTTGTTATGATGGGACATATATTTGATGATAAAAGGAGTTGGTTAAGGCTATGCCATATGACGAGCGATCGATCAATGAACTGTATGAATCCGCGGAAATTACCCCCATGGGAATCCAGTTGGAAGTGAACGCGGAAATATTCACCACGATTTACAATCTGCTTTCCAATATGAGAAGTGAAGAAGGAATCCAACAGGAGGATGAAAAACGCCTTCTCCATTTATGGCGGAAAACGATTCGCGCCATGGCCAAGGTGGAACTCCGCAAAGGTCATGGGATTTCTATGGAAAAACAGATTGAAATGCTCAAAGAGGCATATGCCATCGAAACGAAGTACACGGCAGACCAGCTTTTTTCTTCCGTGAGCTCCTCCAAACTGACAAAAGAAGAGTTGGAAGAAGTCCGACGTTTTTCCGCCGAAGAGATGAATACCCTTTTCAACTCGGTTATCTGGCCTGCCATGATAAAGGGCAAAACAGGGGCGCAGGAGAATCCGACAGCCTTCATTATCGCAGGCCAGCCAGGTTCCGGAAAGACACGGATGTCCTCCGTGATCATCGATGACTACGACGGCGACATTATCCAGTCCATGAGTGACAACTTCCGCGGGTTTCATCCCCGGGCAAAAGAAGTTTTTCAGAAATACGGACGCTATTGTACCTATTTTTCCACAAAGGAAGGGAAATATCTTTCTGATTTAGCCATGCGGAAAGCAGCAGAAGAGAAGTATCACATCCTGCAGGAAGGTTCTCTTGATGACTCCGCCCACACCATGGCGCTCATCAGTTACCTGAAAGAAAAAGGATATACTATCTGCGTACTTCTCCGTGCCTGCCCGAAGAAAGACAGCTGGAAAGCCATCCACCAGCTTTACCTGCAGCAGCGGTTAAAAGCGCCGGGCCTGTCCAGACTCATTTCAAAAGAACAGCATGATAAGGCCTGTCTCTCTTTCCTGTCAGCCACCAATGATTTGATTAACAAAAACCTCATGGACCGGCTCATTATCAAAAGTCCGAAAGGCCTTCTGTATGACAGCGATGATATGCCGACAGAGCGGGTAAGCGACGTCCTGTCCAAACGTATCGGCAAGTAAAATGGGAGCGGGGAAACCTGCTCTTTTTTATGAAAGGAATGTATGAATTCTTCCGCTAAAAATCTATTATTGGAAAAAGCACGCTCCCTCCTGCTGGACGCCGTAGGATGCATGTCCTGCCCTATCGCCCCCCAGCTTTCCGAAAAACTGGAAAAAGCGGGTCCCGTCCCTTTCGCGCCGGCGGAGATAGAAAAGCGGCTGGCGCCTGAAGAAATTCTCGCGGATACGAAGTCCATCGCTGTTATTCTCTTCCCTTACCGGTATCCCGAGGAGAAGAATGCAAATATCGCCCTTTATGCACGAGCCAAAGATTATCACCACGTTGTCCGCACGTATCTTGCAAAAATTATCGGATATATGGAAGAGCAGTATCCCGATGAAAAATTCCATGCGATTACCGATACATCCCCCATGGCAGACCGCTGGCTCGCTTACCAGGCAGGCCTCGGTTTTTTCGGCAGGAACCACTGCCTCATCCATCCGAAGTACGGTTCTTACTTTACCATCGGAGCCATACTGACCACTTTGGCACTTCCTCCGGACACCCCGCTTGCGATGAACTGCGGCAGCTGCACCCGCTGTTTCGCGGCATGCCCCGGAAAAGCGCTTTCCCACGAACGGTTCAATCCGTGGCGATGCAAATCGTACCTCACGCAAAAGAAAGAAGTCTTAAATGAAGAAGAAAAAAATATTCTTCGTAAGACGCCGCTTATCTTCGGATGTGATGAGTGCCAGAAATGCTGTCCCCTTAATGAAAATGCAGCATACTCTCCCCTTCCGGAAACGGGTGCAGACCGGATCCCCCGTCTGGAAAGAGAAACACTGGAACAGATTTCAAACCGCCGATTTACAAAAGAATATGGAGAATATGCTTTTTCCTGGCGGGGCAGGCCCGTCTTACTCCGAAATATGGATATCATCGAAAAAAAATAAATCACCTTCTTCACTGTATCGTGATCAGGTGATTTATTTTTTATTGCGTTTTATATATTTCAGAAAGAAAACAGATTAATCTGTTCTTCTTCCGGCATACCGTGGAGGATTCCCATTTCATCCATGGTATCGATAATGCTCTGGCTTACCTTGCCTCGCTTTTTCAAATCTTCTTTCGACGTAAAGGAATGTTCCCTGCGGGCTTCAACAATTTCCTTTGCTACCGTATTTCCCAAAGCGGGAATGCAGTTGAACGGAGGGCGGAGTGCGCCGTCTTCCATGAGAAATTCGGAAGCGGATGATTTATTCAAGTCGATAGGCAGGAATTTCAAACCGCGAAGATACATTTCCGCCGCTGCCTCAATAACTGTGGCACTCCCCTTTTCCACCGCCGTTGGGTGGGGCAGCGAATTAATCCGCGCCAGCTCCGCCGACTGGGACGCCAGTCCTCTTAAAATAACCGCCGCATTGAACGCGCCTTCCGCCCGGATGGTGAAATAAGCCGCATAGTAAGCAAGAGGTTCATACACCTTGAACCAGGCGATGCGGAACGCCATCATAACGTAAGCCACCGCATGGGCCCTTGGGAAAAGGTAGGAAATTTTCAGGCATGAGTCAATGAACCACTGCGGTACCCGGGCATCTTCCAATTCTTTCCGGTTGTTGGAATTTCCTTTTTCCAGCCCGTTGCCCTTACGCACGTTTTCCATGACTTTGAAAGCGGTCAGCGGTTTTACATGATGTTCAATCAGATAGTTCATGATATCATCGCGCGTGGAAATCGCTTCTTCCAGTTTGACCTTGCCTGACGTAATCAAATCCCGCGCATTATTCAGCCACACGTTCGTCCCGTGAGAAAAACCGGAAATGCGGACAAGCTCGGAGAAATTTTTGGGCCGTGTATCCTCCAGCATACCGCGGACAAAAGGTGTGCCGAACTCCGGAAGACCAATCGCCCCCACGGTAATCCCCTTGTCCCCCACCGCCGCTTTCAACTGTTCCGACGTAATGCCGAGAGCGTCAGACGAGCTGAAAAGGGACAGCGTTTTTTCATCATTGAAAGGAATGTGAAGCGGATCGATGCCCGTGATATCCTGAAGCATACGAATGACTTTCGGATCATCGTGGCCCAGAATATCCAGTTTCAGCATACGCCCTGAAATGGAATGGTAATCAAAATGGGTGGTGATGGTACCCGGAATTTTTTCTCCCGTTTCATCTTTCAGCCATCTTTTATTGGCAGCATATTGGAGTGGCGTGAAATTATGGATATCCATATCGCGGGGACAAACCATAATACCGGCGGGATGCTGCCCTGTGGTCCGTTTTACCCCTGCCACGCCGGCGGATAATTTTTCTATAAAAATATCATTGAATGTCAGCCCGCGGTTTTCCGCGTACCGCTTGACGAATCCGAAAGCCGTCTTATCCTGGATCCCCGCAATCGTTCCTGCGCGGAATACATTATCCCGCCCGAAGAGTTCTTCGGTGTACTTATGGGCCACCGCCTGGTCGTCGCCGGAGGAAAAATTCAAATCAATATCAGGTACTTTGTCTCCGTCAAATCCCAGGAAAACGGCAAACGGGATATTGTGCCCATCCTTATTTAATTCCGTGCCGCAGTTGGGGCATTTCTTATCTGCCAGATCAAAACCGCCGCCGACGGAACCGTCAGTAAAGAATTGGTTCCAGTGGCAATGGGGGCACACATAGTGGGGCGGAAGCGGATTCACTTCCGTAATGCCTGCCAGTGTCGCCACAAAAGAAGATCCGACAGACCCCCGGGATCCCACCAGGTAGCCGCGGTCGTTGGAATGCTTGACGAGTTTATGGGCGATGTAGTATAGGACGCCATAGCCGTGATTGATGATCGGTGTCAGCTCCAGATCAAGCCTGTCCTGGACAATTTCCGGCAGCGGTTCTCCATAAAGCTCCACTGCTTTCTCATAGCACATGGCTTTCAGCTTATCATCAGCACCGGCAATTTTCGGATTATATGATTTCCATTCTTCTGCCAGCGGTTCGATGACCTCGCACTGCTCCGCCACCCGGCGGGTATTCGTGATAACGATTTCCTCCGCTTTTTCTTTCGGCAGATAGCTGAATTCCTCCAGCATTTCCTCTGTCGTCCGAAGATATACCGGCGGATGGGATTCTATTTTCCCCGGCTTCTCCCAGTTGGACAAAAGGATATCCCTGTCCCGTGCGTATTCGGCAAAAAGGTAGTGGGCATCAGATGTGGCGCATACGGGAATCCCCGCTTTTTCTCCTATTTCAATAACTTTCTTGTTCAGCTCCTGCAAATCTTTTTTCGTCGTGACGGCAGCATACTTATCTTCATACAGCAGGAATTCATTGTTTCCCAGCGGCTGCACTTCCAGATAATCATAGAATTTCGCCAGACGGATCAGTTCTTCATCGCTGTCTCCGTTCAAAACGGCACGGAAAAATTCACCCATGACACAGGCGGAACCATACATCAGTCCGTCCCTGAATTCCTCAAGGAGCGGACGTGGCAGAAGAGGACGCTTGCGGTAGTATTTCAGATGGGACAGCGTCACAAGACGGTACAAATTGCGGAGCCCCGTGATATTTTTTGCCAGCAGGATAATATGGCTGTACTGCTGCCGGTCACTGTCAATATCTTCAGGCACTTCATCGATCAGATAACCTTCCATGCCGTAGATGACTTTTTGCCCGTATTTTGCCGCCAATGTTTGTATTTGAGGAAATGCCTGAATGACGCCGTGATCCGTAATCGCCACGGCAGGATGCTTCCACTTTGCCGCCGTCCTGATGATCTCTTCATTATCGATGAGTCCGTCCAAACTCATTTTCGTATGGAGATGGAGTTCTACACGCGGTATTTCAGCCATATCCTCATGGTTGATTTCTTTCTCTTTCCCCTGTTCCATCTGGGAAATATTCAGCACAAGGCCGCCGGTAAATTTATCAAGCTGCACATTCCCCCTGACTTTTACGGTCATATTCTTTTTTACACCGGTCAGCTTTTGTGCGTCTTCCTTCTTTTCAAAAAACTTTTTGCAAAGGATTCCGTCTGTCTCATCAGCCAGCTTCATGGTAAACAGACACCTGTTTTCACGGAGATCTCGGCACTCACAGTCAATGACAGTTCCCTGTACGACGATACCGCCCTGTTCTTCCCGGATCGTACTGATATCCGATATTTTCCCTTTAATATGTGATCTGCCTAAAAGGATGCCGTCCGTTCTCTTCTCTCCGGAAGCGGATAATTGGAAAGCGGAAGCAGGAAGCACGCTCTCTAAAGACGGCAATTCGCTCGAAAAAGAAATGCCTGCCGTTTGAGAAAGTGCAGGCCTGTCTTCCACCGGCGGAGCTGCAGCCATAGCCGCCTGCACATCACGGATAGAAGGCAGCTTGAAAACAGGTTCAGAATCGGCCTCCCCTTCCGGCGAATATTCTGTCCTATGCATATCCATACCGCCATCCGGATTTCCAGCACCATACATCTCACTGAATTCTTCTTCCGGAAGAGACGCATCACCTATAGTCATTAAAAGGGGACAGACTTCTTCCGTCACATCATCCCCATTCAAATAAATATTCCTCAAACAGCGGATTTCATCGCTCATGGCTTTCAATACCTGAAGAGCCGCGTTTCTGTCATCGGCCTGAATGTACCAAGCCTGGCATTCTGTATCCACTTCCATTAAAGTAATGACTGAACCTTTCTGCTTTGATTTCAGCCGATACTTTCCCATTGTAATCCCTCCAATATGCAGCAGAACGCCTCAGTGCCCCAAAGGGATTATGACGGCTTTCTGCTCTTCTTTATTCTCTTTATCTCTTTTGTTCTTTTCCGTTGTTTTCCTGCCGGCATCCTGCCGTTCCTTTACTTCCTTCGCTTTCTTTTCAGCGGCAGCCTTCTTTTCGGCTTCTGCTTTTTTCGGATCTTTATTGTATGTAATCACAGTATCTACGGGATCATAGTATGACGGGAAACTTCTCTCGTAAACACGTCCGTCCGCCCAGCGGGCATACTGGAGGATTTCCGCATTATATCCTTCATGTCCGTATTCTACCGTCTTTTCTTCCGTCTGCACGGGATCCACCTTTTCCTGCGTATTGAATCCTATCGCGCCCGAATACTCAAGCAGAACGCGGGATTCCTCCGGTTTATCCTCCCTGGCGCCGATGATCCAGCATGTCACCGCGCCCGGTTCATACTTCGTATATACGTAAACCGGATTTTTAAAATTATTTATAAATTGAAAATCCAGGTCCCCATAAGAAACAGTAGCATCCTGTCCTATGGGCACATACGATGCCGGTGAAAAATGAGGACTCCGTTCCGTCACTTCCATTCCCGAAAGAAGCACCGCATTAAAAAGTGTTGTGCTCACCTGGCACACGCCGCCGCCATAACCGGGCTGCGGCTTTCCATTCACAATGACAGGCGCTTCCAAGTATCCCTTGTCCGGAGACCGTTCTCCTGTAGCATCGTTATAGGAAAATACGGTACCCGGATCCACCACAGACCCTCTGATGGCTTCCGCCGCTAATTCGATATTTCTGTTTCTGTTGGGACTTTCCCCAAAATTCGTCGTATAAACACCGAGAACCGTATTAAAATTTTTCAACCGCTCCTTTGTCAGCATCGGCATCTTTTCTTCCGTCACGGGAATTTCCACAGCATCCGTATCTTCACTGACAAGGGCATTTCCTACGATTTCCACAAGCTTCGGCCGATCAAAAACAAGATAAGGTACGCCCTCAGTAAATTCCACTGTCCCGTCATCTTTGATGACAGGCATAGCCTCTTTCGGCGTCTGCCCATACTTCACGGCAAGTTCATCCACTTTCGTGCAAAGCGCTTCCCTGTCATAAAGCGGAACCACCCCTACTACATCACCGCAAATGACTGCTTTCCAGCGGGTGATCCAGTCAGAAAGCAGATTTCCCGTTTTCCCCAACCGCAAAAGCTCATCTGCCCTGCTTTTATCAAAATGCACGTTTAAATCCTTATATGACCACTCTTCATGAACCGCGCCATGGTTAAGTGCCAGTTTTTTTGCGGCAAGCTCTTCATTCTTTTCCCGAAAAAACTCCTCCAGCCGGACTTTCCCCATGCCGCCTACCGCGGTATCGTTCAGTCGGACGCCGGGGATGACCGTGTCTTTCCCCGCCCAGACAAAAGGAGCTGCTCCGGCAAGGACAGCAGCCGCCACAAAAATACCCCCGAAAACTTTTACAGTTTTATACATATCCGCCTCTCTCATTTACGCATACAATAACGCAGCAGCAGCTCTTTTACCGTTTGAGCACTTCCTTCGCGAATTCCCCAATGATACTCAAATATATTCAGCAGCAGCCATTCCGCATCTTCTTCAGAAACAAAGCGGGCATCCTTCTCCAGATTTTTCCACGCCCATTGGTTCGTCACCCCTGCCGCTTTCTGTATCTGCGGCAAGGGTACATGGTTCCGCTGCATTTCTTTCAGTATTTTTATTTTTCTGAATTTAGCGGAAATAAACCCCAGATTTTTAATTGTTTCCGACACGTCCGTAAACACATGATCGGTATTCTCCATAACGGCAGACGCATTTTTGGCAATCAGGGCATCAGTAAACTTAAAAATCCCCTGATCCATATACTCAGGCAAAGCGTATTCCAGAAGCTTTTTTGAAATACCGGTCCTGTTTCCTGCCATTAATACGATTTTATCACATTCTGTTTGAAGAAAAGGTCGGGAAATCGTCTCCCAGGAACCGATAACTTCTTCCATATACGCCCGTGCTTCCGGCTCCACCCGCTTCCCGCAGTCCATGAGCATCCGCGCTATGACGGACGCGCCCTCCCGCGGCGCTAAAAGACTGCATTCTTCACTCCCGCAGACAGAAAGTAACGTTTTAGAGGCCTTCGTTCTTTTATCTAAAGCGCCGTCTACCGTAAAAATCGCCAATGTATCGGGTGTCAACTCTTTCAGTATATTTATGAAACCGTTAAATTCATTTTCTTCCTTTTTATCTTTCGGCGGCCTTTTTATAAAAAAAGGATTCTCCATGACCACTGCCGTCTTTACGGCAAAGAGGGACTGCCCTTCCAGATAACTCCTGTAAAGGTCATAATTCCCCGGAGAATCAAGCACCGTCACCTCGGGTATTTCTCCATGAAAATAATCACGGATGATTTCTTCTCTCCGCAATCCGATAGTAACCGAGTCATTACCGTATAAAATTTTGCAATTGGATAAGATTTGTTTTACTGCCATTATTTCCATCCCATCTCCCCCGCAATAACCGCCATACGTCTTTTTCCCATATCAATTCCGCCATCCCTTCGCTCTCCGTGTATGCTACGGGACAATTGCAGAGATAAAAAACATCTTTGTCCTCACCGGCGAATCGCCCGCCGCCTCCATATACTGCCGCTTCAGGTTTCAATCTGTCCAGTTCCTTTTCCGATACGCCGCGGCGGAAACCGTTCGATCCTCCCACCCATGCGGTGTGCGGGGAATCTCCTTCACTGAAACTCTTATTTCCTGAAAAGTATACATCCCACGAACCCTTTCCCACACGAAGGGCACTTCCGTTTGTTATGACTGTCAATCCGTTTTTTAAGCACAGGCGCGACGGCGATAGATTTCTGACTGTTCCTTTGAAATCTTTTATAAGGAAAGGTGCAAGCGTTTCCGCTTTTCCTCCGACCGCCCATATCTCTTTTATTCTTGTATCCATTTCAAACGGGACAGGCTTCTTCACCTCTTCCAGATTGAGAAGAAGCACGTCTATATCAAAAATTCCATGGTACCCTAAGATTGAATCCAATTCCCGTCCGCTTGCCGCCGAAGGAATCCCGCTGCTTTTATAATACACGATCTTCGCATCACCGGACATAAGCACTGTCCCCGTATCTGCTCCCAAATCAGGCGCCAGCAGAACGGTCTCCCGGCGCACTGCCCATTCTGCCAACAAAAGAATCGCCCCGGCAAAAATGACACCGGCAAGAAGATATTTCCCTTTCCGTTCCCATTTCCTTTTGAAACAGAAAACCGCCACTCCTATATAATACAAAATCCCTTCGGCAAGGGAAAGACTGCCCGCTTCAAAAGACGCTTCCGGCAGTGAAGAAATAAATCCATTCAACCGCA
>OGQL01000807.1_pt1 | contig 25052 bp, 18 predicted proteins | sample 1553211 | NCBI WGS metagenome assembly OGQL01 (sample SAMEA2579942, study PRJEB22360) | human gut metagenome
GAGAAGGTGACGTCTCTTCGGTCTCGCGCTATTCTCCGCCGGTATCACCTCCGTCATCGGCGCGGCCTACACCTCCGTCTCCTTCCTCAAGACTGTTCACCCCTTCATCGCCAAGAACGACAAGTGGTTCATCGTCGGTTTCATCGCTTTCTCCACGCTCGTTATGGCGATCCTCGGCGGCGCGAAGCGAATGGTCATCCTGGCCGGTGCGCTCAACGGTCTGATCCTGCCGATCTCGCTGTGCTGTGTGCTGCTCGGCTGCCACAAGAAGTCCATCGTCGGCGAGTACAAGCACCCCGTGTGGCTGCAGGTCCTTGGCTGGTGCGTGGTCGGTGTCGCAGGCTACCTTGCTGTCACGGCGCTGCCCAACCTTACCAAACTCTTCGCGTAACGAACCTACACCATTCTGCGAGCCGGTCTGTTCCGCAGGCCGGCTCCGCTTGAAAGGAGAACGATATGTCCGACGTTAGATTCCTGCTCAGCGGTGACTCAGCCGTAACCGTGGAATTCGGCAACGAAATCAGTGAGCACATCAACGCGCAGATTCGCGCGTTCAGCATCGCGCTCACCGAGAGCAAACTCTCCGGGATCGTGGAACTCGTGCCGACCTACCGCTCGCTGATGGTTCACTACGACCCTGAGGTCATTCCCTACGTTGCGCTCGTCAAAAAGCTCAAGGGCCTGATCAATCAGCTTGACCACATCCGAATTCCGCCAAGCGATGTGTTGGAGATTCCCGTGCTCTACGGCGGGGAGGAAATGGGCCCCGACCTTGGCTTTGTTGCCGAACACAGTCATAAAACGCCTGAGGAGGTCATCCGGATTCACACCTCCACGGAATATCTCATCTATATGCTGGGCTTTACCCCCGGTTTCACCTATCTTGGCGGCATGAGCGAGGAAATTGCCGCGCCGCGCCTTGCCCAACCCCGTGTCAGGATTCCCGCCGGCAGCGTCGGCATCGCCGGCAGCCAGACGGGCGTATATCCCATCGACTCCCCGGGCGGCTGGCAGCTTATCGGCCGCACACCCGTGCGCATGTACGACCCTGACCGTGCCGTTCCCATCCTGCCCAAGGCAGGCCAGTACATCAAATTCTACGCCATCGACCAGGCAGAATTTGACCGTATCGCCGCGCTGGAGGCTTCCGGTGGATATACGGTCCACACCTACCCGAGAAAGGAGACGGAGCAGGCATGAGCATCACCATTCTCAGCCCCGGCATGCTCACCAGCGTGCAGGATCTCGGCCGCATCGGCTACCAACAGTACGGTGTGTCCGTCTCCGGCGTGATGGATCCGCGCAGCGCGTCTATCGCCAACATCCTCGTCGACAATGATGAGGGCGAGGCCGTGCTCGAATGCACGATGATGGGCCCCCACATCCGCTTTGATGCGCCCAACATCATCGCCATCACCGGCGGCGACCTCGGCGCAACGCTCGACGGTCAGAGCATCGACACCTACCGCGCCGTTCCCGTGAACGCGGGTCAGACGCTGCGCTTCACCATGCTGCGCACCGGCTGCCGCGCTTTCGTGGCATTCGCGGGCGGACTCGATATCCCCACGGTCATGGGCAGTTGCTCAACGGACATGAAAGCGAAGATCGGCGGCTATCAGGGCCGCAAGCTGCAAAAGGACGATGTCATCGCCTTCCGCGCGCCCAGAACCGACCTCAAGAACCTCAGCTTGCGCCACATTTCACCTGAGTTCGTGCCGCGCGCAGAGTATAAGCTGCGCGTCGTGCTCGGCCCGCAGGACGACGCCTTTACCGAGCTTGGCATTATGACCTTTCTCAGCAGCGTTTACACCCTTACGCCGGAGTTCGACCGCATGGGCTGCCGCCTTGACGGCGAACCGATCGAACACATCAAGGACGGCAACATCATCTCCGACGGCATTGCCTTCGGCGCGATTCAGGTACCGTCGGCGGGCAAGCCGATCATCATGCTGGCCGACCGCCAGACCACCGGCGGCTACACGAAGATCGCCAACGTCATCTCCGCGGACTTCCGCATCCTCGCCCAACTCAAAATGGGCGACAGGGTGCGTTTTGAAAAGGTGTCCATCACTGACGCACAGGAGGCGCTGCTTGCCCAGCGCGCTACGCTGCGCTGCCTGTGCAGCGCCATGAATCGCTGACACAGCCCTAAAACGCAAAAAATAATAGTAATAGGAGGAACGACACATGGCCTTTGATATTACCCCTTATATCGATAAGAAGCCGGGCGAGATTCGCAAGCTCATCCGCGAGGGTGTCATCGACTTTCCAACCGCCGGTATGTGTCGCGGCTACGCACAGGCCAACCTTATCATCCTTCCGCCGGAATACGCGGGAGATTTTGAGGAATTTGCCAAGCGCAACCCCTTCCCCTGCCCGATCCTTGAGATCATCCGGGGTACGCCCGAGACGCACGACATAGGCGAAGGCGGCAACATCTGCACCGACATTCCCAAGTATCGCATCTACCGCGATGGCAAGTGGGATGGCAAGGAGCTGACCGATGTGCGCGACTACTGGAAAGAGGGCTATGTCGGCTTCCTGATCGGCTGTTCATTCTCGTTTGAGGAAACGCTCATGCGCAAGGGTATCGAGATCCGCCACATCGCGCAGGGTCGCAATGTACCGATGTTCAAGACCAATATCATGACCGAGCCAGCCGGTCCATTCTGCGGCCCCATGGTCTGTTCTATGCGCCCCATGACGCCGGAAAACGCCAAAAAGGCGTATGACATCACCGTCAAAATGCCGAATGTCCACGGCGCGCCCGTCCACATGGGCGACGCCGCCGAGGTCGGCGTTGCCGATGTGATGAAGCCAGACTACGGCGAGGCGGTTGATTTCTACGAGGGTGAGATTCCCGTGTTCTGGCCCTGCGGCGTGACGCCGCAGGCGGCGGTCGAAAATGCGAAGCCACCCATTGCTATCACCCATGCCCCGGGCCACATGTTCATCACGGATGTCATCAATTCCGAACTGAACGACTTTCTGGAAGCTAAAAAGAACCGCTGAATTCTCTCTTTTCCCATCAACGCGGCACCGGATCTTGACATCCTCGCGCTTCTGATTCTTGCCACAGCGGAGGTTGGAGCGCATACAGGCAACCGCAAAATCTTCCTCGCCGCAGTTCAGCGTGGAAATACGGCAATCCTCTCTCGGCACAAGCCGCCCGTCCGCGTCCAGCGTGGGCTTCATGGTGAACTCGTCATGCGCAAAGGTCAAATATTTTTCAGCGTCGCCGTAGTTGGTGTTTTTAGAGCTGATATGTTTGAACGTTGCCAACGGCTTCACCTACCTTTTCCAAAACCTCGAATTTCAAAGCTGCGAGATCGGAAGCCGCCGCCCGTACCTCTACCGCAAGTTGAGGATAGGGATTGTGCCAGTCATTGATGGCACGGGCGATCTGGTTGAGGTTGCCGCCGATCCTGCCGTATTCGGCGGTCAGCTTCCCGATGGCGGACAGCAACTCGTCATTCACCGGGGAAACGGTGACGACGGGGCGGATGATAGCGCCCCGGATGGCGCGGCGGATAAACTCGGACTGACTGATGCCGTAGGGCGCAAGGCGGGCAGCAACGTCCGCGTATTCTTCCTCGGTCATGCGGGTCTTGACAACACGGCTGCGGTGCGGCGTGTCATACCTTTTGCGGGGCATTGGCTTCATCTCCTTTCACTTATCGCCGTTTTCGGGACAAATTTGCACCCTATTACCGGCTCAAACTCACAAGGGTCTTCCAAAATGGAAAGCCCTTTGCTTTATATCTTCCGCTTTCTCAGACTGCCTGATGTTCTCGGCACTCGCTTCACGCCCGCAATTTACTGATGCGGCCTTTCATCGGATGGTCTGCGACGGTTATTATCACGCTCGGACAATCCCAGATGGGGGGTAGCTGCCCTCTGCTGTCATCGCCAACCGGGAACGACCCGGCTTTCCCGAAGCTGGCGTTGCTCGCTTGCTCCCATGCGGGAGGTCTGGCGCGTCCTTCGGCTCGGCTATCACAGAGAGCTTGTTGCCTGAAAAAGCTATTCACTTGTCAAGGAAAACCGTGCCGCCGGGGTCAAACTGTTACCAGCTCCGGCACGGGAAGGGCTGGCTGATTTGGAAGCCCCTCAATTTACAACGGACAGAAATCTGCCGTTTGTTGAGTATGCCGGTGAGAAAAACTTTTCTGTGCTGGCTGCGGGAGCTGGTTTCAGCTCAGGCGATTTTCAAAACCTTGCGTGGCGATAGAGCTTGCAAAGCTCTTCGCTGGGCGATGTTGCCGCAGCCGTCAGGCTGCGTACAACAGGGTTTGGGGAAGGCACTCTCCAACAAGATTCCGATGGGACAGAATGAGCGAAATGCGAAATCTGACACCTCGGTAGAATCTTGCTCTAAAAAACTGCCTCTTTCCTTGGCAGCTCTGTTCTGCGGATATACTGGCTTGCTCCACCAATATAGCGATTGCGACGGCGTGTTCTGCCCGCTGTTCACCACTACAACGGCGAAAAGGGTGCGTTTTGGTAAATGCAGCGGAATTTTTTTGTTTTCCCTGTCTGCTCCCTACAACGATCCAGCGGTGCGGTTTGCCAAAGATTTTTGAAAATGGGCGCAAAAAAGCAGCAAACCTTTTTCAAGATTTACTGCTTATATGCTGCTGTGATGGGCGGCGGTATTAAATTGTCAACCGTTTTTCAACTGGAATGTATCTGCAATCACTTTCTTTTCACTTTCCAATTCAATCCTTTTATCTGTGGGTAGTTCTCCATGAAATAGTGTCCGTGGGACACGCCCGTGCGGTCATAGTCCCAATCCCATGTGACGAATTGAACGCCGTATTTGCCCGGAGAACCTGCCAGCACCGTGCCGCCGAAGTCAGCGAGGATGCGGTAGTCGCCATCCAGTCCGCTGGCTTTGAGCTGCGGAGCGGCTTCCATAGCGGTCATATACTCCAGCGTCTTCGCGGCGATGTCCTCGACGCGATATAGGGCATCCTCTGCCTGGGGCGTGTCCGCATCCTTCCGGCGATAGAACACGCTGCCCTTGCCGGTGATGCGGCAGAGGGGTGCGCCGTTCCAAAGGACAGGCAACTGCGCTCCCTCCAACGGCAGGGTTCCAAAGCCTGCACGGTGCAGGGGAATACGGACTTCTTCAAGGTAGCGAAGCTGACGGCTTGTGTTTTGGGTGTCCATGTGAGCGATCCTCCTGTTGTAAAAAAAATAAGGTCGGAGAGGTCTTCTCCGGCCTGCCGTTTCAGACGCTGCAGCCAGCGCCCTTTTAGAAATTGAAAAAGGGCGCCGCTTTTTCGGCTCGTCAAAGCCGACAAAACGACGCCCAAATATTTGTGCTCCTTTTTCTGCGATGATGCCGCTTTTTTGGAGAGAAAAGTCCTCTCTAAAAGGGCGCTGGAGGTTGGAAACTGTCCAAAACAGGAGAGTCTCCAGTTCAAATCCGGTCAGTTGCTCCGAAACCTCCATAAAAATCTATGGTTCAAAAGAAGAAATCCGGGCTCGAAAAAGCCCGGAAACGGTTGATGCGCCTGGCTTTGCGCCAGACGCATCTATACCGTTAACTCTTTTTGGAGCTGCTGGGCGGATTCGAACCGCCGACCTCATCCTTACCAAGTGATAAAATGCCCTCCAGCCGTTGCGGCATAAGGGTTTGCGGGCGTTTTTGCCCCAAAAAGGAAGAGGTCGGAAACTCTTTGCTCCATGTGTTCCGTCCGCTCGTTTCCCCGTGTGGGTCACGGTGTGGGTCAGAGCCACCGGCATCGTCAGTGTGGGTCAACTTTCTCTGGCAGTGGAATGGTCACATTTTGCGCTGCTGGAAACAATGAAAGGGTATCAAAACGAAGAAATAGAGCCACTGGGCGGAGCGCAATGCTCCCGCCAGGTGGCTCTGCAGGTTTTCGGTATGGGTCAAAATGTGGGTCAAAGCGTTTTCAGCGCATCAAGAAACGGCGGCAGAACATCGTAGATGATCGCACATATGACGGTCCAGTTGGTATCCTCGTAATGATGCACCAACCTGTGCCGCAAGCCCGCAATTTTCACCCACGGAATGTCGGGATGCTGCGACTTAAAGTCCTCCGTCAAGTTAGCGGCGTGCTCGCCGATGTTATAAAGGGGCGTTGTGACAGTCCATTGAATGGTCTCCTCCGCGAAGATCCTGTCCGGAGTGATACCTTCTTCCAACACATAGCGCAGGAGCTTTTCCACAGTCTCCCGCATTTTCGCAATTCTCTGCTGGTCGCTGTACTTCATGCGATCTGCACCCCCTCCGCCATCACGGTGTCATAAAAAGCGGAGCCGGCGTTAAGCTCCCGCAGTTCGTACACGTCCACGGGCTTTCCTAAGGTGCGATGCAGCTCCTCCGCGATACAGAAAACATCGGTAGGGTCGAATCTGCTTCCGCCAACCACGATGAGGTCAATGTCGGAAGCGGCATTCGCTTCTTGCCGTGCATAAGAGCCGAACAAGATTGCACGCTCGGCATGGTATTTTTTCAGCAGCCTCCGCACGGCGGTAAAAACTTCGTCCTGCGTATAGACCCTGTCAGACATTTGCTTCGCACCTCCCTCGTTAAACATTTCTTATTATGCAGTATACCACAGATACGAGCATTTCACAAGTATTTACGATACTCACATTTTGCGCCGATATATCTCCGTGCTCGTATTCCCAACATAAAACTCCGCCATATCATCCAGCCGGAGACAGGCCAAACGGCGTTGCGCTGTTTTTTGATGACCGCAGCCGCAATCGATGTCAATGATGCCGTCACCATGCCATATCCGGAAGGGCTGGTCACTGACACCGGTCAGGAAGTTGACCGGCGTGTGGCCGACGATGCAGATGGTGTCCGGGTAAGGACGTCTATCTTCTGGCTTGATGCGTCCCCAGATGCGCGTATCACGGTCAGCACCGGGACAACCATGAACAAGGTGAAACTGCTGTCCAACAACGGTGATGTCCAGATGATCCGGCAGTCCAGCCAAGAAGCGCAGGATCATATTACGCTCATGGGGCGTGCGATGGTAGAACAGCTCCCGATAGGTGGATGAGCCGCCGTTCCGCCGCCAAAGTTCACGAGCACCAAACTCATTATGCGGCCCGAGGGTGGCGAGGCACATCTGTTCGTGGTTGCCCAGCAGCATGGTCATATTAGACGTATCCATGACCAGCCGCAGGATGTCCACACCCATGGCGCACCGGTCGATAGCGTCACCGATAACATACAGGTGGTCATTTTCGGAAAATTGGATCAGCGTCAGCAGTCGCTCAAACTTATCCAATTCGCCGTGAATGTCCGATACGCAGTAGGTCATGCTGTCATCTCCTGTAAATCGTGTTGCTGATAAGTATACTCGATACGGCGGCGATTACAAGTAGGTTCGCGGCTCAAAAGCGGTGACGCAGTAAGCAAAGAATACATATTCCGCATTTTGGCTGCTTACAACTCCGGCAAAATCGAGAACGCTGAGATGGACTACAAGCGCAGGGCCGTGGAGGGGATAGGATTTCTCAAGGGAATAACGTAAAAAGGACGCCTTTCGGCGTCCTTTTTCCTATCCAAAAAATGGCACAAAGATTTTCGCAAAGTAACATACTTTGCGAAAAATTACCAATTTCAACTAAATAACAGTATATACCAGTCGTTTTTCCATGTCAACAACCAGTTCTAATTTTCGACTTTTTTCTGTCGTAAATCCGGAATGCCTTGCGACACAAGGCGTTCCGCTCGTTTTCGTAAAGTATGTTACTTTGCGAAAGAAATCCAGGCTGAAAACTGAATAAAAGGTCTTGCGAAGTCGTGTGGCTGTCGCTGTAAAGACGGTATATCATTACCGCCAGGCGGCAGTTTTGAAGGAACGGGGTGATACCCCCTGCGGACGGCGCTGTTGACGTAAGGAATGGACCAAAGCGGCAGAAATGCCGTGTGGCGAATAGCAGCCATTGGAGCGAACGCTCTGAGAAGGTAGGTTCAGGTACGAGAAGGGCAAAAGCCCTTCGTGACGTTAGGGCAGAAGAATTGCACGATGGAGGATCAGTGTTGGACAGCGGGCGCTCTCTCCCTGACGGCATAGGCAGGAGTGCACGCTGACGAAGGTCGTCAGCGTGTGTTTTTCTGCCAGATCACCGCTGGTTTTCTTTGGAAAACCGGCGATTTTTGTAAGGGAGGACTATGCCATGTCACACAGAAATCCCCGCGAGAGATTCGACTACAAGAGTTGGTTTGAGCGTAATGTGGCCAAGCGTACCGTGGCGGCGTTGGAAGCGCGGGACGCGGAGTTTGCCGAAAAGCACGCGGATACGCCGCTGGCGCATTTGGCGCAATACGTCGGCAATCGTGCTGAACTGCTGCGGCACACGCCCAGTCCCTGCGAGATAGACGGCGGCACGTTTATCGAGGAGCGCTTCGGCGGTTGGGCCGCAGTATTGGAGATGGCACGTCTGCGGCCACCGGCGAAAGAGCCCAAGTTGAAAGACACCGCACGCTACAAGCGGGAAAAAGCCGTGCAGGAGCCGCTGTTCTACGAGGAATCCGAGCGCAAGAAGAAGGCGAAACGCGCCAAGGCCGCAGCCAGTCATGCGGCGCAGCAATCACGGCTGAAAGAGAAAAAGCGGCTGGAGCAGGAAAAGAAAGAGGCTCGTGATGCCGCTGCCCGCCAGCGCGAAATTGAGAAAGCGGCAGAAGCCGCCGAGCAGGAGGTGTCCTGCTGAGTTACCCTTGTCAAGCCATGACGGTCTGAACGGAGACTGTCAGCTTTCCATAAGGGTGGGAGGGGAAAAGCCGCCCCTCCCACCTCCTCTCTTTGTTGAACGGCAAGACCAAAACCACATACAAAAGCAAATATGTTACCCGCCCCTGCGGGGCAGGTAACGGGAAAAATACGCCCCATCTGCGGGGCGAGAAACAGGAATAGGAGCAAACACACATGATCTCTTTGAGTGAAATACTGCATACCATCGCCCAGGCGCTGATGATCCCCTGCCTCATTATACTGATAATTCTGATGGCCGGGGCGGTCTGGCAGATCGGCGACATCGTGGTTGAGTACATCGCGGAACGCCGCAAGCATAAGTGTAACGTCCCCCAGCTGCTGCGCGACGTACACGCGGCGGGCGCGGACGGCCTTGCGGAGCTGATTGAAAACAGCGGCCTGCTGCGGCGGCAGAAGAAGGCCCTGCTGGAGCTGGCGGAGAGCCGGGGGCTGCCCAAGGACACCCTGACGGCGCTGGCGGAACGTCTGCTCGCCACGGAGGAGGCGCGGAACGCCCGCACCACCTCCATCACGGACATGATCGCCAAGCTGGGCCCCATGTTCGGCCTGCTGGGCACGCTGATACCCCTGGGCCCCGGCATCGTGGCGCTGGGACAGGGCGACACGGTGACGCTGTCGGAGTCCATGAACGTGGCATTCGACACCACCATCGCCGGCGTCATCAGCGCGGCGGTGGCCAGCGTCATCTCCCACATCCGCAAGCGGTGGTACAACGACGACATGGTGTCGCTGGAAACGCTGATGGAGGCAGTTTTGGAGGAGGTCACGAGCGATGTTGAAGGGTAAGTTTTCCTCCCGCCGCCGGGTGACGGAGGAGGTGGACGCCATGTCCGGGCTGGCGAACCTGTCGGACGTGATGCTGGTGTTCGCCTGCGGGTTGATGGCGGCGGTCATACTGAACTGGAACGTGGATCTGAGCAAGACCCGCGTGGAGATCCTCCAGCGGGAGCAGATGCAGGAGCTGGACAATGCGGAAGAGATGGAGCAGGACATCCAGTCCTCCAGCAGCTTCGAGCAGAAGGGCACGGTGTACGAGGACCCGGAGACCGGCAAGCTGTATGTGGTGATGCCGAAGGGCAGTAACTAAATAGTTTTTACATAGATACGTTCAACAGAGAGAGGAGCAAATCACATGAAGAAACGGACAAGCAATGTGTCTCGGCGCATCGTGAGCCTGCTGATGAGCATGGTGCTCACGCTGACGCTGGTGACCCCCGCGGCCTTTGCCACGGAGGTGGTGGGCGGCAGCGGTACGGCCATCATCGAGGGCAACGCGAACCCGGCTGATGCCAACCCTAATGAGGATACCGAGGGCAAGGACGACGAAAACAAGAACACCGAGGACGGCAAGGACGAACAGCCCACCGAACCCGGTGATGAGAATAAGAACCCCGATGAGGATAATGGCGACGATGCCAGCAAGCCCGATGGGGATAGCAAGGACAAAGAAAACCCCGATGGGGATAAGAAGGACGAGGAAAACAAGAACGAGCAGCCCACCGAGGACGAGAATAACGGCGATGACGAGATCGCTCTGCTGAACGCCGAGAACGCCGCGGATGCGTGGGACGGCACGGCAGTTGACACCAGCTGGTATGCGGGTCACGAAAACGAGACCAAATTTTCTATCGGTACCGCCGCAGAGCTGGCGGGACTGGCGGCACTGGTGAACGGCACGGCGAAGGACACGGAGGGCAACCCGATTGCCGCGGTGAATTTCTCCCGCAAGACCATCAAACTGACGGCGGATATTGATCTGGGCAATCAGGCGTGGACGCCGATTGGAAATGGCGACAATTCTTTCGCCTTTTTCGGCACGTTTGATGGGGATGGATATACCATCAGCGGGCTGAATGTTCCCGACGCAAATGCTCCCGGTTTATTTGGCTGTATATTCGGCACGGTACAAAATCTCATAGTAAAGGGCAGCGTTACAGTCGGCGATGAAGCAGATGGTGGTGATTATGGGGAAGCAGGCGGTGTTGTGTGCGATAATAACGGCACTGTCCAAAACTGCGGCTTTTATGGTAGCGTGAACGATGAGATTGGGCTTGACGCTGGCGGTGTAGCTGGTGGTGGCTATGGCAAGGTTCTGAACTGCTGGTACTATATGACCGATGAAAGCTCTTCTGTTTCAAAGGTAAGTGTTTGCACCGCTACCAACTGCGTTGTGATTTCGTCCTCTGGTGCGATGGCAGCAGCCAAGCTGGCAACGCTGCAAACCAACGCGCCCGATACAGGGAAGGTGTGGTCGTGGAAAGAGGGCGATGCGTATCCGACGCTGGTGAGCAATGTATCCCGCTCGATGACGCTGAAGCCCTATCTGAATAGCTGCACAGCCAAGGTGGCTGTGTCCGGCCTCACGGGAGAGAGCGGCGTATATCTCCTCGAGAACGGGGTCAACACTGTCACGCTACTGCTTGACAGCGGCTACAGCGGGGAAAATGTTTATGTTCGTACCAATGCGGCAAACGCAGACGGACAGATTCAGCTCACAACGAGCGGGGTATCGGTACCCATAGGGAACGCAGAGAAAACCATCCTGTATTATGGAACTGAGGAGGATTTTGAAGCAGGTAAGTGGTATACCGCCGGCGATGCTCCCTATCAAATATCGACTGACAGGGAGCTGGTATATTTGGCGCAGCTGGTGAATGATGGGACCAACTTCTCCGGCAAGACCATCAAGCTGACGGCGGATATTGATCTGAATAATCAGGCGTGGACGCCGATTGGAAATGAAAATGGCGTTGACGCTGAACTTGTCTTCTCTGGTACGTTTGACGGGGACGGGTATACCGTTAGCGGATTGAACGTTCCCGACACATATTTTCCGGGTCTGTTCGGTCAGATTAGCACGAACGCAAAGGTACAGAATCTCATCGTGAAAGGTAGCGTCACAGGTGGCGGGGTGGCATTTGATATTTGGGGAGAAGCTGCCGGTGTTGCTGCCTACAATGACGGTTACATACAGAACTGTGGGTTCTACGGAACAGTGACAGGCTCATCGGATGGTTCAGTGAGTGTTTATGGTTTGACCGGCGGTGTGGGCGGGGGTACCGTTAAAAACTGCTGGTATTTTAAGGAAGTAGGAAGTGGCGCAGATGATGTGTGCGGCGGCACTGCTACCAACTGCGTTATGATTTCGTCTACTGACCTCATGACGGCAGCCAAGCTCGAGACGCTGAAAACTGCCGCCCCCGTTACGGGAAAGGTGTGGTCATGGACAGAGGGCGCGGCGTACCCGACGCTGATCGATCCCCCCAAGACCATTACCATGCAGCCGGTTTTCCCGGACTGCACGGCGGTAGTCACCGCGGGCGAGACCGTACTAAATGCGGAGAATAAGTACACCTGTGAGGTGACGGGCGATACCGTTACCATCACTGTCAGCGGCAGCGGCGAGCCGATCTACTACACCGCCAACGAGGGCGAAAATGCCTACACAACGGAGGGTGAAAACGCCAACCTGACAGAGCTCAAGAGCGGCAGCACGACGTTCAACAAAAACGACCTCCCCAAGACCTATTATTACGGCACGGAGGAAGATTTCCGGCTACTTGCCGCGTGGAACAGCGCAGTCAGTGGAAAAAACGTGAGTATCACCGAGGCCAACCAGTTGAAGGCGCTGGCCCGCATGGTCAACAGCGGCAAAGACAGTATGGCCGGTAAGACCATCATGCTGGGCGCGGATATCCGGCTGAACAACGATGCCGTGCCGACCAGCGGCAATCAGTGGACGCCCATCGGCACGGAGAAGAATCCCTTTAAGGGGACGTTCACGGGGTATAGCCGAAGCGGCGGCTACGCAGCCATCTCCGACCTCTCCGACGACCTGTTCGGCGTGGTGGACAGCAGCAAGAGCATCCAGTATGTGACCATTGACGGCGGCACAGGTCGGTTGGTGGGCGAGTTGAAGTCCGGCACGGTGGAGAAGTGTATGTCCACCGCCAAGGCGACCGGCAGCGCCGGCGGTTTGGTGGGACAGAACAGCGGCACGGTGAATAGCTGCTACTACTACAATGCCGACAGCAAAAATACTCCTGCTGTGGGCGGCAGCGGCACGGTGACGAAGTGCTTCTATTTGGCAGATACTTCCACCTTCGGCGCAGAAAGCGACACCGGCGCACGAACGGCGGAGGAGTTCAAGCTGGGCCGTGTGGCGTATGAACTGGGGGGATCTTCTTACGTTTGGGTGTATGATACGACTAAGGCAGAAAAGATGCCGCAGTTGGGAGGCAGCTCCTGGACAATGGCGGTGGCAAACGAGTTAAAGCTGACTAAGCCGGATAATCAGCCCGAAGGTGTAGTGGTCACACTCGGCAATGACAGCGACAAAAAGGTGCTGACCGATGTCGCTGGAAACCAATACTACTATGCTGCAAGCGGCTACCCCAAAGGCGTATCTGATGTGCCGGTCACATTCACCGCTCCGAAGGGGTATCAAATCGTGTTTACCCCTGCGACAACGAAGGTGGACGGAAAAGACTATCTTCGCATAACCGGCAGTGATGTGGAATACACCTATTCGTTGATCAAGGCGGACATTGGTTGGTACGAAAGCCATAAAACGGAGAAAAGTTACGCCTTCCAAAATTCTGATGAACTGGTCGGCCTTGCGCTGCTGGTCAACGGTTCGACCGGCACGAGGGTAGATTTTGAAGGCTGGACGCTGACGCTGGCGAATGACATCAACTTGTATGGTATCGCATGGACGCCCATCGGCCAGAGCAACGCTTTCTCCGGCACATTCGACGGAAAAGGCCATACCATTGAGGATATGTCGGCGAACGTGACGAGCGGCTATGCAGGTTTGTTCGGCAATGTACGCGGCACGGTGAAGAACGTGCAGGTCACGGGCAGCGTGACGGCCTCTGGAAATGTCAGGGCCGCGGGCGGTATCGTGGGCTACAGCGCTGGCGGTACGGTGCAGAACTGCCTGAGCAAGGTGAATATTTCGGCGCCGCAAGTGAATTGCCCTGTGGGCGGCGTTGTCGGCGAGAGCAGCAATAAACCCAACGATAACACTGCCTCAAGTACGGTGAACCTCTGCTGGAACGAGGGGACTGTCACCGGCGGCAGCGACAGTACAGGCGGCATTGTCGGCAAAAACAGCAAGGGCACGGTGACCAACTGCGCCAACTTCGGCGCGGTCAAAGGCAGCAGCACGGCCGGCGGCATTGTGGGCATCGGCACCGCGGCCAACAGCTACAACTTGGGCGACGTGACCGGTGCGGAAAGTGGTACCTACGGCATCAGCAGCCGAGCTGCCACCAACAGCTACTACCTCTGCAAGCTGAACGGCAAGGAGACGGCTAAGTATGTCAACAGTGGAGCTGAACAGGAAATCACCGCCACCACCGAGGGCGGCAAGACCGTGTATAAGGTGGGCGACGATGTGCTGGTGAACGTGCTGAACGCCAATAAAGAAGGCTCTTATATCGAGTGGATCAACAAGCAGGCCGCGCCCTATAACCCCGTGCATATCACGCGCTGGGACGGCAGCTTCGAAGAAGGCGTGGAGGGTGTGATCACCCTGATCTATGAGCCCAACAACGGCGGCGTGCAAACGGCTGTGACTGAGCAGCAGCGGGTCGAGGGCGATACCGGAAGCTTCACCATCAAGTCCGATACGGAGCTGGGCTTCAAGCACGAGAACGGCACGTTCCTCGGCTGGAGCACAGACCCCCGTGCGAAAACGGCGGATAACAGGTATACTGCCGGTAAAACGGTATCGGTGGAGAAAGACAAAACCGTGACGCTCTACGCCGTGTGGGAGAATATCTGGACGGGCAGCGGCACGGAAGCTGATGCCTATCAGATCTCCAACGCCGCCGACCTGACCGCCCTGCAGACGCAGGTCAATGAGAAGGGCTTCAGCTACACCGGCAAGTGGTTCATACTGACAAGTGACATCAACCTGAACAATGCGAACTGGACGCCCATCGGTATCGATGCCTTCCATCCCTTCAGCGGCAATCTGGACGGCGGCGGCAAGACCATCAGCGGCCTGAAGGTGGAAACAGACAGGCAATGGGCAGGACTTTTCGGCAGCGTGCGAGGTACTTACGGTGTGCCCATGACGATGCGGGATCTGACGCTGAAAAACGGCAGCGTGAAGTTTACGAGCAGCGGGACGTCATGCAGCGGTGGCCTTGTGGCGATTGTAGAGGGCGAAACTGCGCTGGAGCTGCGTAATGTCGTTGCTGAAAACCTGACGGTCAGCGGCGGCGGAGATGGTTCGGGCGGCCTTCTGGGCAGAGGACGCGTCGCAATGACAAACTGCCACAACAGGGGCGGCTCCGTGACCGGCAGATATGCAGGCGGACTGGCCGGCAATGGATATACCAACCTTCTGAATCACGTTTTCACGGGCTGCACCAACAGCGCTAAGGTAGTCGGCGAAAGAACCGCAGGCGGAATGACTGGGAATGAAACATATAGCAACGGCTCCTACACGAGCTGCGCCAACAGTGGAAGCATATCTGCGACACAGGGGTACGCCTCCGGCATTGCGGCAGGCGGAAGCTATGAGCGGTGCAGCAACAGCGGCGCTGTGACCGGCCAGCAGGCTGCGGGCATCGCTTCCAACGGCAACAAAGCGACATTCTGCAGCAATACAGGCGCGATCAAGGGCACGGACTATGCGGCGGGTATCCTTACCAACGGCGGCTACGGCGGTACAGTAGAATTCTGCTGGAACACCGGAAAGGTCGAGGCGAGCACGCCCGTCAAGGCCTTTGGTATCCTCTACGGCTGGGGTTCGTATAATAGGGTCAGAAATTCCTTCAGCTATGTCCCGGGTGCCAATATCGGCCTTGCGCCCACCGAGCTGAAAGAGGAAAATGTGTCCGACAGCTACTATCTGGCGGACAAGAAGGACTCCGTTTCCAGCGCCGGTGAGTGGGCCAGCGCAGACGACTTCGCCAGCGGCAAGGTAGCCTGGGGCGTGGACGGCAGCACTGGTGCACACGCTAACTACTGGACGCAGGGCGCAAACAACTATCCTGTCCCCATCGGTGAGGGAACGTCCACCAGCTACTACCGTGCCAAGGCCGAGTGCGGCACAGGCGGTGCAGTGAGCATCAAGAGCAGCCGCAACTTCACTGGCGATGCGGACAATGCGGTCTATGGGCCTAAAGGTATGAGCGTGACCGTCACGGCCACGCCCAAGGACAGCAGCTATGCGCTCAAGAGCCTGACGCTGGATCTGATGAGCACGGGCAGCACCACGGCGCTGGAAAGTGGCGACAGCTTCACACTGGGCGAAGCCAACGCGCTGGTGGTGGCCGCCTTCGCCAGCACCGGCAGCGGCGGTAACGGCGGTGGTAATGGCGGCAGCGGCGGTAACGGCGACGGCAGCGGCACAGATACCGGCGACGGCGCAGGCGATGAGGACGATGAGGGCCTGCAAGACGGCCTGAATATGGATGTGGAGTACAACATCAAGGGCCTGGTGCTGGCCGCTTACGCCGAGTGGGGCGCTAACGGCGGCGGTAAGACCTTCGCCCAGTGGCTGAAGGCTTCCCCCAGCGTGCTGCGTGCGTTTATCACCAACAGCCTGGACAACATGGCCGCAGCGGCTAAGTCCAAGGATACCGACGAGGCCAAGAGCCTGGCAGCGCTGCTGCTGGCCAGCTTGAACGAACACAGTGGCCTGAACAGCAAGAACGGCGACATCATCGGCAAGGCGCTCCAGCGCTACATGGATACCGGCAGCGAGGCGACCTTCAGTACGTGGCTGACCACCGGTATGGCCAGCGGCACAGTGGAGGAGATCCTTGCACAGTACACCGACAGCCTGCTGAACTTGACGGAGCGCCTGTATACCAACTGGGAAAGCAGCGGCACGTCCCTGACCTTCCCCGTGTGGCTGGATGCCCAGCAGGTGACGATGGAGAGCCTGTCCGAGAACGCGGAAGAACCTGAGGCTGAGCCTGATGACACCCAGACCTCCGAAGCCCCGGAGGATGTGCCGGACGGTCAGGAGGCCGAGGGCGGCGCCAGCGGCGGCGGCAACTCCGTGTGGGAGGTCATCGGCACGGTGGTGCGCGAGAATCCCATCATCGTCTGGAGCATCGTGGCCGTGGTTACAGCCTTGGTCATCGTGGGCGCGGTGCGCCGCTACCACAAGGTCAAGCGCGATGAGCGTGACGATGTGGCCAGCAAGAAATAAGTGAAATAGACGGCTCTTAGAGGGCGGTCTGCCGATTCGCGTGGGCGGAATTTCCGTCCACGCGAATACGGCTATATAAACGGAAGCAGGAGGGATGCCTCTGTGAGAAGAAAAGTGCGGAATTGGGCGGCGTTTCTGCTGGCGCTGGCGCTGGTATTGGGCATGATACCCGCAGCTTACGCGGCGGGATACAGCATCACCGTCAACGCCCCAACAGGGAATAACCTGCCCTATTGGGTGTTTGAGAAAGTGGGCGTAGACAGCGCAGATGTGCTGAACCTGACGGCCAACGAAGGGCATACCCTGCCCACAAATAAGGTTGCCCGTGTGTCGCTGGCTGTGGGCAAAAACAAAGAGGATGAAGCTGCCTGCGGTATCTCCATCAATGGGATGTACTATGTGCAGTCCGTGACGCTTGACCACCCGGAATTCTTCACCGGCACGGTGGAGATACAGGTAGGCAAGGACGCCCAGTGGAGCGAAGAAACATGGGGCAGTATCACGCCGGTGGAGAGTTCCAACATCATTGGCCGTGTGCAGTTCAGGGACGGCACATTCACTGGGGATGTGAGCATCACCGTCAGCCCCATGACCGCGCAGCAGGCGGAAGCGGCGCAGAAGCAGAACCAGCGACAGGTCGTACCGCAGGGCAAGTACACGGTGGCCCAGATCTCCGAGGCCATTCAGGGCATTATGACGCAGAAGCGTTCTGCGCTGGGGTTGTCTGAAACTGATAATCTCCTCTCCGGGGACGAATTGACCTACGCGGGCAGCTCCGCCACAGACTGGCTGCCCATCGGTCTGAGCCGCTGCGGTGTAGAGGATGACTACGACGCCTACCTCGCGGCCTTGCAATCATACGTCGAGCAGAAGTACCGTGAGCCGGACAAGCTGGATCGGGTGAAGGCCACCGAGTGGCATAGAATTTCTCTCGCTGTGCTGGCCTGCGGCGGCGACCCCACCCATTTCGGCAAGGATGAAAACGGCAGCGACATCAACCTCATCGCGGACGGTGTATATGACCGCGGCAAGACCGTGGACATCGGCGCGCAGGGGCTCAACGGCTGGCTGTGGGGGCTTATCACGCTGGACAGCATGAAGTACAACATCCCCGCAGGCTCGTCTTACACCCGCACGGAGATGATCAAGAAAATACTGTCCTTCCAGCTCCCGGACGACGGATTCAACCTGCGCTTTGCACAGGGCAGCACCGCCGACCCGGACATCACCGCCATGGCGATACAGGCGCTTGCACCGTACTATCGAAACGCCACCTTCAACGTGAAAGACCCCGTGGACAAGGCGCTGGACTGCCTGTCCAAATTGCAGCTGGATACCGGCGACTTCCGCAGCTGGGGCACACGGAACTCCGAGTCCGTATCGCAGATCATCGTGTCGCTGTGCTCCATCGGCGTTGATCCGCAGAACGACCCGCGGTTCATCAAGAACGGCATCAATCTGCTGGACGCGCTGTTCTACTACCAGCAGGAGGACGGGGGCTTTGCCCACTCTTATGAGTCTGACCCCGGCAATCCCTCCGCCATCCCCGGCGAGAGCAACAGCATCGCCACCGACCAAGCTCTGCTGGCGCTGGTAGCCGTGTGGCGGCAGGCGCAGGGCATGAGCATCCTGTACGATTTCCGTCCCGGCAGCGTATCCGCCAAGATACTGACGCCGGAGGAGAGCGAGGTATCCTTCGCGGGCAGCTACGAGTTTACCGAGGCCGACCAGCAGCAGGCGGACGCTCTGCCCAAGAAGCTGTCCACGGAGAACGATGCCGAGGTGACGGCCCTGCTGGACAAGCTGAAAATGAGCCGCGATTTCGATGGCTATGACATCTACATGACCAAGCTGACGCAGGCCAAGAGCGACATAGATGCGCTGTACGCGGAGATAGAGAGCATCAACGCGGACATTCAAGAACAGATCATCCCCATGACCGACCCGGGACTGGGCGAAAAGTCCACCGTGGACAGGCTGGTAAAGCGCTACAAGGCGCTGTCTGACCATGACAAGGAACTCGTCCAGAACTGGGATGCCGTGCTTGCGGTGAAGGCACAAACAGACGCGGCGCAGAGAAACCTGTTCCTCACCATCGGCGGCGCGGTGGTCGTAATGGTAGCCGCGACAGTGGTCATCCGCCGCAGGAGGGAGAGCAAATGAGAAAGCATATCACAAGATTACTCACCACACTGCTGGCGCTGGTGATGTTTTTGCCCATCGTAGTACAGGCTACCCCTGCGGACGGATGGACGGATGAGGCGGAGCAGGCGTATCAGACCGTGACGAAGCTGGTCATTCAGCGTGTAACAGAGAGCAAGGACTACCTTGCCACGGCGACACAGGAGGAGAACACCAAGGCGGTCTATGCCCTGTGGATCTCCGGCGCAGCTGTCCCCAGCGGCTTCTATGACGAATACCTGCAAGTGCTGGCTGACTGGCTGGATCTCGCGGTCAAGCGAGGCAAAACAGCCTACATCCCCGGCGCTATCCGCACCGTGGCGGCCATGGGGTTGGACGTGACAGATTTTGCCGGACACGACCTCATGGACGCTCTGCGGAAGCCGGAGCTGGTGGAAGCGGACGAAGACCGGCTGGATATGCTGATGGACCTGGACGCCGCCGGTGACGCGGGCAAGGCCGATGAGTTCAACACCTTGCGGGAGCAGCTTTTGACCGAGACTCTTGCCCGGCAGCAGGACAGCGGCGAGTTTCGCTATACCTCAAAGTGGCCCGCGGAACTGAAGCAAAAGGGCGTGGACGATGAACCTGACCGCTTCGACTATATCCTGCTGACGGCAAAATCCGTACAGGCCCTTGCGCCTTATCAGAACCGCAGGGATGTAGCCACGGCCATAGATAAGGCGCTGGACTACCTCTCCGAGCAGCAGCTCTCCAGCGGAGGCTTCGTCAAGTACGGTGATGAGGACGTAGAGGAGGATGCGGCAGTGCTGGAGATGTTGGCTGCACTGGGTATCTCCCTCGCGGACGAGCGCTTCACCAAGGATGGCCACACCGTGCTGGACGGCATGATGGGCTGGTATCAGGCGGAGTATCTGGAAGAGGTGGAGAACGAACCGAAGCAGGGCTTTTATTACTATAACAGGACCACCTACAACGAGGAGACGCAGACATGGGAACGCCTTCCCTGCTCACCGGAAGCTGAAGCAGTGATGTATCAGCACCGCCGGTATCGGAATGACGAGGCCTACCGGGGCCTGAGCGCCCTGCGTGCCCTGACCGATCTGGACAAGGCACCCCTTCCCACCGTGACCATGCCGGAAGCCGGCAGCACGGAGCAGGTATCCATAGACTATGCGTCGATTCTGGGTGAGAAGCTGGCCGAGTCGAAGGAACGGACGGATTTGGATGCAATGGGTGCAAACTGGTATTGGAGCGGAAGCGGGACGATCATTACATGGAACTCTCTTTCCAGATTTTCGGAGGAGGTGCTGGCTCGCGAAAAGATAGCGGGCGGCAAACTGTCCGAGGACGAGAAAGCGGAGCTGCGGGACTTGATGGAAAAGATGACCGGAGCCAACAGCGAATACCTCATGGGCCGGACATCGGCCATGTTTGTCCCGGGCATCGTGCGCGCCCTGAAAGCGATCGATGCTGATCCGGGGGACTTCTATGGACTGGACTATCTCGCGCCGCTGACGAGCATGGGCAAAATGGACCAGCTCGATTATGCAAAGGCGCTGCAGGATTTCGACGCGGTAGACGAATCGGTGTGGCGCTCCCGCGGCGTGGACGTGGATACGATGGTGGACAAGTACGCGGAGAAGATACTCTCCTACCAGATGTCGAACGGTAGATTCTATTGGTATTATGGAGCGGGTAAATATTATGCTGCAGATGCAGAGGAAAAGGAGGCGTTGGGGATAAACGGAAAAGCAAATATCGAATTTATCACCGAGAGCCTGAAGGCATTAGGCCCGCATCAGGACAAGGCGTACATCGCGGAGGCGGTGGAAAAGGGCTTGAACTACCTGTCCTCCATACAGGAGCCGGATGGGACATTCGGGAATCTGCAATATACGCTGGCCGTGGCGGATATGATGGAGGCGCTGAACATTCCGTTGGATGATGAGCGGTTCGTTAAAAACGGCTATACACTGGAGGATGCCGTGCGGACCTTCTATGTGGACGGTATCGGCTTTGTTAACCGGAATGCTGAGCTTTCCGCGGAGGATATCGCGCAGGAGCTGGCAGAAAACACAAAGGAAGGCCCTGTCTACGATCAGAACATGCTCCGGACTGTCTCTGGCTTTGCCTATCTCCAGACCGCCGGGGCCGGTGCCCGCAGCGGGAATAACAGCGTGTTCGAGCTGATAGGCTCCGCCCTGACGGAGACGCCGCTGGGCATCGTTCTGCTGGCGGTGGTGGTCATAGCGCTGCTGGCCTTCGGCATGGTCCGCCGCTACCGCCGCATCAAGAAGGAGCAGTGACATGAAGAAACACAGCACAAAACTCATGGCCGTCTTGCTGGCAGCCGTCATGCTCCTGCCCTTGACCGTACAGGCCGTCCCCGCGGAGGGCTGGACGGCCGAGGCAGAGCAGGTGTATCAGACGGTGACGGAGCTGGTGGTGCAGCAGGTGTCTGAGCGTAAGGACTACATCGCCGCGGCCACGCAGGCGGAAAACGCAAAAGCGGTATATGCCCTGTGGACCTCCAGCGCGGCTGTCCCTGACGGCTTTTATGACGAGTACTTACAGGCGCTGGCTGACTGGCTGGACCTCGCGGTCAAGCGGGGCAAAACAGCCTACATCCCCGGTGCCATCCGCACGGTAGCGGCTATGGGGCTGGACGTGACCGACCTTGCCGGGCACGACCTCATGGACGCTCTGCGGAAGCCGGAGCTGGAGGAGGAGGACGAGGACCGGCTGGATATGCTGATGGATTTGGATGCCGCCGGTGACGCGGGCAAGACCGACGAGTTCAACGCTCTGCGGGAAAACCTGTTGACGGAAGCTCTTGCTCGCCAGCAAAGCAGCGGCGAATTCCGCTATACCTCTAAGTGGCCCGCAGAACTGAAGCAAAGAGGCGTAGCCGATGAGCCGGACTGCTTCGACTACATATTGCTGACTGCCAGATCCGTACAGGCTCTTGCACCTTACATGAACCGCAAGGACGTATCCACGGCCATAGACAAGGCTCTGGATTACCTTTCCGAGCAGCAGCTCTCCAGCGGCGGCTTTCTCAAGTACGGCGATGAGGATGTGGAGGAGGACGCGGCGGTGCTGGAGATGTTGGCGACGCTGGGCATCTCCCTCACGGACGAGCGCTTCACCAAGGATGGGCACACCGTGCTGGACGGCATGATGGGCTGGTATCAGGACTTCTATTTTGAAGATGCCAAGACATCTGAGCCAAAGCAAGGATTCTATCATGAGGATGGTTGGTGGAGGTATGAAGAATCACGAGGTTGGTACAGGAAAGGCTGGATACAGATGCGAGATCCAAATGATCCGAATCACAAAGGCGCCGTTCCCAATAGGATTTATGACAATGCCGAACCCTATAGCGGCTTGTGTGCAGTGCGGGGAATAGGTGGAAATGGCGCAAAAATTGACAACCTTCCTGCGAACAACGGAGTGAAAACCTCAGCCATTGATTATAAGGCACTGCTACAGCAGGAGACGGACACCGTCTATGAGAAGATAGAGAGCGGCTGGTACGGAGATGGGAGCGAAACGATCGTCAGCGCGTCGTCTATTACCGGCTATTCCCGGCAGGTGCTGGCGCTGAAGAGGGCCCAGGGCGAGTTTACGGATGAGGAAAGGGAAGAGCTGTGGACCGTGCTGGAGAGGAAGATCGGGATCAGCAACGAGTATTACATGGGACGCAAGTCCGGCGTCTATTCGCCGGGCGTGGTGCGGGCTATAACGGCGCTGGACATGGACCCCGCGGATGTGGGCGGGCTGGATTTTCTGGCGCCGCTGACGAATGTGGGAAGCAAGAGCATTGGAGACCTGCCGGAGATGCTGAAGGACCTGGACGCGGTAGACGCCTCTGTCTGGCGCTCCCGCGGTGTGGACGCTGACAGCTTGGTGGATATGTATGCCTCCAGAATGCTGGAAAACCAGACGGCAAGCGGCAAATTCAGCCCCGACGGTTCATCCTGGGAGGAGGTGCAGTTCACTGCTGAGAACGTGGCCGCCCTTGCTCCCCATACGGACAAGGAATATATCGCCAAGGCAATAGACAAGGCCATCGAGTATCTTTCATCCGTACAGTTGGCGGATGGCAGCTTCCCGGGCAGAGACGGCCAGCCCGATGGAGAAGCCACTCTCGCCGTATTGGATATGATGAATGCCGCAGGCATCTCTTTGGATGATGACCGATTTGTAAAAAACGGCAATACAGTAGCCGATGGGCTGAGAACGTTCTACATTGAGGGTGTGGGATTTGTTTCCAAGACAGAGGTGGAATCCTCAGTGGATGGTTTGAGTGATATCCCGTCGTACGAAAACCCTGTTATGGACTTTTCCTCTGCCGTATCTGCCCTCACCTACCTCCAAGCCGCCGAGAACGGCAAGTTCGGCCCAGACGGCAAGGGAAACAGCGTGTTCGAGATCGTAGGCTCCGCCCTGACGGAAACGCCGCTGGGTGCGATTTTGCTGGCTGTCGTCATCGTCGCGCTGTTGGCTTTCGGTATGGTGCGTCGCTACCGCCGCATCAAGAAGGAGCAGTAATGTGAAAGCAAGAATAAAGCATATCATTACCCTGCTTCTGACAATTCTTCTGCTGTTGTCCTGCGCTGCCTGTGGGCAGAAGCAGACTGAGCAGCCGGAGGACACCGGCGATAAGGACCAATACATGACTGAGCCTGTCCCGGAGGGCAAGCCTGACCCGGTAGAGCCGCAGGACACAACGGTGGATACCACCGTAACGCACACCTGCACGTTCTCCATTTCCTGTGAAACTATCTTGGACAACATGGACAAGTGTGTGGAGAACAAGAAGTTCCTCGTACCGGAGGACGGTATCATTTTTCCTGCCACAGAGGTGGAGTTCAGCGAGGGCGAGAGCGTATTCGATGTGCTCCAGCGTGTATGTCGTGACAACGCCATCCATATGGAATCCAACTGGACGCCTATGTATAACAGCGCATATGTAGAAGGGATAAACAACCTATACGAGTTCGACGTGGGCAGCCTTTCCGGCTGGATGTACAATGTCAACGGCTGGTATCCCAACTACGGCTGCTCCCGCTATCAGCTGAAGGACGGCGATGTGGTGGAGTGGCGCTATACCTGTGACTTGGGCTATGACCTCGGCAGCGGCATGGGTGGATAAATATTAAAAGTAACGAGGAGGAATAAAGAATGAAACTCACAAAAAGAATCATAACGGCTTTGCTGATCTTGGCAATGCTCTTTGTAAGCGCGGGTTGCGGCGGGAAAGATGCACAGCAGTCGGACAGCAGCACCGACACCCGGCAGGAGCAGACGAAGACCGACGGTAAAAAGACGGATTCCGATAGTGCGGATGTGGAAAAGACTACTGACAACAAGGATGTGAGCAAGCCGTCAAACGCTGATCCTGATGGGAAGGCCACTGACACGACACAGGCGAACGTAAAGGACAACGCTAATGAGTCTGGCAGCGATTCTAAAGGAGAAAATAAGTCGGAGAAGCCTATGGGCAAGGAAACTGTGACTCTCTCCATCGTGGGAAGCAAGAGTATTGCACCGAACGACGGCGTGATCTTGCCTGCCACGGATGTGGAGATATCCGACGGCGATACGGTCTACACCCTGCTCGACCGTGTATGCAAGGATAAAGGGATTACGCTCGATGTGATCGAGGAAGGGGACGGCGTGTTTGTTAATGGAATAGAGGGGATAGTTTGCTTTGCTGACGGCTCTTCCAGGGCATGGGATTTTACGGTCAATGGCAGGTCTACCGGCCGCGATTCGGCAAACAGCCCGATCAAAGGCGGCGATGTCATTGTCTGGCGCTACGCGGGCATCTGACAGAGAACTGCGGTTACGGACAGTGATAGAGCAGGAATTGCTGATACAGAAGGAGTTCCCAGAACGCATTGGCCTCTGGAGAAATTCGAGAGGCCGCCTAACCATGCGGTCAGACAATACAAAAAAGC
>OGQL01000808.1_pt1 | contig 25035 bp, 20 predicted proteins | sample 1553211 | NCBI WGS metagenome assembly OGQL01 (sample SAMEA2579942, study PRJEB22360) | human gut metagenome
ACTATTCCGCAGGTATCTAACAGAATTTATATACAAAAAAAGAGCAGAGATCTCGTTTCTCTGCTCTTTTTTGCGTTGTTTTGCAAAAATATTACTCCATAAATTCTCCCAAAAGACCACTTGCAATTGCTACAGTTTCAGGACATGGACGCTTCTGATAGTATTCTTTTGTGCGCTTTGCAGGGTCAGGGTCACTAGGTCCGCTCAGACCGAGAAGCTCACGGCAGATGATAGTGTCAGAGCCAAGCTCTTCCTTGAAACGCTTTGCAAAAAGCTGAACACGCTCATAATCCTTGCCCTTTGCCGCCCTGTCATTGCCTATGGTGTTGCCAAATTTCAATCCAAGCACCATGACTGCACCTGTAAATGCTCCGCAGACCTCTCTCATTCTGCCTATTCCGCCGCCAAAGCCCGAAGCTATCTTGTATGCAGTTTCGCTGTCAAGGCCGATATCCTCAGCCCATGCGCCTACTACCGCCTGTGAACAGTTGTAGCCCTCCATAAAAAGAGCCTTTGCTGCCGCTGCTTTTTCCTTATTCATTTAAAAAGAACTCCTTTTTTGTCATATATTGATTTTCATTATAGCATAGCTTTAAGTTTTTTTCAAGACGTATTATTGGTTAGTATAGTCTACGTCAAATTGCATAAAAAATTGCCATAAAATTTTGCAATATTTTTATATTGTTAGACAAAACTAACCTATTGACAAATGTACACTAATGTGGTATACTTTAATTACAGCAAGGGAAAAGCTGCAAAGAATAACGCAGATAAAGCGAAAACGCTGGTCTGTGGAAAAGTAAAAAATGATATTAAAATAAGGAGGACAAAAATTATGTCAAAGTTTGTATGTTCAGTATGCGGTTACGTTTATGAGGGCGAGGCTGCTCCAAAGGAGTGTCCTATCTGCCACGCACCAGCAGAAAAGTTCAATAAAGTAGAAGAAACAGCTATCACATGGGCTGACGAGCATAAGGTAGGCGTTGCAGAGGGTCTTGATGAGGAAGTTGTTGCAGGTCTTAGAGAGAACTTCAACGGCGAGTGCTCTGAGGTAGGTATGTATCTTGCAATGGCAAGAGTTGCTTACAGAGAAGGCTACCCTGAGGTAGGTATGTACTATGAGAAGGCAGCTTATGAAGAGGCTGAGCACGCTGCTAAGTTCGCAGAGCTTCTGGGCGAGGTAGTAACACCTTCTACAAAGAAAAATCTCGAGATGAGATATATGGCTGAGAATGGTGCTTGTGAGGGCAAGATGAAGCTTGCTAAGAGAGCAAAGGAGCTTGGCTATGACGCTATCCATGACACTGTTCATGAAATGGCTAAGGACGAAGCAAGACATGGATGCGGCTTCAAGGGTCTGCTTGACAGATATTTCGCTAACAAGTAATTTATCTTAAAATAGTATAAATTAAAGATTACGACGAATTTTTCCCGAAAAAGGCGGAGGTATTTGAAAAAATACTTCTGTCTTTTTGTTTTATAAAGCCGTTATAAAGGCTCAAATCTATTGCAAATGACGTAAAACTGTGGTATAATATTTTAGTATGATAAAATAATGCTTTAGGAGATGATAGTGTGATAGAAACACTGGCGGCGGAAACTGCGACCTTGCAGAACGTTTATGCTCCCTTGCCTTTCAAGGTGCATATGATATTCTGCGTTATCGCTACGCTTTTATATATAACTCAGTTCATAAGGAAAGGCTCTTATCATTATCTTACATTAATGATAGCTATCGACCTTACTATAGTTACTCAGTTTACCACAAAAAGCTTTGTTATCGGTATGCTTTTCGGTGCAGAGGTAGCGCTTCTTGCGGCAACAGCTTTTATTTCCCATAGGTTTGCTAAAAAGCAGAAAGCTTTGGAGAATGCCGAGGAAAAGTCGGAAACTGCTCAAAAGGAAGATGAAAAATGAAAATAGTTATACTTGACTCTGAAACAGTTTCAAGAAACGATGTGTCGCTGGAGGGTATAACAGTCCTTGGTGAAAGCATTGTTTATGGTTTTACACCAAATGAACAGGTCGCAGAAAAGATAGGCGACGCTGACGCTGTTATATGTAACAAGTGCCTTATAACAGAGGAGGTATTCTCAAAGTGCAAAAACCTGAAATACGTCGGTCTTTTTGCAACGGGATATAATAATGTTGACCTCTCCGCCGCAGACAGGCATGACGCAGTGGTCTGCAATGTGCCTGCATATTCTACAAACGCAGTTGCTCAGCATACTTTTGCACTTATCCTCAACTATTTCAGCAAGATAAGAGAATATGCCGAGAAAGTTGACGAGGGCGGCTGGGTGAATTATAAGCTGTTTTCATATTTTGGTATCCCTACCTATGAGCTTGCAGGAAAAACCATTGGTATAGTAGGCTATGGCGACATAGGAAAGAAAGTTGCTGAGATAGCAAGAGCGTTCGGCATGAAGGTCATCACCTTTACACGCTCACCCCAGAAAATAACTGACGGCACGCCTGCGGTAAGCCTTGAAGAACTTCTAAAGACCTCTGATATAGTGACGCTCCATTGTCCTCTTACAAAGGATAATGAAAAAATGATAAATGCCGAAAGCCTTGGCATGATGAAAAAGTCAGCATTTTTCGTCAACACTGCAAGGGGCGGTCTTGTGGACGAAAAGGCACTTGCACAGGCTCTTGAAAATGACGATATCGCAGGGGCAGGAATTGATGTTCTCACAAACGAGCCAATGAGTGAGAACTGCCCTCTCAGAAATGCAAAGAACTGCACTGTTACCCCACATATAGCGTGGGCGCCAAAGCAGACAAGAGAAAGGCTTCTTGAAACTGTTGCGCAGAACTTGAAAATGTGGATAGAGGGTACGCCGCAGAATGTTGTCAACGGAAAATAACAATAAGGACATGATAAAAATGATAGATATGACAAAAAAGAAAAGAGTTGTGGTAAAGGTAGGAACTTCTACTCTTACTCACAGCACGGGGCTTCTTAATATACGCCGTGTGGAACAGCTCGTTAAAACTCTTGCCGATCTGCAAAATGCAGGACATGAGATAATCCTTGTATCAAGCGGTGCGGTGGGTCTTGGCAGAGCAAAGCTGGGCATAAAGGAAAGACCAAAGGACACTCCCACAAGACAGGCTTGTGCAGCGGTGGGTCAGTGTGAGCTTATGTATCTTTACGATAATCTTTTCTCTGAATACAGCCTTAATGTGGCTCAGCTTCTGCTTACAAAGTATATTCTTCTTGAGGACAGACGCATAAACGTGCAGAACGCCCTTAACCGCATTATAGAGCTTGGTTCTATCCCTATTGTGAACGAGAACGACACGGTGTCTATTGATGAGCTGGAGCTTGAAATGGGCGAGAACGATTCTCTTGCGGCAAATGTTGCGGTGCTTGCTAATGCAGATCTGCTTATAATAATGTCTGATATCGAGGGACTTTTTGACAAAGACCCTCATAAGTATGATGACGCTGAGCTTATTCCTGTTGTGCCTGAGATAACGGAGGAGATAAAGGCTATTGCAGGGGGTGCAGGTTCTTCACTTGGTACAGGCGGAATGACGACAAAGATAAAAGCCGCTGAGATATGCAAAAATGGCGGAATAGATCTTATCATCATGAACGGACGTGATCCAAGACATTTGTATAAGGTATTTGAAAATAAACCTATAGGAACACTTTTTACAGCTAACGGGGAGGTATAGTAAAAATGAGTTATATCGATATTTTGGGACAGAAAGCAAAAGCTTGCAAAAAGGATATCGCCTTCGCTTCAACAACACAGAAAAATGACGCACTTCTTGAGATCGCACATATCCTGAGAGTTTGCAAGGACGATATTATCGAAACAAACAAGGTGGACCTTGAAAACGGCAGAATGAGAAAAATGTCAGAAGCAATGCTTGACAGACTTGCACTTAATGACAGCCGTATCGAGGGCATGGCAAAGGCTTGCGAGGAGCTTGCACAGCTTGACGACCCTGTGGGCGAAGTTGTTTCAGGCTCAACAAGACCAAACGGCATGAAGATCGAGAAAGTAAGAGTGCCAATGGGCGTTATAGGCATTATTTTTGAAGCCAGACCTAACGTTACTGTAGACGGCGCTATACTTTGTCTTAAAAGCGGAAACGCTGTTATACTCAGGGGCGGAAAGGAAGCAATAAACTCAAACAAAATGCTTGCCGACCTAATGAGAAAGGCTGTCGAAAGGGCAGGCTTCAGCCCTGACATTATTCAGCTTGTGGAGGATACTGACAGAGGCATCGCTCTTGATATGATGAAAGCCAATGATTATATTGATGTCCTTATCCCAAGGGGAGGCGCACAGCTTATAAAGGCTGTTGTACAGTCTGCCACTGTGCCTGTTATCGAGACCGGCACAGGAAACTGTCACGTTTATGTTGACGCAAGTGCGGATATAAAAATGGCTGTGAACATTGTTGATAACGGCAAGACCTCACGTCCGTCTGTATGCAACGCAGTTGAAAGCTGTCTTGTTCACAGGGATATCGCAGAGGATTTTCTCCCGAAGCTTAAAGAAAGACTTGACAAGCACCACGTTGAGATAAGAGGCTGTGAGCTTACAAGGCAGATACTTGGTCCTGAAAACGTTACTCCTGCTGATGATGACGATTATGCAACAGAGTTTCTTGACTATATAATCTCTATCAAGGTCGTTGATGACATGGCGGAAGCCCTTGAACATATCGACAGATTTTCTACAGGACATTCTGAGTGTATCGTTACGGAAAGCCTTTTTGCCGCACAGGAATTTCAAAAGCGTGTTGATTCAGCGGCAGTATATGTAAACTGCTCAACAAGATTTACAGACGGCGGAATGTTCGGTCTTGGTGCTGAGATAGGAATTTCCACTCAGAAGCTTCATGCAAGAGGTCCTATGGGTCTTAGAGAAATGACCACCACAAAGTATCTTATCTCTGGAAAAGGACAGATAAGAGAATAGATATTAGTGAGGAGTTAGGAGTGAGGAATGAGGAATTAAGGTATCGCCTGCGGCGATGATTTCTCTGTAGGGGCGACCTTTGGTCGCCTGTCTGCTCTGATACTTTGATATATTACAAAAAAGAGGTAATTATAATGATAAAAGCTATGAATATTTCTTATGAGATAGGCGATAAGCTTTATCTCAACATCACAAACAAGTGCCCATGCAACTGCACATTCTGTATTCGTCACAACGGTGACGGTGCTTATGGCTCTGACCCACTGTGGCTTGAACATCAGCCTACTGCCGAAGAGGTAATAGACAACATCAAAAAGCGTGACCTTGACAGCTACAAGGAAATTATTTTCTGCGGCTATGGCGAGCCTACCTGTGAGCTTGAAATACTCAAAGAAACTGCAAAGTATATAAAATCTGTTACAAAGACACCTGTAAGACTCAACACAAATGGTCTTAGCGACCTTATCAACAAGCGTGAAACTCCTGCTGAGTTCAAGGGACTTGTTGATATAATCTCAATAAGCCTTAACGCTTCTGACGCAAAGGCTTATGACGAGATAACAAGACCGTCATTCAAGGGCGTGAACTGCTTTGAAGAAATGCTCTCTTTTGCAAAAAGAGTGAAAGAGTTCGTGCCGGAGGTAATGCTCACTGTGGTTGATATAATCGGCGAAGAGGAGATAAAAAAATCTCAGGCAGTTGCTGACAGCGTGGGTATACATCTCAGAGTCAGAGAATATGTTGATTAATATTTTGTAAACAATATATTAAGTTTTATATTTGCTCAATATTCCGTTTTCAGCAAACATCTAAGTGATGTCGGAACAATAACCGAGTGCTGAAAACGGATATTTTTGTTCGATAATAAAAAGAAAGCTTGGTAGAAAAAATGGAAAAGGAAAAGATAAGACGTCTTGTTTTGCAGGCAGGACAGGGTGACAGAGCAGCTTTCGGCGAGCTTTACGAAGAAACGGGCAGGTCGGTATATTTTAACTGCCTGAAGCTTCTTTGAAATGCTCAGCAGGCGGAGGATATAACTCAGGACACTTTCATGAAAGCTCTTGTAAAGCTTGACAGCCTTAAAGAGCCTGAGAATTTCTCAGCGTGGGTAAACCGCATTGCCATAAACAACTGCAAAATGTATTTCAGGAAAAATCCCCGCACTGCGGAGGAGGAGTCGGAAAAGATAATCGACGATACGCCCGACAGCGAGCTTATCCCTGACGATTATGCCGACAGCGAAGAAAAACGCAGGATAATAATGAACATTATCGACACCGCTCTCACTGACGAACAGCGTCAGACAATAATACTTTACTATTTTGATATGATGAGCGTGGCTGAGATAGCAGAGATAATGGAATGTTCTGTTGGCACTGTCACTTCCCGTCTTAGCGCTGCAAGAAAGAAGATAAGGGAGGCGGTGCTTATTTACGAAAAGAAAAACAATGACAGGCTTCATGCTGTTATGCCTATACCTGTTCTGTCAAAGATATTTATGCAGGAATGTCAGCATTTGAAGCTGCCTGAATTATCCGTTTTCAGCAACACGGCAGCCGCCGAGGATATTGTTCCCGATAAAAATACTACAATAAGTAAATCGGGAGGAAAAGGTATGTTTTCAACAGTAAAAGCAAAAGTAATAGCAGGAGTAGTCGCATTGGCAGTAGTTGGCGGAGGTATCACAGGGGTGGTGCTTGCAAACAGAGATAAGACATCAGATGCTGATAAGCCAAACACAGCCGTTCAGACAGACGCACAGGGGGAAGTGAACGAGCAGGAGATAGAGGACAATCTAAACGAACTTGATGAAAATGCTGATAATGAAGATGATGCAAGCGGTACAAATTCAAACAGTGAGCTTGAAATGGCGGTTTACACTGTTTCTGACGAGATAAAAAATGCTGATCTTTCGTCAGGTCTTGTTCAGCTCAACGGTGACATCATGCAGGTGGGCGGATATATAAAGACATCTGATTTCTATGCAAAATATGCTGACGAATACAGTTTTGTATACTGCGACGGAGGTCACTATGAGGATAAAAAGGGCGAAATGCTCAATTATCGTGTAGGTGCAGACAACTATTTCGGCGGTGAATGGTGGGATAGCTATTACATGACCCTTATCCCAAAGGTCGAGCCGCAGGGGGATGAGATAACGGTATATGTTGCAAATCTCACAAACCCTGACGGACAGGTATCTCTTGCAGACAGCTATGTGGTATGGGCAGAGGAAACGCCTATGTCAAACGATATTTACACTCCTGCTTGGATACCGACCGGTATGCCAACAAGGCTTTGCTATGATGTCACAAGCACAAAGAAGCTCGATGAGATATATGACAACATAGATGATTATTCAGCACAATCAGTACAGGATATGCTTGCTTCTCAGGGCATCTCAAAGGGTGAGAACAGCATTTCAGGCAACTATCTTTCCTATGTTTACTCACAGGGCGATATGTCAATGAGCGGAACATACTGTGTGAACAGCGACACTGACCCTGACGTTTTCGTTGCATATGTTGCAGGTGAGAAAAATGCCGCAGGGCTTACACCTCTCTACAGATATCATTTTGCCTTCGATACAAATTCAAAAAAGCTTTATGAAAGCAGAATGTATCTTGCAGGTATGTTCTGAAAAACCTATCCCTCACATTTGTGGGGGATATTTTTTGCTCGTTGACAGGCATTTTGTTATGTGATATAATTATTTCGGCAATATTATAATAATAAGTATTAATTATATGTAAACTATATATGAAAATTTTGAATTTGCTCAACAAATCGTCTGCGTTTTGCATCTAACTAATGTCGGGACTGATAAAACAGCGGACGAGAAAACGGCAATTCGGAAAGAAAGAGCAGGTCAAAAACATGGAAAAAGATGATATCAAAAAGCTTGTATTGCAGGCGGCACAGGGAAACAAGGCGGCGTTCGGTGCGCTTTATGAAGAAACGGGCAGAACAGTGTATTTTAGCTGCCTGAAGCTTCTTGGCGACCCACAGCTTGCAGAGGATATCACTCAGGAAACTTATCTTACAGCCCTTCAAAAGCTTGGCACTCTTGCACAGCCTGAGAATTTTCCAGCATGGGTAAACAGGATAGGGATAAATCTCTGCAAAATGCACTTTAGAAACAATTCCGCCCCTGAGGACAACTCAGAGGAGATAATAGAGGAGATCCCTGACGAAGGGCTTATCCCGGAGGAATATGTGAGCAATGACGCTAAAAGAAAGATAATAATGGATATTATCGACACTGTTCTCACAGAGGAGCAAAGGCGTTCGGTGATACTGTATTATTTTGATATGCTCACAGTGCCTGAGATAGCAGAGGTAATGAACTGCACCACAGGTACAGTAACTTCCCGCCTTAGTGCCGCAAGAAAAAAGATAAAGGAGGCGGTGCTTATATACGAGGAAAACAACAACGACAGACTTCATGCTGCCGTGCCTGTATTTATTCTTTCAAAGCTTCTTAATAAAGAGGCTTCAAACACCGTTCTTCCGAAACTTACCGTTTTCACAGGCTCAGCCTCAGCCGCTAATGCAGTTCCCGATAGCGTAACATCAACAAAAACTATATCGGGAGGAAAAGGAATGTTTTCAACAGTAAAAGCAAAAGTTATAGCAGGCGTTTGTGCCGTGGCAGTTGTGGGCGGAGGTATCACAGCGGCGGTAATGATTAGTTCAAATAATAGTGATGATAATAATGATATCGTTGTTGCTTCTTCACAAAATGACAGCACAGCTTCAAAGGGCGATGAAGATGTGTCTGATACCGCTAACGATAATAAAAACAGCAATCTATATTGGATAGACGGATTTAATGGCGGTACGCCGTCAGATACTTTGCCGCAGGATATTTTCGGCAGCAAAATATCAGTGCCTGTTGACCTTAGTGCCATAGACGGCGGCAATGCCAATATGAAAATGTACGGCGATGATATTGGCAGATCTAGTGATATTATGAGCGTTGATAAAATGATAGGTGAAAACAGTGACGTTGAGATAACCTTCGTTTCATCAGATGAGAGCCAAACAAACTACGACCTTACCGGTGCAAACCCATTTGACCGTGACGCAAGTGTGGCTGACATTCTCAAGGAAAACAGCTGGAGCATTACCATACCTTTAGAAGAGGCTGTGGATACCTCCGACTGGGAGTATGAAAGCTACGGCAACTACAGCAATAAAGAAGATCTTGATAAAATAATCGACAAAATGGGCTGCCCTACAAGCATTTATATGAACAGCGAATATGACGGCATGGACAATTACAAATGCTATACAATGTATTGGGAGAACGTTGACTATACAATTTCACTCGGTGTGGTGGAAACATATGAAAATTACGAAGAGTATGACGTAGTGCTTGATTACTTCTCGGTTTCCGATTTCACATACTACAGCAAAAACTATCCGCAGGAAGAAATACACGAAAAAGACGGAGAGGCTGTTTTCACATCTGAGTATACAGGCATAACAACACCGGGCGAGAGCACTGTAAACACTGATGAGAACAGAGTAAAGGTATATGATGACCTCAAGACCCTTGACCTTACTTCAGACGCTGCTCTGCCTAAGGATATAAGCGTTAGCTATAAGGGCATAGACCACGTTTTCACAGGCACCGAGCTTATTGATGATGTAAGAGCAGAAATGGCGGATACCCCTGACGATGAATACGATTCTGCTCTTTGCTACGGAAAAACAAGCTCGACTGTGGATAATATCATCATCTTCGACTTCTGGCTCAACAGCGATCATACCCTCCATAAGATAAGAATGAGTTTCGCCACCGAAAGCGACTGCTCAATATTCGGTATAACAAAAAATTCAACTCCTGAGGAGATGGCTGCGATTCTCGGCACACCTGAGGTCAGCGACAGAAACGGCAAAGATCAGTTTCTTGATTGGGAAAGCGATTCCATGAGCGTGAACGCATATTACTATGACGGCGTTTTGGAGTCTATACAGGCTAACTTTGAAAGCTAGGTGGCTTTTATTTGACAACATAAGCGGTATGTGCTATAATATTTTATATTAATGCTTTACTATGATAAAATATAGAGAGGATAATGTAAAATGAGCGAAAAGCTTTGGAGAAAAAACCTTATAAATATAGAGCCATACGTTGCAGGGGAACAGCCTAAAAACGATAAGATAATAAAGCTCAATGCAAATGAAAACCCTTATCCGCCGTCATCAAAGGTAAAGGCGATATTGGAGGGGAAAACTATTGCAGAGCTTAGAAAATACCCTAGTGCTGACGCTTCTGTTCTTAGGGCGGCGCTTGCGGAGCGTGTGGGACTGAAAAGCGAGAATGTTTTCTGCGGAAACGGCTCAGACGATGTGCTTGCTACAGCTTTCAGAGCGTTTTTCAACTCTGATAAGCCTATACTTTATCCTGATATAACTTACTCTTTCTATCCTGTGTGGTGTGAACTTTTGAAGATACCATACAAGACTAAGAGAGTTGACGATGATTTTGTAATAAATATCGAGGATTTCAAAGAGCCTAACGGTGGAGTTGTTATCCCTAACCCTAATGCACCGACAAGCCTTGGTGTGGGTGAGAAATTTATAAGAGAACTTCTTGAAAACAATCAGGACAGCATTGTTATAATCGACGAGGCATATGTGGATTTCGGCAGGTATTCCTGCGTGGAGCTTGTGAAAGAGTACGATAATCTCGTTGTAACACAGACTTTCTCAAAGTCACGTTCCCTTGCAGGCATGAGAGTGGGCATGGCGTTCGCAAGTGCCGAGCTTATCAGCTATATGCAGGCAGTGAAAGACTCATACAATTCTTATCCTCTCGACCAGATAGCCATAGAAACTGCCGTTGCAAGCCTTTCTGACGAGGATTATTTCAAGGCGACAGTTGAAAAGGTCAAGGCAACAAGGGATAGAACAGCGGAAAAAATGCGTGAAATGGGCTTCAACGTCCTTGACAGCGAAACGAATTTTCTCTTTGCACAGCATAAAAAGCTCTCTGCAAAGGAGATCTTCACATACCTCCGTGAAAATGGTATCTTCGTGAGATATTTCAACAAGCCGAGAATAGATAACTTCCTGAGAATTACTATCGGCACAGACGAGGAAATGGAGCTTATGATTGAAAAGCTTTCGGAGATATGCAAATAATATAGTTATCACAAAAGCTCATGGATATATCTATTCAGTGTAGGGGCAAACAGTGTTCGCACCTTAGTTTCTGATTTTTTTGAAAGACTTTTGTTCGGGCGGCTCTGACCGCCCTTTTTTGTGCCTTATCCCTTAAAATCAGAGCATAAAGGTATTGAAAATCAGAAAATGTTGTGATATAATTATCATAAGTAATTATTGCCTGAAGAAAGGATATGTATATATGTTGATAAATTCACTGGCGGCGCTTGCGCTTGGCTTTGCGCTGGATATGCTACTTGGCGACCCTGAAGTAGTGGTCTATCCTCAGTATTTTATAAAAAAGCTTGTGGCAAAGCTTGATAAGTCTTTCAGAAACAGCTATAAAAACACCCCCGAAGCACAGCGTATGGCAGGTCTTATGATGACTGTGATAGTGCTTCTTATAGTTGCCGCTGTGGCATTGCTTCTTCTATTCGTGGGCTATAAGCTAAATGCCGCACTTGGCATTTTCCTCGAGGGCATAATGTGCTGGTCAGCACTTTCTGTAAAGTCCCTTAAAACTGCGGCAGGGGGAGTGATGCGTGCTGCAAGGGCAGGCAATCTTTCTTCGGCACAGCGCAAGGTAAAAAAAGTGACCTTCCGTGACACCGACGATATGAACATTGACGCTGTTATAAAAAGTACGGTGGAGTCGGTTGCAGAGAACACCACAGATTGGGCGGTCGCACCTATTTTCTGGTCTGCGATATTCGGCGGTCTGGGCGGAATACTCTACAGAACAGTGAATATTATCGACAACACAGTGGGCTATAAAACAGACACATACATAAACTTCGGCAAATTTCCTGCAAAGCTCGACGACGTTCTCAGCTTTATACCTGCAAGAATAGCCGCCCTGCTTATGAAAATGAACGTCTCTTATCTTCACCTTGACAGCAAGAACGCTTCTCAGGTATACAAAAAAGACAGAAGAAAATCCCCTAGTCCCAATTCAGCGCAAACTCAGTCGGTGTGTGCAGGTGCATTGGGTATCCAGCTTGGCAGTGATGAGTATTACGGCGGACAGCTTGTAAGAAAGCCTGTTATAGGCAGAAATCTAAAGCCATGCGAGCCTAACGATATATTCTGGGCAAATCAGCTTTTGCTTGGCACGTCGTTCTATGCTATGCTTTTTACAGCCGTTATAAGAACAGCACTGTTCTTTGTGATATGATATAAAATAACAATAGCCGAGAGGTAAATGCCCCTCGGCTATGTTTTTAAAGTGTAGAGGCGACCTTGAGTCGCCCGCTTATCGTTAGTTTCTGTGCAAAAAAAAGACCTCCCACCAAGAGAGGTCTTTTGTGTTATCAGTGGTTTCTGTACCAATTACGAACGAACTTGCCGCTTGCTGTGAGCTGTGAAGTGCTGCTCTTTATAGCTTTGAGGTTCGTACCGCTAATGAATGCGGAAGCCGTTTCGCTCTTTCCGCAGGCTGACCAGTTTACGTAGCCTACTTTTAGTGAGTCGAGAAGCTTGAGCCATTTTGTGCTTTCTGTTGAGTTATATCCGCCGTTTCCGCTTGCGTCGCAAGTTCCGAACTCAGATACAAGAACAGGAAGTCCCTTTTTGTAGCAGTTCTGAAGTCTGTTTCTCAGCCAATCAGTGTGAGTGTTTGCATAGAAGTGAAGAGCATAAACGCAGTTTTTGTCTGAAAGCTTGTTGCCAAGCACCTGATCTATGTCCTGACTCCATGTGCCTGTACCGCAAATTATGATAGCGTCACTGTCGTATTTTCTGATAGTGTTTACAACGCTCTGGCAGTAACTTTTTATACCGCCTGTCCATGTTACACCGCCGTTAGGCTCGTTGCAGATCTCGTAAATAACGTTATTGTAGTCCTTGTAGGTCTTAGCCATTTCTGTGAAGAACTTGATAGCGTCATTTTTGTGGTTGTTAGGGTTTTGGTCATTGAGAACGTGCCAGTCGATTATAGCATACATTCCAAGAGACTTTGCGTTCTCAACGCCTGTCTTGACTTTCTGCTTTGCCTGTGCCTGATACTTGCCGTTCTCGGTGCAGTAGCCACCCCATTCTTCTGTGTACATTGCAATTCTTATAGTGTTGACCTTCCAGTCATCTCTCAGCACTTTAAGAGAGTCCTTTGTAAGGATATCGGAGAAATCTTCCCACATGATGCCGTGAGTTGACATACCCTTTATCTTGAATACCTTGCCGTTCTTGTCAACAATATTCGCACCCTTTACAGAAAGCTGACCATGCTGTGAAACTGGGGTCAAAACAGCAGGAGCTTTAGATGTGGTAGCCGATACCTCTGCAGAATATTTTCCGTAGTGGTTAGCTTTCTTGTCGTCTGTCTTGCAGGCTCTTATCTTGAACTTGTATGTGGTCTTCTGGCTGAGATTTTTTACAGTGTAGCTTGTGCCTGTGGTCTTCGCAATCTCTTTCCACTGACCATTTTTAAGCTGAAATACTCTGTAATTTGTGCATCCTATCTTTGTCCATGAAAGCTTTACGCTGTTATAGGAAACGCTTGATACTTTAAGACCCTTTGCAGGCTGTGGGTTCGTGGCGGTGTTCCAGTTGTCTGAATATGCGCCGTATACCTTTTTTCCTTTCACGGTCTTGTAGGCTCTTACCTTGAAGTTTTCACGGGTAGCGTTTGGCAGATTTTTCACAGTGTATGTGAGGGTCGAGCCACTTTTTACGTCTGCGATCTGCGGATATTTACCGTTTTTTCTCATACAAACTGAGTATCCCGAAGCTCCGCTGACCTTTTTCCAGCTAAGCTTTATCTCGCTGTTGCTAAGTGTTTTTGAAGTAAGCCCTGTGACTTTTCCGACGCTTGCCGCCTCAACAGTTATCGCCGTCTGCGAAAGAAGCGGCGTTTCGTCCACAGCAGGCAGTGCCGCCGCAGCCGACATGAGTGTTACCGAAGTCAGCAGCACGGCGGCGGCTTTCTTCAGGTCAATTAATTTTCCCATAATTATTCCTCCAATAATGAATATTGTAACTTTTCATTCATATTTATTATAAGTTTAACATATTTTCATTCATTTGTAAACAGCAAAAGCCTATTTTAAAGCTCAAATACTTCACAAATTTTAAATTCGTTCATTGGTGAAAATGTAATAAATCCTCCCTATTTACTATAGAAGTACGAAAAATGAATAAATTACAAATGATTAAAAAACGGTAACAAGAGCTTTTTTGGACAGTTGAAAACTACAGTTGAAAACTTTTGAAAATGTTGAAAACTATGTTGAAAATGTTTAAAACTCATGCTATAACAGCAATTTGGTGTTGAAAATTATAAAGTTTTCAACAATCGTCCGTTTTTTTACCCTTGTCTGTAACCAAAATGTAATCAAATCATTACATTGTGATATCCAAAAAAACGTACTTGAAAGAGTTGAAAATGTACAGAATATTATTTGATTTGTAATCATTGTGTAACGTGGTTTACTTTATCTCACAAAGTAAGTGAGTTTTACATTCTAACGCATAAATAATAAATATCATGCCTGTTTTGGTGAAAAACGCTATTGACATTATGCCATAGACAGTGTATACTATTAGTAAATCATATTTACATAATAATACATGACAAATGTCAATTGACAGTTGGGTTGTGGTGTGCTATACTTGATTTATTCACAAAAAATACAATGATACAGACAAAGAAAGGAATGGGAAAACGATGGAAACCGTTTTACAGGTCAAAGGGCTTTCAAAGCAGTACAAAAAAGGCATTTACGCCTCCCATAACGTCACTTTTGACGTTGGAAAGGGCGAGATATTTGCACTGATAGGTCCAAACGGTGCAGGAAAGACAACAACAATAAGAATGATATCAACACTTTTGCAGGCAACAGAGGGCGACGCTATCGTGGCAGGTCATAGTATTCTCACTGAACCTGATATGGTAAGAAAAAGCATTACATACCTCCCTGACGAGGCTGGTGCGTATAAGACCATGACAGGCAGAGAATATCTGGAGTTCATGGCTTCTATATATGCCGACAACGGAGAACAGGCTTACGAGTTTGTGAAGCGTGGCTGTGAGATATGCGAGCTTGGTGACAGGCTTAATGATAAAATATCAAATTATTCCCGTGGTATGGCAAGAAAGCTTCTCCTTGCAAGGGCGATAATGCCGCTGCCTGCACTGGCTATCCTTGACGAGCCGACTTCGGGACTTGATATCATAAACGCCCTTGAAATAAGAAGAATGATAAGAAAGCTTGCTTCTGAGGGCATGAGCTTTCTGCTTTCTTCCCACAATATGCTTGAAATAGAGTATGTTTCAGACAGGGTGGGTATAATTGCAAAGGGCGAGCTGCTGGAGGTCGGCAAGCCTGCGGAGCTTATTGAAAAATATGGCGCTCAGAACCTTGAAGAAGTCTTTGAAAGGGTGGTGCTTGACCGTGAAGTTTTATAGTCTTTTCCGCAAGGAATTAAAGGAAATGCTCAGCCTGCAAACTATTATAACAATGATAGTCACAGTAGTGGTGCTTGTTATGGCAGGTCAGGCAATGTCAGGGGCAATAAGCGACAGTGCCGAAAAGGCTTCCGACCTTACTATCTGCGACCTTGACAAAACAGAGTTCACAGAAGGCGTTTTAAACTCTCTGAAAGCTACCGCAAAGGCTGGTGACGGCAAGATAACAGTTGTAGATATAAAGTCTGACGACTATGCCGCAGAGCTTAAAAGGCTCGATCAGGACAGCGTTGTGATAATACCAAAAGGCTTTACAGAGCAGGTAAAACAGCATAAAAAGGCAGACGTTGGATATGTTCAGAGAATGACCTCTCTTGCAACCATGTCAAATATAAACACAGGCTCAGACACTGCCCTTGCAGTTATACAGCAGGCAGTAAAATCAACTATCTATCAGGATAAGCTTTCAAGCGGCGCAATGACAGAGGAAGAAATGAATCAGCTTGAAGACCCTGTACTGCTTTCTGAAACAACGGTTGTTGGCGACAAGGCAGATAAAGTGAGCAGTTCTATAGTGATGTCCCTTTGCTCGGCACAGAGCATGGTAGTGCCTATAATAATGTTCGTTCTTATAATGTTCTCGGCTCAGATGATACTTAGCGCGATCTCTACCGAGAAAATAGACAAGACCCTTGAAACGCTTCTTTCCGCACCTGTTTCAAGACTTTCAGTCCTTGCGTCAAAAATGCTTGCCGCAGGTGTTGTTGCGGCTTTGCAGGCTGTGGTCTATATGTTCGGCATGAGCAAAATGACAGGCGGTCTTACTGAGGGCATGGGAGATACCTCAGCATATGAATCTGCAATGGAGAACCTTGGTCTTACTATGAGCGTCGGACAGTATGCTCTTGTGGGAATACAGATGTTTGTGTCTATCCTTATCTCATTGTCACTCTCAATGGTATTAGGAGCACTTGCAAAAGACGCAAAATCTGCCCAGACAATGCTTTTGCCTATAACCTTCTCCGCAATGATACCATATATTCTTGCAATGGTAGTTGATATCAGAACGCTTTCACCTGTTATAAAGTATATCGTCTATGCTATACCGTTCACCCATACCTTTATGGCAAGCGAGAACGTAATGTTTGGCAACTACAGCCTTTATGCAGGTGGACTTATCTATCAGATAGTGCTTCTTGTAGTGTGCATGACTGTCGCACTGAAAATCTTCATGAGCGACAAGATATTCACAATGTCAATAGGCGGAAAGCAGAGAACAAGAAAGTCATTTGCTTTTAAGAAGAAATAATATCACATAAAAGCGTATAATTACGCCACTTATATGTAGTGGAGCGACTCAATTTCTGTTTAACAGAAATACGACGTCCCACCATATAGGTTTTATCGCAAAACAAAAAAACCGCTGCGGATTTTCTCCGTGGCGGTTTTGCTTTGTGCTATTTATTTTTCTGAAGTTTTAAGCCCAGTGTCCTCGTCAACAATGCCGTTATCCTGCGTGATATTGAAAATGCACCATTTTCCGCTGCATTTTCCAACGTAGATGTAAAGCTTTGCGTCCTCACTGCCCTTTGAGCCTTTGAAAGTCACGTTCGTTACTATCTCATAAGCCTCTGAAACATTCGGTGCAGAGCCGTAAAAGCTTTTGTATTCGCTCAGGTCATATTCAGATTCTTTAAGCTTTGTTTCTCTGCCGAAAGATACGTCGATAGTGTAATCAGAACCATAGCTTTCAATGAAATCACCGTAAAGGACTTCTTTCATAACCTGCTCTTTGCCATATCCGCCTTCGGTTCGCTGCTGTTCGTATTCGTTCTTCATCTCTTTCGGAAAGCACTCCACGAATGAGTCGAAATCGCTTGTCTGTATGGACTTGAAGTATTTTTTTATTACCTCTGTCTTTGTGGAGTTGAAAATAACTCCGCTTTTGTATAGAACAGCCACGATAACGCCTATAACAACTACCGCCACAATGGCAAGGGTCTTTTTGCCTGCGTTGGGATCATAGTGACGCTTTATCTCAGTGTCCTCTTTTTTCTCCTTTTCCCACTCGGCGTAAAGCTCTTTTTCCTCCTCGGTCCTGAAACGTTCAGGCTTTGTGGGCTTTTTGTATTTGTCGGCGGCGTGGGTCTTTAAGTTTGGGTCGCCATAGCCGCACTTGTCGCAGTGATCTCCCTCATAATAGTTTCCACATGATTTGCAAAGTTTTGACATTTTTGTACCTCGTGTCTGTGTTTGTAGATGTATGGTATGAGCATAAAAGCATATTGGGCGAACACTGTCCGCTCTACAGTTTTACTTCTGCTTGTAGTCTTTGAGGAAATCTCTCATTTCATTCATGGAGTATTCAAGATCCTCAAGCTTAGGAAGATAAACTATCCTGAAATGGTCAGGCTGTTCCCAGTGGAAGCCGCCGCCATGAACAAGAAGTATCTTCTTCTCACGGAGAAAATCAAGCACGAACTGCTCGTCATTTGTGATGTTGAAACGCTTTGCGTCTATCTTTGGGAAGATATAGAATGCCGCCTTAGGCTTTACAGCCGACAGACCGTCAATGCTGTTAAGTGCGTTGTAGATATACTTTCTCTGATCGTAGATACGTCCCCCCGGCAGGAGCAGATCGTCAGTTTTTGTGTAATCACCAAGAGCATATTTGATTATATACTGGCTCGGTACATTTGAACAAAGCCTCATGCTTGAAAGCATATTAAGACCCTCTATGTAGCCTTTTACTCTGCTCTTATCACCGCTAAGGGTCATCCAGCCTACACGGAAGCCTGCGATACGATGTGACTTTGAAAGTCCGTTAAGAGTGATGCAGAAAACGTCAGGGCAAAGTGAAGCGATAGAGGTATGCTCAACGCCGTCCATAAGAAGTCTGTCATATATCTCGTCTGAGAATATGATAAGCTCATGACGTCTTGCCATGTCTGCTATCTTTTCAAGTATCTCTTTTGGATATACCGCACCTGTCGGGTTGTTAGGGTTGATGATAACGATAGCCTTTGTCTTGTCTGTTATCTTCTTTTCCATGTCCTCAAGGTCAGGATACCATTCGGAGCTTTCATCACAAATATAGTGAACGGCAGTACCGCCTGCAAGAGTAACGGAAGCTGTCCACAGCGGATAGTCAGGGGCAGGAACAAGCACCTCGTCGCCGTTGTTGAGAAGACCCTGCATTACCATTGTGATAAGCTCGGAAACACCGTTTCCGGTGTAGATATCGTTAAGACTTTCAACAGGTATGCCCTTAAAGTGTGCATAATCATAAATAGCCTGTCTTGCTTCTGTTATGCCCTTTGAGTCGGAATAGCCCTGAGCGTTTCTCAGATTGTCTGTCATTGCCTGTATTATCTCGTCAGGGGCATTGAATGCAAACGGAGCAGGGTTTCCGATATTGAGCTTGAATATCTTCTCTCCCTTTGCTATCATTTCATTTGCTTCGTCCATAACAGGACCTCTTATATCATAACACACGTTATCAAGCTTGCTTGATTTTGAAAAAGTTCTCATTTTATAAAGCTTCCTTTCGCTTTTTGGTTTTCTTTTTATCTTTACTCTTTGTAAGCTCAAAGCTTCTGAGGGTAAGATCTTCTATCTCCTCTGTTGGCACGTCGCTGTCGAGATACAATGTTATCCAGTGGACCTTGTTCATGTGATAAGCTTCCGTCACGCCCTTGTAGATATCCCTGTAAAACAGCACTTCTTCGGGTTTTAGCTTTAAGTTTACTATCCACCTGTCATTGTAGAGCATCAAAAGCCCGAACCACTTTTTCGTGTCCCAGTGGCGCAGTGCAGTGGACTGAAAGTCCTCGTTGAAAGGCTGGTCATATGTCGCACCTGCAATAGAGCCGCAAAAGTCAATATATTCTTCTTTTGTCATAAAATCACCGACCTTTGCAAAATAAAGAAGTGTACTCGTTTAAGGCAAAACCGTCAGGTGGCTTTGTGCGGTGTTGCCTTAATAGTATACCTTATTATAATAACACTGCTTTGACCCTCTGTCAAGAAGAAAGTCAAGAAAAAAGCTGTCCCGATCTCTCGGAACAGCTCTTTCCCTGAAGTAAAAGAATATGAAAAATATGAAGAAAGCTTTGTTATTTAGAAACCGTAGCCGTAATTATAGCCGCCAAGACCATTGCCATAGTTTCCATAGTAATCGTTGTAGTCGTCGTTGTTATTGTTATTATTATTGTTATTGTTGTTCTGGTCGTTGTCATTTGACTCAGAAGTGTCCTCTGTGGACTCGCCGAGAACAACGTCAACATTTATCATTTTCTTGTTTCTGTATATAGTAAGCTGAACAGTGTCACCGACTTTGCACTTGTTCTTTATTTCATTCAGCTCGCTGATGTTTGATATAACAGTTCCGTTTATGCCTATAACGATATCATTTTCCTGAATACCAGCCTTTTCAGAACCGCTTCCCTTAGTAACGCTCTTTACAAGGAAGCCCTGTGGGATACCATAGTATGATGAATATGCGCTTGTGATGTCTGTGCCTGAAATTCCAAGGCTAGGTCTGCCTGTAACGTAACCGTTCTTCATAAGGTCCTCAACAATAGGGAGCGCCTCGTCGATAGGGATAGCAAACCCAAGTCCCTCGCCCACAGATGATGATACCTTTGCAGAGGTGATGCCTATTACCTGACCATATGCGTTGATGAGTGGTCCGCCTGAGTTACCGCTGTTGATAGAAGCGTCTGTCTGGATAAGATTCATTGTCCTGTCCTCAACAGTGAGCGTTCTGTCTGTTGCGGAGATTATACCTGCTGTTACAGAGTTTGCAAGTGAGAAGCCAAGTGGGTTGCCTATTACGATAGAAGCTTCACCTACCTGAAGATCTGCAGATGTGCCGAACTCAGCGGCTGTAAGTCCCTTTGCGTCTATCTTCAAAACTGCGATATCAGTCTGAGTGTCTTTGCCTACAAGGGTAGCTGTGTATGTGAGGTTGTCCTCATCGTCATCAGAGCTGCTGTCAGAGCTTGATTTGCTGTCATCTGATTTGCTTGAAGTATCGTTGTAGCTGTCAGGAAGCACAACTGAAATAGACTGTGCACCATCAACAACGTGTGCGTTGGTTACGATGTAGCCGTCCTCGCTCATTACGATACCTGAACCTGTTGCAGTGCCGTTTGAAAGGATACAGGAGATGCCTACAACAGAAGGTGAGACCTTCTTTACTATCTCAGGGATAGTCAGTGCGTCGGACGGAGTTGAGAGCTGCTGGATAGTTGGCAGATTTGAACGGTCAACAGTGCTTTTTGCACTGTTTGATGAGCTGTCGTCCTTTGAAACAACGGTGCCGTTGTTTGAAGAGCCTACAGCGTTCTTTCCTGTAACAAGATTGTAGCCTACAATGGAAGTAGTTCCGATAGCTGCAACGCAAAGCACTGCAATAATGCCTGAAAGCACCTTCTTGCCCTTTGACTTTTTCTTATTAGGATTGTATGTGAACTCATTCACGCTGCCTGCCTGAGCCTGATATTGATTATATCCGTTTTGCTGTGTATAGCTATTATCAAAATTGTTATTATTGTTGTCATTGAAGTTGTTGCTTTTGTATTCATTCATGATGAAAACCTCCTGGTATGTCAGCGGCGTGAGCCGTGGTAATCAATTTTAACCGCCCCTTGTGGGGCTTTCTTGTTTCGTTATCTAATATTATACTTGTTTATGTGAAAACTGTATGATAAATAGGACAATGTTTAATGTTTTTTACGGGAATATTACGTCATATTGCAGGCTTATTTCTTTCACATTTGGCTTTTTTTATAGGTTCAAATTGCACAAATGCCTTTTTGTATAGTTTTTTTTGCCTCCTTTTACATAATGTTAAGAACAGTTTTGCTTTTGCATATTTTAAATAAATATATCAAATGTTTTTTGTGCATATCGGTAGAAATTTTTCGGATTTTATTCTTCAAAATGTAAAATTATTATTAATTGAAAGCTAAAATCTTGACGGCTACAGAGTTTTCAACCTTTTTTGACAAGATTTATTGCGAAATGCACAAAAAATGATTTTATAGTTTGTTTAAGGTGACTAAATCCTCCGCAAGCCTCGTTTTTATGTTATCTTAAACGTTTAACATCCTTGACAAAATACAGAGAAATTGATATAATTAAGATTAGCTGAATGAACCCATTTTGGCATTTTACATAAAATTGTGGGCTGATTTGCATAATTTATTGCCCGAAATTTGAACATATTGTACAAGAAATACAATATGTTGTGGTCGTTGTGTGCTTCTGACACGATATGTGAATAATGCACAAATATTTTAACCTTTGTTTGAGTATATTACATAGGTCAAAATGACCAATACAGTGGATGTGATGAGGGCGAAGATTCTGTTTGATGTGATAAAGGAGCCATGCGGTATGGACACTATACTTTTAACTGAAAATCTGTGCCGTGATTTTAAGATCGGCGACGGAAGCGTTGTGAATGCGCTGAAAAATATCAACATCGAAATAGAAAAGGGCAAGCTGACGATCCTTAGAGGACGTTCAGGAAGCGGTAAGACTACTCTTATCAATATTCTTGGAGCGCTTGACAAGCCAACAAAGGGCAAGGTCATGTTTGGCGGACGGGATATTACAAGGCTTTCTGAAAGAGCCAGAGATGATATACGACGGTATAAAATGGCGTTTGTGTTCCAATCTGTGGCACTCATGTCGGGAATGACCGCTTATGAAAACGTTGACTTTGGTCTAAGACTTGCGAAATATCCATATGAAGAAAGGGATAAGCGCACAAGGGAATGTCTGCGAAGCGTGGGACTTGAAAAGCGAATGTTCCACCGACCGGGGGAAATGTCCGGTGGTGAACAGCAGCGAGTTGCTATAGCAAGAGCTATCGCACATAAGCCTGACATAATTTTTGCGGACGAGCCTACTGCCGAGCTTGATACGGCAACTGCGCTCCATGTTGTAAAGCTTTTCAAAGAGCTGGTGGCGAGAGATGAGATGACTATCATAATGACCACTCACGACCCCAGCATGATAGATATAGCTGATAAGGTTTATACATTAGAGGACGGTGAGATAGTTGAGTGATGAACTTGATACTATTGTAGCTGCCGACAATGATAAATATATGATACGGTGTGAAAATCTGGTGAAGATCTACAAAACTTCTGATGTTGAGGTGGTGGCGCTCCAAGGACTTGACCTGGATGTCGAGCGTGGAGAGCTTATGGCCATTGTCGGAAATTCAGGAAGTGGTAAATCGACGCTGCTCAATATGCTTGGAGGACTTGATAAGCCTTCGGCGGGAAACCTTTATGTGGACGGTAAGGATCTTCTGAAGTTTACTGATAAGGATTATATGGAGTATAAAAGGAACACCGTAGGCTTTGTGTGGCAGAATAATGCAAGAAATCTTGTGCCGTATCTTACGGCTGTGCAGAATGTTGAGCTTCCTATGCTGCTCAACGGCGAGCATAAAAGACGGCAGAAAGCACTGGAGCTGCTTGACAGAGTGGGACTGCTGAAAAGAAAAAACAGCAGGCTCGACCAGATGTCGGGAGGCGAACAGCAAAGAGTTGCAATAGCTATTGCATTGGCAAACGATCCGAGATTACTGTTGGCTGATGAACCTACAGGCTCGGTGGATACAAAGACTTCCAATATGATACTTGATATATTCAAGGAGCTTAATAAAGATGAGAAGATCACTATAGTGATCGTTACCCATGACCTTAAGCTTGCCGACCATATCGACAGAGTGGTGGCTATCAGAGATGGAAGAACAAGCTCTGAGATCGTAAGAAAGCGTTCTTATGTGGAGGAGCTTAATGAAATGGGAGATATCGTGCTGGTTGAGAACAGCGAGGAAACGGCTCATGAAGAGCTTATCGTCCTCGACAGATCTGGACGGCTGCAGCTCCCGAAGGACTTTATGGACGCTCTTGAGATAAAAGGCGGCGATAAGGTCAAGGTCGAACTTGATGAGAACGGCGAAAAGCTCGTGCTGTTCAGATCGGGGGGGACGTAAGTTTTATTTTCTTTATTTCCCGTGGGGGATCACATAATGAAGAGGTTCTATACTATTTATATTAGAATGTAATTAAGTAGGCTTGATTCTCGCAAAACCAAAAGCAATTTATTTAGAAAGGTGGATTCATAGTGAAAGACACAATGTTTAGGCGTGTTATTGCTTCCGCATTGGCACTTGCTCTGTGTGCAAGCGCATCAGTTCCAGCATTTGCAGACAGTGAAGCGGCGGACGACAGCACTCTAGGCACGCAGGCAACTGCTGATGATTCTGCAACAGGCGACGGAAGCTCCGCTGCCACAACGGGTACCGATTCGATCCGTCAGACTTCTTATACTAACTATGTAAAGAAGTATACCAACGCTGCAAGACCAGATCAGACAGTCGAGGTCTTGGGAAAAGATTACGATCCTGCTTCAGTAACAGACGCTCAGATCACTGTAACTACAGTAGATGGAGAGAATGATGTTATGCAGTGGGCAAATCAGGAGGGTTCAGTTTCTTGGACGGTGAACATTCCTGAAACAGGCGTCTACAATATCAAGATGATATATGAGGCACTTGAAAGCAACACAAACGACGTTGAGTTTTCGTTGCTTATCGACGGCGAAAGCCCATATGCAACAGCGTCAAGAATCACGCTGAGCAAGAGATGGATCAACGAATCTGAGATCAAACAGGATTCAAGACAGAACGATATCCGTCCTGGACAGATATCGACTCCATGCTGGCAGGAAACTCCTCTGGAGGACATCGACGGACTGTTTAACGAGCCGCTGGAGTTCTATATGGAGGCTGGCGAACATACGATAACATTTGAATCTGAAAAGGCTGAGTTTGCTGTCAAGAGCTTTATTTTCTATCAGTATGAAGCACCTGCTGCTTACACAGCACCGTCAGACAGCGATCTGACACAGGCTCAGGGACAGAAGATCACTCTTGAGGGTGAAACTGCTGCCTACAAGTCATCAAGAACTCTTTATCCTACAGCAGATAAGAGCTCTTATCTCACATCGAGCGCAAACGGCTCAAGCCCTACTAAAACAAGATATAATACTATCGGTTCAGGAAGCTGGACGCAGTCAACTCAGACAGTAACATGGGAGTTCAATGTTGACAAGGCTGGCTACTATAAGATAGGTATAAGAGGCAGACAGGATCAGATGAGAGGTATGTACTCCAACAGACGTCTTTATGTCAATGGCGAAGTACCTTGCCTTGAAGCTAATCAGATAAAGTTCTACTACGATACAGACTGGAGCATCACAACACCAAAGTCTGAAAATGGCGACGATCTTTATTTCTACCTCCAGGCAGGCACAAACACTATTTCTCTGGAAGCAGTTCCTGGTGGGATCGGTGAGATCATGGGCAATCTGGATGAGCTTGTTTATAACATAAACAGCTACTATAGACAGATCAGACAGATCACAGGTCCTGATCCTGATGAATACAACAACTATATGATCGACACAGCCATCCCTTCTATCGTT
>OGQL01000813.1_pt1 | contig 24923 bp, 27 predicted proteins | sample 1553211 | NCBI WGS metagenome assembly OGQL01 (sample SAMEA2579942, study PRJEB22360) | human gut metagenome
CCGATCTTGCCGCTTTTTTGAACTTCCAGTCGACGTTCATATTATATGTAACCGCCGGACTTTCCGGTTCTTCGTATACAGCAGAAGTCAGTTCTTCGTCTGCAAAAACCGGAACTACCGCTAATGACAACATCATCTGTAATGCCAACAGCAGTGAACAAAAAATACTTATTTTTTTCTTCATCTCTCATTTCCTCCTCTTTTATATGCTTTAATGATTGATTTAATTATATCAAATTTAACGCATTAGAGAATTGCATATCTTGTTTTAAATATTGCAAAAATTGCTTTTCTTTGTGACAACTGTACAGTTTGTATATTTTAATATTGTTTTTTTTGTGCATTTTTACATACAAAAAGAGCAGTAACCATAGATTACTGCTCTTAAAATATCGTTATTTTGCAAAAGTTGTTTTACATTCTGTAAACTTCTTCCGGTGAAACAACCGTTACATTTTCGTCTTTAAGCACTTCAAGCGCCTTTTCGGGATTTTCCACACGAACAATTACAAGTGCGCCCTTGTCGCTCTTACCGATAAATGCGTACATATATTCAATCGAAATACCTGCATTTTTAAGTTTTTCAATTTCACCCGCAAGTCCGCCCGGTTTATCAGCAACCGCAAGTGCAATAACGTCCGTAACCTTTACGACAAGATTATTGCTCTTTAGAATTTCAGCCGCTTTATCCGGATCGTTTACAATCATTCTCACAATACCGAAATCAGTAGTATCCGCAATCGACAATGCACTGATGTCGATACCGTTCTTTCCTATTACATTAAGTATATCCGAAAGTCTGCCCGATTTATTTTCCACAAAAACAGATATTTGTTTAATCAGTTTCATAGCTTTTACCTCCCTATTAATCGTGAAGTTTACGGTTATCTATAACTCTCTTTGCCTTACCCTCACTTCTTGTGATGGTTTTCGGCTCAACAAGCGTTACCTTTGCGCCAAGTCCCAACGTACTGCGTAATTTTGCAACGATATTCTTTTCAATCGCCGCAACAGACTTAACATCATCAGAAAGCAAGCCCTCCGACATTTCAACTTGTACTTCAAGAGTATCTGTGTTATTTTCTCTGCCGACAATAATCTGATAGTTAGGAGTAATATCGCCACCGATTTTCAAAAGTACTTCTTCAATCTGTGACGGGAATACGTTTACGCCTCTTATAATAAGCATATCGTCGGTTCTTCCTGCAGGTTTCTTCATTCTTACAAGTGTTCTTCCACATTCGCATTTTTCATAATCAAGTACGCATAAGTCACGCGTTCTGTAACGCATCATAGGCATACCCTCTTTTGTAATCGTTGTGAAAACAAGTTCGCCGAATGAGCCGGGAGGAAGTACTTCTTCCGTATCAGGGTCGATAATTTCAGGAATAAACATATCTTCACAAACGTGCATACCATTTTGAGCAGAACATTCATAAGATACACCGGGGCCTGTGATTTCGGTAAGTCCGTATACGTCATATGCCTTTATACCAAGCGACTGCTCAATCTGATGACGCATATCTTCCGTCCAAGGCTCTGCGCCGAATATACCTGCTTTTAGACTAAGTTGGTCTTTAACGCCCATTTCGTTTATTGTTTCACCAAGATACATTGCGTATGACGGAGTACAGCAAAGGTGAGTTGCACCGAGTTCAATCATAAGTCTGATTTGTCTTTCGGTGTTACCCGATGATGTAGGGATTGTCATAGCACCGATTCTTTCAGAACCGCCGTGTGCACCCAAACCGCCTGTGAACAAACCGTAACCGTATGACACCTGAACAACCGAATTTTCATCGCCGCCTGCCGCCGCAATCTGTCTTGCCATACAGTCTGCCCACATATCAAGGTCGTTTCTTGTATAACCGGCTACAATCTGTCTGCCTGTTGTACCCGACGATGCGTGTATTCTTACAATATCCTTTTTGTCTGCCGCAAAAAGGTCAAACGGATAATAATCTCTCAAATCCTGCTTTGTTGTAAAAGGCAACTTTGCAAGATCTTTCAGTTCTTTTATATCCTCAGGCTTTACACCCTTTTTATCCATTCTTTCTCTGTACATCGGAACATTTTCATAAACATTCTTTACTTGTTTTTGAAGTCTTTCAAGCTGAAGTTTCTCAATCTCGTTTCTGTCCATTGTTTCAATTTCCGGCTGATACATTCCCATTGGGTACATCTCCTTTACTTTTTCTTTTTGTTTCTTATAAGCACTACCGCTATAACAGCCCAAACAACAATGATTGCGACTGTCCAACCTATATAGGTAGTGAATAAATCATGTAGAGTTTTAATCAATACTTGCACTTTTTACTCCTTAAAGTTCATATCCAAGTTCAAACGCTTTAATATTGACATCAAGGAATTTTTCCGGAACAGTTTCCTTTATAACGTCAATCCAAACATTTTTATCTACGTCCATACTCTTTGCCAAAAGTCCGATTAAAACTACGTTTACAGCCTTGATTGTACCTGCCTTTTCCGCAAGAGAAAGTGCGTCAACAGCCTGCAAATTAATCTTTGCACTAAGTTTTTCTTCAATATTTTTAGGATATTCCATAGCACCTGTGATTACAGGCATAGGATTCATTTTTTGAGTATTGGCAATCATCTTACCGCCTTTTTTCAAATAAGGCAAAGCACGCATAGCCTCAAGCATTTCAAATGCCAAAATCAAATCCGCCTCACCGCGGTCTATAATAGGTGAATAAACCTTATCACTGTACTTTACATATGTAACAACACTGCCGCCGCGTTGGCTCATACCGTGAACCTCGCTGACTTTAACGTCATAACCCTCTTTAATTGCAACCTTACCAAGTATACGGCTTGCAAGAAGTGTACCTTGTCCGCCGACACCGACTATCATTATGTTCATTCTACTTTTCCTCCTTTTCAATCGCACCAAACGGACAGACATTTGTACATAGTCCGCAGCCGTTACACTGTGTTGTGTCAATCTTAACAGTATCGCCGTCTAATGAAATTGCAGGACAGCCGAGTTTCATACACATCTTACACTTCTTACACTTGTCTGTTATGTGACAGTGACCCGAATACTTTTTACGCATATTCGGAAGAAGTGCGCAAGGTCTTTGTGCGATAATAACCGAAGGTTCTTCTCTTTCAACTTCTTCTTTTACGACCTTTTCAAAATTCTTTACGTCAAACGGGTCTGCAACGACAACGTGTTCAATACCGATTGACTTGCAAAGTGTTATCAAATTAACTTGCTTTGTTTCTTCCTTACGGATTGTGTAACCTGTTGTAGGGTTATCCTGGTGACCTGTCATACCTGTGATTGAGTTGTCAAGAATTATAACAGTATTGTTACCCTTGTTGTATACAATGTCAACAAGACCTGTAATACCCGAGTGCATAAATGTTGAATCACCGATTACTGATACAAGTTTCTTATTAAATTCAGCACCTCTTGCTTTTGCCATACCGTGTGCGGCACTGATTGAAGCACCCATACAAATTGTTGTGTCAACGCTTTGCAGAGGAGGTGTTGCACCAAGTGTATAACAGCCTATATCGCCCGAAACAACAAGACCGAGTTTCTTTAGTACATAGAATGTACCTCTGTGCGGACAGCCTGCACACATTACAGGAGGACGAACAGGTGTAGGCTCGTCTATAACGTCAAATTCAGGTGCGTCTATATCCAAAACGGCTTTCTTTATCATTGACGGTGTATATTCGCCTTGAAGTGTAAATACGTCCTTGCCTATTACATCAACTCCGACGCTCTTACAGAAATCTTCGATAACAGGGTCAAGTTCTTCGATAACGAAAACTTTATCATACTTTGACGCAAATTCTTTTATCTTCTTTTCAGGCAGCGGATAAACTATACCGATTTTCAAATAATCAGCCTTATCGCCAAGTGCTTCTTTTGCATACATATATGCGATACCGCCTGCGATAATACCGATTTTTGAGCCGTTTTCTTCAACTCTGTTAAGAGGTGATGTTTCAGCCATTTCCTTTAGTGCGTTTATTCTGTCCTCAACGACAACGTGACGCTTTATCGCATTACCGGGCATCATTACATACTTCTGCGGATTTTTCTCGTAATCCTTTAATGCAACTTCCTGCTTTTCTTCTTCCTCAACAAGACTCTGTGAGTGAGAAACTCTTGTTGAAAGTCTTAAAAATACAGGTGTATCGTATTTTTCGGAAAGTTCATATGCAGTCTTTGTGAACTCCTTACATTCTCCGCTGTCAGACGGCTCTAACATAAGTATTTTAGACGCCTTTGCATAGTGACGTGAATCCTGTTCATTCTGTGATGAGTGCATACCTTGGTCATCGGCAACGCACAATACAAGACCGCCGTTTACTCCTGTATAGCTTGCAGTGAAAACAGGGTCAGCCATTACGTTAAGTCCGACGTGTTTCATACAAGACATACTTCTTGCACCGGCGATTGACGCACCGATTGCAACTTCTGCCGCAACCTTTTCATTCGGCGCCCATTCAACGTATATATCGTCATATTTAACTATATTTTCTGTAATCTCGGTACTCGGTGTGCCGGGATATGAGGAAACAACGCTTACACCGGCCTCATAAGCACCGCGTGCAACCGCTTCATTTCCAAGCATTAACTTTTTCATCATGTAATCCTCCTCGTTATTTAACCATTATTATAATTTTAACAAAATTCGCCTCTATCGTCAAGTACATTGTAGAAAAAAGCAACAAAACATATTATACTTTCATATTAAAATACCCATTTGTGTTAAACAAATGGGTATTTTAATCAAGGACTGTTGAGAAATCAGTTCGGATTTTGCGAAAATGAACTCGTCGGCGTACATTGGTACGTTAGAGTTTATTTTCACAAAAAGTGCATAGTCAAGCCGTATATCAAAGATAGGCTTGACTAGTATTTGTTTTATTTTTTAATCAACTCATAAACATAAAAATAACATTTTGCACGTTACGGACAATTTATCGACAGTCCTTTTTATTCAAGTTCAAATGCACCTGTGTAAAGTTGATAATACTTACCTTTTTGCGCTATAAGCTGTTCGTGATTACCGCGTTCGATAATTCTTCCGAGTTCAAGCACCATAATCACATCTGAATTTCTTACCGTTGAAAGTCTGTGTGCGATAACAAATACTGTACGTCCCGTCATAAGTGCATCCATACCTCTTTGAACTATCGCCTCTGTTCTTGTATCAATACTTGAAGTTGCCTCGTCAAGTATCATTACAGGCGGGTCTGCAACTGCCGCTCTTGCGATTGACAAAAGTTGTCTTTGACCTTGCGACAAGCTGCCGCCGTCACCCGAAATAACTGTGTCATATCCGTCAGGCAACATATTTATAAACTCATCCGCATTTGCAAGTCTTGCCGCCGCATAAACTTCTTCGTCCGTTGCGTCAAGATTACCGTATCGGATATTTTCCTTAATTGTACCCGTAAACAAGTTTGTATCCTGCAAAACGATACCAAGCGAACGTCTTAAATCTTTCTTTTTGATACGGTTAATATTAATTCCGTCATAAGTTATCGTACCGTCGGCAATATCATAGAAACGATTTATAAGGTTGGTAATTGTAGTTTTACCCGCACCTGTCGCACCGACAAACGCAACCTTTTCGCCGTGGTCGGCATACAAAGTTATATCGTGAAGTACGATTTTTTCCGGATTATATCCGAAATCAACATCAAAGAATTTAACTTCACCCGTAAGACGTGTGTACTTAACACTGCCGTCCTTTTGAACTTCTTTCCAAGCCCACATATATGTCTTTTCTTCAGTTTCAACAATATTGTCGTTTCTGTCGTACTTAACATTGACAAGTGTAACATCGCCGTTGTCCTGTTCAACTTCTTCGTCCATAAGATTGAATATTCTCTCCGCTCCGGCAAGTGCCATAACGATTGAGTTAAGCTGTTGTGATATTTGGTTTATCGGCATTGTGAATGATTTTGAAAGTTGCAGAAATGACGCTATAACACCAAGTGTAAGTCCCGCAACTCCGTTTAGTGCAAGTGCACCGCCGATAATAGCTATAAGCACATACTGCAGGTTACCCAAATTAGCCATAATCGGCATTAGGATATTTGCGTATTTATTAGCCTCTGTTGCGTTTTCACAAAGTTCTTCGTTAATCTTATCAAAATCTTCTTTTGAATGTTCTTCGTGACAGAACACCTTAACGACCTTCTGACCGTTAATCATTTCTTCGATATAACCGTTTACCTTACCGATGGACTGCTGTTGTTTTACAAAAAATCTTCCGCTCGCTCCTGCAATTTTCTTTATTACAAACATCATACAGGTCGCAAACACCAACACAAATATTGCAAGATAAACATTCGATATAAACATCGCAACGACTACCGATATAATTGTAACCGCCGACGAAAACATCTGCGGAATACTCTGTGCCATCATCTGTCTTAGAGTATCTGTATCGTTTGTGTAGTAACTCATTATATCGCCGTGAGTATGTGTATCGAAATACTTAATCGGCAATTTCTGCATATGAGTAAACATATCGTCACGAATTTTCTTTAACACACCCTGTGCGATTGATACCATAGTTCTGTTATAAAACAATGTAGCAAGTATTCCCACTGCATACACAATACCCATTACGCAGATTGCTTTAAGCAAGCCCGTGAATACAGGGTTTGTACTGCCCAAAAGCGGTGTTATATAGTCATCGATAAGCGTACCGATAAACATTGAGCCGGCAACGTTTGCAACGGCACTCAGCAATATACATATCAATACAAAGATAAATCTGAATTTGTATTTCTTCATATATGAAAGAATACGTTTGATTGTCTTACCGGTATTTTGTGCACCGTGTTTATTCATCGTCACCGCCTCCTTTCACCTGTGAATTATATACTTCACTATATATTTCGTTGTTCTTCAAAAGTTCTTCGTGAGTACCTATTCCGTTTATTTCACCGTTATCCATAACAATTATCTTATCTGCGTCTTCGACAGATGAAATTCTCTGTGCAATAATAATCTTTGTTGTATTCGGTATTTCTTCACGGAACGCACGTCTGATACTTGCATCTGTCTTTGTATCAACCGCACTTGTACTGTCGTCCAAAATAAGGATTTTCGGTTTCTTTAACAAAGCTCTTGCGATACAAAGTCTTTGTTTCTGACCGCCCGATACATTTGAACCGCCCTGTTCGATATAAGTATCATACTTATCAGGGAATGTCTGAATAAATTCATCGGCTTGTGCAAGCTTACATACTCTTTCGATTTCTTCATCTGTTGCGTGGTCATTACCCCAACGCAAGTTTTCTTTGATTGTTCCGGAGAACAACACATTTTTCTGAAGTACCATTGCAACCTCGTCACGCAATGACTCAATATCATATTCCTTTACGTTTCTGTCACCGACAATCACTTCACCGTCGGTTGTATCGTAAAGTCTTGGGATAAGCTGTACAAGGCTTGACTTTGAACTTCCCGTACCGCCTATAATTCCGACAGTTTCACCTGATTTAATATCAAGATTTATATTCTTAAGGCAGAGTTTTCTCTTTTTCTTTGAATATCCGAAGTTTACATTTCTGAATGAAATATCGCCGTTTTTAATTTCATATACAGGATTTTCAGGATTTGTAAGATCGCTCTTTTCGTCAAGTATTTCGACGATTCTTTCAGATGACGCTCTTGCCATTGTAATCATTACGAACACCATTGAAAGCATCATAAGGTTCATAAGAATTTGCATTGTATATGCAATAAGGCTTGTAAGCTCACCTGTTGTCATAGTTGACGCAACGATAAGCTTTGCACCGAACCACGATATGAAAAGCATACAGCCGTATGCCGCGAACTGCATAAGCGGTGCGTTAAATGCCAAAAGTTTTTCGGCTTTTACAAAGTCATCGTATATATCTTCAGAAACGTTTTTAAATTTCTTTTCTTCGTAATCTTCTCTTACAAATGATTTAACAACTCTTATACCTCTCAAATTTTCCTGTACAACGTTGTTAAGCTTATCGTATATCTTGAATACACGTTCAAATATCGGGTGTGCGTGAGTCATTATAAAATACACTCCGCCGCCCAAAACAGGAATTGCAAGCAAGAATACAAGTGAAAGTTTATGATTTATTCCGAACGCCATAATAAGTGAGAATATAATCATTATCGGACCTCTTACCGCAATTCTGACTATCATCTGATAAGCATTTTGTACGTTCGTTATATCAGTTGTAAGTCTTGTTACGATACTTGATGCAGAGAATTTATCAATATTTGAAAATGAGAAGTTCTGTACATTATAGAACATATCCTTTCTCAAATTCTTCGCAAAACCTGCCGATGCACTCGCCGCAAATTTACCCGACAATGCACCGAAAACCAATGAAATTACACATGAAATTGCAAGGGCGATACCTATTTTCAATATGTAATTCATATTTCCAGCGTCAATGCCCTTGTCAATAAGCATAGCCATAAGAAGCGGTATTACAACTTCCATAATAACTTCAAGAGTAACAAAAATCGGTGCAAGAATCGAATCACGTTTATACTCTCTTACACTTTTTAATAATGTCTTTATCATCTAATTCCTCCTTTAAAAATGTAGTACGCTACATATTAAGGTAAAAATATACCCTATTTTTCACACTTATCATTGTCTTGGTACATATGTTCGTAAACCTTTGTTAAAAGTTTTTTGAGTTCTTTTTCCTCCTCATCATTTAATGCACCTGTTATCAACGAATCCATATACTTTCTGTGTTCTTTCATTTCACTGCCAAGCTCAAAAGCCTTGTCAAACAAAATAACCTGTCTGCATCTATGGTCCTCCGGATTTACCTCAACACGCACAAAATTATTCTTCTCCATACGCTTTAAAAGTCCGATAATCGTGGAATGTCTTAACCCAAATTCCTGTTCAATCTCCTTTTGCATTACAACATTCTTGCCCTTTTCAAGCATATAAAAAAGTATATTTGCCTGCGAACAGGTTATATCGTATTTCTTCAGATGTGCATTTGCCGCCATAGACATAATCTCATCTATCCTCTTAAAATAAAAGCCTATACCTTTCTTTTTCACAAATACACCTCCTCGCAAAAAAATGTAGCGTACTATACTTTTTGTGTAGTACGCTACATATTATACACATTATTAATATTAATGTCAATAAACCTTTTTCAAAGTTCATATTTTGTTCATTAATTGTTCACGTTATTCGGAAACGTAACATAAATAGTTGTACCTTTGCCGACTTTGCTCTTTACGCGTATAGTCGCATTATGGCAGGCACAAACGTGCTTTACTATTGAAAGTCCCAAGCCTGTACCGCCGACTTTTTTTGAGTGGCTTTTATCAACGCGATAAAAACGTTCAAATATTCTTTCCGTATCTTCGGGCGGTATTCCTATACCCGTATCCTTTACGGACAGTTCCACGCCCTTTGCCGACTCGCCGACAAATACGGTTATTTTTCCGTTATCCTTATTATACTTTATCGCATTGTCAAGCAAGTTATATACAAGCTCACTCACCAATGTCACGTTACCTTTTATGAATGTCGGTATCTTCGTATAATAAATCTGAATACCTCGTTCTTTTGCGGCTTTTTCAAGAACACATATCGCCTCTTCCGTAACCAGCGAAAGGTCGATATTTTCCGGATTTTCAACACTTCCCTGTTCGTCAATATTTGATAGATTTATTATATCATCTATAAGAGTAAGAAGTCGGTCGGACTCTTTTTCTATCTTTCTGCCAAACTCCTTGATGTCCTCCGCCTTTGCCATACCGTTGCTTATCATTTGTGCATATCCCGAAATGGTTGTAAGCGGTGTTTTAAGCTCGTGCGAAACGTTTGCGGTAAATTCACGTCTGATTTTTTCCGTCTTTTCTTTTTCCGCATTTTGATTTGCTATTCTTGCAAAAAACGGTTTCAACTCGTCATATATCTCTGCCTTGCCTATATTATTTATATCCACTTCATTAATCGGATCTAAAATATATTTCGTCAAATGCTTTGCACTCACAAACGAAACAGCAATAACGCATATTAAAATAATAATAACTATCGGCATTATGGTCAAAACCATATACATTATTACTTTTGTCGGCTGTGACATTCTTAATATACTGCCGTTATTCAATTTTACGGCATAATAATATATTTTTTCACCAATCGTTTCGGAATTACGGCTACTGCTCCCGTTTCCGTATGTAACGGCTTGTTTAACTTCCGGTCGTTCAAAATGGTTTTCCATTGTAGTTGTATCCGCCTCGTTATCATAAATAACCGTACCGTCTGATTTGATAAGCGTCACTCGAATATCGGATACATCATCATACATTTTGGTTAATATATTAATTTCACTGTTTTCGTCATAACCGTCTAAGCATTGTGCCAATATATTTGTTCTTGATTTTAAATCTGATTTTTCCTTTATCGAATACTGTGTACAATATGCCACCAAAATAAGCAGCATACTTACTATAACTGATGATATTGTAAGAATTTTCAGCGTGCCGTTTATAGCTTTTCTCATATCTTATATCCTACATTTCTTATAGTTTCGATACACTTACCCTTTTCGCCGAGTTTATGTCTTAAACTTCCTATATGAACGTCCAGCGTTCTGCTTTCACCCTCAAAGTGATAACCCCATATCTTTTCAAGCAAAACCTCTCTCGGCACAACTGTGCCTTTGTTTTTCAGAAGATATTTAAGAAGTTCAAATTCTTTAAACGTTATCGCAATATCCTTTCCGTCAACCTTTACATTCCTGCTTTGGTTGTCCAAAATGATACCCTTGTATTCGATTATATCAGAACCGGCTTGCGGACCGCTCCTGCGAAGGACTGCTTTAATTCTTGAAATAAGTTCCATAACGCCGAAAGGCTTTGTTACATAGTCGTCCGCTCCGTATTCAAAGCCTTTGACTTTGTCACTTTCAGTACCTTTGGCTGTTATCATAATAACAGGAACATTTTTAGTCGTATCGTTGTTTCGTATGTCTTTCAGTATAGCAATTCCGTCTTTATCCGGCAGCATTATATCCAAAAGCACCATTGACGGCAAACGCTCGCCAAGTCGTTTTTCAAAATCTGAGGCACTTTCAAAGCCCTCTGCCTCAAACCCTGCTGATTTCACTGCATACGTTATTAAATCTCTTATTCCCTCATCATCTTCGACGCAATAAATCAAATCCATAAACCAATCCCCCATTTATACATTATTCAACTTCTGACGATACCGAAAACGGCAATATATACTTTTTACCGAATTCAACGCACAATTCTTTATATTCAGGATTGTTTCGTCTGTTACTCATAACGTGATGCACATCATAATTTTCGTCATTGAGTTCAATAATAGCTGCAGCAACGTTTGCACAGTGATCAGATATTTTTTCAAGTGCGGTAATGTAATCGGTAAATACAAAACCTTGATTTACACTGCATCTGCCCTCTTGCATACGCTTTATATGACGGTTTTTAAGGTCATTTCTAAGTCTGTCGATAACGTCCTCCAAAGGCTCAACTTTATTAGCAAGTTTAACATCGTCCTTTGAAAATGCACTGATTGTAAGGTCGATAATTTCACCGACGGCATTAACCATTATAGTGATTTCCTGTCTTGCCTTGTCGGAGAAATGAACGTCTTTATCACGTTTTTCTCTCGCTGTAAATACCAAATCGGCGGTATAGTCCGTCATTTTCTCAAAATCTGATATTGCGTGAAGAAGTATTGAAACTTTCTGCGAATCCGACTCATTCAAGCTCTTTGCCGAAAGCTTTACAAGATATGCACCGAGTGCGTCCTCATATTCATCGGCAAGATTTTCTGTTTCTATAATTTTCCTATCTATCGACTCTGAATACTTTGCAACACATTCCTGTGCCATGGTAAAGCTCTCTTTTACCATATATGCCATATTTGTAGCAAGCGTCATACATTGTTCAACAGCGAATGACGGAGTTTGCAAAAATCTTTCGTCAAGCAAACCGAATGTGCTTTCTTCCGCACCCTCTTTAATTGTCATTCTTGCCAATTTTTCAAGTAACTTGTTAAACGGCAATAATACAGCCGTTGCAACAACATTGAATATCGTATGAACTATTGCGATATTAAACGGTGTAACAGAATCGCTTACAAATGCAAAATTGAAGATTGCATTTGCCGCATAGAATAATACAAGGAATAAAACCGTACCTATAATATTGAAATACAAATGCACCATTGCGGCACGTTTTGCGTTTTTGCTTGCACCGATACATGATATAAGTGCAGTCACACAAGTACCTATATTTTGTCCCATAATTATAGGAATTGCCGCACCGAACGTTATTTTACCCGTAGAAGAAAGTGCCTGAAGTATACCGACAGATGCAGATGACGATTGTATAACAGCCGTTAAAACAGCACCTGCAAGCACACCTAAAATAGGATTTTGGAACATTGTAAGTATGTTTGTAAATGCCTCAACATCTTTTAAAGGCTCAACAGCCGCCGACATTGTTTCCATACCGAACATAAGTACCGCAAAACCAAGAAGTATGTTACCGATATTCTTCTTAGAGTCGCTCTTTGCAGCCATTGTAAATACAATACCGATAAGTGCTAAAACCGGAGTGAAGTTAGCCGGCTTACAGAGTTGAATCCAAAAGCTGTCCCCCTGTATACCGGAAAGGCTCAATATCCATGATGTAACAGTCGTACCGATATTTGCACCCATTATAATACCGATAGCCTGTCCGAGTTTCATAATGCCTGAGTTTACAAAACCTACAACCATAACCGTAGTAGCTGAAGATGACTGTATAACCGCCGTAACGGCAGCACCCAAAACAACACCTTTTATAGGATTTGACGTAAGTTTTTCAAGTATCTGTTCAAACTTACCGCCGCCAAGCTTTTCAAGACCGCTGCCCATTACGTTCATTCCGTAAAGGAACATCGCCAGTCCTCCGAACAATGAAAATAAACCAAAAATGTTCATAATTTTATCCCCTTATTGATATTTTATAAAATCCTCTAAGCTAATTATATATAATCTATGTAAAATTGTATTCAAGCCTATCTTAAATTTATGTAAAATCTTTTAAAACTCGCCAATATTCGATTAATTTTTCAAGCGAAAACATTGCGTTTGCAGGGCTTGTAGACGGCAGTTTTACCGCATTTAAGTCAGAATTGTATTTTACAAACAATTTATACGCGGTATTTCCGTTTGTAAAGATTTTTTTAATTTCAGCCGTTTGTAAAATCCGTCTTAAATCATTCGGCGTAACATTTTTTATAGAGCTGTCGGACGAACCTTCTATGTCACAGCTTGCAATAACATCCCAAACCGCAATATTATGTTTTATCAAAAATGCTTTTTTCTCCTCTGTCGTGCCCGGACAGACGTCATTCATAACATTCGCAAGCACCTTCCAAAACCTGTTCTGCGGATGACCGTAGAAAAAGTTTGCTTCACGTGATTTTACAGACGGAAAACTGCCGAGTATAAGTATTTTTGAATTTTTATCGTATATGGGTTCTATTGTATGAAATTCCATTTCTATCACCTCTTAAATAATACTGTATAAACCTTAAATACACCTTAATTTTATAAAAATATCAGTGGAAATCAAATTTTGTATTGACTATTATATTTTTATATTATATCATAAAAATATTCACAAATAAAGAAAGGATTATAGATTATGAAAACAGCAAACGCACCATTGTTTAAAGACCCTATTCATAACGGAGCCGCCGACCCTGTCGTTATATATAATGAAGAAACAGGCACTCATTATATGCTTTACACCGCAAGACGTGCAGACGTTGAAGAAGAAGGCGTAATGTGGGTACACGGTACTGATATAGGAATTGCGGAAAGTAAAGACAACGGTAATTCATGGGAATATATAGGTATATGTAAAGGCCTTGAATACGGCGAAGGCAAAAATACATATTGGGCACCGGAGGTTATACGTTTCGGCGAGCTTTATCATATGTATGTAAGCTATGTTCCGGGAATTCCTGCCGACTGGAATCACCCGCGTTACATTCTTCACTACACATCAAAAAATTTGATTGATTGGAATTTTGAAAGCAAGCTTAACCTTTCATCAGAAAAGATTATTGACGCTTGTGTATTCAGACTACCGAACGGTATTTTCAGAATGTGGTACAAGGACGAGCGGAACGGCTCTCATACATATTTTGCCGACAGCAAGGACTTATATAATTGGGAAGTTAAAGGCTGTGCCGCCGATGATGTTCCGCACGAAGGTGCTAATGTATTTGAATTTGGCGGTAAGTATTGGCTTATAACCGACTGTTGGAGCGGTTTGGACGTCTATTATTCGGACGACCTTACGACTTGGACAAAGCAAAGCAGTCGTATTCTTGACGTAGGCGGTACAAGAGAAGACGACGGAGTTATCGCAAATCACGCCGATGTATATGTAACGGACAACAACGCATATATTTTCTACTTCACTCACCCTGACAGACAAAAAAATATGCTTGAAAATAATATCGGAAACGAACGCAGAACGTCAATTCAAGTTGCCGAACTTGAAGTTAAAGACGGTGTTTTGGTATGTGACAGAAATAAGGATATATCGGTTAAACTTAAATAATATAAAAAGGTTAGACGAAATTCCGTCTAACCTTTTGTATTACTTTGATGTAGTTATGCTTATACTGTTTCCGTCACTTGTCATTACAATATCGCCGCTTTCATCGGTGCGATACACTTCCACACCCGCGTCACTTAGTTTACTTAAAGTTTCTTCATTAGGGTGACCGTATGAATTACCTTTTTCTACGCTTATCACGGCATACTGCGGCATAACTTCACGCAAAAACGGATATGACGTTGACGTTCTCGAACCGTGATGACCGACTTTAAGCACCGTTGATTTTAAATCTGCACCGCTGTTTAATATTTCTTCTTCCTCGTCGCTTTCGGCGTCACCCGTAAATAAGAATGACGTATTTCCGTATGTGATTTTTAATACTATTGACGTACTGTTTAAATCCTTGCCGTTTTCGTCAACAGGTCCTAAAAATTCAACCGTACTGCTGCCAAGCTGAATTTCGTCACCGACATTCGGGTGCTTGATTTCAACATTTTGTTCTTCGGCTTTTTTCTTAAAATTTTTATATGCCTTTGTATTCGTCTCTGTTTTCGGTGCATATATGTTGTCCGCTTTTGTTACCGACAACGCACCTGACAAACCGCCGACATGGTCCTCATGAGCATGAGAACACACAACATAATTAAGCTCCGTAACATCTTCTTTCTTTAAATATGCCGCTACCACATTACTGTCCGCAACATTTCCGCCGTCTATCATCATCGTTTCGCCGTCACATTCTATAAGCGCCGAATCGGCTTGTCCTACATCTATAAAATGCACCTCAAAATTTGAATTTTCGGGTATATCCGATGGGTTTACATTACTTCCCAATATTCCGAATGACATAACAAATGCCATTAACATATTTAAAATCTTGCTCATCTTCTACTCTCCCTTCATATATAAAATTATTATAACTTATAATTGACTTAATCTGCAAGTATTTTGTTGATTATTTTGATGTTTAATGTTAAAATATCTGTATAGTATAAATTTGAAAGGATATTGTATATGTTAAATGCTGTGTTTTTTCCGTTTTCGGAAATGTATATAAATCACGTTAAATCATCAGAAAAATATGATATGAAGATACAGCACTACCATGACGCATATGAAATATATTTGCAGGCGGACGGTGAGAGATACTTGTTCCTTGACGATATTTGTTACACGTTAAAGCAAGGCGATTTGGTAATTTTAAAGCCGTTTGACATTCACTATATGGAAAGCCGCGACATTGATTTTTACGAAAGATATGTTTTGAATTTCAGCAGTGATATGCTGAGCGGAATTTTGACAAAAACAGAAACCGACATTCTTTTCGATAACATCAAGTCGTGCGTATTCCATCTTAATGATGAGCAATTTACTCTTATTCTCGATTACTTCAAAAAAATTGACGCATTTTCAAACAGAATAGGTTTGCTTTCCGAAAAACTTGCGTTAAGCAGTGTTTTTCAGCTTGTTTCTGTAATTAAAGACCTTTCAAAAAATGCCGAAATTATCACAAGTCAAAATACTACGCCCGAAATAGTTACTGCGATTGACTATATAAACAACCACTATAAAGAGGACATAAATCTTGACATTATAACCGAAGTCGTGCATATCAGCAAATATCATTTTTCACGACTTTTCCACAAAGCAACGGGTGCAACGTTTCTGCAATATTTATACAATGTGCGTCTTGTAAACGTCCACTCACTGCTTGCCGAAACAAATTTAAACTTAAACGAAATTGCTATTCGTACAGGCTTTTCGTCAAGTGCGCATTTATCAAGAATTTTCAAGCAAGTGTACAATGTTTCACCGCAAAAATTCAGACGTATGTTAAAAGAGAAATCAAAAAAGCAGTGATTAACACTGCTTTTTATTATTGCTGAAGTTGTTTTTTGAATATTGTTCTGAAAATCAATCTTGCAAGCGGTCCTGCAAAAAATATTTGCCAGCACAATGCCATCGGGAAATTCATCGCTGTTGTTTGCAACCATACCGCAACAATTTCTTTGCCCGGATTTTTAAACAACAATGTTGCGATCATACTCATTGTCGGACACATAATACATACAATCATTGACGAAATCGCAAGCGTGATAAAGAACGGATTATCCACTCCCGGTCTTATAAATCTGAATGCAAGCTTTGTCGCAAGTTTTTCGACTGCGAAAAACTCAAGTATGAATGCGGCAGGCCACATAACCATTTCGTGAAATGCAAGCAAGAACACCTCATTGCTCATCTGTCCCTTGTTCAGGCTGATATTATAGCATATCATTGCGTACACCATAATAAAAGCCATAATCAGTGTGAAAATAATGTTTTGAAATTTTGTCTTTGGCATAAATTTTTACCTCGTTCCTTAAATTTACGCAAAAAAACAACACATCCGTGTTGTTCGTTATCATCGTTAAGCACAATGTGTCGTTTCCAATTATATACCAAAGCATTATTAAATTGCGAGGATTATTTTAACATAACAAGTCTGTGTTGTCAATACCTTTCTCTAAAAATAATCAAAAATCACATCGCAAGATGTGATTTTTGGAGCTGTCAACAGGCTTAATTACTTACCCATTCTCCGACCGATTCGTTTGTTACAACATTTACGTTTCCGGAGAAATCGGACGTATAAAGCTTACCGCTTTTTTTATCCACAAAGTAAATTTTATCATTTTCAACATCGAATTTTTTTACTGCTTTATCATAAATACACGTCAAGTCGCTTGCGTCAAGACTGCCTATATAAAGTCCGTTATACGAAGTTATAAGTCTGCCGTCCGCAGTCTTCACATCGTCTGCATAACAAACCTAATTATTGTCACTGCCGTCAAGATTTACGCGGTAAACTTCTTCACGGAAAGGGTTTTTATAATAAATCGTATCTCCCCACTGTGCAATAAGTTCAATATTTATCCATGACGCGTCACCCTTTACGACCAAATGTTGATCTGTTCCGTCTATGTTCATACAATAAATATCTTTTCCGTTATCTTGATTTACAAACAGAATTTTATCTGTCGGCGTTTGCTTTTTACAAATAAGCGAATTAATTTGATTTAAGGTCTTAACTTCACTTCCGTCACGGCTAATTCTCATCAAATTACCGTACCAAACACCGTTTTCGACAAACAGATAATCTCCGTAATAAAAACAGTTAAACGGATACAGCTTAACATCATTGTCACCCATGCTTAATTTCACAAGTGACGTTCCGTCAAGAGTAATTCCGTACATTATATTGTCATTATCCAAGTTGAAATATATGTAATCCTTGTACTTTTTAGGGTATCTGACCAAATTGTCCGTAAGTCGTTCAACGTCGCCGCTGTCAATATTCATACGATAAAGAACGCCGCTCTTTTTTCCGCCGTCCGATTCCTGATAATATATCCACCCATCATCAACGGCAATTTTATTGACCGTTTTATTGATAAGTTCCTCTTCACCCGATATGTCATTTGCTCGGTAAAGGTGTCTGTCATTTTTAGACAAATAGTAAACATTATTGTCATACATCTCAAGTTCACAGACGCTGTTATCAGATAATTTCTGTCTGTTTGCACTGTTTTTGTCTACTGAATATAGCTTTTGATAGTCAGAATCGGATGCATAGTATACCGTACCGCTTTCGTTTATACGGCTGTCTATAACAACTCTGTTGTTTTCACCGTCCCAACCGACAGTTGCGCCTAAAGTTTCGGAGACCGCTCTTACCGGAACATATGTTCTGTCATCAATTATTTTAGCAGGTACGTCAAGCTGAATTTGGTCAACCCAAATTGCCGAACCGTCTGAATTATATACTCCCGTACTCATAATTTGATTATCAACAGGCACGCATATAAATTCGCCGTTTCTTTCAGCCCAAACCGTTCTGCCGTTATTGTCCCACGACACATTTGCACCAAAGGCCTCAAATATCGCTCTCATCGGTACAAGCACACGTTCGTCAATATTCTTCGGATTAACGTCACATTCCAATTTTTCGCCGTCAATATATACTTCTATAACGTCATTAGCAAAAGCATTTACGCACGGCAACATAATTATTCCGCTTATCAAAAGTGCAATCAGTTTTTTCAAGATAATCGCTCCTTTATTACAGCATAAATATCATCATTTATATCTTCGACACTTCTTATTTTTCCGTTTTCAACACATGAAATATGTTTCCAGCCGAAACGTTTTGATACGTATACTGCATTATCATAGCTTTTTTGAAGATAAGATATATCACTCTCGTGTATATCCTTTTTATCTCCGCCGTTTGACTTGTTAGCCCTGTCTTTCATTAATTCTATGCCGTACTTTGGCGGCATATCAAGAAATATCGTAACGTTCGGACGCGGAAGTCCGTAAACATTGTATTCAAGGTCGTCAAGCCACGTTAAAAACTTGTCTTTTTCTTCTTGATTTTCGATTTTGCTTGCTTGATGTATAAGATTTGATGACACATATCTGTCCGCTAAAATCAATGTGCCGTTTTCGTAATCCTTTCCCCAATCGGTTTTATACGTTGCAAATCTGTCAGCCGCAAAAAACGTTGATGTGGCATACGCATTCACATCTGACGGCTTGTCGCCGAATTCACCGTTTAGGTACATCTTTACAAGTGTTGACGATGGGTTGTCATACGCCGGAAACGACACAGACTTTATTTTTAATTCGTTATTTTCAAGACGTTTTTTTAAAAGTTCCGTCTGTGTTTGCTTTCCGCTTGCGTCAACGCCGTCAATCGCTATAAGTATCCCCATAATTTCTCCTAAAATCAGTCTTGTTTGTATTTTTTTCCTTTTGCAATTACCGTTGCCGCAAATTTAGGCAATTCCATCATTCTTCCTATACGCCAAGGTTCTTTGCAAAGTCTGTAAAACCATTCCATACCTGTTTTACAGAATATTTCAGGTGCGCGTTCAACTTTTCCGGCAAATACGTCAAGACTTCCGCCAATGCCCATCGCAACGCGTACTTTAAGTGCATCTCTGTTTCTTTCAATCCACTGTTCCTGCTTAGGTGCACCCAAACATACAAAAACAATATCCGCACCGGAATTGTTGATTTCCTCAACAATTTCAGCCTCTTCTTCCGGCTTGAAATATCCGTTTCTTGTACCGACAATATTAAGGTCGGTGTATTCTTCCAAAAGCTTTTTCTTTGCCTCTTCCGCAACACCCGGCTTACCTCCGAAAAGGAACAGCTTGTGGTCTGTGTAGTTCATTTTTTGCAAAACCTGTCTTGCAATGTCATACCCTGCCGCACGTTCGCTTATAGGCTTTTTCAAAATCTTTGACGCATGCACAACGCCTATGCCGTCGGCAGTAAGCAAGTCAGCATTATTAAGAAGTTTACAAAATTTTTCGTCTTTGTATGCAAGCATAATTATTTCCGAATTAGGCGTGTATACCGCATGAAACTTATCTTCGTCCAAAAAACGCATAATGCAGTCAGTAGCCTGTGAAATGTTCACCATGTCAACGTGAACACCAAGTATGTTTACTTTATCCATGTTCTTCTCCTTGCTTTGAATATATTTTATTTGCCACCACTCCGTCACTTCGTGACACCTCTCCTCAAGGAGAGGCTTTTCGGCTCCCATCGAGGGGAGCTGTCAACACAGTTGACTGAGGTGTGGCTTTTACCGGAGGTCGTGTGCGCCGTCCCATACTACTTGGACAACCAACGGTCGCCCCTACGAATTTCAATAATTATCGACTACCTATTTGTAGGGGCGGTCATCGGCCGCCCACAAGGTTTATTTATATTTACTGCATATCAAAAGGGACACTAAATTTTAGTGTCCCTTTTACCTAACAATCTTTCTTTTGATATTCCTTAATCAGCAATGCACGAACATAACCTCGCGACTTATCTGTCGAATCAATATAAAATCCTCTGCCGTAATAAAAACGAATAAGCGATGTAATCTTTGAGCCTGTATGCAACTGAATTTGAGTTACACCCTTTTTAACCATAATTTTATCAACAAGATTCATTATTGATTTACCGATACCGTTATTTTGACTTGTAACCTTTACCGCAAAACGTGACAAATATGCGGTTTTATCGGGAAATACCTCTACTCTCACACTGCCGACAGGTTCGCCGTCCGACAATGCAAGCAATACAACTTTTGTATCTATATCTTTTTTCACATCATTATACGATTCTTCAAGTGCCGCAAGATTTTCAACGCCTGACATCTGCTGATATTTAACAAATGCCTCACGCGTGATATTCATAATTGCGGGTATATCGTCATAATTAGCCAAACGCACTTGAAATAATGACTGATAATCACTTTCCATTACTATAACCTCCGATTATCCCATCAATGTTGCCATAACTGCCTTTTGAGCGTGAAGTCTGTTTTCAGCCTCGTCAAAAATAACAGATTGAGGTCCGTCTATAACTTCTTCTGTAACTTCAAAACCGCGATATGCAGGCAAGCAGTGCATAAATACAGCGTCATCAGCGGCATTCTTGAACAATTCACCGTTTACTTGATATGGCATAAATATCTTTTGTCTTTCTGCCTTTTCAGCCTCTTGTCCCATTGATACCCATGTATCTGTATAAACTACATCTGCATTTTTGATTGCCTCAACCGGATCTGTTGTCAAAATCAATTCTTTTCCCGACTTCTTGAAGTCGTCATTTGCGTTTGCAACCACTTCCGCGTCACACTGATAATTTTCAGGTGTTGCGATCGCACAGTCCATACCTGTCTTTGCACAGCCGTACATAAGCGAATGAGCCATATTATTACCGTCACCGATATATGCAAGTTTCAAGCCCTCAAGCTTACCTTTATGCTCATATGTCGTCATAAGGTCTGCAAGCACTTGACATGGGTGAAGCAAGTCTGTAAGTGCGTTGATTACAGGAATATTTGCATATTCTGCAAGGTCCAAAACATCTTGATGTGCGTAAGTACGAATCATAATACCGTCAAGCATTCTTTCCAAAACCTTTGCAGTATCGTAAATTGATTCGCCGCGTCCAAGCTGAATGTCGTTTGACGATAAGAACAACGGATAACCGCCAAGTTGAGTCATACCCACTTCAAATGATACTCTTGTTCTTGTTGATGATTTTGTGAATATCATACCAAGTGTTTTACCCTTTAAAATATGATGTTCAATTCCGCTTTTCTGTTCCTTTTTTAATTTTAAACCAAGCTCCAAAAGTCCTTTTACTTCTTCTGAAGTTAAATCGTGTAAACTGATTAAATCTTTCATTTTATAATTCCTCCAAAATGTTATTTAGTGTATCTATAAATATGTTAATGTCTGTTTCTTTTATAATTAACGGCGGTGCAATTCTGATTGTGTTGCCGCCGCAAAGGCTTGTAAGCATTTTATTTTCAAACAACTTATTAAATACAGTCTTAGCTATGCTGTCCTCCAACTGAATACCAATCAAAAGACCTGCATTTCTGACATCTGTAATTTTATCCGAATATTTATTTTGAAGTTCTGTAAGTTTTTCTTTAAAATACTTACCCATCTTACCTGCATTTTCAACAAGATGTTCCTTTTCAAAAATATCAAACACAGCCAATCCAGCTGCCGTTGCGAACGGATTACCGCCGAATGTTGTTCCGTGGTCACCCGGTTCAAATGCAGACGCAACCTTTTTGCCCGCACATACCGCGCCAATCGGAATACCGCCGCCAAGTGCCTTTGCCGAAGTGAAAATATCCGGTTCAACGCCGTACATTTGATGTGCAAAAAGATAACCTGTTCTGCCCATACCGGTCTGTACTTCGTCAAAAATAAGAATAATATCTTTCTCGTCGCATAGCTTTCTAAGCTTTTCAACGTATTCCTTATCCATCGGATGAACTCCGCTTTCACCTTGAATAAGTTCAATCATAATTGCCGCAGTTTTATCAGTAACCGCGTCCTCAATCGCTTTAAAATTATTAGGCTCAACCTGCTTGAAACCCGGTGTCAATGGTCTGTACGGCTTTTGATATTTTTCCTGACCTGTAGCTGCAACGGTTGCAAGAGTTCTGCCGTGGAATGACTTATCAAGCGTGATTATCTCATACTTATCCAAACCTTTTTTATAATAATAAATCTTTGCAAGTTTGAATGCACCCTCATTGGCCTCTGCACCGCTGTTTGCGAAAAACGCTTTTTCCGCACAAGTATTTTCAACAAGCTTTTGTGCAAGCTTTGCTTGATTTTCTATATAATAAAGACTTGATGTATGCACTACTTTATCAAGTTGATTTTTAAGTGCGTTTATAAAATCTTTGTGTCCGTGACCCAACGCATTTACGGCAATTCCGCCAAGAAAATCGTAATATGTATTACCCTTGTCGTCAAACAGTTTCATTCCCTCACCCTTTTCAAAGCATACAGGAAGTCTGTCGCCGAAAGTATTCAAATAATATTTTTTATCTAATTGTATAACTTCATCAAGCATTACTAACCCTCCAAAATTTCAAATACGTTTATGATTATACTCCTTTTTGAATAAAAATGCAAGTCTTTTTGACAAAAAAGTTTAAATCATATAAAAACAGTGCATAAATATTCATTACGTATGAATATTTATGCACTGTACTGAATAATTAATCAGTTTTAATCATATAAATTCATCTATTGCGTCCTCGTAATCGTCAAGAGAATGTGCGCCGACAATCTTCTTAACAGGTTTGCCGTCTATAAATAAAATTACAGTCGGTATTGAAACAATAGCATTTTGAGCGGCAAGCTCGCCTTGATCGTCAACATTAACCTTGCACACCTTGACTTTACCGTTGTATTCCTCTGCAATTTGAGAGATTATAGGCGCAACCATTTTGCAAGGTCCGCACCAAGAAGCCCAAAAGTCAACAAGCACAGGCATATTTGACTTTATAACTTCACCATCATAGTTTTCCTTTGTCAATTCGATTTCCATTTGTATTTCCTCCTCTATGAACTGTGTTATTTATATGACGGGATTGTTGTAAACACTCTGTTTACAGCACCGGATTCATACACGCTCTTTTCGGAAAATCCCGTTTCTGTGTGTGTATATTGCTTTATTGTTGTTCCCGCACCGGTGAAAACATATACATTTATATTTTTCGTACCGTTGTCGTTTTCGGCAACATCGTAATAAACACTTCCGTTACTTACATTTTGGTCAAACAATGTATAATATCCGCCGTTACCGTCCGATACTTCAAGCACCCACTTTTGACTGTCGTCCCAAATAAATTCATCACCGTCTTTTTGTGCGGAAGTGTATAATGTAAGTGCACCGTTATCGGTTGTGTTGCTCGATGATTCAACTGTACTCCACGTTGAATCAACTGCTGACTCATTCGATTTATTTATTATTCTTACATCCTCTTTCGGTTCAGGCACATCTTCCGACGGCTTACTCTCAGGTTCAGCACTTTCTGAAGGCTCATTGCTCTCTTTCGGCATATCGAGAATATTTTTAGGCAGTGCCGATACGATACTGCTTTGTTTTGCTCTCTGCCCTGCCACATATCCGCCGCCGACAAGTATAACGGCAGCCAATATACAGCATATCGCTTTAATTACTTTCTTCATCCCTCTTCCTCCTTAATATCAACATATTTTTTATCAATCTTTTCACAAACCGCTCCTGCATTCGTCATATTGATTATTTCCGCAATAACTTTATCGGTCGTATCAATCGGACACGATATGATAAAAGTAACCTCATCTTCGTAAATAGTGTCCTCAAGCAAATATCCCTTAGTCATAATCTCATGTTGCATTTTTCCGAGCAAAGAATAATCAACTTTTACAGAAACTATATCGCAAAGCTTTCTTATAACTATTTCCGACTCAATCAGTCCCTGTTTTGCCGATGCTCCGTAAGTATGTACAAGTCCGCCCGTTCCGAGAAGTGTACCGCCGAAATAACGCGTAACCACCACAACCACATCAACTATCCCGGATTTACGGATTGCGTCAAGAACGGGCATTCCTGCCGTCCCCGACGGTTCGCCGTCATCACTGTAACGAAAAATATTATTTTCGTCAATCACTGTGTCAATATAGTCTTCTGCTGTTTCTGCTTTTTCTTTATCCATGCGTAAACATTATGCGTTGCATCCGAATACTTTGAACGCATTTCATTCAAAAACGCAAGTGCGTCATCTTCATTGTCAACAGGTTTTACATTTGCAATAAATTTTGATTTTTTCTCTATAAGCAGTGACTGCGACTGCTTTTTTACCGTTTTATATACGTCTTTTTTTGACATTTTACAAAATATACTCCCTTATTTTATCATACATTTGAGCGTCTACCATAAGCTC
>OGQL01000822.1_pt1 | contig 24782 bp, 25 predicted proteins | sample 1553211 | NCBI WGS metagenome assembly OGQL01 (sample SAMEA2579942, study PRJEB22360) | human gut metagenome
CAGCGCTATCAGGAACTGCAGGACATCATTGCCATTCTGGGCATGGACGAGCTGGACGAGAACGACAAGCTCACCGTCGCCCGCGCCCGCAAGCTGCAGAAGTTCCTCTCCCAGCCCTTTGCTGTGGCCGAGAACTTTACCGGCCTGAAGGGCAAGTATGTGCCCCTGCAGGATACCGTGCGCAGCTTTGCCGCCATTGTGGACGGCGAAGCCGACGACCTGCCGGAGTGGGCTTTCTTCAACGTTGGTACGCTGGAAGATGCCCGCCAGAAGGCAGCGGAAAAGCTGGCTGAGGAAAAGGGCGGTGCCGTCTGATGAACAAGTTCATGCTGAACATCACTGCGTCCAGCGGTGAGTACTATCAGGGCGATTGCGAAGACCTTGTGCTGCCCATCAGCGATGGTGTGTACGGCATACAGGCCGGACATAGCCCGGTGCTGGTGGCCATCCACATGGGTATCCTGCACTTTGAGGTGAACGGTGAAAGCCGGGACATCCTGGTAGGCGACGGCATTGCCGAGGTGACGCCTGCCTACGTGATGGTGCTGGTGGACAGCGCCGAGCGTCCGGAGGATATCGACAAGAACCGTGCCGAGGCTGCCCGCATCCGTGCCGAGGAGCGTTTGCAGCATCAGCAGAGCATGCATGAATATTATCAGAGCAAGATCGCGCTCGACCGTGCGATGCAGCGCCTGCAGGCCGCTGCAAAGTACCGGCGCTGAGAAAGAGCCGCGTCTGCCAGGACCAGATCTGAAAAAAGAGCATCATTTGTATCCATTGAGGGTGCAAAGTGATGCTCTTTTTTGTTGCAGGCTGTTCCATGGAACGCAGCTTTCGTGTATAATAAGGTCAATGCAACCCCGCGTGTTGTGCGGGAAAGGAGGAGGTTTTCCATGATCCAATTCGGCCTGCGTCTGCATGACGCGGAAAAGCTGCCCGTTGAACAGGTGCTGCCGCTGGTGCGCCAGAAAGGCTTTACCTGCGCCCATGTGGCCCTGAGCAAATCCTTCAAGGAGCTGCCCTGCACCCCCAGCGCCCTGACCCCCGGCTATGCGCTGTATCTGCGGCATCTGTTTGAGAAAAACGGCATCGATATTGCCGTGCTGGGCAACTACCTGAACCTTGCCCACCCGGATGCGGATGCCCTGCACGCCATTCAGGAAAAATACTATGCCCATATCCGCTTTGCAAGCCTGCTGGGCTGCGGCATGGTGGGCACCGAGACCGGTGCGCCCAACGCGGAGTACAAATTCTGTCCGGAGTGCCGCAGCGACGAAGCCCTTGCTACTTTTATCCGGAACTTCAAGCCGGTGGTGCGCTGTGCCGAGCAGTACGGCGTGACCATTGCCATTGAGCCGGTGGTAAAGCACATCGTGTACGATGCCAGACGCGCCCGCACCGTGCTGGACGAGATCGGCAGCCCGAACCTGCAGATCCTGTTCGACCCCGTCAACCTGCTGAACATGGAAAATGTGGACCGCCGCGAGGAAGTGTTCGCCGAGGCCATCGAGCTTCTGGGCAAGGACATTGCCATGATCCACTTCAAGGATTTTCTGCGCAAGGATGCGGGCGGCCAGCTGGCTGCTACGGGTACAGGGCAGGGAGGCATGGAGGACTACCGCACCATCCTGCGGTTTGCAAAGCAGGAAAAGCCCTATATCTTTGCAACGCTGGAGAATACCACCCCGGAAAACGCGGTGGAATGCCTGAACTACCTGAAAAAGCAGTACGACGAGTGCTGAACACTCTATAACAAGAAAAACATCTGCAAACTTTGCCCGGAATGGGGCAGCTTGCAGATGTTTTTTGTATCAGATGAAGTTTATGGTTCGGCCTTTTACAAATTGCAATTAAGAAGTAGTTCCGCTGAAAATGCCCAGAACGAAAGCGGAGGACATTAAGATCATTCCAGATCCAGCTTATGCTCCATCAGCCAGCGGGTCAGCAGAAAGTATCCTGCGGCAAAGGCGATGCTGACCGCCAGCCCGAACAGGGTGGTGAACGCACTGGGCGCAGCGATGGAAACATCTACACCGCCAAGGGTGGGATAAGAAACAGCCTGCAGCATGTCGGCACTGCTGACACCGGAGCTCAGCCAGTTCTGCAGGAAGGACAGCAGGAAAAATGCCAGAATACCGGCCGGGACCATGTGCTTTTTGAACTGGTGGCCGATCATGCATGCGGCATAGATGCACAGGATGCTGGACACCAGTGCCACCAGCCCGTTCAGCGTTTCAAAGATCAGCCAGAGCCACCCGGAGCTGCCGGTCATGCGGAAGATCTCTCGGAAGATCTCTACCACTTTCTGCCACAGCTCCGGCAGCTGCTGCAGGGCCGCGCTGTTCAGAGACAGAGCCAGCAGCATCACCGCAAAGGAGAAAATACCCACGATGCTGCTGCAAAGCATCCAAACCACGCTGGAGATCAGCTTGGAAAGGATGAGCTGGCTTTCCGTCACCGGCAGGGTGTGCATCAGGTAGCCTTCGCGGCCCAGCAGATTGCGGGTGAAGCGGGTGACAATGGTCATCACGGACACCACTGCCACCGCAACGGCTACGACCATGTAGGCGAACAGCAGCAGAGATGCAAAGTCGTCCTTGGAAGAGCTGCGCAGGGAAAAGCCGCTCAGCACTGCCAGCGCAACAAGGGCCAGATACAGCCCGCCGTAGGTGCGGCCGGTGGCCTTGAATTCATATTTTAACAGCTGTTTCAGCATTTGAATACCTCCCGGAAATATGCATCCACGCTCATGCCCTCGGTCTCGCGCAGCTCTTCGGCATTGCGGTGGGCGAACACCCGGCCATCCTTCAAAAAGACGGCTTCGTCCAGAATGGGCTCGATATCGCCGATGAGGTGGGTGGAAAGAATGACGGTCGCATCCCGGCTGTAGTTGTTCAGGATGGTGCTCAGGATGTAGTCCCGGGCGGCAGGGTCCACGCCGCCAATGGGCTCATCCAGCAGGTAGAGCTTTGCGGCGCGGCTCATGGCAAGGATCAGCTGCACCTTTTCCTTGCTGCCCTTGGAGAGGGTCTTGAGCCGCGCCTTCGGTTCCAGTTCCAGCCGGGCCAGCATTTCGTTTGCCTTAGCGGGGTCAAAATCGGCATAGAATTCGTGGAACATTTCCACCAGCTGCTCCACACGCATCCAGTCCGGCAGCCAGTCGGCGTCCGGCAGATAGGACACGATGGCTTTGGTGTCCGGCCCGGGGGTCATGCCGGCGATCCGGATGCTGCCTGCACTGGGCTGCAGCAGACCGTTCGCCAGCTTGATGAGGGTGGTCTTGCCGCTGCCGTTGGGGCCAAGCAGCCCCACGATGCGGCCAAAGCCGATGTGCAGGTCTACATTTTCCAGTGCGGTCTTATCCTTCTGGTAGCACTTGGTCAGTGCTTCACAGCTCAAAAGTTCATTCATTGCGGTCCTCCTTTGCGTCCCAGTGTTCCAAAAGCGCGGCCGCCTGTGCGGGACTGTAGCCGATGCCGCGCATCTTTTCCAGAAAATCCGACGCCAGCGTCCGGGCGGTGTCGGCGCGAAGCTGTTCGATCAATGCAGTATCCTCCGTAACATAGCGGCCTGCAGTGCGTTCGGTGCGCACCAGTCCTTCCGTCTCCAGCTGGGCAAGGGCCCGCTGCATCGTGTTTGGGTTCACCCCGGCGGCTGCGGCCAGATCACGTACCGAATCCAGATGCCCGCCCGGCGGGTAGGTGCCGGCCAGGATCCGGGCCTTCAGCCGTTCCACAAGCTGTGCATAGATCGGGCGGCTGGCATCAAACTGTTCGCCCATGGTATCATCTCCTTGTCTTGCTGTATTAAGCGCTTGATACAATAATACACGATTTGCTCTGTTTGTCAAGGGAAAAAAGAAAAAACACCATAAAACTGTGGGAAATTGGAAAAAGTACCATAAAACACTGCACATTGATAAAAAATTACAATAAATTCAAACAATTCCACATTGCAAAGCTTTTGACAATGTGCTATGCTGAAAAACAGAGAGCTCCGCCCGGAAAGCGGCGGAAAAGAGATTTGGAGGAAAAATAACTATGGCTGACCGCATCGTTCTGAATACCATCTCCTACCATGGCCACGGTGCCATTGAGAACATCGTTCCCGAACTGACCGCCCGCGGCTACAAGAAGGCATTCGTCTGCTCCGATCCCGACCTGATCAAGTTCGGCGTCACCAAGAAGGTCACCGATCTGCTGGATGCTGCAAACTTTGCCTACGCTGTTTACAGCGAGATCAAGCCCAACCCCACCATCGCCAACGTGCAGGACGGCGTGGCCGCTTTCAAGGCTGCTGAAGCTGACTGCATCGTGACCATCGGCGGCGGCTCCTCCATGGATACCGCAAAGGCCATCGGCATCATCATCAACAACCCCGAGTTTGCGGATGTCCGCTCTCTGGAAGGCGTTGCTCCCACCAAGAAGCACGCTGTGTTCACCATCGCTGTTCCCACCACCGCCGGTACTGCTGCCGAGGTCACCATCAACTACGTCATCACCGATGTGGACAAGAAGCGCAAGTTCGTCTGCGTGGATACCAACGATATCCCCGAGATTGCCGTGGTCGATCCCGATATGATGTCCTCCATGCCCAAGGGCCTGACTGCCGCCACCGGTATGGATGCTCTGACCCACGCCATCGAGGGCTACATCACCAAGGGCCACTGCACCATCTCCGATATGTTCCATCTGGAAGCCATCAAGCTCATCAGTGAGAACCTGCGCGGCGCTGTCCAGAACACTCCGGAAGGCCGCGAGGGCATGGCTCTGGGCCAGTACATCGCCGGCATGGGCTTCTCCAATGTGGGTCTGGGCATCGTCCACTCCATGGCACACGGCCTGTCCGCTCTGTACGACACCCCGCACGGTGTGGCCTGCGCCATCCTGCTGCCGGTGGGTCTGGAGTACAACAAGTCCGTTGCCGGTGAGCGCTACCGCGCCGTGGGCAAGGCCATGGGCGTTGTGGGCATCGATGAGATGAACGATGTGGAAGCCGCTGATGCCACCATCGCCGCCGTCAAGCAGCTGAGCGCAGACGTGGGCATCCCCACAAATCTGCACGGCATCCTGAAGGAAGAGGATATCCAGTTCCTCGCCGAGTCCGCATTTGCGGATGCCTGCCGTCCCGGCAATCCCCGCGACACCAGCGTGGAGGAGATCGTGGAGCTGTATAAGAGCCAGCTGTGATTCCGCTCTGTAAATTCAAGCTGTAATTTTGGGCCCTGCTGTCCTTCGGGATGGCAGGGCCTTTTTCTAAGATGTATCTGAAAACAAAGCAACAGACCGGATCTTCGTCTTTTCAGAGATGCCCGGAGAGCCTGCCGCGTCGCAGAGTGACAAAATTTCTGCACGGCTCTTGTACACAGCGCCCAAAACAGGTACAATCAATGCAGTAAGAAAAAACTGGAAGCGAAAGGAACCTTATGACGCTGAACTTCTATACTCTGGGTGTTATTTATCTAGTATATTCCTTTCTGGGCTGGGTGGCTGAGACGGTAGTCGCGACCATCCGGGGCGGAAGGTTTGCCAACCGCGGTGCGGCGGCAGGCCCGTTCTGCTTTATCTACGGTACCACCGGCGTGCTGCTGGCCGTGAGTTTCGGCGACCTGCGCACCGAGCCGGTCTACCTGTTCTTTGCCTGTATGATGGCGGCAACGGTGATGGAATGGATCACCGCCAAACTGCTGGAACGCCTGCACCGCCGCAAGTGGTGGGACTATTCCGGCAAAAAATTCAATCTGAACGGCTATGTGTGCCTGCAGTATTCGCTGCTGTGGGGTGCGCTGGGCACGGCAAGTGTGCTGTGGGGCAATAATGTGTTGCTGCAGCTGTGCGCGCATATCCCTGTCTGGCTGCTGCGCCCGGCAGTATGGGTCTCGCTGACGGTGGCGGTGCTGGACCAGATCGGTTCGGCGGTGCTGGTGCAGCAGTATGCGGCCCGGCACCCGATGCTGGAGCAGCTCAACCAGAGACTGGGGGAGCGGTCGGATACGCTGCGCCGCAGGATCGCGCTTTACATTGAAAAACGCATCCAGTATGCTTACCCGGCTGCGGCCCGGCAGGAGCAGACTGCGCTCCGGAAGGGGGAAAAGAACTTTCTCAGCGTGTCCGACCTGCTGTGGCTGTTCGTGATCGGCGCGTTTCTGGGCGACATGGTGGAGACGGTGTTCTGCCGCGTGACCGCCGGGGTCTGGATGAGCCGCTCCAGTCTGGTCTGGGGGCCGTTCAGCGTGGTGTGGGGTCTGGCGCTGGTGCTGGCAACGGTGCTGCTGCGTCAGGAAAAGGACCGGAGCGACCGCTACCTGTTCGCCTTCGGCACCGTCATGGGCGGTGTGTACGAATACGTGTGCAGCGCCGTCACCGAGCTGCTGTTCGGCACCGTGTTCTGGGACTACAGCAAGTTCAAGTTCAATCTGGGCGGGCGCATCAACCTGCTGTACTGCTTTTTCTGGGGCATTGCGGCGGTGGTATGGATGCGCTACGGCTATCCGCTGGTGCTCAGAGGCATGAAGAAGGTGCGCAGCCGCGTCCGCCCATGGATGACCGTCCTGCTGGCAGTGTTCATGGCGGTGAACATGCTCACCAGTGCGCTGGCGCTGGCCCGCTACGATGCCCGCACCAGCGGTGAAGCGCCCAAAAGCAGCATCGATATGCTGCTGGATGCGCATTTTGACGATGCCCGCATGGAGCGCATTTATCCCAACGCGAAGAAAGTAGCCAAGGCCGGATGAAATTTCAACGCTCCTCTTGCACTTTGGTGCAAAAACCGGTATAATGTTTTTCGGATAAAAGGGAGTAAAGGGCGCTCGTTTTGCAAAAACGGTGCGCTGTGGCGCAGCGACATCCCGGCAGAAATGCCCGCTGTGTCACCGGAAGCTTGAGACTTTTATTACACTTTCCCGTTTTTGGGCAGGATGTAATAAAGGCCTCTTTTTTATTGCTGCTCTGCCAAAAACAAAAGGAGAAAACTATGCTCATTCCTGTTTTGCTGTTCATCGTGGGCCTGCTGTGCCTCATCAAGGGCGGTGACTGGTTCGTGGATGGTGCCACGGGCATTGCCCGCCGCTTCCATGTGCCGGAGCTGCTCATCGGTGCCACCGTGGTGTCCATCGGCACCACCCTGCCGGAGGTGATGGTCTCCACCACCTCGGCCTTTACCGGCCACGGCGAGATCGCCTACGGCAACGCCATCGGTTCGATCATCTGCAATGCATCGCTCATTGCGGCCATCACCATTGCGGTAAAGCCGGGCAAGGTAGACCCCAAGAGCCTGCGCACGCCGGTGCTGTTCTTCTTTGTGGCAGCGGCCTTCTATGCCGGTGTGGCCTACACCACCGGCTACTTCTCCCGCCCGGTGGGCCTGATCCTTCTGGCCATGTTCGCAGCGTATATCATCTGCAACGTGATGGCTATGAAGAACGCCCCCGCCCCGGAAGAAGAGGAAGAACCGGAAGAAAATGCATCCTTTGCCAAGGAGCTGGGCCTGCTGGCCGTGGGCGCGGTGCTCATTGCCGTGGGTGCCAACCTGCTGGTGGACAACGGCACCCTGATCGCACAGGCACTGGGCGTGCCGGAGTCGGTGATCGCGCTCACCTTCGTGGCACTGGGAACCTCGCTGCCGGAGCTGGTAACGGCCATCACCTCGCTGGCAAAGGGCCACGGTGCACTTTCGCTGGGCAATGTCATTGGTGCAAACGTGTTCAATCTGGTGCTGGTGAGCGGTGTTTCCGCAGTGGTGGCACCCTTTAGCATTCCGCAGAACTCCCTGCTCTTTGGCCACAATGCATCGCTGGTGCTGGAGTTCCCGGTCATGTTCGCCGTGATGCTGCTGCTCACCCTGCCCGCTCTCTTCAAGGGCAAGCTGAGCCGCCCGCAGGGCATTGCGCTGCTGTGCATCTACGCGGCATTCTGTGTGGTGCAGTTCACCATCTGATAAAACAGCAAAAGGCCGACGCAGCACTGCGTCGGCCTTTTGCCGTTTTAAGGGTTATTTTTTCAAATGGGAATCCCAGCCGGAAGAGGTGATGACCTGCTGATCCGGTGTGCACCACATGGCTTCCACGCCGTCCAGACTTTCCACGATCTTCATCCCGTCCTCCAGCGGCTGGCAGAGCAGATCCAGAGGCAGGCAGAACAGGCCGGTGGTCAGGCAGTCGGCAAGGCCGGAGTCGCTGCACAGCACGGTCACGCCGTTAAAGTAGGCGGCGGGGAACAGGGTGTCCGGGTCGATCAGGTGGTGGTAGCGCTTGCCGTCCACCACGTAGTAGCGCTGGTAGTCGCCGCTGGTCACAAGGGCCATATCGCTCATGTTGATGGCACCGTCCAGCATGGAATCCGAAGTGTATACATCCGAAGAGCTCCACGGGTTTTCCACGCCGCCGGTCCACTGGCTGCCGTCCGGTTTTACACCAATGGCGCGCAGATTGCCGCCCACGCTCACCAGAGCGCTGGTCAGGCCGCGGGCCTCGGCAGCCTGACACACCATTTCCACGGCGTAGCCCTTGCCCACGCTGCCCACATCCAGCAGCATTTCCGGGTCGGCCAGATAAACGGTCTTGGCATCCGCGTCGATGATCACGTTGTTGATATCACAGTGCTGGGCGGCTGCTTCCAGCTCTTCCATGGTGGGCAGCTTGTTGTCGGCATCCGTCTCGGCGGCTTCGGCAGCTTCGCGGTAATTATGCCAGATATTCAGCACGCTGCCCATGGCAATGTTCAGCTTGCCGTTGGTGGTCTGGTACATCTGGTCGGCCAGCTCCAGCATGGAGAGGATGCGGTCGTCCACCTCCACCGGAGCGCTGCCGGCATTGTCGTTGATGGTCTTGACGTTGGTCACGCCGGGGTAATCGTTGTAGATATCATACAGCTGGTTATAGGTAATAAGGTCTGCGTGCAGGGCATCCATCTGGGTGTTGAATTCTTCCTCGCTCTCGCAGTAGGCGATCACCTGCGTTACGGTATCGAACACATCATAAAAAACGGTGGAATAGCGGGTAAGCTCTTTCTTTTTGGAGGCACAGCCTGCCAGCAGGCTCAGGCAGAGCACCCCGGCCAGCAGGGCGCTGACGAAACGTTTTGCGCGGGTCTTCATACGGTGTGGTTCTCCTTTGCGGCGGTAAAGGCGGCGTGCTCCTCCTGCAGGTGGGCCAGCAGATCGCCGAACACCCAGCTGCGGTTGGAGGGAGTCACAACGGCCTTGAGCGGAATGGTGACCTGTGCCTGCTTCATCAGATCCAGCAGGGTGTCCACATCCTTCTCCTTGAAGTTGGCCAGAACCACTGCCGGCGGGTAGGCACCCGGCTCCAGCACCAGCGTGCGGGCGGCCTTGGTCTCCACCTCGCCCAGCAGCTGTGCCACGGTCTTGCCCGCATCGGCAGGGGAGACGAGCAGCACCTTCATGCCAAAGGCAGGAGCCATGCCTTCCAGCTTGCCGCGGTCGGCGGGGGAAAGATTCCAGCCCAGAACCAGCGGGACACCGGCGTTCTGGTTGCGTGCGATATGTGCTTTCATAAAAAAACCTCATTTCAGGGTGGATTGCAAATACACTATAGTATAACACAAATACGCAAAAAATGGAATGCGGGGGGGGGGCCGGTACTACCGGGAAAAGTTTCGGAAAATTTCGAGCAAAGGCAACAAAAATTAGAAGAAATTACAAGGCAAATTTCAGTGCAGGTGAAGATTGTATGCAGAAAATAGAGGTGCTATACTAAAAATGCAAGACATAAGTCTTAGAAATTTAACAGAAAGCAGAGGTTTTGAGGATGAAAAAACAGAAGATGCGGTTCATCAGTGCAGTGCTTGCGGCATGCATGATGACATCTGTCCTTCCGGTCAATGCACTTGCTCTGGGGGGGGGGTACGCCTGAAAATGGCGTAACTGCACAGGAAGATACCGCAGCCGAAACGATCCCGTTTGAAGGCACGACCATCACCAAAGGCGGCAATTACGAGATCCCTGAGGGAAAGTACGCTGGTAATATTACCGTTAATCTGACCGATACATCAGAGCCTGTGAACATTGCTATTAAAGGCGATATAACCTATAACGGCACACAGCAGGTTATGTTTATCAATGTGAAGAATGCTGACGAGGTGACAATTACAAACGATGGGTATGAAGTAAACTGTAAACCATCGGATGCTCATTTCTTGGATGTATCCTCCGGCAATGTAACAGTCAACGGCGGCACATATGTAACTGCGACACGTAATGTGGTCATGGCGTACGCTGGAACGACCACGCTGAATGATATGACAACGGAGACCAGTGGCTATGCTGTGACCAGTAGCGGCAGTGCAAAGGTTGTTGTTAACCGTGGTACACATACCCACAGCAATACAAATCAGAACAGAGCAAATTTCTGGATTTTTAATGGTGGCCACATGACGTTGAACGATGTTACCGCAACCTCCGAAGAGGCCGTTATCATTAACAGTGACGGCACGGTGAACGTCAACGGCGGCAAGTTCCAAACCACCGGCACAAAAAGCTGCTTTGTCAACAACTCTGCAAACCTGACCATTGACAAGGGCATCACAACAGACGGAACCTTTGAGTCTAAGAGTGCCAGCTGCATTGACAACAACTGGGGTCAGGTACGGATCAACGGCGGCAGCTTTACTACGGACGCCAGGATTGCTGTCAAAAACTGCGGAGGTCTGCGCCTTAATGGCGGCACGGGCGAAGCGCCGAACGGCGGGGCCGGAGATCCTCGAACGGCGGCACCGCCATTGACATTTCGGGCGAAAGCGGCGATGTGCAGCTGAACAGCGGCACCATCCGCAACAGCGTCACCGGTGTCCGTGTGGCCGATGCAGGCGATTCGGAGATCGACCTGAAGGCTGTGACCTTTGAGAATAATACTGATGATATTAGTCTGGGAAATGACCAGCAGATCAACATCAAAAAAAGCTTTGCCGGCACGGCAAAGATCCGGGTGGATGACCCTGCGCCGGGCCGTCAGATCACAACGAACAACGAGGATCTCAGCTATCAGAACAAGCTGAAACTCGTCAGCAGGAATTCCGGCTACATCATCGGCTATAAGCGCGATGCCAACGGCGTGGAGTTCCGCTATCTTGCCCCGGCCAACGGCAACACCGTCAACGCTGTAAATGCGAAGGCAACCGCTAACATCGGTGCCGGGGAGCAGGAGTTGGACACCGCCACCGTTGTGCCGGAAAACACCCTCGTGACCGTGACGGCAAACCTCCCGGAGGGCGCAGAGGGCGCAGAGTTCCTCGGCTGGAGCGCCGTGCGTGACGATGGCAAAGAGCTGGATCTGGGCGATGATCAGACTGCACAGTTTAAGATGCCCGGTTGCAACGTGACCGTCGAAGCGCTGTATCAGGGCGGAAATGTTGACCCTGTCAATCCCGGCGGCGGCAGCAGCGATGTGGTGATCGGCATTGCGGCTGTTGCGCTGACCGGTGCAGCCGTGTGGAGCATTTACGAAACCGGAACCGGCATCTATCGCGTGCTGAATATGCCCGGCGTCCCCATGCCCTCCAACCGCGCCGGTCTGGCGACCCTGATCTGGGAAAAGGCCGGCTGCCCGGAACCGCAGACGGTGAAGAGCTTCAGCGACATCGATGACGCCGACCTTCATCTGCGGCAGGCTGCCAGCTGGATGGAAGAGCAGGGTCTGATGGACGATGTGAAGGAAAACGAGTTCCGCCCCTATCGCTATGTGACCAAGCTCCAAACCTGCCTTGTCTGGGATAAGGCCAAGGAAAAGAGCCTGATCTCCTGAAAAAGTAGATCATTCTTGTAACAACCCCGGGGTGACCGCAAGCGCCCCGGGGTTGTTTTTTTTTACAGGAAAAGGGGCAGAACCGGAAGATGCAGTGTGAAAAAGCAACGAGGAAGATCCCGCAGGATCTTCCTCGTTGCAAACACAAAATAATAATTCCGCAGAGGATAGTTCAAATCATCAGTTCAGCTTTTTGCCAAAGAACTCCACTTCCTTGCCAATGAACTGCATCAGCTCGTCGAACTGGTCGGGGGTCAGGCTCTGGGCACCATCGCACATTGCCTTGGCGGGGTTGTTGTGCACCTCGATCATCAGGCCGTCAGCACCGGCAGCAACAGCGGCCTTTGCCAGATCCGGCACCATCCATGCGTGGCCGCAGGCATGGCTGGGGTCCACAATAACGGGCAGGTGGGTCATCTTGTGCAGCATCACCACACCGGCAAGGTCGAGGGTGTTGCGCATGCTGGTCTCAAAGGTGCGGATGCCGCGCTCGCAGAGGATGACGTTCTCGTTGCCCTCGGCCATGATGTACTCGGCGCTCATCACGAACTCTTCCAGCGTATTGGCAAGGCCGCGCTTGAGCAGCACCGGCTTCTTCTGACGGCCGACGGCCTTGAGCAGCTCAAAGTTCTGCATGTTGCGGGCACCCACCTGAATGAGGTCTACATTCTCGAACAGGGGCAGGTGCTCGGTGTTCATGATCTCGGTCACGATGGGAGCACCGGTGGCGCGGCGTGCCAGTTTGAGCAGGTCGAGGCCCTCGCTGCGCATACCCTGAAAGGAGTAGGGCGAGGTGCGGGGCTTGAATGCGCCGCCGCGCAGCAGGGAAGCACCCGCAGCCTTCACGCGCTGTGCGCAGTAGGTGATCTGCTCCTCGCTCTCAATGCTGCAGGGGCCGGCAATGACCGCAAAGTTTCCGCCGCCGATCTTTACGCCGTCCACATCGATCACGCTGTCGTCCGGGTGGAACTTGCGGTTGGCCTTCTTATAAGGCTCGGTCACGCGGCGGCAGGTCTCCACCACCGGGTTTGCCAGCACCCAGCTCTCGGCCACGGCCTTGGTGTCGCCGATCAGGCCCAGAATGTGGCTCTCACTGCCCTTGGAATCGTTGATCTGCAGGCCCATATCCTGCAGTTCGTGGCAGAACTCGCGTACCTGTACCTCAGGTGCGTTCTGTTTGAGTACGATGATCATAGTGTTTTGTCTCCTTTGCCTTATCGTGTGAAACGGCGAGGGAGACCGGCTCCTTTGCCGCAGCTTGCAGTGTCAAACTTCAGGGTTCTGAAGTGTGTGACGCTATGATATCACTTCAGGAAACTGAAGTCAAGAGAATTTTGAATTTTTTTGAAGAAAGTGGTAGAATGGGGGCAGGAAAAGGAAAAGCAGGCTCGCCCTCTCAGCTTCGCTTGCGCTCAGCAGCTCCCCCAAAGGGGGAGCCCTTGGCAAAAACGGAAACTTTGCGTGGATTGCCAAAGCCTCTCACTTTGGGAGAGGTGGCATTGCGTTAGCAATGACGGAGAGGGCGAGGACGCTGACCCAATGCCATCATACTTAAGAATAGAACCAGCTAAATATAAAGGGGAATACTACAATGGGAAAAGAAGCAAAAACCAATGCCATGCGCATTCTGGAGCGCGAGAAGGTGCCCTACACCGCCCACGAGTACGCTCATGAAGAGGGCGTTGCCGTGGCAGGTGTGGATGTGGCAGGCAGCATGGGCGAAGACCCTGCCTGCGTGTATAAGACGCTGGTGACGCAGGGCAATAGCAAAAACTATTTTGTGTTCGTCATTCCGGTGGCAGCAGAGCTGGATCTGAAAGCCGCTGCCCGCAGTGTGGGCGAAAAAAGCGTTGCCATGATCCATGTGGCCGATATCAACAAGGTCACCGGCTATGTGCGCGGTGGCTGCAGCCCGGTAGGCATGAAAAAGCAGTATAAGACTGTGTTCGATGAGAGCGTGCTGACGCAGGAGAAGGTCTATGTCTCCGGCGGGCGCATCGGCACGCAGGTGTGCTGTGCCCCGGCGGACCTCATCCGCGCTGCACGGGCAATTACAGCAAAAATTATTTTTTAAAAAAGTCCGTCTATTGTACAAAAAGTTAACGCATCCTATTTACATAAAATATACTTAAACTATAAGTCATACTTAAAAAGAAAAACAATGTCGAAACTGCACAAAACTTTTGAAAGTTTTTTGACGGCATGAAAACACAAGGTAGAATTTGTGGGAACACTCTTTTCAAAGATGTTTTTTTGCCGTAAACTGTATGTAGTACAGGGACGGCGGCCCGCAGAAAGGGCTTTTCCGCCGCCTGAAAACGCAAGCACAAGGAACTGCGGAGGAGAACTTCAATGATGAAGATGCTGCCGGGTCTCATGGGTCGAAACAACATTCGGGCATGTCAGGGGCATCGTGCAACTTTGTGCAAAGCGTCGGGAGAGCATACGCAGAATTAAAGGCCGTGGTACGGGTGTACCGCAGCCTTTTTTGTTTGTCGGTTGAGAAAGAGAGGTTTGGATATGGTTCGTAAAGTGGCTGTGATCATGGGTTCTGACAGCGATTGGCCGGTGGTAAAGGGCGCATGTGCCCAGCTGAAAGCGCTGGACATCCCTTTTGAGGCGCACATCCTTTCGGCACACCGCACCCCTGCCGGGGCAGCGGAGTTTGCCAAAAGCGCCCGTGCCAACGGCTTCGGCGTGATCCTGTGCGCAGCAGGCATGGCAGCACATCTGGCGGGTGCCTTTGCTGCCAACACCACCCTGCCGGTGATCGGCATTCCCATGAAGGGCGGTGCCATGGACGGCATGGATGCCCTGCTTGCCACGGTGCAGATGCCCAGCGGCATCCCGGTGGCAACGGTGGCTCTGAACGGTGCCAAGAACGCCGCATGGCTGGCTGCGGAAATTCTGGCTTTGAGCGACGACGCTCTGACCGAAAAGCTGGCAGCAGAGCGCACCGCCATGGCCGCACAGATCGCTGCCAAAGAGGAAAAGCTGCAGGCTGAGATCGCCCAGCTGTAAAGGAGAACCAATGTCTGATTTTGCATATCCGCTGCACGAAGAATGCGGCGTTTTCGGCATTTACGACCGTGCCGGTACCGAGGATGTGGCCGCTGCGGCCTACTCGGCTCTGTATGCCCTGCAGCACCGTGGTCAGGAGAGCTGCGGCATCGCCGTGAACGATGATGGCGTGATCAACGGCCACCGCGACCTCGGCCTTGTGAACGAGGTGTTCACCCCGGCGGTGCTGGCAAGTCTGGCAAACCCCAATGCGCACATGGCTACCGGTCACGTGCGCTACGCCACGGCAGGCAGCCGCGTGCGGGCCAACGCACAGCCCATGATCGTGCGCCATGGCCGCGGCACCATGGCACTGTGCCACAACGGCAACCTGACCAACGCCATCGAGCTGCGCCGCCAGCTGGAAAATGAAGGTGCCATCTTCCACGGCTCCTCCGATACCGAGGTGATCTGCTACCTGATCACCCGCAACCGCCTGCGCATGGGCAGCATCGAGACCGCCATCAGCAAGACGATGGATGTGCTGGAGGGTGCCTACAGTCTGGTGATCATGTCGGCCACCAAGCTCATTGCAGTGCGTGACCCCCGCGGCTACCGGCCCCTGTGCATCGGTACTCTGCCCGGCGGCGGCTATGTGTTTGCCAGCGAGAGCTGTGCACTGGATGCCGCCGGTGCCACCCTGCTGCGGGACGTGGAGCCCGGCGAGATCGTGGTGGCAGACGCAAAAACCGGTGAGTTGCGCAGCATCAAGGATCACTGCGGTCGGCCGGACACCCAAATGTGCGTGTTCGAGTTCATCTATTTCTCCCGCCCGGACAGCATCATCGAGGGCAGCTCGGTGCACGAGGCCCGCAAGCAGGCTGGCCGGTTCCTTGCACAGGAACACCCCGTGGAAGCGGACGTGGTCATCGGCGTGCCGGATTCCGGTCTGGATGCAGCGCTCGGCTACTCGCAGGAGAGCGGCATTCCCTATGGCATCGGCTTTATCAAAAACAAATACATTGGCCGCACCTTCATTCAGGGCAGCCAGAAGCAGCGCGAGAACAGCGTGCGCATCAAGCTGAACGTCGTTTCCAGCACAGTCAAGGGCAAGCGGGTGGTGCTGGTGGATGATTCCATCGTGCGCGGCACCACATCTGCCCGCATCATCAAGCTGCTGCGGGACGCCGGTGCCACCGAGGTGCACTTTATGGTGTCGGCACCGCCGTTCAAGTACCCCTGCTACTTCGGCACTGACATCCCGGATCAGAAGCTGCTGGTGGCCACCGGCCGCACGGTCGAGCAGATCAATGAAGTGATCGGGGCCGATACGCTGGGCTACCTTTCCACTGAGCATGTTGTCCAGCTTACAAAGAACGCAAAATGCGGATTCTGCACCGCCTGCTTTACCGGCGAATATGCCGTGAAGCCGGACGAGGTGCTTTCCACCGATATTCACGAACGCCACCTGAACGACCGTCCCAAGGACGAGAAAAAGTTAGGAGAGTAAGACCATGGAAAAAAGCTATTCTGAAAGCTATGCAGCCGCCGGTGTGGATATCACCGCCGGTTATCGCTCTGTTGAACTGATGAAGCAGTATGTGGCCCGCACCATGAACGAGCACTGCATTGGCGGTCTGGGCGGCTTTGGTGGCCTGTTTGAGCTGGACTGCACCGGCTACAAGCACCCGGTGCTGATCTCCGGCACCGACGGCGTGGGCACCAAGCTGAAAATTGCCATGATCATGGACAAGCACGATACCATCGGCATCGACTGCGTGGCTATGTGCGTGAACGATGTCATCTGCGCCGGTGCAAAGCCGCTGGTGTTCCTGGATTACATCGCCTGCGGCCGCAACATTCCCGAGAAGATCGCAGAGATCGTCAAGGGTGTGGCTGAGGGCTGCGTGCAGGCCGACTGCTCTCTGGTGGGCGGCGAGACTGCCGAGCACCCGGGCATGATGCCGGAGGAGGAGTACGATCTGGCCGGTTTCACCGTGGGTGTCGTGGATAAGGAAAAGATCCTGAGCAACGAGACCATGGCAGCCGGTGATGTGATCCTTGCCCTGCCTTCCACCGGTGTGCACTCCAACGGTTTCTCGCTGGTGCGCAAGATCTTTGACATTGACGCAAACCCCGATGTGCTGCACACTGCCCCTGCAGAGCTGGGCGGCAAGACGCTGGGCGAGGCCCTGCTGGCTCCCACCAAGATCTACGTAAAGCCTGTGCTCAAGGTGCTGGAAGAGGTGGATGTGAAGGGCATTTCCCACATCACCGGCGGCGGCTTCTACGAGAACATTCCCCGCAGCCTGAAAAAGGGCTGCTGCGCACGCATCAACAAGGCAGATGTCCGCACCCCGGCTCTGTTCCAGCTGATGCAGAAGACCGGCAATATCTCCGAGCACGATATGTTCAACACCTTCAACATGGGCGTTGGCATGGTGCTCACCGTCCCCGCAGAGCAGGCCGACAAGGCGCTGGACATCCTGCACGCAAACGGTGAGCCGGAAGCTTACCGTCTGGGTGTTATTGCAGAAGGTGAGGGCGTGGAGCTGTGCTGAACATTGCAGTTTTAGTCTCCGGCGGCGGCACCAACCTGCAGGCTCTGCTGGACAGCGAAGCCCGGGGCGAGAACCCCAACGGCAGGATCACCCTCGTGGTGGCCTCCAAGCCCGGTGTCTATGCGCTGGAACGGGCCGCAAAGGCCGGTGTGGAAGGCTGCGTGGTGCGCCGCAAGGATTACGCCAGTAGTGAGGATTTTGACGCAGCTCTGCTGAAAACGTTGAAAGACCACAATATCGATCTGGTGGTGCTGGCAGGCTTTCTGTCCGTGCTGGGGCCCAGTGTCATTGAAGCGTATCCCCGCCGCATCCTGAATGTGCACCCGGCACTCATCCCGTCTTTCTGCGGGCCCGGCATGTACGGTCTGCGTCCGCACGAAGCGGCTCTGGCCCGGGGCTGCAAGGTGACCGGTGCCACCGTCCACTTCGTGAACGAAGAGTGCGACGGCGGGCCCATCCTGCTGCAGAAGGCCGTGGACATCCTGCCCGGCGACACCCCCGAGGTGCTGCAGAAGCGTGTGATGGAGCAGGCCGAGTGGAAGCTGCTGCCCAAGGCCGTGGCTATGGTGTGCAGCGGAGAGATCGAGTGAAAACTCCTTCCGTCACGCCTGACGGCGTGCCACCTCCCTCTCCGAGGGGGCTGTCGCCGCAGGCGACTGGGGGAGTTCCGTAATAGGAGAATTTGACATGGAAAAAATCAACCTGAACGAATATCTGGCTGCGAACGAGTACCCCGGCCGCGGCATCGCGGTGGCAAAGGCTCCGGATGGCCGTCAGATGTTCATCGGCTATTTCATCATGGGCCGCAGCGAGAACAGCCGCAACCGCGTCTTCGACCCGGTGCCGGAGCGCGGCGGCATCTGCACCATGGCTGCCGACCCGGCCAAGCTCGAGGACCCCAGCCTCATCATCTATAACCCCGTGCTGACCCTCGGCAAGACCCACATCGTCACCAACGGCGACCAGACCGACACCATCTTTGACGAGATGAGCCGGGGCAAGAGCTTCGCCGACGCCCTGCGCACCCGCACCTTTGAGCCGGACGAGCCCAACTACACCCCCCGCATCTCCGCTGTGGTGTACGCAGACGGCAGCTACCAGATGAGCATCCTCAAGTCTGCCGACGGCAACGGCGAGAGCGTCCAGCGCTATTTCTTCGACTACCCCCAGCCCGTGGCCGGTGAAGGTCACTTCATCAGCACCTACAAGCACAACGGCAATCCCATCCCCAGCTTTGAGGGGGAGCCGCTCCGCTTCGCCTGCCCCCGCACCATCGGCGACTTCGCCCACGGCCTGTGGCAGAACCTGAACCCCGACAACAAGGTCAGCCTCTTCGCCCGGGTCATCGACCTGGAGACCGGCGAGAGCGGCGACATGATCTTCAACAAATACGACGCTGTGTGCAGCGACCTCGACGACCCCGAGGAGCCGGAGCTGCTGCCCGAAGAGCTGGAACTGCTCAAAAAGCTCGACGCCGAGGAAGAATAACCTAAGACACAAGGAGGATGCACCAATGAATGAACTCGCACTGAAGTACGGCTGCAACCCCAACCAGAAGCCCAGCCGCATCTATATGGAGGATGGCTCTGACCTGCCCGTCACCGTCCTGAACGGCAAGCCCGGCTACATCAATTTTCTGGATGCCCTGAACTCCATCCAGCTGGTGAAGGAGCTGAAGGAGGCCTGCGGCCTGCCCGCTGCCGCTTCTTTCAAGCACGTCTCCCCGGCGGGTGCCGCCCTGGGCCTGCCCCTGACCGATGTGGAGCGGAAGATGTACCACATCGCCCCGGACATGGAGCTTTCGCCGCTGGCCTGCGCTTATGCCCGCGCCCGCGGTGCGGACCGGATGTCCTCCTTCGGCGACTGGATCGCCCTCTCCGACGTCTGCGATGTGCCGACTGCAAAGCTCATCCAGCACGAAGTGTCTGACGGCATCATCGCCCCGGGCTATGAGCCGGAGGCACTGACCATCCTCGCCGGAAAGAAGAAGGGCAATTACAACGTGGTCGCCATCGACCCGGCCTACAAGCCGAACCCCGTGGAGCACAAGCAGGTCTACGGCATCACCTTCGAGCAGGGCCGCAACGAGCTGGCCATCAACGCCGACACCATGCTGACCAACTGGGTCACCGAGAACAAGACCGTGACCGAGGAGCAGAAGCGCGACCTCATCATTGCCCTCATCACCCTGAAATACACCCAGTCCAACAGCGTCTGCTACACCGCAGGCGGCCAGACCATCGGCGTGGGCGCCGGCCAGCAGAGCCGCATCCACTGCACCCGTCTGGCAGGCCAGAAGGCCGACAACTGGCAGCTGCGCCATATGCCAAAGGTGCTGGAGCTGCCCTTCCGTGACGATGTGGCAAAGCCCAACCGCGACAACGCCATTGATGTTTACATCGGCGACACCCCCGAGGACGTCATCGGTGACGACGTCTGGGCCGAGACCTTCACCCGTCAGCCCGAGCCGCTGACCGCTGAGGAAAAGAAAGAGTACCTGAGCCATGTCACCGGCGTCTGCCTCGGTTCGGATGCGTTCTTCCCCTTCGGCGACAACATCGAGCGCGCACGCCGTTCCGGCGTGACGGCCATCGTCCAGCCCGGCGGCTCCATCCGCGACCAGCAGGTCATCGACACCTGCAACAAGTACGGCATCGCAATGGCATTCTGCGGCATCCGGCTGTTCCATCACTAAAACTCCTTCAGACACGGCTTGCGCCGTGCCAGCTCCCTCTGAGAGGGAGCCTTTGAGCAGGAGATAAAGTTTTCGGCTATGCCAAAAGGCCCCCTCCTTGAGGGGGCTGTCTGCGGAGCAGACTGGGGGAGTTCCCTTGGCAGAAGAACTTTTATAAAGAAGGTGGATCTATGAAAAAGAAAATCTTAGTCGTTGGCGGCGGCGGACGCGAGCACGCCATCATCAAGGCATTGAAGAAGAGCCCCGACTGCGGCGAAGTCTGGTGTGCGCCCGGCAACGGCGGCATCGGCTATGACGCCCACTGCGTCAACATCAAGGCCACCGACGTGGAAACAATGGTCGGCTTTGCGGAGACGGAAAAGTTCGACTACGTCGTGGTGGCTCAGGACGACCCGCTGGCACTGGGCATGGTGGATGCGCTGGCGGCAGTCGGCATCCCGGCCTTCGGCCCGGACAAGGCCGCTGCCCGCATCGAGGCATCCAAGGTCTTTTCGAAAGACCTCATGAAGAAGTACGGCATCCCCACCGCGAAGTATGAGACCTTCGACGACCCTGCCAAGGTCATGGAGTATATCAAGGCTGAGGGCAAATACCCGGTGGTCATCAAGGCCGACGGCCTTGCGCTGGGCAAGGGCGTGCTCATCTGCGAGAACGAAGAGCAGGCCGCCGAGGGCGTCAAGGAGATCATGCTGGACAAGAAGTTCGGCGCTTCCGGCAACCATGTCGTGGTGGAAGAGTTTCTCACCGGCCCCGAGGTCAGTGTGCTGAGCTTCACCGACGGCAAGGTGGTCAAGCCCATGGTCTCCTCCATGGACCACAAGCGCGCCAACGACCACGACACCGGCCTGAACACCGGCGGCATGGGTACCGTCGCGCCGAACCCCTATTACACTCCGGCCATCGCTGCCGAGTGCATGGAGAAAATTTTCCTGCCCACCATCAAGGCCATGAACGCTGAGGGCTGCCCCTTCAAGGGCTGCCTCTACTTCGGCCTGATGCTCACCCCGGACGGCCCGAAGGTCATCGAGTACAACTGCCGCTTCGGCGACCCTGAGACTCAGGTGGTGCTGCCCCTGCTGGAAAGCGACCTGCTCAAGGTCATGACCGCCTGCACCGAGGGGACGCTGGCCGACACCGAGGTCAAGTTCTCCGACGGCGCTGCCGCCTGCGTCATCCTCGCTTCCGGCGGCTACCCGGTGGCCTACGAGAAGGGCAAGCCCATCACCGGCCTTGTGGACGGCCAGCTGCCCGATGAGCCGAACGTCACGGTCTACCACTCCGGCACGGCCATCACCGAGGACGGCCAGCTCGTCACCAACGGCGGCCGTGTGCTGGGTGTGACGGCCACTGCGCCCGGCCTGCCCCGCGCCATCTCCATCGCCTACGAGGCGGCGGAGCACATCCACTTCGACAAGCTGCACAAGCGCACCGACATCGGGATGCGGGCGCTGAAAGCGCTGGCAGAGAAGCAGTAAATGCAGCTCTGAAGGCTCTCCCTTTGGGAGAGCTGTCACCGAAGGTGACTGAGAGGGTAAGGATGCTGACAAAGATGCGCAGGCATGGCGATAGCATCGCTCTGACGAAGGGCCTGTTTATCGCTGTGCGGCGGCTTTGTCGCACCGGGCTTGCCCTCTCCGTCATTGCTTCGCAATGCCACCTCTCCCAAGGGGAGAGGCTTTTGTCAGATGGTGTGCATCGCGTCGAAAACTTCCTGGCGGGTGAGGCTGATCTGCATCCCCATCTCAGCGGCCAGAGCGTCCATCTTCTGGTGCAGCTCCTCGTGGGAGACGCTGCACTTGGAGATGTCCACCAGCATGATCATAGCGAACATGCCCTGCAGGATGCTCTGGGTGACGTCCTCGATGTTGATGTTCAGCTCACTGCAAAGGCCCGAGACGCGAGCGACGACGCCCACGGTGTCGTGGCCGATGACGGTAATGAATGCTTTCATAATTCCTACCCCTTCTATATAAATGTTGACAGAACGAAAGGCTCTCCCCTTGGGAGAGGCTTACTCACCTCAAGTATAGCAGATTTCACGAAAAATGAACACTCTTTTTGGAAAAAAGAGCAGGGGAAAAGGGCAAAAGAATGTCTATCTCCCGCAGAACTTGCAAAAACCAGATGCAAACTGCCGGGCAGTGTGCTATACTTATCTATAAATATCGCCACAGGCTGAACAAAGGAGAGACAACGATGGAACAGCTTCTGAAGATCCTTGAAGACAATGCCCGGATGTCGGTGGAGGACATCGCGGCCATGCTGAATAAATCCCCCGCCGAGGTGGCGGCTATGATAGACCTGGCCCGGGCGCAGGGCATCATCAAGGGCTACAAGACCCTCGTGGACTGGGAGAAGGCCGGCGTGAACCGGGTGGAAGCCGTCATCGAGCTGAACGTCAGCCCCAAGAAGAGCCGCGGCTTTGACGAAATTGCCGCCACCATCGCCTCCTTCGACGAGGTGGAGAGCGTGCTGCTGATGAGCGGCGGCTACGACCTGCAGCTGGTCATCAAGGGCCAGACCTTCCAGGAAATCGCCCTCTTTGTGGCAAAGCGGCTGTCGCCGCTGGACGACGTGCTGTCCACGGCCACCCATTTCGTGCTCCGCACCTACAAAAAAGAGGGCCGTCTGTATCAGGACGAAGAAATCGATGAAAGAGAGTGCACCGTGCTGTGATGGATTACGATAAACTGATCGCGCCTGCCGCTGCGGCCATGCGTCCCTCCGGCATCCGCAAATTCTTCGACCTCGCCGCCGAGATGCCCGAGTGCATCAGCCTCGGCGTCGGCGAGCCCGACTTCAAGACCCCCTGGGCCGTCCGCGAGGCGGGCATTGAAAGCCTCGAGCATGGCCGCACCCGCTATACTTCCAACGCGGGCCTGAAAGAGCTGCGGGCCGAGATCGCCCGCTACCTCGACCGCCGGATGGGCCTGAAATACGATCCGGCAAAGGAAGTCCTCGTCACCGTCGGCGGCAGCGAGGCCATCGACATGTGCATCCGCACTCTGGTGCAGCCCGGCGATGAGGTCATCATCCCGGAGCCGTGCTTCGTCTGCTACGAGCCCATCACCACCCTGTCCGGCGGTGTGCCGGTCCATGTGGCCTGCCGTCAGGAAGATGAGTTCCGCCTCCGGGCCGACGCCCTGAAAGCCGCTATCACCCCGAAGACCAAGCTCCTCATCATGCCCTTCCCCAATAACCCTACCGGTGCGGTGATGGAGCGGGAAGACCTGGAGGCCATCGCGGAAGTCCTGCGCGGCACCAATATCATGGTGCTGTCGGATGAGATCTACGCGGAGCTGAACTACGGCCTGCAGAACCACGTTTCCATCGCCACGCTGCCCGGCATGGCCGAGCGGACGGTGGTGGTCAACGGATTCTCCAAGACCTACGCCATGACGGGCTGGCGGCTGGGCTATGCCTGCGGCCCCGCGCCCATCATCAAGATCATGACCAAGATCCACCAGAGCGCTATCATGAGCGCCCCCACCACCAGCCAGTACGCCGCCATCACGGCCCTCAAGGACTGCGACGGCGAGATCGAGCGGATGCGCAACGAGTACAATATGCGCCGCCGCCTCGTGGTGAAGAGCTTCAACGATATGGGGCTGAGCTGTTTTGAGCCGCGGGGCGCGTTCTATGCTTTCCCCTGCATCAAGTCCAGCGGCATGAGCAGCGAGGAGTTCTGCACAAAGCTTCTGGAGCAGAAGCATGTCGCCATCATCCCGGGCAACGCCTTCGGTGCGTCCGGCGAGGGCTACGCCCGCGTATCCTACGCCTACAGCGTGGAGCACCTGATGGAGGCTATCCGCCGCATCCGGGAGTTTTTGAACGAGAACTGTAAGTGAGGAGGAAAAAACCATGCGCGATCGTGTGACGGTCCTGGCCCCGGCCAAGCTGAATCTGGCGCTGGACGTGGTGGGCATCCTGCCCGGCGGCTACCATGCGCTGGATATGACCATGCAGGCCATCTCGCTCTACGAGCGGGTGGTCATCCGCCGCAGTCCCTACCTCGATCTGGCTCTGCCCGGCAGCAATGTCAAGCCCGGCCCGGGCAACACCGCCATCAAGGCGGCGCTGGCTTTCTTCCACTATACGGGCCTGCTGGCAGGTGCAGACATCACCATCTATAAGAGCGTCCCCGTCCGGGCCGGTATGGCTGGCGGCAGCGCCGACGCTGCGGCTGTTCTGGTGGGTCTGAACGAGCTGTACGGCGCCCGCCTGTCCATGAGTGAGCTCTGCGCTCTGGGTGTCAGTATCGGCGCAGACGTACCCTTCGCCCTCATGGGCGGCACCTGCCGGGTGCAGGGCCTCGGCGACCTCATCAAGGCACTGCCGCCCATGCCCGAGTGCTGGTTCACGGTGGTGATGCCCGGCTACGGCATCTCGACGCCGGAGGCTTTCGCGGCCTACGACAAAGTCGGCAGCAGCGTCCACCCCGACTGCGCCGCTCAGGAAGCCGCCATCCGGGCGGGCGACCTGGACGCTGTCTGTGCCGCTGCCGGAAACGCCCTCGAAGAGTGCAGCGGGGCTAAGGACAACGAGGCCATCAAGGCCGCTCTCCGGGAGAACGGAGCCGTCACCGCCCTCATGACCGGCAGCGGCGCGGCGGTCTTCGGCGTGTTCCGCACCGAAGCCGAAGCCAAAGCCGCCGCCGACGCCCTCCGCGCCCGCTGGCCGCAGGTCTATACGGCCCAGCCCGTCAGGGGAGGGGCTTGCGTAGTAAGAAGGTAAAAGGCTCTCCCTTTGGGAGAGCTGGCGCGTGAGC
>OGQL01000852.1_pt1 | contig 24320 bp, 11 predicted proteins | sample 1553211 | NCBI WGS metagenome assembly OGQL01 (sample SAMEA2579942, study PRJEB22360) | human gut metagenome
GGGTGGCATCCGAGAATGAAGTTGAGGGCATTGAATACCGGTGCTTTCGGGAATATTTCCGGATAGGCGGTTGTCAGGAAGTAGTGCTGGAAGCCGAAACGCTGTATATCCCAGCCTGCACCCCAGATGTTCGGACGGTAGGGAACGCCATAGGGAGTCTCCTGCACTTGTTTGTTCAGTTCTTGTTCATATCCGGTCAAAGCTTTGCGGAAAGCTGCTGAAAAGGCTTTGGCTTTCTTGTTCTTCATCTGTGCGAACAGTTTTTCCACACGTGCCGTGTACCAGCCGATGCGGCCTATCTGCTTGATGATGAGCTCCTGGTTGTCCAGAATGAAGTCCATATAGGGTTGTTCGCCGGTGGTGAGGTACAGCTCTACGGCTGCCTGCACTTTGGGGAACAAGGCTCTGTTGTTGCCGCTTCCGGTAGAAGCATATACTTTGCGAGCAATGTCGAGGCAATGCACACTCAATGTATCATTGAAACCTTTCAATACACGTGATACGGCAGCCAGCTGGGCAGCTGTCGACAGTTCCCGTCCGGGGTTATCCTCCGTAAATATCCAGCGGTCGTCTTCATTACCGATTTTCCCGTCGGTCATGGCGGCGGCATCACCCAGAAGTACGTACTGGCGCAGGTCGTTGCAGATGATTCCCCGGTAGAGACGTCCCAGTGCCAGGTAGCCGTTGACTACCGTAAGGGCGCCGTTCTCTACTTGTTGCAGCAAGTCATTCTTACCGTCGGGCTGGTGGATTTCCGTCACACGGTTTATCTGGTCGATGGAAGTCACGTCGAGATTCGGGTGGAAAGCTTCGTAGGCCAGTGCCAGGATATAGGATTCTCCGGCTTGGGATTCGATGCGGAGGTCAAAGTCTCCGGCATCGTGCCAGCCGCCTATGTTCACTCCGGGAACCACTTCACCCGGTTTGAACTTGGACAGGCCCTCTTTCTGGTCGTAGCCGTCGATATGATTGTGTGCCGGTGCCATCTGGGCATCGTCCATGTGGCAGCAGTCGTGCCATACGCGGTATTTTTCGTTGACGCGCATGTGGCACATCTGTACGGGAAGGAAGTATTCCAGTACGGGTTGCCATACGCCACGGGCATATACGTCATTGTCGATGCGGAAGATGGGAGACACGGAGGTATTGTATTTAATCTTATAAAGCCCCGGTTCCTTTACATCTGTGAAGTTTACTTTCAGATAGTTATACCTCAAGAATTTACCCCAGTTGGCAGGAGTGACGTTCTTGACAACCTTTTCGCCGTCGGCATCAATGCGGATGATTTGTGCCGTTTCCTTTCTGTTGTCACGTATATCCATTTCGATGACGGCTTCCTTGTCCTGAGTGGGATGATAACCTATCTGTGAAGTCTGGATAACCGGCTGATACATCCAGTCGGCCACTACGTTCGGAGTGATAATCCATTTGACGGCACCTTTGGTGACACCCGGTTTTATGTTGCTGCGCAGTACGAACCAGCCGTTGTTGTGGTTCATACGCCCGTCAAACAGTTGCAGGTCACCGCTCAATGATTCGATGGTAACTTTGTTGTAAGGGTCATCGGGCCGGGAGGTGAACTTGGTTCCTTTGGCATAAGGTTCGCTGATGATGTCGTCTGCCACAATCGGGCTGTAACCTTTTCCTATCAGTTTGTCCATGTCTGCCAGCGATTTTTTGCCGTCATGGTAGTTTCCTGTATGCAGATAGTTGGGCTGGGTTGTCATCAGGGGGGAGTTGGGCTGTTGCGGGAAGATGCCGCTCTGACCGTCCATAATCCAGGGCTTGCCGAAGAGGGAACCCGGGAAGAATTCAAGGTTGAAGCCCACTTTTCCGATGAATTCCTGGGGAATGGGGCGGTCAAGATCTACGGTCACCTCTATGTTTTTACCTTTGCTTTCCACGTTTACCGTATATATAAGGTGGAGGTCCGGGTAAATCATCGGGTTGAATCCGGTGAGATGGCGTGAGGAGTCGGGATAGCACAGCGTGGCGGTGATGCTGTTGTCACCGAGCTTCCGGTCGAGCTGTTTCGGTACGGGTTGCCATTGTCCGGGCGTGGCTTCCAGGCGGATGTCTCCGTTTGTTGCCACACGGTGTCCGTTCATGATGATGCATACCCCTCCCTGGTGTCCTTCGGGATAGATGTCATCAAAAGCCATGACGTCGACTCCCTGGTTCTTGAAATAACCGGAGGATGTCAGCTTGAAGTCTTGCGCATGCAGCGTACTGCTGCCGCAAAGCAGTGCCAAGACTGATGCAAATAGGAAATGTTTCTTTCTCATAGTATCTATTTTTGAGTTACGAAATTTTCTACTAATATACGGACTAAAAAGGAAACGGATGGCTTTTGTTTGTAGCCAATAACGTTATGAAATGTGTCTTTTTCCTCTATTTTTATGATATTCATTGTTATATTTGTCATACAATGGTGTTTGAACTGCCAGATACCAACGTTTGAGCTAATAAAAGCTGATGTCTGGTAAAACAAGGACTCAGTACCCAAAAACAGCCTTTATCGGAACCAATTGTATCCATTGAAAAAGGATGGTAGTGAGTAGTGGCAACTTGTTTTTTTGTACATTTGCAATGTAACTATGATTAATTCCTTAAATCGCTATATTATGAAACGTATGTTTTCCGTTTTTTTGCTGATTACAGTATGGTTGCTGGTTACACCTTTCCTGCAAGCACAGTCACACGTAGACAAGGTTTTAAAAGATGAAATAACCTCGGACTTGAAAGAGAATATCCTCTCTTTTTGGGAAAGATACAGCGTAGATTCTTCCGGAGGCTTTTATGGTTCATTGGGACGTGACGGTGCCCCGATAGCGGATGCTCCCAAAGGTGGTGTACTGAATGCCCGCATCCTTTGGACTTTTTCAACCGCCTACCGGATGTATGGCGATACTGCCTACCGTAAATTGGCTGACAGGGCGCAACGGTATTTCATAGACCACTTCATTGATTCGCAGTATGGAGGCGTATATTGGCTGATAAAAGCGGACGGTACCCCATTGGATACGAACAAGCAGACTTACGGCTGCTCTTATGCTATCTACGGTTTGTCCGAACATTTTAGAGCAACGGGCAACAATGAAAGCCTGCAAAAAGCCATAGAACTTTACCGGACCATGGAGAGCAGAATCAAAGACCCCGTAAACGATGGTTATATAGAATCTTTCACCCGCGAATGGGGAGTTCCCCAAAAGCTGGGATATGATGGAGATGGCGTTGCCACCAAAACAATGAATACCCATATCCACGTATTGGAGGCATACACAGCTTTATATAAAGTATGGAAGGATAATGGCCTACGCGAACGTCTTACAAAAGTAATAGATTTGATAATAACCAAGCTCTACAATCCACAAACACATCACCTGATATTGTACTGTGATTCGAATTGGAACAATCTGGATGACATCGACTCTTACGGGCATGACATCGAAACTTCCTGGTTGCTGACGGAAGCTGCAGAGGCTCTGGGTGACCCGGAGGTTATCGGGAGGTGCAGGAAGGTAGCATTGGAACTTGCAGACGCCTCCTTGAAAGAGGGCATCAACCCGATGGGCGCCATGATGTACGAACGGCATAAGGACAAAATCAGGAAGGATGCTTCCTGGTGGTGCCAGGCGGAAACTGTGGTCGGTTGTATCAATGCCTGGCAACTGACTGGTGAACAATCTTATTTGGACAGTGCCGTCCGCACTTGGAACTTCATCAAATCACGGATGATAGACAAGGAGTATGGTGAATGGTTCAGAACGGTGCTGGAAGATGGAACTCCCCGCTACAAGGAGCCTAAAGCAAGTATGTGGAATTGTCCCTATCATAACAGCCGTATGGGGTTTGAGATTGATACCAGACTGAAATGACAACCTTTTATAGATTTGATATTATGAAGAATTTACGAATTTTCCAGTTTGGAATAGTTGTATTGCTGTGTGGTATATTATCTCTGCCGCTTTCTGCCCAGACGGAAGTGATGGCATGGAGCAATATCACGGGTGTCCGTGTAGACGGTGAATTGATAGACTTTGAGTCATCCCTGCGTGTCGGAACCTTGAAAGGAGATATGGAGATTACTGGAAAGGAGAAGCAGGTCCGTCCCGTTTTCCATCGTGAGGGGGATATGCAGGAAGTGACGACTACTCTACGAGGTGTAAAGTTCCATCAGAAAGTGACTGATAAGGGAAAAGGCTTGGTGGAGATTTCTATTGATGCGCTGTCGGACACTACTTTGAACCAGACAGCCTATTACTGTATTGCTTTAAGTCCGGAAAACTACGTTGATGCCAAAGTAAGGACAAGTGGCAGGAAGCTGACCGTTACTTCGGCCAATAGGAAGTTGGAATTCAAGTTCAATAAGTCTGTAAAGGCCACGGTTGAAAAAGAGTCTACCGGTACTGTTGTGTATATCTCGCTGATGTCGATTCTGAAAAAGGCTGGGAGAACAGCATTGTCTATGGAACTGCATGCTTCCGGAGTGATAGATCACAGTGACGCGGAAATTACATTGGATATGCAGAATCCGGGAAGTTTGTTTGCAGGCTTTGGAGGGAATTTCCGCCTGCAGAATCCTGCTGCCGACCCTAAAGTGATAGATTACTGTCTGGAAAATTTGCGCGTAGCTTATGGCCGTGTGGAATTTCCGTGGAGATTGTGGCAACCCGAAGAAGAATCCGATCCTATTGCCGTGGCACAGAATGGGGGACTGAACAAGCGGGTGGAGGAAAGTCTCCTCATGGCAAAGCGCTTGAAGGCGATGGGAATGCCGGTAATACTAAGCTGTTGGTTTCCGCCTGCATGGGCCATTGACGGAGGTCCTGCAAGTTATGCCCGTCAAGGTGGTGTCATTGCTTATCGTCTGGATAGCCGGAAAAAGGAGAAGATTTATAAATCCATGGCAGATTATCTGTTGTATGCTAAACAGCATTATGGTATTGAGTTCTCCATGTTCTCGTTCAACGAATCGGATTTGGGTATTGATGTCCTTCACACGCCGCAGGAGCATGCAGATTTCATTCAGGAATTCGGTGCTTATCTGGCAGGGTTGAATCTTCCTACCCGTATGCTGCTTGGCGACAATTCGGATGCTACGACTTTTGATTTCATCCTTCCTGCTTTGAACAATCCTGAGACTCATAAGTATATTGGTGCAGTTTCTTTCCATTCATGGCGTGGTTGTGATGATGTTACGTTAAGGAAGTGGGCGGATGCTGCCAAAGCGATTAATGTACCACTCTTGGTTGGTGAGGGTAGTACGGATGCCGCTGCTCATGGTTATGCCGAGATATTCAATGAGTCGACGTTTGCACTTTATGAAATCAATCTGTATACGCGTATTTGTGCTATTTGCCAACCACTGTCCATCTTGCAGTGGCAGCTCACTTCAGACTATTCGTTGTTGTGGGGAGACGGCATTTATGGCTCCAAAGGTCCTTTGCGTCCTACACAACGTTTCTGGAACATTAAGCAGCTGGCCTCCACTCCGGCCGATGCCTTGGCCATTCCGGTCAGTAGCAGCAAGAAAAAACTAAACTGTGCGGCTTTCGGAAATATGGTGCGTGGGGAATATGCCGTCCATATGGTCAATAATGGGGCGGATTGCGAGGCTGTCATCTCCGGTATCCCTGCAGAAGTGAAGGAACTGAAAGTCTATGTGACCAATACAAAAGACTGCATGAAGGAAACTGCAGTGAAGGTGGAGAATGGACTGGTACGGGTACACTTGCCGGCTATCAGTTTCATTACCTTATTGTCGGATAAATAATTTTGAAATGGAATAATATTAATATATAAAGAATAGTGATATGAATATAACTACATGTCTGTTTACAGTTCTGGGAGGAATGGCCACTTTAGGGCATCCTTCAGAAACTGTACGTTTGAATCAGTTAGGGTATTATCCCCAGCAGGAAAAAGTAGCTGTGGTGAATGCCGGTGAGGTACGTGAATTTACCATAGTAGATGCAGCCACGGGCAATCGGCTACTTTCCGGCAAACCCGGATATACCGCTTCATCCGCTTGGTCGGATAGGAGCAGGACAATATTGGATTTCAGTGACATCACGGTACCGGGAAGATATCTTCTGTTGGTTAACGGCGATTCAGTGGCATTCGAAGTAAAGGAAAAGGTGCTGTCCCCTTTGGCCGATGCCGCTTTGAAATCTTTCTATTACCAACGTACGGGTATGCCCATCGAAGCGACTTATGCGGGTCGGTGGAGCCGTCCGGCAGGCCATCCAGATGACAAGGTGCTGGTACATCCCAATGCTGCCGGGCCGGAACGTAAGGCGGGAGCGGTGATTTCTTCTCCGGGAGGATGGTATGATGCCGGAGATTATAACAAGTACATTGTGAACTCCGCTTATTCCATCGGATTGATGCAGGCGATTTATGCCCGCTTTCCTGACTATTTTATCCGTCAACGGGTGAACATCCCGGAAAGCGGAAACCACACGCCCGATTTGCTGGACGAGATGTACTATAACCTGAAATGGATGCTGACCATGCAAGACCCTGCCGACGGAGGAGTCTACCACAAGCTGACTACCCCTTCGTTCGAGGGATTTATCAAGCCTACGGAGTGTAAGCAGCCCCGTTATGTAGTTCAGAAATCAGTAACGGCGGCATTGGACTATGCTGCGGCTTTAGCGCAAGCTTCCGTGTTGTTTGCTCCTTACGAAGAGGATTATCCTGGCTTTTCGGAAGTGGCTTTGCAGGCTGCCGAACGTGCTTACGCCTGGGCAGAAGCGCATCCGCAAGCGCTCTATCATCAGGACCTCCTCAACAAGCAATATCAACCTGCCGTGGTTACGGGAGCTTACGGTGATCGTAGTGCCGATGACGAATTCTTCTGGGCGGCTTCCGAGCTCTATCTTGCTACGGGAAAGCCCGTTTACCGGGAACAAGTGAAGAAGCATCTGCCCACTGCATATAAGACTCCTTCTTGGGGCAATACCACTGCGTTGGGCGTGTTTGCCTGGCTGCAACCGGGCAGGGAATATCAGGGTGAAGACGTGGAGTTGGCAAATGCCATGAAAGACCTGCTACTGGACTATGCTGCCGAGGCTGTGCGGGGTGCTGACCGCTCTCCTTTCCACGCTCCTTACGGCAACGATGCCAAAGATTTCTTTTGGGGATGCCTTGCCGAAGGGTGTGCTAACCAAGCCACTTCACTGGTTTGCGCCTATTTGCTTACGGGTGAGAAGTCGTACCTGACGAACGCCTACCGCAATATGGACTACATTTTAGGAAAGAATGCCACGGGATATTGTTATGTCACCGGTTTCGGGATGAAAAGTCCTCTGTATCCGCACCATCGTCTTTCTGCATCGGATGATATAGAGGCACCTCTTCCCGGTTTCCTTGTTGGCGGTCCCAATCCTGGCCAACAAGACGGTGTACCCTATCCTTCCAATCTGCCGGATGAGTCTTATGCAGATGTGGAAGGTTCGTATGCTTCCAATGAAATAGCCATTAATTGGAGTGCTGCTTTGGTGGCGTTGGTGTCTTCGTTGGATGCTTTGATGTCAAAATAATGTTTCTATTCAGCCTGCTGCCTTATAAATTCGGATGGGCTGATGTTGAACTCTTCTTTAAAATGTTTGGAGAATATCTTGGGGGAGTTATACCCCAAGGTATATGCAATTTCCGAAACTTGCATCTGGCTTTCTGTCAAGAGTTGTTGTGCACGTTTCATACGGATGGTCCTGATGAATTCGATGGGTTTCTTTCCCGTTATCTTAATCATTTTCTTGTAGAAATAGCTGCGTGATATATTCAGGCTGCTGGCAAGCTCCTCGACGGAAAACTCGGTTTCGCTGATATTGTCCTCTACAATCTGGATGGCTTTTTCCACCAGCTGCTGGTCAAGGGGAGTGATGGTGATACGGCTTGGCTCGATTTTAATGTCCTGATTGAATATTTCCTGACGTTTGACGTTCATCTCGATAATCTTGTTGATGCGCAGCTTGAGGACTTCCATATTGAAAGGCTTGGTGATATAGTCGTCTGCGCCAACGCTAAGCCCTTCCAATTGGTGTTCTTCACTTGCCTTAGCTGTCAGGAGGATAATGGGGATATGGGAGTAGCGTATGTCATTCTTGATGGTTGAACATAGTTCCAGACCATCCATCTCGGGCATCATGATGTCACTGACCACTAAATCAATATCTTCCTTTTCCAGTACATTCAGTGCATGTTTTCCGTTTGTGGCTTTTAATACATGATACTGCCTGGCAAGACTTTCAGAGAGAAATTTCAAGAAGTCGTAGTTGTCATCTACGAGTAGTATGGTGAATGGATGGGATTCTTCTTTTATTTCCGGTCCTTCGACCGGTTCTCCGTTTTTGGTTTCATTACTGTTCTGGTGTAGGGGTAGGGCAATCAGGAATACAGAACCACAAGGCTGGTTATCCCTGACACAGACAGTACCCTGATGCATCTTTACGTATTCGGAAACAATGTGCAGTCCAATGCCGCTGCCTCCGTTGTTCGACTGGTTTTTGCCCGACTGATAGAATCTTTGGAATATTTTCTCCTTGGCTTCATCCTCTATGCCGCAACCGGTGTCGGTAAAGGTCAGTTCCAGATTTGTGCCTCTTACGGCAATATCCAGTGAGATGCTTCCTTTATTGGGAGTGAACTTGAATGCATTTGACAGGATATTTGTGCATATCTTGCGTATCTTGTCATAGTCAAAATCCATGAATACAGAATGTTGTGGAGCGGTAAGGCTATAGCTGATGTTCCGTTTCTGTGCTATCGGATCGAAAGAGTGGAATATTTCACTCAGAATGATAAGGATGTTGTCATGTTTGCATTTCAGGGTTTCAGCCTTGGCATCCAGCTTTCTGAAATCCAGCAGTTGGTTAATCAGTTCCAGCAGATAGTCGGCATTTTGTTTGACCATATCCAGAATGCCTTTACGATATTCGGGATGGTCTACGAAAAACTCTTCAAGCGGATTGATGATAAGTGACAAGGGGGTCCGCAGTTCGTGACTTATGTTGGCAAAGAACTGCAGTTTCATATTGTTGATTTTCTGCTGCCTTTCATTTTCCACCTCGATGGCCTGCATGATTTGTTTCTGCTTTTGGCGTAAGCGCAGATTGCGGATAATGGACAGAAGGATGCACAAAACGATACCGCTATATATGGTATAAGCCCACCAAGTGCGCCACCAAGGAGGGAGTATCTTTATTTTCAGTTCCTTGACGTTGGGGCTCCATATGCCTTGTGAGTTGCATGCCTTGACGGATAAAGTATAGTTTCCGGCAGTCAGCATGGATAGGTTTACTTTGTTGTTTTCAGCATAAATCCAGTTGGAATGAATCTTATAGGCATATTTTATCTTATCCGTTTCCACCAGGTCGAGGGCAGAGAAGGACAGAGTGAATGAATTTTCCTTTTCAGTGAAGGAAAGATGTTGTGCACATTCAAGTGAGCTGCCGTTCAGGATGTCCGGATGGGTCATTCCGGATTTGAGCTCAATACCGGTAAGGTAAATATTGGCATCATAACTTGTGGTCAGGATGTCTTGTGGAATGATAGTCTGGTAACCTTGTGGCGTGCCTATCAGTATATTGCCGTTCTGTAGCTTGAGGATGGCGTGGACATTAGTATCGTTGCATATCAGTCCGTCGCTTACGGAGTAGTTCACGATGGCGTATGTACCGTTTGTTATTTTGATTCGTGAGATGCCGTTGCCGGTACCAATCCACATCTGGTTGTTGTTGTCTTCCGTGACGGCTCTGACGAGGTTGGCGGCAAGTCCGTTTTTCTGGTCAAGGAAGTAGATGGAGTCGTTCTTCTGGTTCCATATACTCAGTCCGTGTGGATGTCCTATCCAAAGAAGGTCCCGGCTGTCCTTATAGACAGTGAGCATATTGTTCTCCTTGAAGCGGCCGGCTTCGGCGTAGATATTATAGGCTTGGGTTTCCGTATCGATGATAATGAGTCCTCCTTTGGTCGCTACGTAAAGGGTACTGTCTTTATCATAGTACATATCTCGGACAAAGAATTCTCCCGGACGGTACAAGATGGTGTCAAACTGCCCGGTTTCCGGATTTAACCTCTGTATGTATCCTTTCATGGTACCTATCCAGATGTATCCGTGTTTGTCTACCTTTACTGTATACACATTGTTCTCGAGAAGCTGGCTGTTACTTACTGTGTATTGTTTGATTTGCCCTTTCGAGTAGCATAGCAGTCCTTTCTGGAAGGTGCCTATCCATAGGCGGTTTTTGGAGTCGATGGATAAGTCGACTACAATATTGGCGGGAGTTGCTATCTTTTCGTATGAATCGGTCACTAGTGAACGTCGGATTAGTCCCGTACCGTCTGTTCCGTAGTAAATGTATTCCTGGCTGGTGTCTTCGCAGAAGGTCAGGATATCATCATATTCCAGGGATTTGTTGCATAGTATGATTTGGGACATGGGGCTATAATAGGAAATACCGTGTTTGAAATTCCCTATGTATATGGTTCCGTCTTTGTCCCGGTAAATGGTATTCAGATTGTTGCTGGCAATGGTGTGCGGTTTCAATGGATTGTGCACCAAGTTGGTAAGCGATTTGGTCAGGGTGTTGTAAACGAACAGCCCCATATGGCTGGTAAGTATCCATACGTTGCCGTCTCCCAGGTCGAGGATGCGTTGCACGCGATTGTACTGTATGTGAGTGTTATTGTTCAGGCTGATGTCCTCCCATTGCTGTGTAAAACTGTTCTTGTGCAAAAGTAGGCTGTTTTGGAAGGTGTATACCCATAGGCTTTCGTTTTGGTCTATGTAAATGTGTGGCTCATGATTCTCCAGCAAAGGTCTATAGATGGTGGGAATGGCTATTTCCTTGACTTCGGAAGTCTGCTTGCTGATACTGTATAGGGTACCGTTGGAGTACATTATATAAATGAACTGGACACCTATATAGAGGTTTGAAATCTTTTCAACTGCCAGTGGATAGGCTTTGATGGAGCTGTTGTCCATGCTTCGTATGTAAAGTTTGGAATAGTCGTAGGCCCAAAACTCATTCTTGGATGTTTTTCCCATCCTCAGAATGTTTTTACTGGGGATTTGCAGCCCCGAAGGAAAATGGATAGACTACCAGACAGAGAAAGTCTACGAAGGCGGATGGCACCGGATTGAAGCAGGCAGTCTGCCGATAATCATGCTGGTACGTGACGGTTCGGTACTTCCTCATCTGAAGTTGGCGCAGTCCACTGCTGAGATGGATTGGAGTAAAATGAGCCTGAAGGTATACAGTGCTGACAAGAAGCAGGCAGAAGGATTGGTTTGTCTACCTGCCGACAACCGTATTCAGGTTGTGAAAGTGGATTGTGGAAAGGCCAAACCGCAACTGTTGAACCAGGTTGAAGGCACTTCCCTGAGTTTCTGAACTTAATCTTTGAAAATCTATATTGAATTCACCCCTGTCGGTATGGAAGAGAAAGGGATATAGTTACCGAAATCTGTGCCACTATGGTGGCACAGATGTGCCTTCCCAATGGCACGGCAGTGCCTCTATAGTGGCACAAAATTGTGTCGCATATCTTTTTCCCGATGTGCTTATGACCGGGGTATTTGTTAAACCTAAGTATTTAGTATTTATGAGAAATGTGATGAAGTATTTGGGTATCATGTCAGTATCGCTGGCATGTGCCGGACCTCTCTTTGCAACAAGCGTACAGCCGTTTGCAGGTGTCACTGTCGTACAGCAGAGTGTAGTTACTGTGAAGGGCCAAGTGGTGGATGAGAAAGGCGAGCCCATCATCGGTGCCAATGTCATTGTGGAAGGTACGACAAACGGTATGATTACCGATTTGGACGGTAACTTCTCCTTGCAGTGTCCCGTAGGTTCTACGCTGAAGACCAGTTACATCGGTTATCTGGCGCGAACGGTCAAAGTAACCGGGAATATGAATGCTCTGAAAATTACTTTAAAGGAGGATACCGAAACCTTGGATGAGGTAGTTGTTGTGGGCTACGGTACGATGAAGAAATCCGACCTCACCGGTTCTGTGGCTTCCGTGAATGCGGAGGAAATGATGAAGCGGAATCCGGTGAACTTGGGACAAGGTTTGCAGGGAGCTGCGGCAGGTGTATCTGTCATCCGTTCTTCCGGTGACCCGGAAGGAGGTTTCTCCATCCGTATCCGCGGTGTGGCAACCGTGAATGGTTCTGCCGACCCACTCTATGTAGTGGACGGTGTGCAGGTAGGAACTTCCATCGATTTCTTGAATCCTAATGATGTAGAGTCCATCGAAATTCTGAAGGATGCTTCGGCTACGGCAATCTATGGTACTCGCGGTGCCAATGGCGTCATTATGATTACTACCAAGAACGGTGGTAAGGGGAAGGCAAAGGTGAACTTTTCGGCCAACTATGCCCTCCAGTTCAATTCGAATAAGATTGATGTGGCTGATGCGGGCTTGTTTGCAAGTGCTGTACGTTCCGCCGTCAAGAATGACGGTATTGCCATGACCAATCTGGCATATGGCGAGGATTACATAGGCAGACTGAACAGCATTGACTGGCAGGATGAAATGTCACGCACGGCATTACAGCAGAACTATAACCTTTCTGCTTCGGGAGGCAGCGAAAATACCCAAGCCAACTTATCTCTGGGTTATTTGAACAACCAGGGTATCGTGATTGAGTCGAATTTTAAACGCTTGACGGCACGCGCTAATATCACTCACAAAGTGAAAGACTTTCTGCATGTAGGCTTGAACTTGAACTATGCACATTCGGAAAAGATGGGAGGAGGCAACCTGAGAAACTATGCACAAGCCATTCCAACCATGGATTATGTAGAGGACGGTGTTTTCTATTCCATGCCTATTGTGTTGCCCGACGGTACTTGGGGACATTACAAGAAAGAAGGTAATGGGGATGTGAACAAGGGAGCTGACAATCTGGTTGCTGCTGCCAAGACTGCCGACAGCATCAATAAATGGGACCGTCTGCTCGCCAGTGCTTTCCTACAACTCGATTTGTACAAAGGGTTGACCTTCAAAACTATTGCCAGTTATAATTATTATACAAAAGGTTATAATGGCTATACAGCCTATAATGATAGAACCTTTGGAACTCAAGACCGTAAGGACTCGTTCTCGCTGAACCAGAGCCAGTCCACTTCACTCGGTCTGGAAGCGTTCTTGAACTATGACTGGTCCAATGAGCATCACCGCGTAAGTGCAATGGCCGGTTTCTCTACCAGCGATACGAACGGTGCCTGGCTGAATTCCAGTGCCAACGATTTCCCGGCAGACAACATCCGCAAAATTTCATTGACCAATGACCCATCGTCTAAGCAAACGGATGGTGGGCTGGATTTGAAGACAAGATTCCTTTCTTACTTCGGCCGTCTGACTTATACTTTGAACGACCGCTATATTGTGACTGCAACGGTACGCCGCGACGGTTCTTCGAACTTTGGTGCCGGCAATCGTTATGGTACATTCCCTTCCGCTTCTGTAGCTTGGCGTCTTTCCGAGGAAAAGTTCATTAAGGATTTAGAACTGTTCAGTAACTTGAAGTTGCGTGCCGGATGGGGACAGACCGGTAATGCGGGCAATGGTACCAACTTGTCCATAGCACAGTTGTCTTCGGCAAATGCAATGTACTGGTTCTTTAATGGTTCGAGTGTGATTAACGGTGCCGGTATTGCCCAGCAGAAAGAAATTGATACCAACCTGAAATGGGAAACCAATGAGCAGACAAATATCGGTATTGATTTTGCCTTTATGAACAATGAGCTTTCTTTCTCTGCCGATTACTTTATCCGTGACGCAAAGGATCTGCTTCTGTATCGCCAGATTCGTCCTTCTACCGGTTTCTCCAATGTCTATACTAACGCGGGACATATCCGTAACTCAGGTTTCGAGTTTACTGCTGCGTGGAACAAGAGCTTCAGCGATTGGAATATCGGCATAAGGCTGAATGGGTCTACCCTGAAGAACGAGGCTATTGAAGTCGGCGATCCGATATTCAGCAAGTCAGGGTCAGCACAAGATGGCGACAACTGGGACAACCACTCCATTACACAGAACGGCTATCCTGTAGGTTCCTACTATGGCTGGGAGGGAGAAGGGATTTTCAGAACCCAGGCCGAAATTGATGAAATGAATAGGCTGGCGGTTGAAAAGGGAGTTGAAAGTGGTGTATATCAGGACAAGACTACCCAGCCCGGCGACTATAAGTTTGTTGATTTGAATGGTGACGGGCAGATTACCGATGCCGACCGTACTGTTATAGGCAATGGATATCCCAAGTTCACTTACGGAATGAACCTTACCGCTTCCTGGAAAAACTTTGATTTCTCGATGAACTTGTACGGTGTAGCCGGTATGGATATCCTTTCTTATTCTTCGGCCCGCTTGACCTCAGTCTATGCACCCGACGGCGGTTATCAGAATGTACTGAAGGAATATATCAATAATGCATGGTCATCTTCGAATACCGGCGCCAAATATCCGCGTATCACCAAGACAGACTATAATAAGAACATGCGTGTGTCCGACGCCTACATCCAGAAGGGGGATTATCTGAAGATTTCAAATATTCAGATAGGATATACATTCCCGAAGAATGTGCTGAAACCGGTGAAAATGGAAAATGCACGCGTATTTGCCAGTGTCGACAATGTATGTACCATCTCTTCGTACAATAAGTTCGGCGATCCGGAAGTTGGTGACTCCAATGTATTGTATTCGGGATTTGACGGAGGACGTTATCCGTTCCCGATGTCGGTTACTTTCGGTCTGAGTGTACAGTTCTAATACTAACGGATAAAAAATATGATTATGAAAAACTTATATAAACTGTTGATCGGTGTGCTGGCCTTAAGCACCGTAACGTCTTGTGACGATTATTTGGAAGTGGATCATTACGATATTCTTCCGGCGGATTTCATGTTTAAAACGGAGGAGAATGTCCTTTCCGGATTGAACGGACTTTATGATACCTTTTATACGGACCAGCACGGTTCCGGTGATGACGAAACATGGGGATTCAAGCCTCAGGTATTTGCTGCCAACCATTCTACGATGGACTGTCAGGCTTCCGGTTGGGATGCGGAATGGCAGCGTCATGCCTGGAAACCCGATAAGGGTTCCCTGGAGACTGCATGGCGGATGAGTTATCGTGCAGTGGACCGTGCAAACCGTTTCCTGGCTGGCCTGGAGACGGCGGATGCCTCTATATTTGCGGACAGCAATTCCAAGACCGTTTATGAAGCGCAAGCACGTGCCATCCGCGGTTATAACTACCTTTACCTGACGAAACTTTTCGGAAGGGTACCGATGTTGCTTACCGGTGAAACCTATACTACTTCGGTAGGAAAGGCACGTCCGGAATCCGTGGATGAGACTTATGCGGCTATCGAGGAAGATTTGTCTTTTGGACGCGACCATCTGGACTGGTTACCCATGAATGGTGAATACGGACGTATAACCAAGGGGTTCTGCAAAGCTTATTTGGCCGAGCTGTATATGTTGAAGAAAGACTTTACGAAAGCCAAGACGGAACTAAAGGATATAGTGGACAGTGGAACCTATTCATTGGAGCCCTGCTTCGGTAACCTGCATGCCTGGGATACACATTGGACCAAAGAATCTGTATTTGAGGTGATGTATCATGAACAAGGATATATGGGCTGGGGAGCCGATTCGTCTTCAGATGCCATGATGTGGTACGGATATATGTGTGCGGCACCCGAATGGGGAGGCTGGGGGTCTCTCTGTCTTTCTTGGGAGTTTGTACGTTCCTTTGAACCGGGTGACAAACGCCGCCAATACTCTGCTGTTGCCAAAGGGGATACGCATCCCATTACCGGGCAGACTGTAGGGGTGACAAGTGGTTTTGACGGTCTTTTCCAAGGTTCCGAAAATATGCCTACTGTTTATTCCTTGAAATACTGGAGATGCAAGCCAGGTGAGAACAACAAAGTATTCAATCCTATTTCGTTGACTTTGAAGCGTTATGCAGGCATCATGCTCGACTATGCAGAATGTTGTTTCGAGACAGGTGACAACGCTACCGGATGGAACATGATACGTCAGATACGTAACCGTGCTTGGGGTAATTTGGAGATGGGAGCGACGATGATTGACCTACCCGCCGACATGTTGAATACCCAGACGGTGGAAGTGCCGGATGCAGAGACCTATTATACAAGCTATAAAGCAGCCAAAGGCTATACTTCTCCGGTATGGAAGGTGGCGCTGATTATAGAGCGTCGCCATGAATTCAATGCCGAGTTCTCGCTTTACCATGATTTGTGCCGTATGGGTATGTGCAAAGAATGGTTTGCCGCCGAATATCCGAAAACAGTAGCCAACTCTTCACAAGAGGCTTGTCTGCAGACTGGTGACTCATTCCGTTTCTTTGAGCACGAGGCTTATCAGGAAATCTTCCCGATTCCGACGAATGAGATTCTGACCAACCCGCTCATCAATCAGGCTGACCAGAATCCGGGATATTGATAAATTATAAATAAACACTTAATAATAAAATATTTGTGAGTGAAATGTCAGGCACCAGTAGTTGTTGTGATAGACGTCAGGGTCTGTCGTGATGAAAGCCGGTGTCTGACATGACAAACACCAGTACTTGAGACGACGAACACCAGTTTCTGATAAACGGGGAATTATACAAGGAAAAGTTTGATGGTTTTAGAGAATAATTATGGAAAGGAAGATGTTTTATTGGATAGCACTGCTGGTTGCGTCTTGTCTGGCAGGCTGCCGGTCGCATTCAGGGGAGACAGATATGCAGACACGCATGCGTACAGAGATTGTCACGAATGTCAGAGACAGCGTGTTGCCGTTTTGGATGGATTATGCAGTGGCTCCCGACGGCGGTTTTTATGGAACTGTATTGCGGAATGGTACTCCGGTAGTGGATGCTCCGAGAGGAGGGGTTCTGAATGCCCGGATTCTGTGGAGTTTTTCTGCCGCATACCGTACGTTTAAGGATGAGGCTTATCTGAAGCTTGCGGATAAATCGCAACGCTACTTCATTGATACATTTATAGACAAGGAACATGGTGGGGTATATTGGCTGGTCAATCCTGACGGTGAGGTGCTGAATGCTTCCAAATATACGTATGCCATGACCTACGCCATCTATGGGCTGGCTGAACACTATCTGGCAACAGGTAACAGCGAGAGTCTGGATATGGCTGTCGGTTTATATCATACCTTGGAGGAGAAAGGCCGCGAACCGCAATATGACGGTTATGTGGAATCTTTTACTGAAGATTGGAAACAACTGGATAATTATGATAACAATGCACCCAAGACTATGAATGCGCATTTGCACGTGCTGGAGGCTTATACCCTTTTATATCAGTGCTGGAAAGACGACGGACTGAGGAAAAGACTCGAATTCTGCACCGAGTTGTTTATGGACCGCATTTATGACTCTTCAAAGAGACATTTTAATTTGTTCTTTGATAATGCATGGAACAGTCTGGTTGAGATGGACTCTTATGGACATGATGTAGAGGCGGGATGGCTGCTTTGTGAGGCTGCCCGTGTGTTAGAAGACCGGCAACTGATGGATAGGGCGAATCGGCTTGCGCTGGATGTGACGGATGCTTGCTTGGCGGAAGGACTGAGTGACAAAGGGTATATGATGTATGAAAAGAAGGGCGGAAGAACAACCGGGCATGCCTCATGGTGGGGCCAGATTGAAACGATGATAGCTTGTGTCAATGCCTGGCAAATTAGCGGGAATGACGTTTATCTGCAATCGGCCGATACGGTTTGGACTTTCGTAAAGGACTGTATGATAGACCGGGAATACGGTGAATGGTACAGTGATTGTTTTGATGGAGAACCCAAGAAGGATACTCCCAAAGTGAGTATGTGGCGTTGCCCATATCATACGGTACGCTTGGGAGTAGAAATACATAATCGTTTAAAATAGTATTTATGAAAAAATTTATAGCAGGTGCAGCATCACTGATGCTTTGTATGGGGCTGCACGCCCAGGATTTCAGAATCAATCCATCGGGATATTTTGAGAATGGCGGGGCCAATGTGATGGTGTTCAGTGACGTCTACCCTGAAGGACACCAGGGAGGACTGACCCTTGTTTTGAATGGAGACCGCAGGGCTGCCAATGGAGATGTGCGCTTTGAAATCTCGCAAGGGCAGTGGCAGGGATTGCCCAAGATGAGAAGCCGGGTGGTGGATGAGGCTGACAATGAAATCCGTGTCACATTGAGTTATCCGGATTCGGCCAAACACATGGCAGGCTTTAATCCGATGCTTTATCCGGATTTTGTTTTTGGCTATACCATTAAGGTCAAAGGCGAGAAGGATTATCTGGTATTGACCGTTGATTTGGACCAACCAGTGCCCGAGCGGTTTGCCGGCAAGTTGGGCTTTAATCTGGAATTGGTACCTTCCACTTTGCTGGGCAAGCCGTGGATTATGGACAACCGGACGGGAGTCTTTCCCCACCAGGCGATGGGGCCCACCATGAAACAGTCTTCCAATATGGAGCATATCGGAGATTTCAATCCTGACGGGAAAGCTGATTTGGACCAGTTGCTGTTGGATAGAAAGACTTATAACCCGATGATTGCCGATGATATCGTCTCTGCTCCTTTGGCCGCAGGGAAAAAGTTTGTACTCAATCCTCAGGATGATTTGGCAAAGATTACGATTGAAAGTGAGAAAGGAGACTTGTTGCTGTATGATGGAAGGATAAATCATAACAACGGTTGGTTTGTGCTCCGTTCGGAGTTCCCGGCAGGGACAAAGGAAGGTGCGGTGAAATGGATAATCCGTCCGACAGTTACTAAAGACTGGCGTTATGCACCGGTGGTGCAAGCCTCTCAAGTAGGTTACCATCCTGGACAGAAGAAAGTGGCTGTCATAGAGTTGGATAAACGGGATACAGACTTCAAGCAACCTGCCCTTTATCGCATTGCTGCCGATGGCAGGAAACTGGTAAAGCAGCAGGCTGCCAAGGATTGGGGAGATTTCCAACGCTACCACTATCTGCAGTTCGATTTCACGGAAGTGACGGAAGAAGGGCTCTATCAGGTGATGTACGGCGATGCTGCTTCTCCGGTGTTCCGCATTGCCAAAGATGTGTGGGACAAGGGTATCTGGCAGGCAGAGGTGGAATACTTCTTGCCGGTACAGATGTGCCACATGCGTGTGAACGAAAAATACCGTGTATGGCATGACTTCTGTCATCATGACGATGCACGTATGGCCAAAACCGATATCAACCATATAGACGGATATACTCAGGGAACCTCTACTCTTTGTAAGTACCAGCCGGGTGATTTGGTTCCAGGGCTGAATGTGGGTGGATGGCACGATGCGGGGGACTATGACCTGCGTGTGGAATCCCAGGCAGGCGAGGCCTATATACTTGCCATGGCTTGTGAGAACTTTGGTGCCTATTGGGACGAGACTTCCATAGATTTTGAAAAGAAGATAGTCGAGATTCACCAGCCGGATGGAAAGAATGACTTGTTGCAGCAGGTGGAAAACGGTGCTTTGACGATAGTGGCGGGTTGGAAGGCTCTGGGGCGTCTCTACAGAGGGATTCTGTGTCCTACCGTACGCCAGTATGCACACTTGGGTGATGCGTCGGCCCATACAGACCATGTCAGTGGGACTGCCGACGACCGCTGGGTGTTTACGGAGGACAACCCTGGTAGGGAACTTCAGGTGGCTGCCTGGCTGGCAGGTATTTCACGTGTCTTGAAGGGACATAACGATGCATTGGGAGCGGATTGTCTGGAGATAGCCCGTGAATTGTTCAGGATTACCCGCTGCGACAACAACCGGGTGCTGACAGCCAAGGTACATGCTGCCGTAGAACTTTATCTGGCGACAAAGGAAGTGGAGTACCGTGATTTCGTTTTGCAGCAGCAGGATTTCATCTGCAAGAATATCCGTCAGACGGGTTGGTTCATCGGACGTTTCGACAAGGCTGTGGGAAATGCACGTTTCAGCAAGGCTGTTCGCAAAGCACTGCCGGAGTTGCAGGCTATGTATCAGGAGTATAGCAGTAAAACTCCGTATGGAGTGCCGCATGACAGAGGTAACCGTTCTTCCGGTTCATGGGAACCCCAGCATCTGGGCTACAATTACTGTTACCTGCATGCTGCCTATCCTGACTTGTTTGCACCGGACTATATTTTCAATGCTGTCCAATACCTGCTCGGTATGCATCCGGGACGTAATCAGGCAGCGTTTGTAACGGGAGTCGGTGCCGAAACGGTGAAAGCCGCCTATGGTGTCAACCGTGCCGACTGGTCTTATATTCCGGGTGGAGTGTCTCCGGGTACAAATCTGATTCGTCCCGACTTGCCCGAATTACTTCATTTCCCGTTCTTATGGCAGGAAGGTGAGTACTGTTTGGGCGGACATGCTACGTGGTTTATGTATATGGTATTGGCATCTCAGAAAATATTGAATGGTAATGAACAGTAAAATAAAGGTAGATAAGTTTGTAATTGTAGCTTTTCTGCTCTGCATGGTCTGCACTATGGCCATGCAGGCAAAAGCTTATGACAATTTTAAGGTATCGGTCTATGTACGTGCCTACGAGGTAGACAAGATGAAGGACATCCATTGGCTGGATTCGACTTGGAATGTGATTTCACAACAGTTGGAAGTGGACAAGATTTATTTGGAAACACATCGTGATTTACTGATTGTGGATGACGCCACCCTGGAGCAAGCTAAGAAATTTTTCCATGACCGGGGAATAGAGACTGCCGGAGGAATTACCTACACCATCAACGAGGCGAACAGTTTCGAGACGTTCTGCTATTCCAATCCCGAGCATCGTGAGATGGTGCGAAAGATTGCAGAACATACGGCAAAGCACTTTGACGAGTTTATTCTGGATGACTTTTTCTTCACCAGTTGCAAGTCGGACATAGAGATAAAAGCCAAAGGTACGCAGAGCTGGACGGAATACCGTTTGAAGCTGATGACTGAAGCCGGGCGCGACCTTGTGCTGAAACCTGCCAAGAAGGTGAATCCTCGTGTAAAGGTAATCATCAAGTATCCCAACTGGTACGACCATTTCCAAGGTTTGGGCTTTAATCTGGAGGAAGGTCCCCAACTCTTTGACGGTGTCTGGACGGGTACCGAAACAAGGGACCCTGCCGGCAACCAGCATCTGCAGAATTATCTAAGCTATAATATTATCCGTTATTTTGATAATCTGCGTCCGGGCTACAATGGTGGAGGATGGGTGGACTCCGGTGGACTGAATCTGGGTATGGACCGCTATGCTGAGCAGCTGCATCTGACCATGCTTGCCAAGGCTCCCGAAATCATTCTCTTTGCCTATAACCAGCTTCTGGGCGTGAAGTTGTCTCCCAGGTTCCGTACCCCTTGGCAGGGCATGGGCACCAGCTTTAATTATGATGAGATGACTGCCCCTATCCGGCAGAAGAACGGAACTTCCATAGAGCCTACCACCATGGCACGCATTGCGGATGTTGTATTGAAACAGACTGATAAACTGGTAGGTAAGTTGGGTAACCCCATTGGCATCAAATCTTACAAGCCTTTTCATGTGGCGGGTGATGATTTCTTGCAGAATTATCTGGGCATGATAGGTTTGCCGATGGATATACGTCCCGTTTTTCCGAAAGACCAACAAGTGGTGCTGCTGACTGCCCAGGCGGCTCAAGCTCCGGAGCTCATGACCGACATTAGGAAGCAATTGCAAAGCGGACGGGATGTGGTGATTACAAGCGGCTTGCTGAAAGCCATTCCTGAAAAAATTGCCGAAATAGTAGAGTTGCGTTGTACCGATTTGAAAGCTCTTGTCAATGATTTTGGCCGATATGGACAAGCCGGACGCGATTTATTGATACCGCAGGTTCAGTATTATACGAATGATGCTTGGGAAGTAGTCAGTGCGGGCCGTCCGTTGACGGGAGGAGTATCGGGGTATCCTATTTTGTTGAGAGCTCCCTATGCCGCCGGCAATCTATATGTATTGACCATTCCCGATGATATGGGAAATTTATATGATTTTCCGGCAAAAGCCTTGAATGAGATTCGCCGCATTATGAGTAGGGATATGGATATCTATCTGGAGGCTCCCTCCAAAGTCGGATTGTTTGTGTATGACAATAAAACACTGGTGGTGGAGAACTTCAATGATGAACCGGTGGAAGTGCGTATTGTTACCGATGATGAGGTGACGAGGTTGGAAAATCTGGAGAATGGAGATATTCTGGCTCCCCTTCCTGCCGAACCCGTACAGAGCAGGCGTCCGGTGACACCAAAGAACTCTTTCCGTTTGTCATTACTACCCCATTCGTATAAGGCTTTCCAATATAAATGACGGGTAAGAAGATTGTCGGATAGTTATTCGGAAGGGTAACGGGAGGTCGGTTCTACAATGGGTCGGCCTCCTTTGCTTCCAGTCATCCGTGAGAATGCTTGTGTTCTTTCAATATCCTGTGCGGCAGTGTCCCGTGCCCCAGCAACTCTATCGGGCAGTTGAAGTTGCGTTCCAGCCATTCTTCCGTAACGCCGGTATCGGGATGGTAGTCCAGGGTTTCGTTGACGCAGGCAATGGACTTGACTTGCTGCAACACCGTGCCGATGTCGTGGCTGACGAGAATAATGGCGCAATCCTTGTTTATCTCTGCCAGCAGTTCGTAGAGGCGGGCTTCGAAACGCTTGTCGATGTATGTGCTGGGTTCGTCGAGAATCACCACCTGCGGGTCGGAGATGATGGCACGGCCCAGGAGGGCACGTTGCAACTGTCCGCCGCTCAAAGCGCCGATGGCACGCTGCTCCATGCCTTCCAGCCCCATGCGGGCTATCACGGCAGAGGCTTTCTCGCGGTGTCGGGCGGTGAAGCGTGAAGCCAGCGGCTTCTTGCTGCTGAGTCCTGAAAGGATGACCTCCTCTACGGTGATGGGAAATTTCCGGTCGATGCTGCTGTACTGGGGCAAGTAACCCATGGATAATTGACAATTGACAGTTGATAATTGACAATTGGCAATTTCGGAGGGGGATGGAGGGCAGGAGTGATATAGAATCTCCCCGGTAGTGGGTTTCAGCAGTCCCAGTATACATTTGATAAGGGTAGTCTTTCCACCACCGTTGGGACCGATGATACCCAGAAAATCACGTTCGTAGATAGTCAGGTTTATATCATGCAGTACGGTCCGGTTATCGTATCCGGCGCTGAGGTTCTTTATCTCTATAATGGGGGATGCAGGCATAGCTTCTTCTTCGTTAAATGGACAGAATCATCGTTTACTCTTTTACAAGCGCTCTGGCCGTATTCATCATCTCCTCCTCCCAGTCGTATGAGAGGGGATTGATAGCCACCACCCGGGTTCCGGTCTGCTGGGCGATAAGGTCGGCATTGCGGCGGTCGAATTCCGGCTGTACAAAGATGACGCGTACCTTCTCCTTCTTGCAGGAGTTTATCAGGTTCTTCAGATGGGTGGGAGAGGGTTCCTTTCCACCGGCTTCGATAGGAATCTGGTGCAGGTTGTAGTCGCGGGCAAAGTAGGAAAGTGCCGGATGATAAATCATGAAGGCACGGTCGGCATTCGGGCTGGAAAGCATCTGGCAGATGAGGCTGTCTGTATGCTCTATCCGCCGGATGAGTGCGTTGTAACGTTCCATGTAGGCGTTTTCATTGGCTTTGTCTATGGCGCAGAGTGCATTCAGAATGTTTCCGGCAATGATTTGGGCGTTGATGGTGGAATTCCAGATGTGGGGTTCCACACCACCGGCGTGCGTATGGCCTTCGTGTACATGCCCGTCTTTATGATGATGTGCATGGGTATCGTCCAGAATAAGTTCCACATTCTCGGACATATCGAAGAATTGCAGGTGGGGAGCATTGTCCGTCAGTTTTTCCGTCCATGTCTGCTCGAAACCGATGTAGCCGATGCGGAAATAGGCCTTGCTTTGGGTAAGGTCGACAAGCTGCTGGGGCGTGGGGTCGTAGGTTTCCGGACTTGAACCTTTGGGCACCATGCTGACGACGGTGAATTCATCGCCGGCAATGGCTTCGGTGAAATACCGCAGCGGCTCGATGGTGACGGTAATCACGGGTTTATCGTCATTCTTCTTGTTCTGTTGGCCTCCTTGCTTGCACGAGAAGAGCAAGGTGGCTATGAGGAGTAAAAAACAAAACTTTTTCATTTACAATTTACTATTTACAATTTACAATTTGGCTGCGCTGTGGCAGGGGGCATCAACTATTCATTATCAACTATTCCTTATCCATTTATCACTTCCTCTTTCCTTCCCCTCAGTATCTCCCGTTTCCCTCCGGGGGGACC